>Ga0265327_10005271_pt1 | contig 10883 bp, 8 predicted proteins | sample 41621metaG_FD_202089 | JGI IMG/M metagenome (GOLD analysis project Ga0265327, IMG submission 202089) | Rhizosphere microbial communities from Carex aquatilis grown in University of Washington, Seatle, WA, United States - 4-16-21 metaG | ecosystem: Host-associated > Plants > Roots > Rhizosphere >... | reverse complement strand
TCCCGTAAATACCTTGCGTTTGCTTTCACTCATTTTCTGTCTCATCTTTAGAACAGAGCATAGCTTAAACTATTGTCCGGATTTCGGGGGCCACTATAGGGCTGTTGATTGCCGATTTAACGTTTGGCAATCGCAATATCTACCACGAGATAGGCTACCTGATGGGATTAAATCGCGGCAAGGGATTCGAACAGGACAATTTTATCCTCATCGCAGACCAGAAAACGCGAGGCGATGAACTTGAAAGCAACATCGGCTTCAATCTCAAAAGCTGGCAACAATTACGGTTCGAAAGTACACGACAATTAGAGGAAGGCCTTACCGAATCTTTGGAAACTTATTATCGATTGGGAGTAAAGCCCTGATGGCAATCTGGCTAATCCGCGTCGGTTCTCACGGCGAATACGAACAAAAACTCATCCAGGAAAACCGGATTTATGTAGCCTGGGACGGCTTGGACGTGAATCTTACCAAGCTCAAACAACGGGCCGATTTAACGACTGCGATGACCGAACTTTACCCGTATTAGGCTTGGCATAAGTCACCGTAGCCTGACCTAAAGCAGCACATCCAGCGCCACATAAAGCTCTTATTCGAACGGAGTTTGCGCACCGCAATCCAGGTACAGAATCGGATATACGGCGTCCAGGAGGCGTGTCTGCCATTCGATTACCTTGTCCAGCACCAGAGCGGGCGAAATATTGGCCCAGCTGCGCTAGGTCGCGTGGTGATTTCACCTCGCCATCATTCTCTTGCGGGACTGAAATTAATGGGGCTTTAATCAAGTCGTTTATTGTCTCTTTCCGTGGTCGTGTTGTACGGCTTTGAAAATAAGCGGTTACACGACTTTATTAATCCTCCTTCAGGATTGCCCCCCCGTAATTTCAATTTTCTTTTTTACAAAAGCTATAATGCTGAAAGCAGCCGAAACAAAAGGCTGCAAGCGCTATTTATCAGCCAGTCAGTTTTATAATTGGAATTGCCATGCCCAAAAAAAATCAAAACGTTTTACTGTTACTATTGAGCGGCTTAAGTTTGTTAACTGTCGCCAGCTCGCCTTTAGCTAAATCGCAATTGCCCGACTATAGCGCGTTTGCCAATGATAAGCCTGTACTCAACGCAACGCCGTCAACACAAACATCCTCATTGGTCGATAGCACCCATCCCTTGCATTTAGAACAAACTTTAGCGGTACCGAGCTTCTTGTGGGCGGCCCCGCAAGCCACGAGCACTTTCAAAACCAAAACGGCGAACATAAGCGCTGCCGACATCGAAAAGTCAGCGCGTAAACATTTACAACGTTACGCCGCCCTTTATCGCTTAAACGCCGCCGCGCAAAACAGCGCGAAATTGCATCATATTCATCGTCTTGCCGATAACGGGGTTATTGTAAAATTCAGCCAGCAAGTCAACGGCATAGAGGTTTTTGAACGGCGCATTAATGTATTACTGGATGACTCCTTAGAATTAAAAGCGATTTCCGGCTATCTGTCGCCCGATGTGGAAATAGCCGCGCGAACGCTCTCTTCCGCGCAAGCTCCGTTTAAATTAAGCATTCCCCAAGCCATTGCCGCCGCTTTTGCCGATCTTCATAGTGAAGATTTACCTTTTCAACAATTAAAATTGGACAAACAGCGTGGTGTTTATCAATGGTACCGCTTGCAATCCTCGTCCATTAATACCCCGCATACCTTAGCGAAACCGGTTCGCGCTAAAAAAGTGTTTTATACCTTGTCAGACCGTTTAGAGCCGGCCTATTACTTGGAACTCAACACGGTAGATATGAAAGAAAAGGATAAAGAGGCTTACTCTTACGTCATTTCGGCTGTAGATGGAAGCTTGTTGTCCCGCAATAATATGATTGATAGCGATGCGGCGACGCCTTTTAGTTATAGAGTTTGGGCGGACGATACCGACTTGAAAATGCCGCTGGACAGCGCTTATGGCAATGAGTTGACACCCAGTCCGACGCCTTCCATTAAACCTCAACCTGTTAGCCCTAGTTTAGTAACATTGACTTGCGGCCCGATTAGCACCTGCGATCCTTGGCTGCCTAATACAGCGTCGCAAACCGTAGGCAACAATATCAACGCTTATACCGATATGCTTAAGCCTGACGGCTTTAATAAAGGCGAGTTACGCGCTAAAACCACCTCGCCTTTTGCGTTTAATCATAGCTACGATTTTGGCGTATTCGACAACAAAGACAATCCGGAGCAGTTACAAGCCGCCCTTGTGCAAGCCTTTTATACTGCCAACTTTGTACACGATTGGTTGTATGACCATGGTTTCGATGAAAAAGCCGGTAACGGTCAAGAGCAAAATTATGACCGCGGCGGCGAAGAAGTCGACCGGATGAATGTTGAAATCAATGACTACAGCGGCGTTAATAACGCCAATATGTGGACGCCGGCTGATGGTGAGTCGCCGGTCATGCAACTGTACCTTTGGGATCATGACAGCAAATCCGTTACGGTCAAACTTGCGGATAACCAGACAAAACGCTATGCCGCCATAGCAGCGGAATTCGGCCTCAGCGTATTTAATCTGGGCAATAAAGCGGTTGTCGCGGCCAATGACAATGTCGGTGTAACAAGCGATGCTTGCGATAAGCCGCTTGCTAATGCGAGCGAGCTGGCGGGAAATATTGCTTTCATTGACCGCGGCAGTTGTTTGTTTGTGGAAAAAGTTAAAAATGCGCAAGAAGCCGGCGCTGTCGGCGTGATTATTGCTAATAATGTCAGCGGTGCGCTCTTAACTTTGGGAGGCTCCGACCCAACGATTAGCATTCCCGCACTGGGTATTAGCCAAGAAGCCGGCAAAGCTTTAAAACGCGCACTTAAACAAGCTGGCCAATCGGGCTTTACCGTTTCAGCGACAATGCAGAAAAAACTTTTGCCGCCTTATAACGTAGCACTGGATAACTCGGTCGTAATTCATGAATGGGGGCATTTTTTAAGCGAGCGTTTAATTGCGGGCCTGGGCAATCATCAAGGCCGCTCTTTAGGCGAGGGCTGGAGCGACTTTTTATCCCTTTTAGCGATGGTCAAAGAGCAAGACCGTTTATTGTCGGGCAACGAAACTTTCCAGGGCAGTTATCCTGTGGGCATCTATGCCAATTCCAATTTCGCCGACGCCAACTCCTTTGGTATTCGTCGCTATCCGTACTCCACTGATATGAGTAAAAACCCTCTAACGCTAAAACATATTAGTGATGGCGTGGCATTGCCTACAGGGGTATCGGCTGCAACTACCGCTGATTTGACTGGGGCGGATAACTCGGAAGTTCATAATAGCGGTGAAGTATGGGCCTCTATGTTGTGGGAAGCCTACACCCAATTGCTTACCGACACGGATCGCTACACGTTTAGCGATGCGCGCGACCGCATGTTGGATTATCTAGTCGCATCACTTAAATTGACCCCGGCCAAACCGACTTTTTTAGAGGCTCGGGATGCTTTGCTTGCTGTAGCGCAACTTCGTGATGCGGAAGATTATCAGGCTTTTTGGAAAGCTTTTGCTAAACGTGGGGCCGGTGTTCATGCGGTTGCGCCAAAGCGTAACTCCACAACCCATACAGGAGTTGTCGAGGATTTTTCCACGCCTTGATTTCGGCTGACTAAGAAGCATCGGCTCATTGGAGGAAAAATAATGGAGCTAGGTCGGTTTGGATTTTATCCATACCTTCTCCTTGCTCTCGCCAGTAAAGCAACACGGACGAGGTTGGATAACGGCTTTTCGTTGCCCGACCTCGATATGGGGATAAAGCCCGCCTAACCATCCAATCTTGAGGGGCTGAAATAGATTGCCCGTTGGAATATTTTGAAATAACCCGGTCTTGGCATTCCTAAGGGCGTGTTTTAAAAGTAGCCTGTACTTGAGAAAATTTGGACATGACAAACACTTGTTGCCGGCAGCATTGTCATTTCCGGTTGCTGGTGCATTTGTTGGGCATGATATTCCGTAAAATCATTAACTCGATCGACAGGTGTTGCCGATGAATTATTCAATAAGATTCGGTGTGAGCCTCCGCATAAAGTGGGCAAAAAGGCATAAAAAAACCGATTGTCTTTAAAAAACAATCGGTTATTTTGTATATATGGCGGAGAGTGAGGGATTCGAACCCTCGATGGGAGATAAAGCCCATACTCCCTTAGCAGGGGAGCGCCTTCGGCCTCTCGGCCAACTCTCCAAATAATAATTTATCTCTTTAGCTACTACCTTGTGCCCAGAGATATTTTTAAGAGGGAACCTCTCAAAAGCAAACTTAAATCCTTTTTACTTAAGGGTTGTTAAGGCGCAGTCGTCAAACTATTTCACGAAATACGCAAAATGCTTTACACCCTACCCTAAGCTTATTTTTGTTAAAATTTCCGCTACGATTTTAATCTTCGGATCCAGTCAAGCCTACCGGGCTATTCTGTTCTTTTTTTATCCTTTCGTAAATTTCTTCCCTATGTACAGAAACTTCTTTGGGTGCGTTAACACCGATACGAACCTGATTTCCTTTAACTCCGAGAACAGTGACTGTCACTTCATCACCGATCATCAAAGTTTCCCCTACCCGACGAGTCAAGATAAGCATGGCTACTCCCTATATATGTTAAAAACGAACTGTTCTTAAACAGCATCCAACCAAGATGCGCAATTATAGCAGCTTTTTCTGATAAATAAAGCCTAAGATTCGATTTCTTGATCCAATTTAAATGCGGAGTGCAATGTCCTGACTGCAAGCTCCAGATATTTTTCATCGACCACGACCGATATTTTAATCTCGGAGGTTGAAATCATTCTAATATTAATGCCCTCACCCGCCAACGCTCCAAACATAGTGCTGGCAATACCCGCGTGAGAGCGCATTCCTACTCCGACAATCGACACTTTCACGATGCTGTCGTCACCGGTAACGTTTCTTGCGCCCAGCTCAACACACGTTTTATCCAGCAAGGCTTTCGCCCGCTGGTAATCATTGCGATGCACCGTAAAGGTAAAATCGGTGGTCGCATCGTCCGCGATATTTTGGATAATCATATCGACTTCGATGTTGGCATCGGCAATCGGTCCCAATATTTTAAACGCAACTCCCGGCAAATCAGGCACACCGGTGATGGTTAATTTAGCTTCATCCCGATTAAAAGCGATTCCTGAAATTAAAGCACTTTCCACTTCTGATTCCTCGTAGGTAATGAGCGTGCCCTTACCTTCTTTAAATGATGATAATACGCGTAACGCAACGTTGTATTTACCGGCAAACTCTACCGATCTAATCTGCAAGACTTTCGAACCCAGGCTGGCCATTTCCAGCATTTCCTCAAAAGTAATTTTATTAAGTCTACGGGCTTTCGGCTCTACCCTGGGATCGGTGGTGTAAACGCCATCCACATCGGTATAGATATGGCATTCGTCGGCTTTTAACGCGGCCGCCAAGGCCACTGCGGTAGTATCGGAGCCTCCGCGCCCCAAGGTGGTGATATTGTCGTTCTCATCCACGCCTTGAAAACCGGCCACGACCACCACTTTGCCTTCGTTAAGATGGTTTCGGATGCGCGCATCGTCTATCTTACGTATCCGTGCCTTGGTATGACTGCTGTCGGTCAGAATTTTCACCTGACTGCCGGTATAAGAGCAAGCGTCGCAGCCCAACTCATGCAAAGCCATACTCAACAGAGAAACGGTGACCTGCTCGCCGGTTGACAACAACACATCCATTTCCCGCTCGTTTGGGTGTTGTTGCATGTCTTTTGCCAGCGCAACCAGACGATTGGTTTCACCGCTCATCGCGGAAACCACGACAACGATTTGATCGCCCAGATCGTGGACTTTTTTAACCTTTTCGGCAACCGCCTTGATACGCTCTACCGAACCTACCGAAGTGCCGCCAAACTTATAAACATACAGTGCCATTTATTAAAGCCTTGTTTATTGTAAATATAGAATTTTATCATCCCGCCACTAAAAACATTAACTTACCAAAGTAGGTTAACTTTATTTAGCCGCATCTTAACTTAGCTTTGTCTTCAAGCATTTACCGAACATGAAAAATGCGCTTTCAAATCAATTGCCTAATTTCCACCTTAAAACCACTTTCCTGTTGCTGTCCATCGGCGTTAAAAAAACGAATCGTACCTTGTTCATCCACCAACCACACTTCAACAGCCCCGGATTTCAAATAAAGGGCAATTTTCTTACACATTTCTCTGTCACTATTTGATCGCGAAATAATTTCAATACAAATCTCAGGAGCTGAGCTAGCGCAAATATCATGGCGATGTTGCTGGAAATAATCATCCGAACTCCAGGCAACATCGGGAACCTTGACGCCACTGTGGGTTTGAATAGCCAGTTCAGTAAAAATCCGCCCGCCTAATTGATTTTTTAGTAAAGTCGCCAGTTCACCTTGTAAAAAACTATGAATAAAGGAGGATGGCGACATTTCAATACGACCATGCTGGTTGAGTTCGATTTTGTAAGGCAAATCACGTAAGGATTTATCCGCTAAAACGTCTTGCCATTGCATAATGACTCCAAAACAGCGTTGATATTTAATGAAATGACGACTGTTAAAACCGCCCTAGCCTAGTTGCGCTTTCACCCAAGCCGGAACCTGAGCCAGTGCAGCAGCCAATCCGGACGGATCATTACCGCCGGCCTGAGCCATATCCGGCCTGCCGCCGCCTTTGCCGCCGACTTGAGTGGCGACGAAATTGACTAAATCTCCGGCTTTTATCCGCCCCATTTGATCTTTAGTCACCCCGGCAATCAAACTGACTTTATCGCCCTCGACGACCGCCAACACAATCGCGGCACTACCTAGTTTATTTTTCAACTGATCGATCATATCTTTCAATGACTTGGGATCGACGCCATCCAGTTTGACCGCCAGTACTTTAATGCCGTCAACATCGACGGCCTGCGCGCCCAACTCATTACCCGCGGAACTGGCCAGTTTCGCATTTAAGCGTTCCAGTTGTTTTTCCAATAAACGGTTTTTTTCTATCAGCTGTTCGACTTTTTCCGGCGCTTTTTCCGGGGCGCTTTTGACCAGTCCGGCAATAGTGGCGAGTGCTTGGTCGCGGCCGGCTATAAAGTCAAAGCAAGCGCTGCCGGTTACCGCCTCAATGCGCCGAACGCCCGCCGCAACACCGGTTTCGTTAATAATTTTAAAACAGCCTATGTCCCCTGCCCGCTCGACATGCGTACCGCCGCAAAGCTCGGTTGAAAACGCGCCGATTTTTAAAACTCTGACTTCATCGCCGTATTTTTCACCGAACAAAGCCATCGCCCCGGCTTTAACCGCTTCGTCTTTTGCCATAATCTGTGAACTTACAGGATTATTAGCTCGAATCTGCTCATTAACGATGCGTTCGACAGTCCCGATTTCAGCTGCCGTCACCGGTTCAAAATGAGAAAAATCAAAACGCAAGCGTTCGGGATTAACCAACGAACCTTTCTGCGCAACATGATCGCCCAAAACTTGCCTTAATGCGGCATGCAACAAATGCGTCGCCGAATGATTCAGTTCGGTCGCCTTTCTCTCTGCCGCGCTGACTCGGGCATCGCATAATTGGCCGTTAGTCAAAGTTCCGGTAATTAATTTACCTTTATGTAAAAACAGGTTTCCGCCCTGTTTTTGGGTATCGGTGACTTCAAACACCGCGCCATCGGCTTCGATTTTGCCGCAATCGCCGATTTGGCCGCCGGACTCGGCATAGAACGGCGTTTTGTCTAAAATAACAACACCCTCATCGCCGTCTTCCAAGCTGTCTACCGGTAAGCCTTTTTTATAAAGACCGATAATATGCACTTGATCGTCAAGCTGATCGTAGCCGGTAAATTCGGTCTGCGCATCCAGCTTTATATCCTGATCGTAATCCGCGCCAAAACTGCTGGCGGACCGCGCTCTGTCGCGCTGAGCCGACATTGCCGTTTCAAATCCGGCATGATCGACAGTCAGATGATTTTCGCGGGCAAAGTCAGCGGTCAAGTCAACCGGAAAACCATAGGTGTCATAAAGTTGGAATACGGTGTCGCCGGGAATGACGGTGCCCTCCATCTTAGCGACGCAGGCTTCCAGAATCTTCATGCCCTGCTCCAGCGTTTCGGCAAAACGCTCTTCTTCTTTTTTCAGCACCCGCTCAACTTGGGCTTGCGCGGCTTTAAGCTCGGGAAAAGCTTCGCCCATTTCCTCAGCCAGCGGCGCGACCAGTTTATAAAAGAACACATCGCGGATGCCCAAACGATAACCGTGCCGAATGGCGCGGCGAATGATGCGACGCACCACATAGCCGCGCCCTTCATTGGACGGCATCACGCCATCCGCAATCAAAAAAGCGCAAGAACGGATATGATCGGCAATCACCCGCAACGAACTTTGCCTCAAATCATTGATACCGGCAAGCTCGGCCGCGGCTTTCAACAGCTTTTGGAATAAATCGATTTCGTAATTGCTATGCACACCCTGCAACACCGCCGCGATACGCTCCAGGCCCATACCGGTATCCACCGAAGGTTTCGGCAACGGCGTTAACGAGCCGTCGGCGGCGCGGTCGTATTGCATGAACACCAGGTTCCAGATTTCGATATAGCGGTCGCCGTCTTCATCCGGCGATCCCGGCGGTCCACCGGCAATATCCGCACCGTGATCATAAAATATTTCGGTGCAAGGCCCGCACGGCCCGACATCGCCCATCGACCAGAAATTATCTTTCGCGCCGATTCTTGAAAATCGATCCGCGGAAACACCGACATCGTCCAACCAGATTTTTTCCGCTTCCGAGTCTTCATCAAAAACGGTAATCCATAATTTTTCCGCCGGAATTTCCAGTTCCTGAGTTAAAAAATCCCAAGCGTAGTGAATGGCTTCTTTTTTAAAATAATCGCCGAAACTGAAGTTACCCAGCATTTCAAAAAAAGTATGATGCCTTGCGGTATAACCGACATTTTCCAGGTCGTTGTGCTTGCCGCCCGCGCGTACGCAACGCTGACTGGTCGCCGCCTTGGTATAGTCGCGTTGATCCCGGCCTAAAAACACATCCTTAAACTGCACCATGCCGGCATTGGTAAATAATAAGGTCGGGTCATTGCCCGGAACCAGAGAACTTGAGGGCTGTACGGAATGCCCCCGGTCGCGGAAAAACTCCAGAAAGGCGGTGCGCAGCTGGGCGCTAGTCATATTTTTCATAATAAATAAATGCTTTTTAAAATAGTCGGGTTACGCTAACCCAGCTGACTTAGGGCTAGCTAACCGGCAAAAAATAAACCACAAATACAATGGAACGCAATTCATCGTGAACTTATTGCTTGCCGGTCGCCTTATTGATATTCAACCGCTCAAACAATGCGCCGATCATGTCGCCGGAAAAGCCGCGATGCAGTAAAAAACGGCTGCGTTTCGCCCACTCATTGCGATCCGGCACCGTGTCGTCGCTGTATTTTTTAGTGTAAACCCGTTCCAGCAACGCCATCCAGCCACCGGCTTCTTGCTGCGCAATGCCGTCAAGATCGAACCCGGCGATGCCGTTTTGCCGGAGTTCATGACTGACGCGAATGGGTCCGTAGCCTTTTTGAATACGAAATCGGGCGTAATTTTCAGCGTATCTTGAATCGTCTTGCCAACCTTGCTCGGCCAGTTCGTCAAGAACCGGCATTGCCTCGTCCTTGCCGAAGCCTCTTAAAGCCAATTTATTCAGCAATTCTTTTTGGCTATGATCTCTCCGGGCCAACAGACCGAGGCAAAGCTCTTTGATTGCCTTGACACTGCGAAAAGCCTCGTCGTCACTTTGTTCAAGCAAAACGCATTACTCGTCTTCTTCCTCAACAATCGAAGGCGCATCAATAAGAGGAGCTGCGTTTTTTGCAAAAGCCTCGGCCCTTATTTTTTCTTCGATTTCTTTGGCTTTTTCAGGATGTTCTTTTAAAAAAGTTTTAACGTTATCTTTGCCTTGGCCGATTTTTTCGCTGCCGTAACTGTACCAAGAACCCGATTTTTGAATGAAGCTATAAGTTACGCCCAGATCGACCAGTTCGCCCAGAAAAGAAATACCTTCTCCGTACAAAATCTCGAACTCGGCTTGTTTAAACGGCGGCGCCACTTTATTTTTGACCACTTTGACCCGAGTTTCATTGCCGATCACTTCTTCGCCCTTTTTAATCGAACCGATGCGTCGAATGTCCAATCGCACCGAGGCGTAAAACTTAAGCGCGTTACCGCCGGTAGTCGTTTCGGGACTGCCGAACATGACGCCGATTTTCATCCGAATCTGATTAATAAAAATAACCAGCGTATTGGAACGTTTAATATTGCCGGTTAATTTCCGTAAAGCTTGAGACATCAAGCGCGCCTGCAAACCCATATGGGAATCGCCCATATCGCCTTCAATCTCGGCTTTAGGCGTTAACGCCGCAACCGAATCGACTACGACTACATCGACCGCTCCGGAACGCACCAGCATATCGGTAATTTCCAGCGCCTGCTCGCCGGTATCCGGCTGAGAAACCAATAAATCATCGACATTAACGCCGATTTTTTGGGCATAATTCGGATCCAAAGCATGCTCGGCATCGACGAATGCGGCGGTACCGCCAAGTTTTTGCATTTCCGCAATCACTTGCAGCGTCAACGTCGTTTTACCGGACGATTCCGGGCCGTAGATTTCAACCACCCGGCCACGAGGCAACCCGCCGCAACCCAGCGCAATATCCAAGCCCAAAGAACCGGTGGAAACCACATCGATGTCGCGCGAAGCCGCCACGTCGCCCATGCGCATCACCGAGCCTTTACCGAATTGCTTTTCTATCTGCATCAGCGCCGCGCCTAGCGCTTTCTTTTTGTTCTCATCCATTATTACTGCCCTTTCCGCCTTGCGGCTATAGATCGGAAGAGC
>Ga0265327_10005270_pt1 | contig 10884 bp, 11 predicted proteins | sample 41621metaG_FD_202089 | JGI IMG/M metagenome (GOLD analysis project Ga0265327, IMG submission 202089) | Rhizosphere microbial communities from Carex aquatilis grown in University of Washington, Seatle, WA, United States - 4-16-21 metaG | ecosystem: Host-associated > Plants > Roots > Rhizosphere... | reverse complement strand
TAATGCTAGAATAATTACTTGCTTTCATAGGCGGATATTATACCACTCAACACCTAGTATTTGTATTGTCAATTAAATATATTTTGCGTAAGTCCTAATTTAGCTGAATTTCCAGCCGTAGCAATTCACGAACTCTTCTTAATTCCTCGGTTAGCCTATCAATCCATATCTCGCAAAATTCCAAACCTACATTACGCCAATATTCTGAAAAACCATCGAAATTTAAGGTATTTACAGAATTTATAAGACGTTCGATAAACTCGCGCCGAGCAGCGGACGTGGTTAAATTATGATAATTTCTCAGTTGTGATAGTGCGTTTGTGATGTAATAGAATATTTCCCAGCCCTGCTGTAGCCAAGCTGTATCGGTTTTTGCGGTATTTTTTGGGATTGCAGATCCGGGGTCGAGGACATTGAGCCATTTTTGGTGCTGCATGAAGACATTTTCTAAGGTATTTTCGAACAAACTGATATTTGGAGTATTTAAAATAATTTCATTATCTAGCCAAGCTAACCAATTTTCTAGCAATTTTGTATATTCTTCTGCCTGGACGGCTTTTTGTTTGTGCTTCAATTGTCGCAAAGCATAATTAATACGGGTAGGTAATTCCTGTTCACGAATGTCCATAAACTCGGTAAGCCAACCCATAGGCCTCCAAGACTTAGTGGGAGTTTCCCCTACATAAAGAAGTAGCGTTTGTCGGTCTTCGTTTTCTTTTTTACGGGCTATAACTGTGATCGAACGTGCTGCAAAACCGGCTAATGCAAATTGAGCCATAGTGGAAGCGTTAGTAGAAATCGCCACATAGCCGCAAAAAGGTAGTGCGGTGTCGGCTTCGGTAGCCAAATGCAAAGCTGCACACCGCGCTGCTTCCATTTGCAAACTCCCAAATTGCACAGATTGGATTGCCAGAAAAGCGGATTCAGCTCCATGGTTTTGGTATAGAGAAACAAGAGATTTATACAGTGATGGTAAAGGGTATGCGAAGGATTGCCATTGGAACGGCAAGCTCATAAAAAAATATCTACTTGTAGTCGCAAGCAACCGTTTTCTTCGGGACTGATATAATGCAATAATATAAACTATTGGCCAAAATAATAATCCGGTAGAAGCAAAAGGAGTCCAAAATAAAATCATCCACAGAATATTCGATTTAGGAAGAGCGCTTGTTGTTTCATTAAATAACTTGGCTGATATAGCAAGCACTAAAAACAAGCTCCAATTAAACAAAAGCCAGCCTGACTGGATTTTTATTGCTTTACGTAGATCTGATTTATGCCTCCAATCTTTAATGTCGCTATCTACAAAAAAACCAGTTAAGACGCCAAATACAACAGGTAATATAAAAGCGAAGCTTGAAACTAATTTATCGAAGGTAGCAAGATAGGATAGCCAGGATAAAACACTTCCAATTATTCCTATCAAAACGATAGCAACGCCTCTGGTTCCAGCAATTATAAATGGTGTAATAATTGTAATTAAAATTGCTAAACCATTTTTCGTGTCAATAATACTAGCGATATCTTTATCAAAGCTTAAAGTACCGATTAGAAATAAAGCGCTACTAATAATACGAGCAAATGCGCTCAGCAGAGCTGCTGCACCAAAGCGGATGCAATCACCTACAGTAAGTCCTACGAGACCGCTAATAATACTAATAGCAATAGTATAAGCATCGGATAAGATAGAAGCTATCAGGACAGCAAACAATAATTTTTGAATACCTGCAAAGCCATAGACAATTATTCCGGCAGCAGCGGCGCTAGTCATTGCTAGTAATAAAGACAACATCCATATAGCTTGGAATTCCCCACTAGCTAACCATAAGGTAGAACCCGTGACTGCTCCCCAAACAACCCCGCCTAAAAACGCAGCGAAGACTTCGATATAACCGTTGTGCCACCCACGGTCAATCACATCCAAAGGCCGCAACCAAAATTCAATAGGCCACAGCCAGCCATGGCGCAGCACATGGGCTAAACCTTCCCAGAAACTCATGCCCCAGTTTCCTTCCCGCCGTTTGAGCCTTTCAAAGCCGTATAGATTTTTCCGCCGGCCTCGGCGACTTTGACCATCTGCTCGAAAAGCTTCGCAAGCCGTTCCGCGCCTTTTTCAAAATCCTCAGCCGCCTGTACCAGGGTTTTGCCCTTGGGCAGGGATTCACTGATGACTTGCCGGAAGAATCCACAAAACGGCTCGCCGACCGGGGTAATCAAACCGCGCTGAACCAAATCCGCAAACACATAACCGGGCTGCTCCGGAATCCGCCCCGCCGCGCAACGCAACAACACCGCCAGTTCCTCCTTGCCCCGCCCATACCAGAAGTCTTCCAGGTAATCGCGCAATGTCATCGGGATTTCCAAGGCATCGAGCGGATATTCGCCATCGACGGCATTGCAATAAGACGACATCGCCATCTGGATCAAGGCCGGATGCCGTCCGGTCAGCCGTTGCGCGTCATTGCGCCAGAAGGTTTCCGCTGCCGCCCGCTTGTCCGCCCCCAACGCGGCGGCGAACGGCTCGACCGCCAGCCATTCGGCTTCTTGTTCGCCCAGCAGGCCCAGCACAGGTCGGGTGCCGAAGATGTTCCAAAACCCGGAGGCTTCAATCTTGTCGTGGTCGCGGCAGAGTTCTTTCAGCGGGCGGCGGCTGGACAGCAGGAAGCCGAAACGGTATTCGGGGCGTTCGCCCAAGGTGCGGAGGTTGTAGAAAAAATCCGTGTCGAAGTTCGGATTGCCGGCCAGTGATTCGAATTCGTCCAAGATCAACACGAGACGGTGGTTGTGTTCCCGCACCAGTCCGTCGATGAAGTTGCGCAAGCCGGGATAATCGGCGACCGCGGCCAAATCCGCCAAGCCCAGCGCCTCGGCAACGGCGCGGTGCAGCCCGGTGTAAAACTGCTTCTGGCTGTTTTGGTTCCAGTTTTGCGCGGTGGCGTGGATGGCGACCAGGCCGGGTTCTTTGCCTAAGGCTTCGTAGACTTGGTTCAGCAGCGAGGATTTGCCGATGCGCCGCTCGCCCAGCAGGCTGACGCAGCCGGGCTTGGCGGGCGCGCGCAGGACGGAGAGGATTTGGTGCAGCGCGGCTTTGCGCCCGGCGAACACCGGCGAGTTGCCGGGCAGGGCGGTGCCGGTCACATAGGGGTTGACACCCGGCCGCAGCCGCGCCAGACGCGATTGCGCATCGAGAAAGCCGGGATGCCCGGGCTGGCCGAGCCGGGCTGTGAAATCGCCGCCACACATGCGCGCTCCATTTTTTGCGGGTTGGATGGGGTTATTTTATGGCTAGGGCGGGGTAAAGCAAGCGATGCGTTGGCATTCATGGCGTCTATCCCCGGCCACTGCGTGACGCCACCGAACAGGCGCTGTTCCGAATCATGGACGAGAGGGGCGGCGAGGGTGCCATCCATTCCGGCAGTCGCGGGCCGGGTTGCTGGTGTCGTGCCGATGGCGTGGCAAACATTCCGATAGGTGCTGAACTAGGCGTCCCTTCCTCAGCAGCCACCGCATTCGCTTATGCTAAAATCCCCGCCTGCCGATCAAACGACGAGGACTTTCCGGCCATGAGCACACCCGATTTGGAGCAAGTGAAGCATTACCTGATGGAACTTCAGGACAGGATCTGTTCCGCGCTGGAAGGCGAGGAGCCGGAGGCGCGGTTTGTCGAGGACGCCTGGCGTTACGACAGCGGCTTAGGCGGCGGGCGCACGCGGGTGCTGGCCGGCGGGGCGGTGATCGAGCAAGGCGGGGTGAATTTCTCCCATGTCGTCGGCCAGAATATGCCGCCGTCGGCGACCGCCCACCGCCCGGAGTTGGCCGGCCGGGGTTTCCAGGCGGTCGGCGTGTCCCTGGTGATCCATCCGCTCAATCCGCATGTGCCGACCTCCCACGCCAATGTGCGCTTCTTCCTGGCCGAGAAGGAGGGCGCCGAGCCGGTGTGGTGGTTCGGCGGCGGCATGGATTTGACGCCTTATTATCCTTACGAGGAAGACGTGGTTGCCTGGCACGAAGTGTCCCGTGCCGCTTGCGCTCCGTTTGGCGCGGACGCCTATCCGCGCTTTAAAAAGTGGTGCGACGAGTATTTCTTCCTGAAGCACCGCAACGAAACGCGGGGCGTCGGCGGCTTGTTTTTCGACGACCTGAACGCTTGGGGGTTCGAGCGCTGCTTCGCATTTCTGCGCAGCGTGGGGGACAGCTACCTACAGGCCTATCTGCCTATCGTGCGGCGGCGCAAAGACACGGCCTACGGCGAACGGGAGCGGGACTTCCAGCGCTACCGGCGGGGGCGCTATGTGGAATTCAATCTGGTGTATGACCGCGGCACCCTGTTCGGCTTGCAGTCAGGCGGCAGGACGGAGTCTATTTTGATGTCGCTGCCCCCTGCGGCCCACTGGCGATACAACTGGAAGCCTGCGGAAGGCAGCGCCGAAGACAAGCTTTACAAGGACTTTCTCAAACCCAGGGAATGGCTGGAAGGTTGACTTTAGAGCCGCCCTATCGCGGGGCGAAAAGTTCTGATTGAAACGACCGACTAGGTTCCAGCTTTGCGAGCAATGAAGCCCCGTGGATTCTCTTGAAACTCCACGAACCCGAGTTCGGAAAAGGAATCTCTGAGCCGGGGAGAAAGATGGACACCAATGACCTCGACCTGGTTGTATGCGGGCTGACCAGAGTTTGGGCCGTGATGCTCATCGAGACGCTCAATCGCGAAACGGCACCATGTCTCAAGGTCTTCGTTTGGCTCGTACAGAAATGTAGTGATGCCAGAAGCAGGGCCATGAGGGGACTGACTCTTCCACCAAGATTCAGCGATTGAATGATTGGTCGGGGAGTCAATGGCCCATACATGCATGTTCCCCGCGAGGGGCAGAAGCTGAGCGCCGAATTCGGGATCTGCCACGAGGGCCACTGTGTAGGGGGCAGGCATGAACCTTAGCCTTTCGTGCCGCCTTTGTCCAAAGGCTCCTTCAGGGCCGAGCTGTTGCGCTGGGCAAGCTCGGTAATCAACTGCTCCAGCGAACCCGTCCGCGACACTTCGTTGGTGAAGCTGGTGCGGTAATTTTGGATCAGGCTGATGCCTTCGATCAGCACGTCGTAGACTTTCCAGTCGTTGTTCAAATTGACCATGCGGTAATCGACCGCCACGGGTTGGGCACCCGACTGCAAAATTTCGGTGCGCACCTTGGCCTTGTTGTCGCCTTCCTCCAGTTTCAATGGCAGGTAGCGAATGTTCCAGTTGGCGTATTCGGTGAACGCCGTGGTATAGGTGCGCACCAACAGCGAGCGGAACTCTTTCTTGAAGCGCACTTGCTGCTCCGGCGTCGCGGTTTTCCAGAACTTGCCAAGGATGAGCACGGAAACGCGGTCAAAGTCCACATGGGCTTCGAGGATTTGATCGACCAGGCGTGTCGCCTTGGCGAAATCTTTCTTGTACTCGGGTTTTTGCAGATTACTCTGCAATTGGTCTACGGTATGCTGTATGACGAGTTGCGGCGCCGCCAAAGGCTCCTGGCCCTCGGCGCGGATCGCTGTCGAAGCCAAGCCTAAAATCAAGGCCAACAGGCCGGCCCAGCTCGCCAGCCCCAACGTTTTCTTGGTGGATATCATTTGCGCACTCCCGATATTTGAGACTGAAATGGTCTTATCATACCCCGGCATCCGCGAATAAACTACCGGCTTGGCGCTTCCCAAACGAACATTTCCCCGCACTGAGAACCCTATGCGCACACCCGATGAACACAGTATTTCCTATCCCCTGATACGTCCGCGCCGCATGCGGGCCGACGCATTCAGCCGCTGCTTGATGCGTGAGCACGCCCTGTCCGCCGCCGACCTGATCTATCCGGTTTTCGTGCTGGACGGTGAGAACCGGCGTGAGCCGGTGGCATCGATGCCGGGGGTGGAGCGGTTGAGCATCGACGTGTTGTTGGAAGAGGCCGGGGAGGCGTCGCGGCTGCGCATTCCCGCCATCGCCTTGTTCCCCGTCACCCCGCAAGCGGCGAAAAGCGACGACGCCTGCGAAGCCTACAACCCCGATGGGCTGGCCCAGCGCGCCGTGCGGGCCTTGAAACAGGCGTTCCCGGATCTGGGCGTGATCACCGACGTGGCCCTAGACCCGTTCACCTCGCACGGCCAGGACGGCCTGATCGATGCGCAAGGCTATGTGGTCAACGACGCCACCGTCGCTGTGCTAGTCCGGCAAGCCCTGTCCCACGCGCGGGCGGGCGCCGACATCGTCGCCCCCTCGGACATGATGGACGGGCGCGTCGGCGCGATCCGCCGGGCGCTGGAAGCGGAAGGTCACACCAACACGCGCATTCTCGCCTATGCGGCCAAATACGCTTCCAGTTTTTACGGGCCGTTCCGCGACGCGGTGGGCTCGGCGGCGAACCTGCGCGGCGGCGACAAATTCAGCTACCAGATGGACCCGGCCAATTCTGACGAGGCGCTGCGCGAGGTGGCGCTGGACCTCGCGGAGGGCGCGGACATGGTCATGGTGAAGCCGGGCATGCCGTACCTGGACATCGTCCGCCGGGTGAAAGACCGTTTCGGCGTCCCCACCTTCGCCTACCAAGTCAGCGGCGAGTACGCCATGCTCAAGGCGGCGGCGCAAAACGGCTGGCTGGACGAGAAAAAAACCGTGCTGGAGTCCTTGCTGGCCTTCAAACGCGCCGGGGCGGACGGGATTTTGACCTATTACGCCCTGCACGCGGCCCGCTGGCTGCGCGAGGAACACTGAAGCGCCGGCTTTTGCACAGGAGCCGCCGCGTCGGAATGGGCGCATCGAGGAAAAAGACGGTTTATAATCAAAACGTAAAACCCTTAGCACTCATCTGGAAAGAAAACCCGCACTATGGCCAAATCCGCATCCAAAGATTCCGCGGCGCCCGTCGAGGAAATCATCCTGATTATCATGGTGATTTTCTGCCTCGTGGGCATCGCCGTGACCGACTTCTCGCCCCAAGACGCCTTCATGTACTGGATGGCGATGATTTTCGTGTTCGGCTTCGCCGCCATGATCGCCGGCTGGCACAACGCCCGCCGCCATTACGATCCCGACGGGGAAGGCAACGAGGTGAGGGAGTTGTTCAAGATGCAATCCCTGCACTGGCTGGGCTCGCTGGTCACCGTCGTCTGCCTGTTCAGTTTCGTCGAAGCCGGCCACATGAGCCAGGAGGCCACAGGCCTCATGGTGCTGCTGATCCTGGCCTTGACCACTTACCTCGACGGCATCCGCATCGGCTGGCGCTTCTGCCTCACCGGCATGTACTTGGCGACGGCGGCGGTGGCGACCAATTTCCTGGAAAGATCCATGCCCTGGCTGTTCGGGCTGGCCATCGTCATCATCGCCGTCACCGTCTACCGCGAAAAGCGCAAGGCGCTCTGAAACAAGCCCGTGAGTGAAAACATGCCCCCTGCCGACCGCTATGCCGTTTTTGGCCACCCCATAGGCCACAGCAAATCCCCCCGCATCCACGCCCTGTTTGCCGCGCAAACCGGGCAGGCCATCCGCTACACCGCCGAAGATGTCCCGGCCGGCCAATTTCGCGAATGCTTGGATCGGTTCATCGAGGGCGGCGGCAAGGGCTTGAGCTGCACCGTGCCGCTGAAAGAGCTGGCCTGGCGCGCCGCTGACAAGACCAGCATGCGGGCCGAGCGGGCGAAAGCGGTGAACACCTTGGCCATCGGCGAAAACGGCGAAGTATTCGGGGACAACACCGACGGGCAGGGGCTGGTGCGCGACCTGACCGCCAACTTGCACATCCCGCTGGCCGGTCGTGACATCTTGTTGCTGGGCGCCGGTGGCGCCAGCCGGGGCATCCTGCAACCCGTGTTGGCGGAAAACCCGCGCAAGCTGGTCATCGCCAACCGCACCCCGGCCAAGGCGGATATTTTAGCCGGGGAATTCGCCGACTTGGGCGCGGTCGAGGCGCGTGGGTTTGAAGCGTTGGCCGGAGAATCGTTCGACCTGATCCTCAACGCCACCGCCGCCAGCCTAAGCGGTGAATTGCCGCCCTTGCCGGAAGGCGTTTTGAATGCGGATGGCGCTTGTTATGACCTGGCTTATGGCAGCCAGCCGACCGCCTTTGTGCGTTGGGGGGTGGACGCGGGGGCCAAAGCCAGCGTGGACGGCATCGGCATGCTGGTCGAACAGGCGGCGGAAGCTTTTTTCATCTGGCGCGGCGTCTACCCGCAAACCAGGCCGGTCATCGATTTGCTGAATGCGGAAAGGGGTTTGCGGCTGTAGGCTTGCCGCAGCGCCAGGCGCTTGGTCTTTTTGTCAGCCGTATTCCAACAAACTCATCAACGCGTCAATCAGCACCACCATGTCCTCCCGCTCGCGGGCGTCGGCGCGGAACACCGGCCAGATTTCCCCGCGTTCGCCCAGGCTGGCGTAATAATCCTCCAGCGTGGGCGATTCGGCCACGTCGAGATGGGTCACGCCGATCACCGCGGGCCGGTTTTTTAGAAAGTCGGCGTTGAGGTTGAGATAGTAGTCCAAATCCTCCAATGGATCGGGATTGGAATTGTTCACCAGCACAATCAAACCCAGCGCGCCTTGGGTTAGGATGTGGCACATGAAGTCGAAGCGGCGCTGGCCCGGCGTGCCGTACAGATGCAGCTTCGCGCCGTCCTCCAGCATGAGTTGGCCGTAGTCCATGGCGACCGTGGTGCTGCTCTTGCGCGAGGCGACGTCGTCGCTGGGGCGGGCCTCGGTGACAATCGGCGGCACGTCGCTGATCGTGGTGATCGCTGTGGTCTTGCCCGCGCCGACGCTGCCGGTGAACACCAGTTTGATCTGAGTTTTATCCTGCATGTTCGGCCGCCCTGATTCCGCCTAGCGTTTTCGAGATGGTGCGATAGGTTTTCCGCTCTTGTTCGCTGACCGCCCGTTGATGCAAGCGCCCTTCGGGAAGATATTCCAAATAATCGAGCACCGCGCAGGCGTTGTGGAAATCGATCACCTGCGTCAACGCGGTGCCCGTGTGCTTGGCGACCGTGGGCAAGTCGGCGGCGTTGACGCTCATGAATGCGGCCAAGGGCAGCAGGCGCCTGTCTTGCGCCAGCCGGGAGAAATCTGGCCAGCGCTTCAGGCGCACCACGTCTTCGCAGCGCTTGCCCGCCAGCAGCCTGCCCCGCGAAACATTCACCGTGGCATTCCAGAGCAACTCCTCCAGCGGCCCCGAAGCGAGGCGGGGCACCTGGTTTTCCTTTTTCCGGCGCACCAGCATGCGCCCGATTTGGATGGTTTCTTCCTCGTCGTCTCCGCCTTGTTCTATGTGGGTGATGACCTCGGCCTGTATGTCGTTTGGGCTGGCCGAAAAATACATTGCCAGGTTCGCCTGCTTGTCAGCTTGGCAGCAGTAGTAGCGGCGCTCTGCCGGTGCCAAGAAGAGTGGTGGCAGCCCAGGCAGCGCGCAGCGTCGTGCGAGGCCGTCGCGCAGGGACTTTTGGATCAGCCCAAGGAAATATTCCTCCGGTTCGAGGACATTGCCGCGCTCAATGAGCCCCAAAGTGGCGCAGGCGTTATGAAAGTCGTAGACCTCTGCGAGCGGGAGCCCCGTTTGTGCTGCCACGGTCAGCAGGTCGACGCTGGAGCTGTGCATGAATTGGGCGATGCGCAGATAGCTTTGGTTATGCGCCAGCAAAGACACGTCCGGCCACTGCTTCAGGCGCACCGTCTCGTTGGCGCGGCAACCTTGCAACAGGCGGCCGTTGGACGCGCAGATAGTTGCCTGCCAGAGCAATTCGGCCAGCGGTTTGGCTTCCAATCCGGCCAGTGCATGGCTGCTCTTCGCCCGGATGCGCATTCTGCCGACCTGTATCGTTTCTTGCTCCGCGTCCGGGTTCCAATTGGGCAGGGCTTCGATCTGCAAGTCGAAGGGCTGGGCCAGGCACAGCGTTCGCACGTCCGCTGCGGTGATTGACGCACTATAGTAGGCCATTTGCCGGGGGGCGATGACGATCTGCGGCCCGTCGGTCATGGAACAGCGCCGGGCAAGGCCATCGGCGAGGGCTTTTTTGAGCAGTCCTAGAAAATGCACCGCTGGATTGAAATCGCCTTCCAGTGATTGAGTCATCGTGTGGTCGCCTCTCGCTCTAGGTACGGATTTCAGGGGCTGGGCCCATTGAAACATAGCAAATGGTGGACTTAATGCAAGTGATGCGCCAAATGCTCAAGCCGACAGGCGGGTGGCTGTTTGGGCAGCAGGTTTGTTTCCGGTTTGGCGGCGGGTGCCGGGCTGGATACCGTGTCTTAATGGCTAAATCAAGCGCTTGCCGCATCTGCTAGAAAATGGGATGGCGAATTATTTGGAATGGCTGGCTTTTGCATTGCAATAAGGAAAAAGCGGGCTGACTGCCTGATACTGGAACAGTTCGCGCTATTTTGGGGCGTCTGATTGGCGTCGCCGTCATTACCTAGGGCAGCCTGCTGCTCCCCGTCTTACAATCCGACTATCCTGGCGCTGCCGATAAGCATCAACGGCCTGCTTTAGCGTTTGCCATTATAACTAATCAATATGACGATTTTCCTGCTTGTTTGGGTGGCGATGAGTGGCGTCAGGACAGACATCCGTAGCGGTTTCAAATCAGGCAATACCACCAACCCTTTCAAAATGTGGTAGTCCTGAATAGCGAGTGATTTATTGAAATTCAAGCCTTGCCCGTATCGCGTCATTGTAATGGTGTATAAAATAAAAAATCGCACCCACATGGTTTTCGATTATTTTTGAGAAGGACAAGGTTTTTCTGATTAATCTCGATATCCGTTGGCGAAGTGTGCAGTTGAACCGCTCGATATGATTTGTTTTTCCGCTTTCCTTCCCGACGGCATGGTGCCTAGCTTTTGGAAATACAGTTTGGTAAGCTTCCCAAAAATCC
>Ga0265327_10005269_pt1 | contig 10886 bp, 7 predicted proteins | sample 41621metaG_FD_202089 | JGI IMG/M metagenome (GOLD analysis project Ga0265327, IMG submission 202089) | Rhizosphere microbial communities from Carex aquatilis grown in University of Washington, Seatle, WA, United States - 4-16-21 metaG | ecosystem: Host-associated > Plants > Roots > Rhizosphere >... | reverse complement strand
CTCCCAGACCGTCTCCTGGCTTGCTGCGATCTCGATCTCCCGCCGCACTTCGAGCAGGTCAAGTGTCCTTTCCATGCTTCTTCCTCTCCTCTCGCTCGGCCTCGCGCTTCAGCGCCTCGAGCCGATCGTCCCAGAACTCCGCGAGGAACGCCTTCAATTCGGCGAGCCCCTCGGGCCGGGCGCGATACAGGCGCCTGGTGCCGTTCCGTCGCTCGTCCACGAGCCCCGCCTCCCTCAACACGGTGAGGTGCTGTGAGACCGCTGGCCGCGAGACGTCGAAGTGCGACGCGATCTCGCCCGCGGAGAGCTCCTCGTCTCGAACGAGCGAGAGGATCCGCCGGCGGCGCGGCTCGGCGATTGCCTTGAGCGCGGTCTCCATCTCCGTAATGTAAGTCATAGCTTACGTAAGTGTCAACTTAAATATCAAGGCGTGCTTTGATGGACGGATGCGGCACCCGCGCGCACTCGTAATCGCCCTGCTCGCAGCCGCGGCAACGGCGGTCACGGCCGGTGCCGCGATCTCACCGGGCCCGCTCGGCCCCGAGAACGTCCCCGTGCCCAAGGGCCCGGTCTTCGCCAGCGTGCAGGCGGTCAAGCTCGGCCAGAAGATCGACGGGATCCCCTGCCAGGCCGGCGAGAAGCTCGACTACCACGTCCACGCCCACCTGACGATCTTCGTCAAGGGCAAGGCGTACCAGGTGCCCTACGGCGTCGGCATCGGCCCGCCGCTCGAGGGCCAGCAGACGAGCGCCGGGCCGTTCGTCGTCGCGGGGAGTTGCATCATGTGGCTCCACACGCACGCGCTCGACGGGATCATCCACATGGAGGCCCCCAAGCGGCAGGCATTCACCCTCGGCCAGTTCTTCGACATCTGGGGGATCAAGCTCTCGACCACCGGGGTCGGCGCGTACAAGGGCAAGGTCATGACGTTCTACGACGGGAAGGTGTGGAAGGGCAACCCGCGCAGCGTCCCGCTGACCAACCACACCGAGGTGCAGCTCGACATCGGCTCGCCCGTCGTCCCGGCCGAGCACATCAACTTCCCGAAGACGCTCGGCACGAACCTCGGCCGCTAGATCTCACGGGGGAAACCATGTTTCTCCCGTGAGCCCCCTTCTTCCTGTTGTCGGTCGGCCACCGCAGCGGTGGTTCGGTGGCGCGTCGAGGGGGCGTCAGTTGGCTCGGCATCCGCCTCGCTAAGCGGCGGCTCGCATGTCTGCCCGGCGGATTAACGCCGTAGGCGGATTGCGTTCAGGTCGTTCGCAACTACCTCGTCGGCGCGGACGATCAGGTCTTCGATGTCGTCGTGTTCGGCATGGATGTAGCGGCCGGCCAGAGCGTCTGCGCGGCCCGAGGCGAGCACGTGGACGAGCTGTGGAGCAAGCTCGGGCGGCGTCCACGGCAAGTTGTCGCCGTAGCTCGATGTCATATCGGTCTGGACGAGGCCCGGGCTGATCAGGAAGACGCTAATGCCGTGCGGGGCGACCTCTGAAGCAAGGTATTCGGCGAAGCGGCCGACTGCGGCCTTGCTTGCGCCATAGCTCCCGTTCTGGGGGTTGGGCCCAAGCGGGAGGTACGAACCGCCCGAGCCGAGGATCACGATTCGGCCTGCGCCGCGCTCGATCATCCCGGGGAGGACTGCGCGGCAGCAGAGATACGTGCCGAGGACGTTGACCTCGAAGACGTGCCACCAGTCCTTTGGCGAGACGTCGAGCGACGTGCCGTCGGGGGCCGCGATGCCGGCGTTCGCAACGAGAAGGTCGATTCGGCCATAGGTCTCTTCAGTCGCGCGGACCATGCTCTCGACATCGTCCGCGTGACTGATGTCGCCGACCAGCGCGATCGCGTCGAGCTCCTCGGCGGCCTTCTCGACCTGCTCGCGGGTGCGAGCGCTCACAGCAATCCGCGCGCCGGCGCCTGCGAGCTCTCGCGCGATCGAGAGCCCGATCCCGCGGCCGCCGCCGGTTACGAGCGCAACGGTGCCGGAGAGATCATCGCCCACCACGCGCCAACCCTAGAAAGGGAGTTGTACATCGCCGACGTCGACGCCAAGCGAGCGCGCCAGGCGAACGCCGTGGTCGACCTCGCTGCGGAGCCGCGCGATGTCGGCGGAACGCATCGCGTCGCCGATCCAGGCGCGCTCGCGGGGGCGCCAGAGCTCGTGCTCGACGAAGATCGGGAGCAGCGTGTTCGCGGCCTTCACGAGCTTGCCCTTCGTCTTCTTGCTCGCCACCCGCAGCAGGACGCGCTCGTAGGCAACCCCGGCTCCGTGGTGAATGCCGTCGTCGATCGCGAGGCGGTTGCAGAGGTTCTCGAGCACGGTGCCGGGGGATGACTTCGCGATCGCGCGGAACTTCGGGATGATCAGCCGCTCGAAGAAGACCTGCATCAGGAAGACCTTCTCCTCGAGGGTGTCCGCGTCGATCACGAGCCGCGCCATCTTGTCGAGGTACGGGTCGCGCTCGCCGTGACCGCCGGCGAGCACGATCAGCTGGAGCCAGGCCTCGGTGTGGCGCGCCTCGTCCTGCACCATCGTCGTGTAGTAGAGCTTCGCATCGGCGTGGTCGGCCATCGAGAAGAGCTGGGTCGCCATCTCGACGGCGAGCTCGTCGGCCTGGAGCTGCTGAGTGATCACCGACCGCCACACGTCGCGGCGGCGCGCCTGCCTCTGCGGTGAGCCGCGAAGCTCGGGGATCGGCGGGGAGTCATTCCAGGGCAGGTCCTCGATCGCCCACTCGGCCTTCTTCGCGAGCTTGTAGAAGCGGAAGACGTCCTCTTCGCGCGCCCGCTCCCTCTCCTCGACCTGCACCTGCTCGGTTTCCATAGACGGGGATTATGGCTGTCCGGCGAGGGTCCAACTTGCGGATAACCCGCCGAGTTCCTATCCTGGGTGGACGATGCCCGTCCGCACCTCGGCGAATGTGACGTTGAAGGCCGCCAAGGCGCGCTCGAAGGCTACCCGCTAGTCGGCGATTTTTCCCGCCCCGCCGGCTAGAACAGAAGAAGCGGCGGGGGCCATTCCACACGAAAGGCCTCAACAGTGACGCTAGGCGCCACTCCCTCCCATTCCGAAAATCCGAGACGACGCCCCACAGCCCCGATCGGGCTGTACGACCCGGCGTTCGAGCACGACTCGTGTGGGGTCGCTTTCGTGGCGCGCCTGGATGGGATCCCCTCGCACGAGACGCTCGTGCGGGCGCTGACGGCGCTCGAGAACCTCGAGCACCGCGGAGCGGCCGGCGCCGACCCGCTCACCGGTGACGGGGCCGGGCTGCTGCTGCAGCTTCCCGACGAGTTCTTCCGGGCCGTGATCGCCGAAGAGCTTCCCCCGGCCGGCGCCTTCGGCGTGGCCGTCTGCTTCCTGCCCGCGGACGACGAGGCGCGCCGGGCCGAGCTCGAGCAGATCCTGATCGATGCGGTCGAGGGCGAGGGACAGCGCGTGATCGCCTGGCGCGACGTCCCGACGCAACTCGACCTGATCGGCGAGACGGCCCGCGAGGTCGCTCCGGTCATCCGCCAGCTCGTCGTCGCCGCTTCGGACGACCTCGCGACCGACCGCGACGCGTTCGAGCGCAAGCTCTACGTCATCCGCCGGATCGCCGAGATCGCCGCCGGGCCCGACCTCGTGATCGCGAGCTTCTCGGCGCGGACGATCGTCTACAAGGGGATGCTGATGGCCCCTCAGGTCGGCCACTGCTTCCCCGACCTGCTCGACGAGCGGATGAAGAGCGCGCTCGTCCTGATCCACTCGCGCTTCTCCACCAACACCTTCCCGAGCTGGGAGCTCGCGCACCCCTACCGGATGATCGCGCACAACGGCGAGATCAACACGCTGCGCGGAAACGTCAACTGGATGCGCGCGCGCGAGTCGCAGCTGGCTTCCGAGCTCTTCGGCGACGACCTGCACAAGGTGCTGCCCGTCGTCCGACCGGCCGGCTCGGACACGGCCAACTTCGACAACGTGCTCGAGCTGCTCGTGCTCGCGGGCCGGTCGCTGCCGCACGCGATGATGATGATGATCCCCGAGGCGTACGACCACCGCGAGGACATGAGCGACGAGCTTCGCGGCTTCTACGCCTTCCACGGCTGCCTGACCGAGCCATGGGACGGCCCGGCGTCGATCTCCTTCACCGACGGCACCGTGATCGGCGCCACGCTCGATCGCAACGGCCTGCGCCCCGGCCGCTGGATGGAGACGAAGGACGGCTGGGTCGTCCTGGCCTCCGAGACCGGCGTGCTCGACGAGCCGCCCGAGAACATCCTGCGCAAGGGGCGGCTGCAGCCCGGCCATCTGTTCCTCGTCGACCTATCCCGCGGCCGGATCGTCGAGGACGAGGAGATCAAAGCTGAGATCGCCGGCCGCGCGCCCTACGGCGAGTGGTTCGACGAAGGGGTCGTCCACCTCGGCGACCTGCCGGAGCGCCCGCCGCGCGTGCCGCGCGAAGAGCCGCTGCGCTCACGCCAGCTCGCGTTCGGCTACACGGAGGAGGACATGAAGGTCGTCCTCGCGCCGCTCGCCCGGAACGCGGACGAGCCGATCGGCTCGATGGGCAACGACCTCGCGCTCGCGGTGCTCTCCGACCAGCGTCCGCTGCTCTACAGCTACTTCAAGCAGCTGTTCGCGCAGGTCACGAACCCGCCGATCGACTCGACGCGCGAGGCCGTCGTGATGAGCGTCGCGACGAGTGTCGGCTCAGAGCGCAACCTGCTCGGCGAGTCGCCGGAGCACGCTCACCAGCTCGTGATCGAGCAGCCGATCCTGCTCGACAAGCAGTTGGAGGCACTGCGGCAAGTCGATTCGAGCATCTTCAAGGCGCACACGGTCGATATCACCTGGCCCGTGGCCGAGGGCCCGGCCGGGATCGATACGGCGATCGAGCGCATCTGCGGCGAGGCCGACGACGCACTCGCGGGCGGCGTGAACATCCTGATCCTGAGCGACCGGATGGTCGGGATCGACCGGGTCGCCATTCCCGCACTGCTTGCCGTCTCGTCGGTGCACCACCACCTCGTGCGCGAAGGCACGCGCCTGCAGGCCGGCCTCGTGATCGAGTCGGGCGAGCCGCGCGACGTGCACCAGTTCGCGACGCTGATCGGCTACGGCGCCGCGGCGATCAACCCGTACGTGATGCTCGAGACGCTGACGGAGCTCGTCGACGGCGGCTGGCTCCCCGGCCTCACCGCCGAGGAGGCGCAGAAGCGCGCGATCAAGGGGATCGCGAAGGGACTCCTCAAGACGATCTCGAAGATGGGCATCTCGACGATCCCGTCGTACTGCGGCGCCCAGATCTTCGAGGCGATCGGGCTCGAGCCGGAGCTCGTCGACCGCCACTTCACCGGCACCCCGTCGCGCATCGGCGGCATCGGCTCGGCGATCCTCGCCCGCGAGGCGCTCGACCGCCATGCCCGCGCCTACCCCCAGAACGGGGATCTGCTCCCACTCGGCGGCGTGTACGCCTGGCGGAACGAGGGCGAGTACCACCAGTGGAACCCGGAGACGATCTCGCTGCTGCAGCACGCGGTGCGCCACGGCGGCTACGAGAGCTACGAGCACTTCTCGAAGCTCGTCAACGAGGAGGCCGTCCGCAAGGCGACGCTGCGTGGGCTGCTCGAGTTCCGTAAGGCGGCCGAGCCGCTGCCGCTCGACCAGGTCGAGCCCGCCGAGGAGATCGTGAAGCGCTTCTCGACGGGCGCCATGTCCCTCGGCTCGCTCTCCCGCGAGGCACACGAGACGCTCGCGATCGCGATGAACCGGATCGGCGGCAAGTCGAACACCGGCGAGGGCGGCGAGGATCCAGTCCGCTTCGTGCGAGACGCCAACGGCGACTCGCGCCGCTCGGCGATCAAGCAGGTTGCGTCGGGCCGGTTCGGCGTGAACATCAACTACCTGACGAACGCCGACCAGCTCCAGATCAAGATGGCGCAGGGCGCGAAACCCGGCGAGGGTGGCCAGCTGCCCGGCCACAAGGTCGACGAGTACATCGCGAAGATCCGGTTCACGACGCCGGGCGTCGGCCTGATCTCGCCGCCGCCGCACCACGACATCTACTCGATCGAGGACCTCAAGCAGCTGATCTACGACCTCCGCTGCGCGAACCCGCGCGCGCAGGTGTCGGTGAAGCTCGTGTCCGAGATGGGCGTCGGCACGGTCGCCGCCGGCGTCGCGAAGTGCAACGCCGACCACGTCCTGATCTCCGGCCACGACGGCGGCACCGGCGCCTCGCCGCTCAGCTCGGTGCACTACGCGGGCGGGCCCTGGGAGATCGGCCTCGCCGAGACCCAGCAGACGCTCGTGATGAACGACCTGCGCTCACGGATCTGGGTTCAGACCGACGGCCAGCTGAAGACCGGCCGCGACGTGGTGATCGCCGGGCTACTCGGCGCCGACGAGATGGGCTTCTCGACCGCCCCGCTCGTCGCGACGGGCTGCGTGATGATGCGCGCCTGCCATTTGAACACCTGCCCGGTCGGGATCGCGACCCAGAACCCGGTGCTGCGCGAGCGGTTCGCGGGCACGCCGGAGCACGTCGTGAACTTCTTCTTCTTCGTCGCCGAGGAGGCGCGGAAGATCATGGCCGAGCTCGGGATCGCGCGGTTCGAGGATCTGATCGGACGCGTCGACCTGCTCGTCGCCGACGACGCGGTCGAGCACTGGAAGGGCCGCGGCATCGATCTCTCGAACCTGCTCATGGCACCCGACGTTCCCGAGGGGACACCGCTGCGCCGCACACAGGAGCAGGACTCACCACTCGGCTCTGCTCTTGATTGGGAATTGATCGGGATCGCCGAGGCGGCGCTCAAGCACCAGACGCCGGTCTCGGCGGAGGTCGCTGTCCGGAACGTGAACCGCACAGTCGGCGGGCTGCTTTCCCATTCGATCACGGTCGCCCACGGCGCCAAGGGGCTGCCTGAAGGGACAATCCGCTTCGCGCTGACCGGCTCCGCGGGCCAGTCGTTCGGCGCGTGGCTTGCGCCCGGCGTCGAGCTGACGCTGAGCGGCGATGCGAACGACTATGCCGGCAAGGGCCTCTCCGGCGGCACGATCGCGATCCGCCCCTCTGAAGGCGCGACGTTCGCAGCCGAGGAGAACGTGATCGTCGGAAACACCGTCCTGTACGGCGCGACGAAGGGCAAGGCGTTCTTCCGCGGCCTCGCGGGCGAGCGGTTTGCCGTCCGGAACTCGGGCGCGGATGCGGTCGTCGAGGGCGTCGGCGACCACGGCTGCGAGTACATGACCGGAGGTCATGTCGTCGTCCTCGGGCGCACCGGCCGCAACTTCGCCGCCGGGATGAGCGGTGGGATCGCCTACGTCCTCGACGAGGACGGCGGCTTCTCGGGGCGCTGTAACCACGAGCTCGTCGATCTCGAGGAACTGGACGCGGCGGACGATGCCCTCGTCCGGTCGCTCGTGGAGGAGCATCGCGAGCGCACCGGCTCTGTCGTCGCCGAGCGCTTGCTCGATTCGTGGGACGAGGCGGTGCCACGGTTCGTGAAGGTGATGCCGCGCGACTACCGCGCCGCACTCGAGCTGCTCGCGGCCGGCAACGGCGCGGTCAACTATCCCGATGAGCACGTTGTCTCGTCGAACGGCGAGGGCTTCGTCAGCGCCGAGGTCGAGAGCGGGAGCGCGGTCTGATGGGCGAGCTCGGCGCGTTCCTCAAGCTGAGCCGGGTCGACAACCCGGAGCGTGCGCCCGCCGAGCGGGTGCTCGACTACCACGAGTTCGTCGACACGCTCGCCGACGCCGAGCTGGCCCAGCAGGGCGCCCGCTGTATGGAGTGCGGGGTGCCGTTCTGCCACAACGGCTGCCCGGTGAACAACCTGATCCCGGACTGGAACGACTCCGTCTTCCGCGGCCGCTGGGAGGCTGCGATCGAGCAGCTCCACCGGACGAACAACTTTCCCGACTTCACGGGTCGCCTCTGCCCCGCTCCCTGCGAGGCGGCGTGTGTGCTCGAGATTCGCGAGGGCGAGGCCGTGACGATCAAGCAGATCGAGCTCGCGATCGTGAACCGAGCCTGGGACGAGGGCTGGATCGGCCCGAAGCCGCCGAGGCGCGAGACGGGCCATTCGGTCGCCGTGATCGGTGCCGGACCGGCGGGGATGGCGTGCGCCCAGCAGCTCCGGCGCGCCGGCCATGGGGTCACGGTCTTCGAGCGCGATGAGGCGGGCGGCGGGCTGGTTCGCTTCGGTGTCCCGGACTTCAAGATCGAGAAGTGGATCGTCGAGCGGCGCGTTCAGCAGCTGGCGGAGGAGGGAGTCGTGTTCCGCTTCGGCGCCGATGTCGGCGGGAACGTCCCGGTCGACGAGCTGCGGGAGTTCGACGCGGTCGTGATCGCGACCGGCTCGCGGGTCCCGCGCGACCTGCCGGTGCCCGGCCGGGAGCTGGCGGGGATCCACTTCGCGATGAACTACCTCTACCAGCGCAACCGTTTCGTCGCCCGCGAGGAGGGCCCGGCGATGCCCGGCGCTCCCGAGCCGCCTTCCGGACCCGGCGTGATCACGGCCGCCGGTAAGGACGTGATCGTGATCGGCGGAGGCGACACCGGCGCCGACTGCGTCGCGAACGCCCACCGTGAAGGCGCAGCGTCGGTGACCCAGATCGAGCTGATCGGCGAGCCTCCGCGCTCCCGCCCGGACGAGGTCACCCCGTGGCCGCTGTGGCCGATGAAGCTGCGCGTCCCGTATGCCCTGAAGGAGGGCGGCTCGCGCGACTTCGCGATCTCGACGACCGAGTTCACCGGCTCGAACGGCCATGTCGAGCAGATCCACTGGGCCCAGAACGCCGGCAAGCCCCCGTTCTCGCTGATCGACGGCACCGCCGAGAGCCGCCCCGCCGACCTCGTGCTGCTGGCGATGGGCTTCCTCGGCCCCGAGCAAACCCTGCTCGAGCAACTCGGCGTCGAGCGCGACGAGCGCTCGAACGTGAAGGCGGCACGCTACGAGTCGTCTCTCCCCGGCGTCTTCGCTGCCGGCGACGCCCGCCGCGGCCAGTCGCTGATCGTGTGGGCGATCAACGAGGGGCGCCGCTGCGCGCAGGCCGTCGAACGGCACCTGGCGAAGACCGCATCAGCCTGAGCCGGGAGGCGACGAGCTTCCGGCATAAGGGCACTGGCTCAACCGAACGCGGCGTGTGACCTTGCGGAGCTTTTAAGTCGACGAAGGCGGCCGCGAATGCGTTTCAGCGGGGCCGGGCTCCGTCGCCGGGAAGCAAATGATCGAGGCATTCGCCCTGCTCGGACCGGTGTAGGCCACGCAGCTCGGGCAAGTTTGCACCGTGACCGTCTTCTGAGAGAGCGGGCAGAGAACCGATCCCGAATGGATACTGAGGTTCACCTGCGATAACTATCCGGGTGTACAACGCGCACGCCTCCGCGTAAACCCTGATACGGCGGTGGAAAACTACTGAAGACCATGCTCGGTCGCCGGTACGCTGCCGATGCTCGCCCGCATCGCGGATCGATAGCACCCACGCTCCTAGCCCAGCTCGGCGCCAAGCTCGCTCGAGAACGCGAGCGGATCGCTCTCGAACTGCGGCGGCAGCACTCCGGCGCGACCGATCAGGCGGCCGACGCGAGGCCAGCCAACGCGCTCCGCCAGCTGCAGGCTCCGCACGGCCTTCGCTATCCGCTCATCCGTGTCACCGAAGTTGCGGAACGCCAGGTAGGTCGTGCGAGGGAAGTAGGCGAATCGAACCACCGGGCGTAACACAATCGCCGAAAGGATCGGACAGTCGAACCGTGCGACTTCCTCGCGGATTTTCGGGCCGACAGTCTGCTCCTGCTCATACAGCAGTGCCGTCTCAAAGACCTCAGCGCGATCCCGCTCGTGTAGCTGTCTGCCGGCCCGTCTGGCCTCGTGGACGCGATTCAAGGCCTCGAGGAGTGCAGGCGCGAGGATTTCGTCGGCGCCAGGCGCTTCGCCATGGCGCTTCGCGAACACATAGTTCGCATACGTGTCGACGAACACCGAGCGGTTCGCCTCCTTGAACCCCTGCGAGAACCGGAACAACATGTACGCGCGACGAGCACGCTCGTCCGCGTCGTAGAAGTACCGGTACGCAATCGACCTGGCCACCGCCCCTCGGCGCTCGTAGAAGCCGTACGCCCACAGCGCGCCGTGGAGCGCAACCTCTGGGAAGGCGTGGTTCCCACCCGAGTCGACAAAGATCCCGTGCAGCAATGCCACGCGCTGCGGAATGTCACCCGGGCCGCCCGCAAGGCACTCCGCGTGACTTCGGATCGCCTCATGCTCCGCGGTGAGGTCAAGCCCCATAGCGTAGGCGAGCATACCGGGAGATAGCCGAAATCATCTCGACCTGAACCCCGGCAGGAGCTGCTCAGTCGACCGACGTCGACGGACGAGCCGGCCGTCCCAGCCACGCCCTGACGACACACCTAGGCTGGTTCCTCAGGCGGCATACCCGCGACGCCGGCGCAATCGAGCGTCGTCGTGCCTGGGTCAGCTTCGTCCGATCAAGAGATCGTCGCAGACGTTCAGGCGCGCCGATCGGCTGTGTTGGCCACTCAGAAATACGTCGCGGCGCTTGACGTCGCACGTTTGCGAAGCCGCGGGTACCAACGGAACCAGCTTGAGCCCCGGTCGTGAACCGCAAGCTGCTGCCTTAGGAGCCCGAGCAGAGACAAGAGGTGGGCGTTTGGCCGGAAGGGATCACCGAGCGCGGGGCCGGCGCCGAGTGGCATCGCCGCTGCGACCGCTCCTTCGACCTCGGCGACGACATGGGGCCCGTCCACCCGCGCGAGGCCATTGAGCTCAGCGAGACGCTCGAGCGTTTCGTCGTCATATTCTTTGGCGAGCCGAAGCGTCACCGACTCGAGCGGAAAACGAGGCACCGGGTCGTGTTTACGGCGAAGATACGCCTGCCG
>Ga0265327_10005268_pt1 | contig 10888 bp, 10 predicted proteins | sample 41621metaG_FD_202089 | JGI IMG/M metagenome (GOLD analysis project Ga0265327, IMG submission 202089) | Rhizosphere microbial communities from Carex aquatilis grown in University of Washington, Seatle, WA, United States - 4-16-21 metaG | ecosystem: Host-associated > Plants > Roots > Rhizosphere... | reverse complement strand
GACGATGGTTGTTCTCTGGCGCAACGAGCCGCCCGACGTGACGTCGCCGACCCTGAGCTTGACCAAGTCGCACCCTCGGAGCTTGGCATCGACGGCGCAGTTGAAAAGGGCCAAGTCGCGGGTCTTGCCCGCGGTCTTGAGTCTTTGGCGAATGCCCCAGATGTGCTTGGGTTTAAGCGGGGGCTTCGCTCCGATGATACGCCCCCTATTCCAGGGCCGCTTCGGGAAACGAAACAGATCGATTTGAGCCATGGCACGCCTCCGGTGGTTGGTGCGCCCGCCCAGCCGATGGCATTGTACAGCTTGTCCCCCGCCGAATTGCAGACCTTCTCAACGACCGAGGTGGGTCGGCTGCCGTCTAGCCGGCCCGACCGGACAGCGGACATCCCGGCCGTCAGTTCAGGGGGGAAAGGGGACGTTGACGTCCAGCCGATTTGCAGACCTTCATGCCGGTATGGACGCGAAATATCCTGGTCAAAGACACGACAGACTCGTCGCCGTAGCAACGATGATCCCCGTTTTCGTCGTTGTGGCCCTCATCTCGACATTGGAGAAGGCGCTGTTGGCGGCCACGGTATTCGGCGCGGTGTGGGTTGCCGTGACGGAGCGTTGGCAGAACCGGAAGGAGGCGGGCTTCTGGGGCCTGGTCGGCTTTTTTGCCTTAGCGAACGCACTCGCGATTTGGGCGCTTCCGGTTGTCGGCCCCTTCAAAGCTGCCTTGGGGTGTCCTACCGCTCGCATTGGCTGAAGGGTTCCTGTTGTACTGGTTGCTGGGCCGACTGAAGGCAAATACCCGCTAGGGGCCGTTGTCGGCATCGCCCACCATGCCGGAGAGCAGACACCACGGACGACGGTTTCGGGGGGTAAGCCGACTTTGACGACGATCCGGACAGAGGACGTTCGGTGGCTACTAACGTTCAGCTCGGCTTCTCACGCCACCGGCCACCGGCTCCAGTCTCACTCGACCCGAATAAGTCGGAACCTTTCCGAAAACGGGACGTTTCGGCCCAGCTTGTTTCTCGGTCACTCCGGGGAAGAGCGTTGGATTTCGGACCGGGTCGGGGCGTCGGTCTGAAAACTCGCCTTCGGGAAGAGAATTCGCACCCGGAGTTTTCGGCTGACAATTCCCTCGCCCTGGTTGTTCGCCCGGTACAAGCTGCACCCGCTTGTCCGCCGCTTAGCGAGATTTCGATGGCCCTGGTCAAAACCACCAAGATTTCCCCGGGCTCCGGCAAGGCCGCCGCCCCCGCCGCCCCTGCGGCAGCCAAGGCCCCGGCGCCGGCGAAGTCCGCCGTCCGTTCCAGACCCCCCGCTCCCGGCACGCGCCAGGACCAGGCGGCCGAACGGGTTGCCGCGGCGACGCAGGAACTGGCCAGCGGCCTCTATGAAGCCTCCGCCGCGTCGGAGGAGCTGCGCGCGGCTATGGAGCAGATTGCCGCCGGCGCCGAGGAGGCGGCCGGTGCCTCGCAGGAGCAATTGTCGGCCATCAAGAGCATGGTTGGGAACCTGACGGTCGCGCGCCGCGAGGCCGAGCAGTCCCGCCGCCGCACCGAGAACGTGCAGGTGCTGCTGGCCGAGACCGCGGTACAGATCACCACCTCTGTTCGCGCCATCGAGAAAAACGCAGACAGGCAGCTCGCCTCGATGGACGTGATTGCCGAACTCGAGAAGCGCGCCCAGGACATCAGCGCTATCAGCCGCACGGTCAGCCGGATTTCCGATCAGACCAACCTCTTGGCGCTCAATGCCGCCATCGAGGCCGCGCGGGCCGGCGATCACGGCCGCGGCTTTGCGGTGGTCGCCGAGGAGGTGCGGGCGCTGGCGGAGACGTCGGAGAAGAGCGCACAGGACGTCCAGGGCCTCGCCGAGACCATTCAGGTTCAGGTGCGCGATGTGGTGAAGGCGGTAACGACCGCCGCGCAGACGGCGACCGCAGAGGCCAAGGCCGGGGGCGCGGTGGTCGGGACGCTGGAGACTATGCGTCGCGACATGGCGACTCTGTCGGCGGGCAGCCAGGACATCCTGACCGCCTCCATCGAAGCGGAAAGCGCGGCTACCGAAGCCCAACGCGGCGCCGAACAGGTGGCCAGCGCCGCCGAAGAGCAATCGGCCGGCTCGACAGAGGCCCAGTCGGCGCTGAAAGAGCAAACCCAGTCCTTGGAACAGGGCCAGGCGGCGGCGGCCAATCTGGCGTCGCTGACCGAACAACTACGCATGGGCACCGCCAGCGCGGGCGCGTCCGAACAGATCGCGGCGGCGGCCGAAGAGCTGTCCGCCACGATTCAGGAAATGTCCGGAGCGGCGACCCAGATCATGGCCGCCGTCGATCAGATCAATCGTGGCTCGCAGCAGCAGGCGGCTGCGACGCAGCAGACCTCCGCCGCCATGACCCAGATCGACAGGAGCGCCAATGTCGCCAAGGCAAACGCCGCAACAGCCAGCGAACAGACTGCGGCGATGGACGGGGCGCTCAAGGACAGCCGCAAGGCGGTTGAGAGCCTGGTCGGCGGCGTCGCCGTCGCCCTGAGCGAAACGCGCGCCAGCCTGACGATGATCATGAGCCTGGAGACCATCGGCCGCCGGATCGACAAGATCGTCGACGGCATCGCCCTGGTCGCCGTCCAGACCAGCATGCTGGCAGTTAGCGGCGCGGTGGAAGCGGCGCGGGCGGGTGACTCCGGGCGCGGCTTCGCGGTGGTGTCCAACGACATCCGCAGCCTAGCGCGCGAGGCATCCGAAAGCGCCGACACGGTCAAGGAAACGGTGCGCGGGATCATCGACCAGATCGCTTCGGTGCGCCGCGACCTGGAGCAGATCATCAATGTCGCCGAGGCCGAGACCGACAAGAACCAGGCCCTTTTCGGCGCTCTCGAAACCATCGAGGTCGATGTCGCGGCCATGGGCGCGGGTAGCAAGACCATTCTCGAAGGGGCCGAGGCGATCATGATCGCAGTCGGCCAGGCCGCCGCGGGCGCCCGGCAGATCGCCGCCGCCGCCGAGGAAGCCGGCGCCGCATCTAGACAGGCCGCCGCCGCGTCCACGCAGCAGGCCCAGAGCGCCGAAGACTTGGCCGCCGCGATCGAGGAGATCGCTTCCCTCGCGGACGAGCTGAAGCACGCCAATGGCTGATCCCGCCGCCAATTCGGCAGAGGGTGAAGGCGCGCGTCGGTTCCTGACCTTCCGTGTGGACCAGCGGCTCTACGCCCTGCCCGCGGATGAGATTTCCGAGGTGATCCGCCTGCCCGCCGTGGCGCGGGTCCCGCAGAGTCCGAAGAGCCTATTGGGCGTCGCCAATCTGCGCGGCGCGGTGCTGCCCCTGGCCAGCCTGCGGGCCCTGCTGGGACGCCCCGAGGCTACATCGTCGCTCCACGCCCGCGCCATCGTGTTGGATGGCGCCGCGCCGGTCGCCCTGGCCGTGGACGCCGTGGACGCCCTGGTCACGCTAGATGCGGGCCGGGTGGAGACCCGGCAGGCCGAGCTGTCGGCGCATGAGGGCGAGCGCCTGCGCGGCGCTTTCAGGACCGGCGCCGATCAGGACGTCGCCAAGATTCTCGATGTGAAGAGTTTGCTGGACGCCGAATTCGTCCAGCGCGCCCGACCGCGTCGCGCCGCGCCGGTCGCCGCCGGTCTGGGCCCATCGCATCAGGTGGCGGAAGACAGCGCGCCCACTCAGATGCTGGTCACCTTCGACGTCGCTGGCCAGGAATATGCACTGAGCCTCGATCAGGTGCAGGAAATCTTGCCCGCCCCGACCAACCTGGCCGTGGTGCCGCGGGCCGAGGCGCTGGTGCTGGGCGTCACCGCCTTTCGCGACACCCTGCTGCCGCTGCTGTCTCTGCGCGGCCTGCTTGGCTTTGTCGAAGCCGATGCTTCCGATGAGCTGCAGAAGGTCATCGTTACGCCGGTGGCCGGCGTTCTGGTGGGCCTGGTCGCCGACCGAATGCGCTCCATCGTCCGTGCCGATCCGCACTCCATCGATCCGACACCGCCCGTGCTGGCCGCCCGGGCCGGAGGCGAAACCCGCATCAAGGCCATTCTGCGCGCCGACGGCGGCCGCCGCCTGATTTCGATCCTCGACCCCGATCTGCTGTTCCGGGAGGACGTCATGCAAAGACTGGCCGCCGCCGCTGATACCGGAAAGGTGCTCAGCCTGGACCAGCCGACCCTGGGCCAGGGCGAGAGCCAATATCTGGTGTTCCGGCTGGGCGACGAGGAATTCGGCCTGCCGATCGAGTCCGTGGACGAGGTCGCCCGCGCCCCCGAACAGATCACCCGCGTGCCCAAAACCCCCAAGTTTTTGGAAGGCGTGATTAACCTGCGCGGCGAGGTTCTGCCGGTGGTTGATCAGCGCAAGCGCTTCGATCTGGTTGCCTTCACCGGCGACCGATTGCGCCAGCGGCTGGTGGTGGTGCGCACCGAGCGCCACCGCGCGGGCCTGATCGTCGACAGCGTGTCGGAAGTGCTGCGCACCGCCATCGACGCCATCGAGCCGGCGCCGGACCTCACCGGCGACAGCGCGCGCCTGGTCCAGGGCGTGGTCAACTTCGGCGAGAGCGGGCGGATGGTGCTCCTGCTTGATCCGGCAGAACTGCTCAGCCGGGCGGAGCGCGGCCTGCTCGACAAGTTCGACGGGGCAAAGGCGCCTTCGTGATCAAGCTTCTCATCGTCGATGACTCCGCCCTCATGCGGCGGCTGCTCGGCGAAATCTTTGGCCAGGAATCCGACTTCGAGGTTCGCGCGGCACGCAACGGTCTGGAAGCGCTCGATCAGCTCCAGACCTACGCCCCGGACGTGATCACCCTCGACATCCACATGCCGCAGATGGACGGGCTGCAATGCCTGGACCGGATCATGATCGAGCGCCCGTGCCCGGTAGTGATGGTGTCGTCCCTGACGGCGGAAGGCGCGGAGACCACACTGGAGGCGCTTCGGCTCGGCGCCGTGGACTTTATCCCCAAGCCCGATGGCGCGGTGTCCCTCAGCATCCACGAGATGGCGCCCCTGCTCGTGGACAAGGTCCGGTCCGCCGCCAGCGCCCGGCTGAAACCCAGCTTACGGCTCAAGGAGCGCGTGCGGCATCGGATGACGGGTGGATTGCGCAAGCCGCCCGTTACAAAGGGCGCTGCGGGATCTGCCCCGCTGGTCGCCGCTGTGGGCCACGGCTTGGTTCTGGTGGGGGTTTCAACCGGCGGCCCGCCCGCGCTGGAGGCTCTGCTGACGCCGCTCCCCGCCGATTTTCCCTGGCCGATCGTCATCGCCCAGCACATGCCCGCGACCTTCACCGGCCCTCTGGCCCGGCGCCTCGACGGCGTCTGCGCCCTGTCGGTCAGCGAGATCGCCCAGCCGACCCTGCTGCAACCCGGCTGCGCCTATATCGGCAGGGGTGACGCCGACGTGATCATCTCGCGGCGCGCGGCCGGCATCACCGCCATGCCCGCGCCCTCGCAGAAGGACTACCCCTGGCACCCCAGCGTCGATCGGCTGGTCAGGAGCGCGATGGAGTTTATGCCCGCCGGCCAATTGATCGGCGTGCTGATGACCGGCATGGGCTACGACGGGGCCCTGGCCATGCGCGACCTGCGCGAACTCGGCGGCCGCACCATCGCGGAGTCCGAGGACAGCGCGGTGGTCTGGGGCATGCCCGGCGAACTGGTCAAGGCCGGGGGCGCGGACTGGATCGAGCCCCTGGCGACCATCGCCGCGCGTCTGCGATCCCTGGCGCCGCAGATGGCAGGGGCCTGACATGCCGCTGATCCGCAAAAGTTCAGGCTCTGACGCCCCGCCGCCCGGACCCGATTTCGAACAGGCCTGCGCGGGGCTCCGGTCCGACCAGCTCGACGAGCGCTGGCGCGCGGCGCGGGCCCTGGCGGCCTTTCCTCAGGCGGCGGCAGTGCTAAGCGCGGCGGTCGGCGACGAATCCGAGGCGCGAGTGCGCGAAGCCATGTTCACGAGCCTGGCCCGCATTGGCGGCCCCGACGGCGTGAAGGCCCTGGCGCCCCACATCCGCTCGGACGACGCCGCTCACCGCACCGGCGCCATGGACGCCCTCAAGGCGCTCCCCGAGGGCCTGCCGACGGTCATGACGGGTCTGCTCAAGGACCCTGACGCTGATGTCCGCCTGCTCGCCTGCGATCTGGCGCGCGAGCTGCCCGCCGCCCAGGCGACGGCCCTCCTGTCGGCGGTGCTCGATGCGGACACCGAGGTCAATGTCTGCGCCGCGGCGGTGGATGTCCTCGCGGACATCGGCCTGCCCGAGGCCGTGCCGTCCCTGCGCCGCTGCGCCGAGCGCTTCCCCGCCGAACCGTTCCTGGCGTTCGCCATCCGGGTGGCGGGCGACCGCATCGGGGCCCAGGCGCCGCCGCGTGGCTGAGTTGCCGCCGGTCACCGAGGAGGAGTTCGGCCGCCTGTGCGAATTCCTTTATCGGCGCACAGGCATGATCTTCACCGAAGCCAAGCGCTACTACGTCGAGCGCCGGGTGCATGACCGGATGGAGGCGACGCGCGCCACGTCCTTCGCCAGCTATTTCGCCCGCCTTCGCAGCGATCTTGACGGTGAGATCGAGCAGTTCGTCAACGCCTTCACCGTGAACGAGACCTACTTTTTCCGCGAGGACCATCAGCTCCGCTGCCTGACCACGGACCTGCTCAAGCGTCGGATCGCGGTCAAGCCCCGCAACGAGGCGGTGCGCATCTGGTCGATGCCCTGCTCGACGGGCGAGGAGCCCTATTCAATCGCCGTGTGGATGCTGGAGAACTGGGCCGAAGTCGACGCCTGGGACATCGAGATCATCGGCTCCGACATCGACACCCGCGTGCTGGAGGCCGCGCGCGAAGGGCTCTACGGCCAGCGGGCGCTGATGCGTCTGACACCGGACCTGATCGAGAAATACTTCGAGCCGGCCCCCGGCGACCGCTGGCGAATCCTGCAGGATCTGCGGGACTCGGTGCGCTTCACGACGGCCAACGTGATGGAGGCGGCGGAGACCGCCGCGCACGGTCGGTTCGACGTGATCTTCTGCCGCAACATGCTGATCTATTTCGACGACACCTCGCGCCGCGTGGCGGCGGAGAACCTGTTCGAGAGCCTGCTGCCCGGTGGATACATCTGCCTGGGCCACACCGAATCCATGAGCCGTATTTCGCCGCTGTTCGAGGTGTGCAGATATGCGGACGCCATCGTCTATCAACGGCCTTTGGGGGGTGCGCGTGGCTGATACAGCGAGCCGCCGAATTCTGGTGGTCGACGACGCCAGTCTGGTGCGGATGTACTACCGCAACGCGCTGGAGCGTGCGGGCTACGAAGTCGACGAGGCGCTCAACGGACTTGAAGCGCTGGAAAAACTGTTGGTCCGGGCGCCGGATCTGCTGATCGTCGACGTCAACATGCCCAAGATGGACGGCTTCACATTCCTCAGGGCGCTGCGCCGGCAGGAGGGCGATGTCGCCGCCACGCCCGCCATGATCACCAGCACCGAAGCCAAGACCGAGGACTTTGAGGCTGCCCAGTCCGCCGGCGCCAACTTCTATCTGGTCAAGCCGATTCCCCAGGAAACGTTGATCGACTATGTGGCCATGCTGTGCGGGCCGGCCCGATGAACGAGTTCCTCGAACAGTTCCTGATCGAATGCCGCGAACTGGTCGAGCAGGCTACAGGCGATCTGCTCGCGCTGGAGCAAACACCCGACGATCGCGAGCGCCTCGACAGCGCCTTTCGCGCCTTCCACACCCTCAAGGGGGCGGCCGGGATCGTCGAATTCCCGGCGATGGGCCGGCTGCTGCATGCGGCGGAGGACGTGCTGTCGTCCGTGCGGGCGGGCGACCATCCGGTCACCGTCGACTTTATCAGCCACTGCCTGAACAGCCTGGATCAAGTTGTACAGTGGCTCGACGCCATGGAAGCCACTGGCGATGCGCCGGCGGACGCCGATGCGGCCGCAGACCGCCTGATCGCACGCTTCACCGCGGGGGCCGTTGACCTCGCCGGACCGGTCCAGCCCGAAGGACCGCCATCCTGGGTCGCGCCGCTAGTCGGGGCCTTCCCCGACGCCAAGGCGGCCAGAACCGCCGTCTGCTACAGGCCCGACGCCGCCTGCTTCTTCCGCGGCGAAGACCCGCTCGCCCTGGTGGCGCGCATTCCGGGGCTGCTGGCGCTGAGGCTCAGGCCCGCCGCCGCCTGGCCCAGCCTGGAGGATTTCGACCCCTTCGCCTGCAACCTTGTCATTGAAGGCCTATGGAGCGAAGGCGCCAACGGTCTCGCCGATAGGCTGCGGCCGGTATCGGATCAGGTGCAGATTCATGCTCTGCAGCGGCTAGATTGGGCGCTGTCCGCCCGCGCCCGCGCGATCCTGCAGGCCCAGGTCGCCCTGGTTCGGCAATCGTCGGACGAAGGCTTCGCCGGCCGGCTGTGCTCGGCGGCGCGGGTCGCGGCAACGGTTCTGAGCCACGCCGGATTGCCGGGCGACGGTCTCGCCGAAGCGCTGGCTCGCAGCCTTGATGACTCCGACCCGGAGCCCCTGGCCCGGGCGCTGACGCCGCTCCTAGAGGGTACCGCGGACTCGGCTTCGGACCACGACACCGATGCCGACCCCGCCGGACCCAGCACCCTGGACGCTACGGCTCGCGCCCTTCGGGTGGATGTCGAGAAGATCGATGCGATCATAAAGCTCACCGGCGAGCTGACGGTGGTCAAGAACGCCGTGGGCTACGCCGCGCGGCTGGCGCTGGACGGTGAGGACATCAAGGTCCTGGCCCAGACCCTGAAGGACCAGCACGCTCTGCTTGAGCGCCTGACCATGGAGCTGCAGCGCTCGGTGGTGGCCATTCGCGTCCTGCCCCTGCGTCACGTCTTCCAGCGCTTCTCGCGCCTGGTGCGGGAGATGACCGCCAGCCTCGGCAAGTCAGCGCGGTTGATCGTCGGGGGTGAGAATACCGAGGCGGACAAAGCGGTGGTCGAGGCCCTGTTCGAGCCCCTGCTGCATGTGGTGCGCAATGCGCTCGATCACGGCGTCGAGACTCCTGAGGCGCGGGCCTCGGCGGGCAAGCCTCAGACCGCTGTCTTGCGCATCAGCGGGTTCCGCGAAGGTGAACGGGTGATCGTCGAGGTCGCCGACGACGGCGGCGGCATCGATCCGGTCGTAATCCGGCGCGTGGCGGCGGAGCGCGGGGTCATGACAGCCGAAACCCTGGCTGGCGTCAGTGACGACGACGTTCTCGAACTGATCTTCGCGCCCGGGTTCTCCACCGCCACGACCGTGACGGACCTGTCGGGCCGGGGCGTGGGCATGGATGCGGTCCGCTCCACCATCGAGCGCCTGGGCGGCCGGGTGCTCGTGCGAAGTCGAAAGGGGGAGGGGACCACCATCAGGTTCGTCCTGCCCTTCACCGTAATGATGACCCGGGTGATGATCGTCGAGGCCGCCGGTCAGGTGTTCGGCGTGCCCTTCGAGGCGATCGTCGAGACGCTGCAGATGTCGCGGGACGACATTTCCACCATCGGCGCTGCCGAGGCCTTCGTCCTGCGGTCGCGGACGGTGCCCCTGATCAGCCTTGCGCGCAGCCTGGGCCTGCCAGACGCTCCTGATCGTCCGCCTCTCGTCAAGGCCGTGGTCACCGCCGTGGGCGGACAGATGAGCGCGCTTGAGGTGGATGGTTTCGGCGAGCGGCTGGATGTGATGCTGAAGCCGATGGATGGCCTTCTGGCCGGCATGGACGGCGTGGCCGGCACGACGCTTCTGGGCGATGGCCGGGTGCTGATCGTGCTCGATCTACAGGAGCTGCTGCAATGACCGTGACCACCGCCGAAGACGCGACGATCCGGCTTGAGGGCGTCTGCACGCTCGAGGATGCCGAAACCCTCGCACGCCGGCTGTCGGAAACCCCCGAGGCAAGTGTCGATTGGAGCGACTGCGAGCAGGCGCATACGGCCGTGATTCAGGTGCTGCTGGCGGCGCGGCCTCAGATGATCGGCGCACCCCGCGATAACTTCCTGCGCGAGCAGGTCGGGAGACTGATCGGCCCCGGCTAAGTCCGGCGTCCGATTTTATTGGGATTAGGCGAATGCGACAAATGAACCAATGGTCCGCGTAGGCATTTAGTTGCGGGGGAGAGCGTGGCTATGGATTACAAAATCCTGATCGTTGACGACAGCAAACTGGCACGGATGTCCGTGGCCAAGGTACTCAACGCCCTTCATCCTGACTGGACCCGCGTCGAGGCGTCGAACGCCGACGAAGCCCTCGCCCTGGCTGCCAGCGACCGGCCAGACATCGTGCTTCTCGATTTCAATATGCCGGGCCGCGACGGGCTAACCCTGGCCGCCGAGCTGCGGGCGCTCCATCCCAATATGCCGCTCGCGGTCGTTTCGGCCAATATTCAGGAAGAGATCATCGCTCGGTCGCACGAGGTCGGCGCCGCCTTCCTATCCAAGCCCCTGACCGCCCAGGGCCTGGCGGATTTCCTTACTGGGGCCCAGGCGCGGCTGAAGGCTACGGCGACGTGAATCCGCCGCCGGCTCTGGTGCTGGATGAGCTCGAACTCGACGCCCTGTCGGAGTTGGTCAACATCGGCGTCAGCCGTGCGGCCGTCAGCCTGCGGACTATGGTTGGCCAGGAAATCCTGCTGTCGGTGCCTTCCGTCGCGGTCGTTACCCGTTCCGAGGCGGCGAAACTCATCGGTCAGCGCGACGAAGACAAACTGGTAGCCGTCCATCAGGCGTTCGATGGCGACATCTCCGGCCGCGCCCTGCTCATTTTTCCTGAAACCAACAGCCTGGAGTTGGTTCGCGCTGTCACCGGCGGCGAACTGCCCCTGGAGGACATCATCGAGCTGGAACAGGAAGCGCTGGCGGAAACCGGCAACATCATTCTCAACGGATGTCTCGCCACCATCG
>Ga0265327_10005267_pt1 | contig 10893 bp, 7 predicted proteins | sample 41621metaG_FD_202089 | JGI IMG/M metagenome (GOLD analysis project Ga0265327, IMG submission 202089) | Rhizosphere microbial communities from Carex aquatilis grown in University of Washington, Seatle, WA, United States - 4-16-21 metaG | ecosystem: Host-associated > Plants > Roots > Rhizosphere >... | reverse complement strand
CCCGAATCGCGATCACGACGAGACTGACGATCACCAGGACCACAAGGCAGAGAACGAGGAAGCTCTTGTTGCTGGTCGTGTCGAAGTTGATGGAACCGATCCGCGGGCGGGGCGTCGGTTCGGGCAACGCGCCACCGCCGACCCAGTCGAACTTCACCATCACGTTCTCGAAGAACAACGCGAAGGCGAGCGTCGCCAGCGACAAGAAGATGCCGCCGAGGCGCAGGGCCGGGAGCGCAAGCAGTGCACCCACGAGCGCCGCGAGCGCCGCCCCGATGACCATCGCGAGCAACACCGACGTGCCGAAACGCGTGCTGAGTTGCGCCGTCGTACACGCGCCGATGGCCGCGAACGTCGCGATGCACAGACAGATCTCGCCGGCCATGCCGGTGATCACCGTGATCGAGAGGAAGATCGTCGCGAGGATCGCCGCCGTGATCGCGACGTCGCGCCAGTTCGAAGCAGCGTGGAAGAAGACGTAGTACCCCACGATGACTACGAAGAGCCCGCTGAGTGCGCGGGTTCCGTTGGTCAGGGCGCGGCTGCGCACCGCGGCCGCCGGAGGTGGAGGCGGTGGATCGACGCCCGCGAGCGGATCGGTCAGCTCCCGCCGGTTGCGCAGCGTCGGCGAGAAGATCAGCACCAGGAACAGCACGACGAACGGCAGCGCGGGCCGCAGGTTGCTGGCGAGAACGCTGTTGGTCGGCAGGTAGGCGTCGACGACCTCACCCACGACCCCGAGCGCCAACCCGCCGGCGAACGCGATCGGAATGCTCGTGAGGCCCGCGACCACCGCGGCCGAGATCGCGACGACGACCAGCGTCGTGTAGTTGAACTCCGACACCGCGGCGAAGAGCGGGGCCAGCAACACGCCCGCGAGACCGGCGAGCACGCTGCACAGCACCCACGACGCCATGCTCACGCGATCGGCGTCGATCCCGGCCAGCTCGGTCATGCGCGGGCTTTCCACGACTGCGCGCATCCGCAGGCCCAACGCCGTGTACCGGAACAGGAGGCTCAAGGCAACGACCGCGAGGACTGTGATCGCGATCGTCGCGAGGTCGTCGCGGCTGACGAAGACCGTGCCGAACGGGTTGTACGCGTGATCGCCGCTGGGGACGATCCCCTGCGTGCCGTACTGCGGGTTCTGGCCGAACCAGAGCTTGAGGATCTGCGGTATCGCGACGAGCAGCGCCAGCGTCGTCACCAGGCGGGCGACCGGCGTCGCGGTGCGGAGGTAGCGGAACAGCGCGCGCTCGAGGAAGACCCCGAGCAGCGGAGAGATGATGAACACCGCGACGAGGAACGCGAGCGGGATCGGCAGGTTGTGGCGCACGCGCATGTCGAAGTAGACCGCGCCCGCGACGAACGCCTGCGCGCCGTACGCGAGATTGAAGATGCCCGACGTCTTGTACGTGAGCACGAGCCCGACCGCCAACAGCGCGTACACGCTGCCGTAGCTCATGCCGGACAAGATGTTGCTGATCAGCTGTTGCACGACGAGCAATGTCTCCGGGCTGGGTGCGCGACGATCCCGACCTGACCGCTACGAGCCTACGAAGCTGAGATGCAGCGGGTTGTTCACGGTCGGATCGGTCCGGTTGAAACACACCCAAGGCTTGCCGGGCTGGCCGTACACGGGCACGAACTTGCCGCTTTCGACCTTCACGAAGTTGGCGCATTCCTGATCCGGGCGCACCGCCGGGTTGTTGGTCGGATCCTGGTGGTACTTGGTCCAGTCGAGCGGCTGGATGAATCCGTTGTCGGACCAGTGCTTCAGCGTGTTGAGGTAGGCGACGACCGAAGCCTGCGAGAACTGGGGACCGGCGCCGGCGAGGCCCGTGTAGAACTCGGCGGCGAGCTGCCAACCGACCGCGGTGAGCTCGTGGACCGGGACGTTGATCTGCGCCGCCCACTTGAAGAGGTCCGCGATCTCGGGGATCTGCGGAGTGTTCTCGAGGGCGACGAACTGCGGAGCGACGATCGAGCCCTCCAACAGCGCGGCGTTCTTGGAGACGAAGTCGGGGTCATAGCCCTCGGGTAGCGACTGCACGGCCTTCATGCCCTGCTTCTGCATCTCCTTGGCCAGCGTGAAGGCCTCCTGAAGGTCGACGCAGGTCATGACGAACTGCACGCCGTTCTGCTTCATCTGCGTGACCTGCGGACCGAGCGGCTGCGCGTAGCCGAGTGAGACGTCGGAGTAGACGACCTTCGCAGTCGGGTACGTGCTGAAGGAGTTCATGATCCCGGTCGCGCAGTCCTTCGACTGCTGCGCGATGCCGTACGCGAGCACGCCGACCTTCGTCGCGCCGAGCTGCTGGGCGAGCCACGGCAGGCTGTGACCCGCGCAGGTGAAGCACAGCGCGCCCTCGTTGGCGAAGAACGTCGGGTGGCCGGCGAACTCGGGGTTGATGTTCCACATGAACACCGGCTGTTTGGCCTTCGCCAACAGGTCGACGCCGGTGAACAAGGTGGTCGCGGAGAACGTCGCGAACGAGTTGTTGGCCGACAGACTCTGCTGGACGGTCTGACGGTTCTGGCCGAACTGGTCGTCGAGGTCGGAGCCGATGACGAGCTTGCGCCCGTAGATGCCGCCGGTCGCGTTGACCATCGCGAAGTAGGCCTTGATGCCGTCGACCAACGGCGCGTAGCTGCCGGTGAGGTTGTTCGTCTTGGCGGTGATCGACGCGACCTTGATCTCCGTGCTCGTCACTCCCGGCGCCGTGACCGGGACGTTCTTCCGGAGATCGGCCGAGCTGACGGTCGTCGTCGGTCCGGTCGCGATCGGCAGCGTGCTGTCGGACGCCTTGGAGGAACCCGCGTTTCCGCAGGCGGCGACGACCAGGACCATCGCCACACCTGCTATCACGTTGCGCGCACGCATTGCGTCCCCCCGAACGACCTCGAGTTCCGAAGACTGACGCTAACGTCATCTTCGACGCTCCACAAGAACCGACCCGTCCCGAGGAGCCTGCGTTGGGCTACACACTCGTCACCTTTCACGCACACCCCGACGACGAAGCCATCGCCACCGGAGGCACGATGGCCCGCGCGAAGAAGGAAGGCAATCGCGTGGTGCTCGTTCTCGCGACGCGGGGTGAGCTCGGTGAGTACGCGCCCGACGCGCTCGCCGCGGACGAGACCCTCACCGAACGTCGCGTCGCGGAGGTGCAGGCCGCGGCCGAGATCCTCGGCGTCGACCGGGTCGCATTCCTCGGTTACCGGGATTCGGGGATGGCGGGCGAGCCGACGAACGACCACGAAGGTGCCTTCGCGCGTGCCGACGTGGAAGAAGCCGCGGCCCGGCTCGCCGATCTCCTACGCGAGGAAGACGCCGACGTGCTCACCGTCTACGACGACCACGGCGGCTACGGGCACCCTGACCACGTGCAGGTGCACCGGGTCGGCGTGCGCGCGGCGCAGCTCGCAGGCACGGCGCGGGTCTACGAGTCGACGATGAACCGCGACCACATCCGCCGCCTGATGGAACAACGCTCCGAGCTGATGCCCGAGACGCCCGATGCGCCCGACGCGGCGCAGATGGACGACTTCGGCTCCCCCGAGTCGATCATCACCACGAGCGTCGACGTCGCCGACTTCGTCGATCGCAAACGGGCGGCGATGGCCGCGCACGCAAGCCAGATCCCGGCCGACTCCTTCTTCTTGTCGCTGCCGGAGGAGGCCTTCCGGCTCGCTTTCGGCTCCGAGTGGTTCATCCGCCGTGACGCCCCCGATGCACGCGAGACGTGGCTCTTCGACGACCTCTGATCTCTACTTCTGGCTCCGGCGCGACATCTCGATTCGACGCCGGCCCCAGCCGTAGTGCGCAAGCGGTTCGACGGGCGAGCGATCGGAGACCCACGGGGCGTACGGGGCCATGACGAAGCCGGCCAGGGTGATCAGGACCCGGTCGTAGTTGACCCGCCAGCCGGCGAAATCGCGCCACGCCTGGTCGCGATCGGCGTGCACCGGCACCCCGTTCGCGATGAGGTCGTCACAGACTTCGTCGAACTCGTCGCGCGTGACGCTGATCGGGTCGTCGGGATTCGGCGAGTCGTCGTAGTCGTAGCCGAAGAACCCCGCGACCTCGCGCAGCGCGAGGTAGCCGGAACGAATGCACACCGCGGCTTGCGGTCGCCGGGGGATGTCGACGACGGCGAGCCGGATCGCGGCCGTGTCGAGCACCGCGCCCGCCGCGGTCACCCACGAGCGATGCGGGTTCGGCGAGCGGAAGAACGCCAACGATCCGTACGAGGTGTGCGTCTCCTGCACCTCGGTGAACCAGCCCGTCCACATCTCCCAGAACGTGTCGAGATCGAGCAGGAAACCGGTCAGGTGCGCGCGGACGAGCATGTTGCGCGGGGTCGGCGGCGTTCCGGCCCGGATACCGAGATCGGTCACCGCGACTTCGCGTCTGGAGAAGGAGTTGTAGATCGTCGGCAGGTACGCGATGAGCAGGGCCAGGAGCGCGAGCCCGATCGTCGCTTCCGCGAAAGCCGCGAACGCCGACGGCAGGTCGGACGGCCGTTCGAACCCCAAGGTGAACAGCGACGATCCGCTGGTCATGAGCGCGCTGCGGGCACCGTGATGTTCGAGCCCACCGAAGATGCACGCGAACGCGGAGAACACCACCAGCATCGAGACCGTCGGCAACGCCAGCAACGCGATGGGCGCGTACAGCGCCATCACCCGGTCGCGCGCTTCGTAGGTCCGGCGCGGTGAGGCGAACAGCGAGAAGCCGGACCTGACGACCCGGAATATCACGACCGTGAAGAGAACCACCGCGCCGCGAGGGACGACGAAGGTACGGACCGCCGCGTCGAGAACGATGACGACGGCGGCGACACCGACGATGACGAGGAGCACGTGGGCGAACGTCTGCATGCTCAGTCCTCGCCCGACGGTCGCTGCCGGTTGCGCTTGACGTCACCGTGACGGCGCTTCTGGTCGACGCGGCGCTTCTTGGCCGCCCGCGACGGCTTCGTCGCGTAGCGGGCGGGATCGACGTGCAGCGCGGCGGCGAGCCGCGCCTGCAGCCGTTCGAGCGCGAGCTCCCGGTTCTGGTGCTGAGAGCGACGCTCGGACGCCGTCGCGCGCACGACCGGACCGAGGCGCTCCAACAGCCGCGCGCGCTGGCGAGGACCCAGTGACGGCGACGAGCTCACGTCGAAGCGCACCTCGACCTTGGTGTTGGACGTGTTCGCGTGCTGACCCCCCGGGCCCCCCGAGGCCGTGAAGCGCCATTCGAGCTCGTCGGCCCCGATCGCGCATGACCGCGAGATGCGCACGATGCCATCCGGATCCACACCGGTGACACTAGGCAACTAGTGCGTGAGTGGCTTGTACTTCAGGCGGTGCGGCTGATCGGCGTCGCCGCCGAGGCGCTGATGGCGATCCTTCTCGTAGTCGGAGAAGTTCCCCTCGAACCACGTCACCTGGCTGTCACCCTCGAACGCGAGGACGTGCGTCGCGATGCGGTCGAGGAACCAGCGATCGTGGGAGATCACCACCGCGCAGCCGGGGAACTCGAGGAGCGCCTCTTCGAGCGCGCGCAACGTGTCGACGTCGAGATCGTTGGTCGGCTCGTCGAGGAGCAACACGTTGCCCCCCATCAGCAACGCCTTCGCCAGGTGGAGCCGGTTGCGCTCCCCACCCGAGAGATCGCCGACGCGCTTCTGCTGATCGGAGCCCTTGAAGTTGAGCCCGGCGACGTACGCGCGGCCGTGCACCTCGCGATCGCCGACCTTGACGAGGTCGACACCGCCGGTGATCTCCTCGTAGACCGTCTTGTCGGCGTCGAGCGCCTCGCGCGACTGGTCGACGTACGCGATCTGCACCGTCGGCCCGACCTTCAACGAACCGCCGTCGGGCTCTTCCTGACCGACGAGCATCCGGAACAACGTGGTCTTGCCCGCACCGTTCGCGCCGATCACGCCGACGATCCCACCCGGAGGCAACGAGAACGAGAAGTCTTCGATCAACAACCGGTCGCCGTAGCCTTTGCGCAGCTGCGAGGCCTCGATGACGAGATCGCCGAGGCGCGGCCCGGGCGGGATGCTGATCTGGACCTTGTCCTGGCGCTTCTCGGCCGACTCCGCCTCGGCAACGAGCTTGTCGTACGCCGTGATGCGCGCCTTGCCCTTGGCCTGGCGCGCCCGCGGCGCGAGGCGCACCCACTCGAGCTCGCGTTGCAACGTGCGGCGACGCGTCTCGTCGACCTTGTCCTCCTGCGCGAGCCGCTGCTCCTTCTGTTCGAGCCAGCTCGTGTAGTTCCCTTCCCAGGGAATGCCCGCGCCGCGGTCGAGCTCGAGGATCCAGCCCGCGACGTTGTCGAGGAAGTAGCGGTCGTGCGTCACCGCAACGACCGTGCCGTGGTAGTCCTGCAGGTGCCGCTCGAGCCACGCGACCGATTCCGCGTCGAGATGGTTGGTCGGCTCGTCGAGCAGCAACAGGTCGGGCTTGCCCAGCAGTAAGCGGCACAGCGCCACCCGGCGTCGCTCACCACCGCTCAACGTGGTGACGTCGGCGTCGGCCGCGGGGAGCCGGAGCGCGTCCATCGCGATCTCGAGCTGACGATCGAGATCCCAACCGCTGACGTGATCGATCTTGTCCTGGAGGTCCGACTGCTCGGCGAGGAGCTTGTCGAAGTCGGCGTCGGGCTCGCCCATCGCGTTGCACACCTCCTCGAACCGGTCGAGCAGGTTCTTGGTGCTCGCGACGCCCTCGACGACATTGCCGAGCACGTCCTTGGCGGCATCGAGCCGGGGTTCTTGGGGTAGGAACCCGACCGAGAAGCCCGGAGTGACACGGCATTCACCCTGGTAGCCGTCGTCCTCGCCCGCGATGATCCGCAGCAGGGTGGACTTGCCCGCGCCGTTCAACCCGAGCACACCGATCTTCGCTCCGGGGAACATGGAGATGTTGACGCCGCGCAGCACCTCCTTGTCGGGCGGGTGCACCCGGCGCAGATCGCGCATCGTCAGGATGAATTGGTGAGCCATACTCCTCACCGTACCGGCCACTCGGAGGAGGACCCGTGTCGGAAGTGTTCGACATCGCCGACCGCTATTGCACCCAATTCGGGGCGCTGGACCCGTGCAGCGCGACCTACGCCGGGATCGCCGGCCACGACCACGAGATGACGGACTACTCGCCCGACGGCGCGGCCGCCCGGACCGATCTCGTGCGCGCGACGCTGGCGGCGCTGGCGACCGCACCCCGGGAGAACGACGACGACCGGCTCGCGGCCAGCGTCATGACGGAGCGCTGCACGCTCGACGTCGAGCAGTACGAGGCCGGCGAGCGGCTGCGCGACCTGCGGATCATCGGGAGCCCGATCCAGTCCGCGCGCCAGTGCTTCGACCTGATGCGCCTCGAGACCGACGACGACTGGGCGGTCGCCACCGAACGCATGACGCGCGTGCCCGACTCCCTCGCGAGCATCGAGGCCGCGCTGCGCGCCGGGGTCGAGCAGGGCATCGTCGCGGCGCGGCGCCAGGCGCTCGCGTGCGCGGAACAGGCCGCAACGTGGGGCGGCCGGCGCGAGAGCGTGCCGTTCTTCCGCGGGCTCGCCGCGCAACGGCCGGCCGACACGAAGCTCGCCGAAGCCGCGGAGATCGCCACCTCCGGGTACGCGCGTCTCGCGGCGTACCTGAACGACGAATACGCGCCGGCGGCCGATCCTCGCAATCCCGTCGGCCGCGACCGCTACACGCTGTTCGCGCGCGACTTCAACGGCATCGAGCTCGACCTCGACGAGACCTACGCGTGGGGTTGGGAAGAGCTCCACCGCATCGAGGACGCGATGCGCAGCGTCGGCGAGCGCATCCTTCCGGGCGCGTCGATCGAGGCGGTCATCGAGCACCTCGACGCCGACCCGACCCGCGCGATCGAGGGCGTCGAGGAGTTCCGCCGCTGGAACCAGGAGCTCATCGATCAGACCATTGCCGACCTGAACGGCACCCACTTCGACCTCGCGCCGCCGTTGCTGCGCTGCGAGGCGATGATCGCGCCGCCCGGGGGCGCGGCGGCGATGTACTACACGAGCCCGACCGAAGACTTCTCCCGGCCCGGGCGCACGTGGTACCCGACGATGGGCGAGACGCGTTTCCCCCTCTGGAAAGAGGTGAGCACCTGCTACCACGAGGCCGTGCCCGGCCATCATCTGCAGGTCGCGCAGGTGGTGTATCTCGCCGACAAGTTGTCGCGCTTCCAGCGGATGTTCGGGTTCGTCTCCGGCCACGGCGAAGGGTGGGCGCTGTACGCGGAACGACTCATGGGCGAGCTCGGCTATCTCGAGGATCCGGGGTTCGAGATGGGCATGCTCGCCGCGCAGGCGATGCGCGCGGTGCGGGTCGTGGTCGACATCGGGATGCATCTCGAGCTCCCGATCATCGCAGGCGAGCCCCACGCGGGCGAGACCTGGACCGCCGAGCTCGCGCTCCCGTTCGTCGTCGGGCGCAGCCGGTTCCCCGAAGTGTTCATGCGCAGCGAGGTCGACCGCTACCTCGGCTGGCCCGGTCAGGCGATCAGCTACAAGGTCGGCGAGCGGGTGTGGCTCGAGTGCCGCGCCGACGCCAAGGCGCGCAAGGGTGCGGCGTTCGACCTGAAGGAGTTCCACACCTACGCACTCGACCTCGGCAGCATGGGTCTCGGCCAGCTGCGCGACGAGCTGGCCCGGTTCTGATGGCCCACGCGCTCGACGGCTTCACGGAGACGACGTTCTCCCACGGCGGCGCGACCCGCACGGTGTATCGCGCCGGCTCGGGTCCGGGCATCGTCGTGATGAGCGAGATGCCGGGCATCACGCCCAATGTCGCCGCGTTCTCACGCCGGTTGGTCGATGCCGGCTTTACCGTCGCGATGCCGGACATGTTCGGTGAGACGGGCCGCGAACCGTCCGTCCCGTACGTCCTGAAGTCGCTGACCCAGGCTTGCGTGTCGCGTGAGTTCTCGAACTGGGCCCTCAATCGCACGTCACCGATCATCGATTGGCTCCGCGCCCTCGCGCGCGATCTGCACGAGCAGTGCGGCGGGCCGGGTGTGGGCGCGATCGGCATGTGCTTCACCGGCGGGTTCGCGCTGGCGATGGCCGTCGACGACACGATGCTGGCGCCCGTGTTGAGCCAACCGTCACTGCCGTTCGCGGGCGGAAGGGCGCGCAAGCGCGCGCTCGGCCTCTCCGACGCCGACCTGGCCACCGTCGCCGCGCGCGAAGAGCTGTGCGTGCTGGCGATGCGGTTCACCGGCGACCCGGCCGTTCCCGAGGAGCGATTCCAGCATCTCCGCGAGGTGTTCGGCGATCGGCTCATCGCGATCGAGATCGAGAACCGCAAGGGTCGGAACCCGCACAACTTCCCGCGCGCCGCGCATTCGGTCGTGACCGAGCATCTTGTCGACGAGCCCGGGAACCCGACCCGCGAAGCCCTCGATCAGGTGCTCGCGTTCTTCAAGGAACGGCTCGCCGGCTAGCGCCCGAGGTGGATCGTTCAGCCGGGAGTCACGACCGACACTGGCGGAGAGAAGCCCGTCGTGTGATCGGTCGCGACGTTGTGCAATCGTGATTCGAATTGATAGGTGCCCGCAGCCGGGGGCGTGAAGAGTGCGTGCGACGCGCTCCACGCGCCGGCCGTCCCGGGTGGGCTCCACGTCGTCCAGGCGCCAAAGGAGCCGCCGTTGGGCTCGACGCGGTAACGGACGTCGAACTCGAAGCCGGACATCTGCGACGCCGACCACCGCAGGTTGACCGGAGTCGCGTATCCGTTCGGCGCGAGCGATGCCGACATCGGAACCGTGACGGTTCCGGTCATGGTGCTCAGGTCGCCGATGGACCGGTATTGGTAGGTGCCGGCCGCGAGGAAGACATGATCCCAGACGGCGTGGGCCGGGATCGCGCCCGAGTCGAAGAGCGGTGTCGGGTTGCCGGCGCCGTCGTCGCCGACGAGCGCGCGGTCGGTCACGGTGTGGTGGCCTTTGGTCGAAGTCCAGCGAATGTCACCGCCGACCCGTTTGCCCTTGACCTTCGCGGGTGTGAACGTGGACTTCGCGGCCGCAACCTTGGGCGGCGCGGGCGAAACGTCGGCGGGCAGGATGAGGTGCGCCGCGCCGCCACCGGCGACGACCACACGGCCACCGGGAAGCAGGGTCGTGGTGGCCGCGAGACGTGGGGTCGAAAGGTCGCCGTCGTCATACCACTGGTTGGTGTGCGGGTCGTAGAGCTCGATCGAGGACAGGACTCCGCTCGCGCTGCCGCCGATCAGAAGTGCCTCGCCGCCCGGCAGCGTGACCATGCCGTCGTAGAGACGGCCGGTGTGGAACGTCCCGCCGTCGGTCCAGGCATCGGCCACCGCGTCGTAGATCTCCGCGTGATCGAGTAACCCGGTTCCGCGCTCGCCGCCCGCGACCAGCACCCGACCGTCGGGGAGCCGGGTCGCATTCGCGGCCTCTCGTGCATCCGCCATCGACGCGACCGGCGTCCATGTGTTCGCGCCCGGGTCGTAGATCTCGGCGCTTGCGATATCGAAACCGCCGACACCGTCGAAGCCGCCGGCGACGAGCACCCGCCCGTCGGTGAGCAGAGTCGCGGTGGGAACGCTGCGGTCGTGATTCATGTCCGCGGCGTTCGCCCACGAATTGGTGGTCGGGTCGTAGATCTCGGCCGAGTTCGTCACGGTATTCAGGGTGGCGTCATAGCCGCCGGCGACGAGGACGCGGCCGTCGGCGAGCCGCGCGACACCGGCCCCGGTGTGACCGAAGTGCATGGCCCCACCCGGCGTCCACGAGTTCGTCGTCGGGTCGTAGAGGTCGGTGCCGGTCAGGTCGGAGCTGTCATTGCCGCCCTCGACCAGCACCTTGCCCGATGCCAGCACCGTCGCGGCACCGAAGCGGTGCCCG
>Ga0265327_10005266_pt1 | contig 10894 bp, 12 predicted proteins | sample 41621metaG_FD_202089 | JGI IMG/M metagenome (GOLD analysis project Ga0265327, IMG submission 202089) | Rhizosphere microbial communities from Carex aquatilis grown in University of Washington, Seatle, WA, United States - 4-16-21 metaG | ecosystem: Host-associated > Plants > Roots > Rhizosphere... | reverse complement strand
CAGGGCCACGGAACTGGCGCCCAGACCGGTCGCACAGACCAGGCCAAGAATTATCATCTTCATGAGGTCCTCCCCCCCGCCGAGCTGGCGGGCTGAAGACTTGTAACACCGGTCATCGAACAAGGTCACGCAACGCAGAGTCTTGCCGGGACCAGGACGTCACGGGGTGGCGGCCAGCCAGGCCAGGACCTGCGGATTGATCTCCCGCGGATAGGTGTGGCTGAGATCGTCGAGCTCGCGATAGGTCACCCGGGCGCCGGCGGCGGTCAGGGCCTGACGGGCCTCGCGGGCCATCTCCACGGGGAACATCCAGTCCAGGGCGCCATGGGTGAGATGGATCGGCAGGCCCTGGATCCGCGCGGGATCGGCCATCTGGGCCAGCATCGGGTGGAAGGCCGCGGAGCAGGGCGCCAGGTGCGTGAACGGCGAGGCCGGCTCCAGCCCGCTGACATAGCTGAAGGTGCCGCCATCGCTCATGCCGGTGAGCAGCCGTCGCGCCGGGTCGAGGGTCCAGTGGGTGCGGACGAAGTCCAGGATGCGCTCCAGGTTCGGCGTGTCGACATCCTCGCCGGTCAGCGCCCAGGTCTGACCGATCGCGGTGGGCGCCACCAGGATGGCGCCCAGGGCCCGGGCGTCCCGCAGCCACGACCAGAGGAACCCCCGGCCGTCGCCGGCGCCCCCGTGCAGGGCCATCACCAGAGGCCAGGCCCGGTCCGGCTGATAGTCCTCCGGCACATAGAGCGAGAACCCGCCCCGGTCGCCGGGATCGTTGCGCACATGCAGGAGGCCGGTGTCCTCCCGGGGCTCCTCCGGCGCCAGCCGCGCCAGCAGGCCGGCCTCGCCCCGCAGCTCCGGCGGCAGGAAGAACCGGCTCACCGGCGGCAGGCCGGCGGACAGCGGATAGAGCGCCTCCTGGGCGCGGGGCAAGTGGCGCAGGGCGCGGAACACCGCCCGCAGGGGCTCGTCCTGGTCCGGCGCCGCGCGCAGGGCCTCGAAGGCCTTGAGCGCCGTCTCACCGGCAGCGTCCAGCCGCGCCCGCACCCCGGCCAGGGGCTCGCCCCAGTCGCCCAGGCGGCCGCGGGCGGCGCGCAGCTCGGCGTCGGGGGCGCCCACCGCCGCCAGCACTTCCCCGAGGTCCGGCGGATTGAGGTGGCGAGCGATGAAGCCCAGGGCCTCCAGCGCCTGCAGCAGGGGCGGCAGGAGGGCGGAAATGTCGTCGAGGGCGGCGTCTTCCATCGACCCTCAGCCCTCGATGGTCATCTGGGTCTGGGTCACCAGGGCCAGCAGCTTGCCCGCCTCATTGGTGAGCCGGGTCTGCCAGACACTGGTGCGGCGGCCGATGTGCAGGGGCGTGGCCTCGCCGGTGACCACGGTCCCCACGGGCGCGCCCCCCAGGAAATTGGTCTTGGACTCGATGGTCGTGGTCCAGGCGCCCGGGGCGAGGTTGAGGATGCCCCCCACAGCCCCCAGGGCGTCGGCGAACGCCATATAGGCCCCGCCGTGCAGGATGCCCCCGGCGGTGCAGAGGTCCTCCCGCACCACCAGGCGCCCCACCACCCGGGTCTTCTCACGCTCAAGGATCTCCACCCCCATCAGGTTGGAGAACGGCATTCCGGTGTCGGCGGGCATGGGCGGGCTCCTCGGGTCGCTTGCGACTTTGGTGGCCCGGAGAGCGGCTGCAGGTCAATGACCAGCGGGGTCATCCGCGACAGTGGGGAACTCCGGGCGCGCTGCGGCGAAGCCGCGATCCCCGCGTCCCCGTCCGCACTGACAGTCGCCGACCCCTTCGTGGTCTTCGTGGTTGAATACGGAACGGCGGTGGAGGGCGAGGTCTTGCAGGGGCTGGCGCGACCGCGAGGGCAGCACGGTTGAAACACGAAGACCACGAAGGCTCAGCAGGCGGCCGGACCGCCGGGAGTCACGAAGGATCGCGGCTTCGCCGCAATGTGGTCATGTGGGTTCGTGGTCCAATCCTGCCTGGCTGTCTGCTGATCCCGCCGATCACGCCGCATTGCACACAGACCCCCTGAAGCGTAGAGGGACGCTCCGCTTTTCAAGTCGACACCAGGAGACCGCCATGGGCTATCGCGTCGCCGTCGTGGGCGCCACGGGCAATGTGGGCCGCGAGATGCTGAACATTCTCGAGGAGGTGGAATTCCCGATCGACAAGATCCACGCCATCGCCAGCCGCAAGTCCATCGGGGTCGAGGTCTCGTTCGGCGACAAGATCATCAAGTGCCAGGACGTGGAGCAGTTCGACTTTTCCACCGTCGACCTGGTGCTGATGAGCGTCTCGGGCAAGTTCTCCAAGGAATGGTCGCCGAAGATCGGCGCCGCCGGCCCCTTCGTGATCGACAATTCCTCCGCCTGGCGGATGGACCCGGACGTGCCGCTGATCGTGCCGGAGGTGAACCCGGACGATGTGGAATGGGCGAACCGCAAGAACATCATCGCCAACCCCAACTGCTCCACCGCCCAGCTGGTAGTGGCGCTGAAGCCCCTGCACGACCGGGCGAAGATCAAGCGGGTGGTGGTGGCGACCTACCAGTCGGTGTCCGGCGCCGGCAAGGAAGGCATGGACGAGCTGTGGGACCAGACCAAGGGCGTGTTCGTCCTGGGCGCCCCTGAGCCCAAGAAGTTCCCCAAGCAGATCGCCTTCAACGTCATCCCGTTCATCGGGGCGTTCCAGGACGACGGCTATACGGACGAAGAGCAGAAGATGTGGAACGAGACCCACAAGATGCTCGACCCCGACATCAAGCTCACCGTGACCTGCGTGCGGGTGCCGGTGATGGTGGGCCACTCCGAGGCGGTGAACATCGAGTTCCACGAGCACCTGGACGAGGACGAGGCCCGCGACCTCCTGCGCAACAGCCCCGGCCTGATCGTCATCGATCAGCGCACGGACAAGGGCTACATGACGCCGAAGGAAGCCCAGGGCGAGTTCCCGGTGTTCGTCAGCCGCATCCGCAACGACCCCACCGTGGAGCACGGCCTGAACCTGTGGGTGGTGGCCGACAATTTGCGCAAGGGCGCGGCGCTCAACGCCGTGCAGATCGCCCAGCTGCTGGACGAACGCGGCCTGATCAAGCAGGCGGCGCTGGCGTAGGGCGCAAGTGCTCCCCCCTTGGGGGAGCTGCCCGCGCAGCGGGCTGAGGGGGCTCACAGGGCTGTGGGCTTCAGCCCCCTCCGGCGCTTCGCGCCACCTCCCCCATCGGGGGAGGACCGCCCCTCACTCGTAGTGCAGCGCGGTGATGGGATCGAGATTGGCCGCCTTGCGGGCCGGGTAGTAGCCGAAGAACATCCCCACCGCGGCTGAGAACACGAAGCCCCCCAGCATGGCCGTGGGGGACAGCACGATGGGCCAGTGGGCCAGCCATGAGATCAGGTTGGACACCGCCACCCCGAAGGCGATCCCCGCCAGGCCGCCGGTGACGCTCAGCAGCACCGCCTCCACCAGGAACTGCAGCAGAACCTGCAGCCGCCGGGCGCCGATCGCCATCCGCAGACCGATCTCCCGCGTGCGCTCGGTGACCGAGACCAGCAGGATGTTCATGATCCCCACGCCCCCCACCAGCAGCGACACCGAGGCCACCGTGGCCAGCAGCAGGGACATCACCCGGCTGGAGCTGGCCTGGGTCTCGGCGATCTGGCTGAGATTGCGCACATTGAAGTCGTCGGGCTGGCCGGGCTGGATATTGTGGCGCCGTTGCAGGGCGGCGGTGATCTCGTCGATGGCCGCCTGGACCTGGTCGGCGTCGGCGGCCTGGACATAGATGGAATTGACGAAGCCGGTCATCCGCGGCGCCAGGCCGAACGGGCTGGCCGCGGGCGGATAGAGGACGGCGATCTGGGACTGGGCGGCCTGGGGCGCCGCCACCCCCAGCACCTTGCGCTCGGCGGTGTGGAACGGTATCATCACCAGGTCGTCCTGGTCCTGGCCGAAGCCGGACTGGCCGCGGGCGGCCAGCACCCCGATGACCCGCAGGGGCACGCCGCGCACCAGCACCATGGCGCCCACCGGATCGGCCGCCGCGCCGAACAGGTTGCGGGCCACCGTGGCGCCGAGCAAGCACACCGTCGCCGCCGAGGCGTCGTCAACCTCGGAGATCATGCGGCCAGACTGGGTCTGCCAGTTGAGCACCGCGATATAGCTGGGGGTGACCCCCTGGATGCTGGTGGACCAGTTCTGGTCGCCGGCCTGCACCTGGCCGGTCTGGCGGTTCATGTAGCCCACCTGGGCCACGGCGCCCCCCTGCCGCTGGAGGGCCTGGGCGTCGGCCACGGTGAGGGTGGAGGCGCTGCCGACCCCGGCCCGGGCGCCGCCGGCGGTGACGGCGCCGGACTGGATCACCACCATATTGGTGCCCAGGCGTTCCAGCTGCTTCTTCACGGCCTGGCTCGCCCCGTCCCCCACCGCCACCATGGTGATCAGGGCGGCGACGCCGATGAACACCCCGAGCGCCGTCAAGGCCGAGCGCATGCGATTGCGGCCCAGGGCCTGGGCGGCGGTCAGCACGATCATGCTCAGGAACGACCAGCTCAGCCCCCGGGCCGCCTGGGGCGCGGCGACCGGGGCCGGCAAGGGCTCGGGGGTGGGCGCGCCGGCCCCCGCGTGCGGCGTGGCGTCGTCGGAGAGGATCTGGCCGTCGCGCATGACGATCCTGCGGTCGGCATAGTCGGCGATGTCCTGCTCGTGGGTCACCAGGATGACGGTGACCCCCTGGTCGCGGTTGAGCGCCCGGATCACCTCCATGATCTCGTGCGAGGTCTTGAAGTCCAGGTTTCCGGTGGGCTCGTCGGCCAGCAGGATGGCGGGATGGTTGATCAGCGCCCGGGCCAGGGCGACCCGCTGCTGCTGGCCCCCGGACATCTGGTTCGGCGCGGCCGAGGCCCGGTCGGCCAGGCCGAGGCTGGCCAGCACCGCCTGGGCCCGCTCGGCGCGGACCTTGGGGCTGAGGGCGGCCGCCTCGCCATAGAGCAGGGGCAGCATGACGTTCTGCAGCGCGCTGGTGCGGGCCAGCAGATTATAGCTCTGGAAGACGAAGCCGATCCTCTGGCTGCGGATAGCCGCCAGGGCCGGTTCCGCCAGCCCCGCCACGTCCACCCCCTCCAGGGCGTAGCGCCCGGCGGTGGGCCGGTCGAGGCAGCCGATCAGGTTCATCAGGGTCGACTTGCCGGAGCCCGACGAGCCCATGATCGCCACGAACTCCCCGCGCCGGACGGTGAGATCGACGCCGCGCAGGGCCTGGACCTCCAGGTCGTCCAACTGGAAGGTGCGGCGGATCCCGCTGAGCTGGATGACAGGTTCGCCGGCGGCGCTCATGGCCGCCTCAGCCGCCCATGCGCAGGGCGGGCGCGCGGGCCTGGCCGGCGGCGCGGGCGGCGACCGGCCCCTTGGACTCCGAGACGATCACCCGGTCGCCGGCCTTCAGCCCGCCGCCGGAGACCTGCACATTGGCGTCGTCGTCCAGCCCGGTGGTCACCGGCACGGCCACGGGCTTGCCCTCCCGCAGGATCCACAGACGTGACCCCGCCACGGCGGCGCGATGGGAGGGGCGGCCGTTGGCCGGGGCCGCGGTCGCAGCCGAGGCCGAGGCCGGGACATAGTGCAGGGCCTGGGCGGGCGCGCGCAGGACGCCGTCCCGGCGGGCGGTCACGATCCTGGCGGTGGCGGTCATGCCCGGCTTCAGCGACAGGTCGGAATTGGCGGCGGCGATCACCACGTCATAGGTGATGACGTTCTGCACGCTCACCGGCGCCTGGCGCACCTGGGCGACCTGGCCGCGGAACACCCGGCCCGGAAACGCCTCCACGGTGAAGCTGGCGGGCTGGCCGGGCGCGAGGCCGGCGATGTCGGACTCGCTCACATTGGTGTCCACCTGCATCTTGGTGAGGTCCTGGGCGATCAGGAACAGGGTGGGGGTCTGGAAGCTGGCGGCGACGGTCTGGCCCACATTGATGTTGCGGGCCACCACCGTGCCATCCACCGGCGAGGCGATGTCGGTATAGGCGAGATTGAGCTGGGTGGTCCTGAGCGCCGCTTCGCTCTGACGGACCTGCGACTGGTCGGCGCGGATCTGCGCCTGGGCGACATCGCGGGCGGTGCGGGCCAGGTCGAGGGCGGACTGGGAATCGAAACCCCTGGCGTGCAGGGTCGTGGCCCGGTCCAGGCCGATCTGGGCGTAGGCCAGGCTCGCCTGGTCCTTGCCGAGTTGCGCCTGCTGGGTCCCGAGGTCCGCCTGGGCCTTGTCCACCGCCGCCTGGTAGGGGCGGGGATCGATCTTGGCGCAGAGCTGACCTTTGCGGACCTCGGTGTTGTAGTCACAGAACAGCGCCTGGATATTGCCGGAGACGAAGGCGCCCACCTGCACATTGACCACCGGATTGACGCTGCCGCTGGCCGTGACCTCCCGGGAGATCGCGCCCACGGACAAGGGGGCCGTGACATAGCGCACGGCCGCCGCGCGCTGGGCGTTCCAGACCAGCAGCCCGGCGATGGCCAGGGCGGCCACGCAGAGGCCGGCGATGATCATCCAGGCGCGAGAGGTCTTCATGCGCCCAGGTCGGCCCATCCCCGCCCCCGTGCATTGACGTGGCGCAACTCGGCGCGGCGGCCGGACGATTGCGATCCCAACCCCGGTTCGTCATCCTCTGGTCGCCTGACGGGCGATCCGCGGGACCCAAGCGGTCGCGCCGAGGATTGAAATTCAGCTTGGGTCCCCCGGGTCAGCCGCTGGCTGACCGGAGGATGACGGCTGTGTGGGCGTTCCCCTGGCGGAGCCACCAACCGGGCGCCCCTCAGGCGAGCTGCGACCTTGGCGAGGAATTCTGGGCCGAATTGTGCGCGGCTTTCACGGAAATGGGGTTGCTGGAATTGCTGCGGCTCATAGGTAAGCAGGTGTGCATCCTCACCAACGCGCTCCGCCTGGAGTTCGAGGCGGGCGCGCGCCGCATCCCACGCTAGAGGTTTCCCCGTGGCCCAGGACGAGCCGGTCAATTCCACCGCCCTTGGCGCCGGCCTGGCCTGCTACCTGATCTGGGGGTTCGTGCCCCTGGCCTTCCAGGCCATCGGGCGACTGGGGGTCGGGCCCTGGGAGATCCTGGCCCACCGCACCCTGTGGGGCGCCCCCACGGCGCTGGCCTTCGTGCTCATCGCCAGACAGGGCCGCCAGGTGCTGGGGGTGTTCTCCAATCCGCGCCTGCTGGGGGGGCTGCTGCTCTCCTCGGTGCTGATCGCCGCCAACTGGATCGTGTTCATCTGGTCGGTGAACACCGGCCGGGTGCTGGAATCCAGCCTCGGCTACTACATCATTCCCCTGATCAACATGGCCGCGGGCGTGCTGCTGTTCCGCGAGCGGTTCGACCGGATCGGGGCCGTCGCCATAGGCCTGGCGGTGGTGGGGGTGGCGATCCAGGCCCTGGCCATCGGCCGGCTGCCCTGGGTGTCCCTGGTGCTGGCGGCGAGCTTCGGCGGCTACGGCCTGGTGCGCAAGCAGGTGGCGGCGGACGCCCAGACCGGCCTGTTCATCGAATGCCTGGTCCTGGCGATCCCCAGCCTCGGCTTTGTCCTGTGGCTGGCGGCCCACGGCCAGGGCCACTTCGCCGCGACCCCGACCGCCACCGCCTGGCTGATGGCGGCGGGACCCATCACCGCCGTGCCCCTGGTGCTGTTTTCCTGGGCCGCCCGGCGGATCCCGCTGTCCTCCATGGGCTTCCTGCAGTTCGTCTCCCCCACCATCGCCTTCGTGATCGGGGTCGCGGAGGGGGAGTCCTTCACCCCGCTGCGGGCCGTGTCCTTCGTATTCATCTGGGGCGGCGCGGCGGTCTATGCCTATGGCGCCTGGCGCAGGACGCGGCGGGTGGGCGCCTTGGAACCCGCCATAGAGACCGCATAACTTATTGATATTTAATAATTACTCCTGACGGCCGCCCCAGTCCGCGGTTTGCGGAAACGGCTTCATCCGTCGCCACAACCTGCCCGCCGGGAATAAATCCGGGCCACCTCGCGTCTAGTCGGTTGAACCCCTCAACCGGCAGGACCGAACATGACCGAAGATCCCGATCGCCGAAGCTTCCTGCGATGCTCCGCCTGGGCCGGCGCCGGCGTGCTGTGGACGGTGAGCGGGGACCTGGCGGCCTCCGTCTCCCTGGACCAGGCCCTGGCCGCCCCGACCAAGGCCGCCGGCGGCGTCCAGCCCTTCACCTTCCTGCAGGTGAGCGACAGCCATATCGGCTTCAAGAAGGATCCCAACCCCGACGCCCGGGCGACCTACCGAGAGGCGGTGGCCAAGATCAAGGCCATGCCGGTGAAGCCCGCCTTCATCCTGCACACCGGCGACGTGACCCAGCTGTCCCGCCCTGAGGAGTTCGACGACGCCGACCAGATCCTCGGCGAGACCGGCCTCACCGCCTTCCACGTGCCCGGCGAACACGACATGCTGGACGACGGCCAGGGCAAGGCCTTCCTGGACCGCTACGGCAAGGACACCCATGGCGACGGCTGGTTCAGCTTCGACCATTCCGGCGTCCATTTCGTGGGCCTGATCACCGTCAAGGACCTCAAGGGTGGCGGCATGGGCCACCTGGGCGACGATCAGCTCGGATGGCTGGCCAAGGATCTGTCCGGGCGCAGCGCCAGCCAGCCCATCGTGGTCTTCACCCATGCCCCCCTGTGGATCGTCTACAAGGACTGGGGCTGGGGCACGGACGACAGCGAACAGGCGCTGGCCCTGCTCCGCCGCTTCGGCTCGGTCACGGTGCTCAACGGCCACATCCACCAGGTGCTGCAGAAGGTGGAGGGCAATGTCTCGTTCCACACCGCCCGCTCCACGGCCTTCCCGCAGCCGGCGCCCGGGACCGCGCCCTCCCCCGGGCCGATGAAGGTGGCCGCCGACCAGCTGCGCCCGGCGCTGGGGATCCGCGCGGTGAACGTCGCGCGCGGCGCCGGGCCCCTGGCCCTCATCGACACCCCGCTCGCCTGACCCTCCCCCGCCACAGGATGCCGCAATTGTTCTTCAAGCCTCCCGGCCGCGCCGGCCTGCTCGCCCTTGCCTTGACCGTCAGCCTCGGACTCGCCGCCGGCGCCGTCGCCGCCCCGGCGCCGGTCACGGTCAGGATCGACAACTTCACCTTTGACGCCGCCACCATCACCGTGCCGGTGGGGACCACCGTGACCTGGGTGAACCAGGACGACATCCCCCACACGGTGGTGTCCGACGACAAGACCACCTTCCGCTCCAAGGTGATGGACACCGACGACCGGTACTCCTTCACCTTCAACACGCCCGGCGCATTTGGCTATTTCTGCTCGATCCACCCGCACATGACGGGCAAGGTCGTGGTCAAGGCGCCCTGAGCGAGTCCCCCATGACCGCCCGCATCTTCAGTTTCGAGCCGCGGATCGCCGCCGCCGCCAAGGCCTCCGAGGGCCGGCGGGGCGGGACGGCGCTGTTTCGACCCGCGAGGCCGCGAACTCCGTCGGCGTCAACGGCCGCGCCGCTGAGCCCCCTGGAGGTGGAGCGGTTCCGCCAGCTGCTGCTGCCGCACCTGGACGCCGCCTATGGTTTCGCCCGGTTCCTCTGCCGGGACGCCGTGGTCGCCGAGGATCTGGTGCAGGACGCCTATCTGAGGGCCTATCGCGCGTTCTCGGGCTACCGGGGCGGCGAGCCCAAGGCGTGGCTGTTCGCCATTGTCCGGTCGAGCTTCCTCACCTGGGCCCGGGCGCAGCGGGCCTGGCGGGAGATTGCCGACGATGACGCGGGCGAAGCGGCCGAGCAGGCGGCTTCCGAGGCGGACGGTCCGGAGGACGACCTGATGCGGGCCGGCGACGTGACCCTGCTGAGGGCGGCGGTGGAGGCCCTGCCCGATCCGTTCCGGGAGACCCTGGTGCTGCGCGAACTCGAGGAGATGAGCTATCGCGAAATCGCCGAGATCACCGCGGCGCCTATCGGCACGGTGATGTCGCGGCTGGCGCGGGCGCGAAGCCTGCTGGTCCAGGCGCTGCGTGGAGACCCGCCATGACCCCGAACCTGCCCTGTCCCGATCGCGAGGCCATGCTCCAGGCCCTGCTGGACGGCGAGCTGGACGCCGCCAACACCCTGGCCATCGAGGCGCACCTGGCGATCTGCCCGGGTTGCGCGGCGCATTATCGAACCCTACAGGCCCTGCGCGAGCGGCTGGGCGCGCCGGGACTGCGGCCCGACGCCCCGCCCCATCTGCGCGGCCGCATCGAGGCGATGATCGCCGCGGAGAGCCGACCCCGGCCGGGCGTTCGGGACGGCGCGCGGGACCTCGTCCGACGCGGCTGGACCGGACTCGCGGCCGGCTGGGCCACGGCGGGGGCCATGGCGGCGGTGGCCGCCAGCCTGCTGGTGGTCCAGATCCAGGCGGCCGCCCCCAGTCTGGAGGACCAGCTGGTGGCGGACCATGTGCGCTCCACCCTGGCCAATCACCTGATCGATGTGGCCACCTCCGACCGCCACGTGGTCAAGCCCTGGTTCAACGGCAGGATCGACTTCGCCCCGCCGGTGGTGGACCTGGCGGACCAGGGCTTTCCCCTGGTGGGCGGACGCCTGGACTATGCGGACAACCGCCTGGTGGCGGCCGTGGTCTACAAGCGCCGCGCCCACACCATAAACCTGTTCATCCTGCCGGCCCGGGCCCAGCCCTGGCGGCTGGGCTGGCGGCTCGGGCGCACCCCTCGGACCAGCTATTCCGTGGCCCGCTGGACCCGGGGCGGACTGGACTTCTGGGCGGTGTCGGACCTGGAGGCCGGGGAACTGGAACAGTTCCACAAGGACTTCGCAGCGCGGGCTCCCAGCTAACCGCCCCCGCCGACCCTCCCGATTTCCGAACCTGAACCCAGGGGTAGACCATGACGACCGCCGAGCGC
>Ga0265327_10005265_pt1 | contig 10895 bp, 13 predicted proteins | sample 41621metaG_FD_202089 | JGI IMG/M metagenome (GOLD analysis project Ga0265327, IMG submission 202089) | Rhizosphere microbial communities from Carex aquatilis grown in University of Washington, Seatle, WA, United States - 4-16-21 metaG | ecosystem: Host-associated > Plants > Roots > Rhizosphere... | reverse complement strand
TCGGTCGCGGCCCCAACCAGTACGAATTTGTCACTGGCCCATACGTATTGGTCTGCCGCGGCCGTTGCCTTCGCGCCGGCGTTTTCGGCACCCGAAGCAAGCTTTTCGAACGACTTAACGTTCTGCGCGTCCAGCTCCTGGAATTTGGTTGCGCGTTCGGTGTTTCGCTTTAGGTAGTCGTCCCAAAGCGTGTTCATGGTGTCGACGGCGCCCTTGATGTCCCCGTGCGCCAGCGCAACGGCAGCCGCGCCCGCCGAACGGAACCCCGTAATGATCGTGTCGAACGCAACCGACGCGCCAAGACCGAGAAGCGAGAAGGCTTCGCCAACGGCCATGAGCGCGACTTTCAACCCGGTCCATGCGCCTGTGTCGCCGATCGCCTGCGCCGTCTCCGTGGCCGAATTCTTGAAGCGCTCCCAAATTGCCGACATCGTGTTGACTTCGCCGACGTTCTCGGAAAGCGCTTTCTGCAACGCCGGGAAGACTTCCGAAGCGAGCAATTCGCCGCGCTTCGCCATTGCCTCCATTTCCGCCGTCGTGATCCCGAGGCCAGCGGCCGTCTTCGGCAGTGCCCCCGGCAGCGCGTCACCCAACTGGCCGCGCAACTCCTCCATTTGCACTGTGCCCTTGGACGCCATTTGGCCCAAGGCGTTGAGCATGTCGCCGACTTTGGCGCCGGACAGCCCGAGCGCGGCCGACTGCATCGTGATGGCCGCGAATAGCCCGTTCGTGGTGCGTAACGGGATATTGGCCGCCTGCGCCGAGGCGGCATACTTGATGAACTCACCGGAGATATCCCCGATCGACACGCCAGCCGCGTTGGCCGTTTTGCGCAGGAACTCGATCTGCGATGCGGCGACTTGCGAACTTCCGTAGACCGAGGTCAGCCCGAGGCGCATCGTCTCCAACTGCTTGTTCGCGTTGAACGCCTCCGTGCCTAGCTGCTGTACCTGCGCGACCAGGCCCATCACGACGTTGGCGATCAGGTTGCCGGCGGCGAATTGCCCCATCGTGCCCTTGAGCGATTCCAAGACGCCGCCAGTGGACGCCAGTTGCCCGTTTGCCTTTTTCAATTCGGCTTCAAGTGACTGGACGCGGGATTGTCCGGCCAGCAGAGCCGAGTCGATCTGCGCGCCGGTCAACTCCGAACTCGTCGCGATGGTCGTCATCGCTTGGCGAACCTTGGCCAGTTCGTTTTCGATCGATTGCGCCGAGCGCACGCCGACCACGCCGAACGCGTCTTGCAGGGCTTGCGCTTCGCGCGCGGCCGTCGCCTCGAAGACCTTTGCCTCTTCCAGTTTGGCAAGGACGATTTGCTCGACTTCGAGGCGCGATTTGTACGTCGCCGCGTCAATTTCCTTTTGCGCAGCGACCTCGACCGCCGCCGCCTGTTTGGCCGCGTCCTCGCGCGCTTGCGCTGCGGTCTTCGCAAGTTCGACGTTCTTTGCGTTCGACGCGGCGATCGCGGAGGAAAGCGACTCGGCGGCCAGCTTCTCCGCGAGGCTGGCCGCTTCGACTTGCGCCTGCTGTTCCCGCTGCGCGGCAACCTCTTGACTCAGTGCATCTACGCGCGCCTGCGCAGCCGCCCGAGCCGAGTCGACGCTGCGCAGATTGCTCTCCGCAACTGCGGACTCCAACGCGGCTTGCTCCGCGAGCCTGGCCTCGTAGTCCTGCTGCGCGCGGACGGCCTCTTGCGTGCGTGTGACGGTGTCGGCCAGGGCCTTGGACACCGCTCCTTGTCCAGTGGCGAAATCCGTGGCGGCAACGCCCGCCTGCGTCATTGCGACGCGCGCTTCGGACAGAGCCGCGTTCTGCGAATTGAGTTGCTGCTGTAATCCAACGATTGGTGTCAGCACCGCATCGTACGCAACCGACACAGATTTCAGAATGCCTTCGGCATCTTTCAGCGATGCGGTGCTGCTCTCTACCGCGCTCTTGTTATCCAATTGCGTGCTACGGAGGCCGGCAAGCGTCGTGCGCAGTGCGTCAACCTGCTCCTTGTACGCTTGCGTCTGCCGATCCTCGGCGTCGTTGGCCACTCGCAAATCGAGCAGCGCCTTTTGCTGTTCGCGTATCGCCGTCGACTGCGAGGCATACGCCTCTGTCGCCGACGCCTGGCTTTGCGCCAGTGTTTGCACAATCGCGCGCTGCTCGGCAAGCGTCGCGCCGAGGTCCGATGCGGCCTGCCGGGCCTGGAAAAGTTGATTTGCCGTCGAGAGCGTTTGCTTCTCAAGAGCGCCAAGCGCCGTCACCGTGGCGGATTGCTCGCCAAGTTTATTGAGTTCCGCCGCCAACGTCGCGAACTGCGGAGCCGCTTCGCCCCCGTCTTTCGCGAGCAAAAGCAATTGCTCGGCCAGGGCGTTGATCTGCTCCTGCCCGGTGACGTTCGCGGCGATCGTCAGTGCAATATCTTTTATGTCAGCCATGTCGCATTTTTATTAGTTCACACAGGGCGTCCCTCGAAGCGGAGACGCCCTGCGGTGCTGCGGGGTAAAACGCTTACGCCGTATCGCGCAGGTTCACGACAAACGGCTCTGTCGCGCCCACTGGGGTCTTGACACGTCCCGTCAGCGGCACCTTGGCGAAATCGTTTTGAAGGAAGTCGAAAGCCGCAGACGACGCGATGGTCGCTTCGTACACATCGACGATGCAAGGCAACTGATTCGCGAAGTTGATACCATCAAACTTGATCTTTAAGCGCAACTGCGAACTGGTGCCACCTGCAATCTTCGTGCCTGAGATCGCGTTGTACGTACATGACACGTGCAGCGCTTCGTCTGCCGTGATAGCGCCTCCTGTAATCGCTTTGATCCATCCGAGTCGATAGTTTACGTCGTAATCCGTGCCGAGCACGTACGTGGTCGCGTCGGTCGAATTCTTGACCGTAAGTCCTGCCGTCGCGATATTTTGCTTCGACAACGGGACCCACGAGTCCAGCTTCGCGACAATGGCTTCGGCAGTCAGAGAACCTGATCCTTGCGTCAATGCAGACTGCGAACCGAGCAACGCAATGGTCATCGTCTCGATGTTGACTTCCGCCAAGTCCATCGAAAACTCGATCGGCTTCGGCACAGTCACCGACTCGATCACCTGCCCGTACGAATCGCGCCCGCGCGAAACCATATCCTTCAAATCCGAGGACACTTTCAACTCGAATTTGTTAGACAGGTACGGGCCTTTGAAATTGCCAAAGGCGGCCGTCGTCGGGTCGTAACGCGCGATGTAGATATCTCCCGCGCCTAAAAATCCTCTTGCTTCGTCAGCCATGATGCTTACTCCTAAAGTACTAGCACGAGAGCGCTAGGGGTTGGTCAAATCCTCAGAGAATTCGACATCGAATCGGATAGATGCCGAGATGACGGCAATGCCATCGACACGGGGGGCGATCGATCGCCCGGCGTATGAAAGTGTTCTTACAGAGCCGCCGAACGTCTGATCCCCGCCGAAGATGCACTTCTTCAAGTCGGAGAGGATTAGATGCGCCGCGTCATTCGGGTTGTTTGGGTCGCAGACCGTGTGCCCTTCGGCTGCGTAGGTCTGCCGCAGCTTAACCGTCTTAGAGCGCTTCTGCGGCCCCGGCATGTTGACGGTGGAAACCTGATCGAGTACGTGATCGTCCAGTTCCACGAGTACGACGCAGGGGAGCATATCCGCATCAAGCGAAACTTTCCCGCGAAAGACGGTCAGCCCTATGTCCGTACCGTAGCCGGCGGCGACCGTGATCGTTGCGAGTTGCGCAGCGATGGCGCTGGCCAGGGTGCTGGCTTTGCTCATAGCAGACGCACCATTTCGCGATTAACTTCGTCCGACAGGGTTTTCTCTAAGTCATTGGCGATCGTCGTGTAGGCATAGGAGACATTCGTGCGGAACATCTGCCACACCGCCGGGCCGCGAAGAACCTGGATCGCGCCCTTCGCGTGCGAGTCCGCGCCTACCAGTCGCGTCGCGGAAAGGAGCATCCCGTTTTTCGCACGAAACAGGAACGAGACGTGGTTGCCCGACGCCGACTTGTAGAACGACTCGATCTTGCCCTTGACGACGCTTACGGAGAAGCCGCGCGTCTTCATTCCCGCGGGAACGCCAAGCGCCGCATTCCCGATGCGTGGCTTCCACGGGAGCAACGACCCCGGCTTGCGCGGATTGGCGCTCATGCGCCAGGCGACAAAAGACCCGTTCGGGTATTTGTCGGGCACGACGATCGGCTGTGCCCCGAAGGACGGCCCCAATGTAGGCGGACGATCCCCCTTGCGCATCGCTACGATCCGGGCGGCTGGCGCGTTCGGATCCGTCGCCTCTTGCAGCGACATGCGTTCCTTCACGTATTCGGGGGCTAGGTTGATACCGGAAACGATGCTTTCGACGCCCTTGTCATAGGCGCGTGTTGCAACGGCGTTGACCGCGCGAAGCGAAGCCACGCCAAGCGTTTCCGCGTTGACGTGCTTTAGCTTGTCGGCCAGGTCTGTCAGCTTGCCCGGCGAAACGACGATAGAGAAGATGCCCATTTAGCCGTCCCGCAACACGTAGCGCCGGGTATAGCCGTCGTCAGCCAGTAGGCCGTCGCAGATCCATGTGTTTCCTCCGACAACGACGGAATCGCCGGTGCGCAGTGGATACTCGATCGGAATCGTGGCGGCTGCCCGCGCGACCGTGACCGTCCCGTCCACGCCGGTGATCGCAACGTCGTGCTCTATGTCGATCAGCACCGGCGGGTCGCGAACCACGCCTGCCAAGATCGCCCCTTCACCAACATGAGTGAAGAGGCGACTTGTCATGCGCGAGAACGCTTCCAGGGACATGATGCTTACGAGGTCAGCTTAATAATCGCGTCGGGACGGGTGCAGATCGAAATCGGGTTTGACTGAGTCTCGATTTCGACGCCCTTATTGAAGCGTTCAAGCTCTTGCTTGGCGTAGTACGGCAGCCCGATCGTATTGACCGTTTCCATCCAGTCGGCCGGCGCGTAAAAGGTCGTGAACAGGTCCGGCACGCCTTCTGGCACCATGTACGCTTCGCCCGATGCGATGAACTTGTGGCCGCCGATGGTGCCTCGGTACTCTTCCCAGTACATCCCCGCGAACTGGAAGCCACCGCGCAAGTCCTGTTGCAGCAGTTGGCGATCCTGGAAGTTATCCCACGCCTTTTGCACGGCCGGATGATCCACGAAAGCGTCGAAGAAGTCCTGATCGCACAACACCCGAATCGAGTTGTACTGCAGGGCGCCGAGCGCGATCTCCATTTTGCGTTTCGCTTCGACGCAGAGCGACCGCACCTTGGTCGCGTCGACATTCAGCGCCAGATCCGACGACTGTTGCGACAGGCCGAACACCGTGAACATGTCCAGCAAAACGGAAGATGCGTCGGAGTCCAAAACCTGGCCTTTCAGAGCGCCGAGACGCTGCCATTCGATCGTGGTATCCAGGTCGCGCCGCATCTTCACGAGACGCAGGTTGACAATGTTGCTGATCGTCTGGACTTCGCTTTCCGTGCCGAAGGCGCGAACGTTCTGCACTTCGTCTGCCGACACGTGCGCGCGTTGCGGCAAGTGAACGGTGCCTATCGGAACGAGCTTTGACTTGTCCGTACCCTTCGGCGTCGCCGGGGCGCCGCGAGTCGCGGTCGGCACCAAGCTAATCGAGGTCCCGCGCCGTTCGAGCATCATCGCGGTCGTTTGGACGCCCTGCTCGGAAAACCATCCGAGTTGCGCGATCCGTTGCGGCTGGAACGGAACGTCGTTGATCGCTCGGGTGAGCGAAGTAACGCTGAATGCGTCGTCGTTAAAAATATCAAGCGTGGCCATTGTGAGTTCTCCGAGAGGGTGATTGAGGGACGGGTTAGCGGACGAGAATCCCGAGCGCCGCCAGCGCTGCGGTGCCCGCCGCGTCGTTGCCGGTCAAAGCTGCGCCCATCACTTCCGCATGGCGCGCGATGATCACGGCCTTCTGATCGGACGCCGAGTCCGGTACGGCGGCGCGGGTGATGCCTGCGGCAACACCGCTGCCGTCGGTAGCCGCCGGGTCATAGGCCACGTACTTGCCGGAACCTCCGGCGACAGTGATGACGAAGCCGTCGCCCAGTGCAAAATCCGGCGAGCCATCGGCCAGTGTGAAGGCGAGTCCGCCTTTCGAGAACGCCGCTGCAACGGCGCCCTCGCCTACCAGTTTGCCGTCCGGACCTTCGACGATGAAATTTCCGGCGTTGGTGACCGCCTCCGTAATGATCAGCTTGTACTTGCCGGGCGCCGTACCCGCGGTCACAGTGATCGTGCCCATCGTGCCGGAACCTGTGTTGCCCGCATTGGCTGCGGACGTGGCGCTCGCCGCGCGATCGATCTTGCCGACCACGGTGCCCGGCACCATCGCGCCGGCGGCCGCGGCGATCGTGACCTCTTCGCGGCTATACGGTGCCCGTTCGAACAGCAAAAACTCGCCGGTGTGACGGCCTTCGGTAAGGGTAGTCATAGTGCGTTACTCCTATTTGTTGAGGGATTTTTGACGCGAGGCCCAAATGCTGGCCGTGGTGATCGCAGTCGGCTGCGCCGAGGCCTGTTGCGTCTTGTTGGCGGGGGCGGGCGATGTGTCGATTGCCGACTGCTCGCTGCGTGCGGCACGTACGTTTAGCAGGTCCGCGCGCACGTCTGAAATCGATTTGCCGGCGAGGATGTAGGCGCCTGCGGCATCCGGCTTTTTCGCGATGACGCAGAGCGCTTTGATTTCGCGCGCTTGCAAGATCGACGCCTGCACCGCATCGAGGCTGTCGGCGGCGATCGCCCAATGGTCCGCGTATTCGGGCATTCCGGCCTTGGCGGCGAACTCTTGAATTTGCTGCGCCAACGGCGTGCGGCAACACGGATCGGGCGCGCCGTCGGGTTCGGCCGGATCAATTTCGCAAGGGTCCGGATCCGTCAACACGCAAGGTCGTTGAACCCAACTGGCCCCAACGCCGTCGACGACTATCCAGTCGTACGTATAGACTTCGCCGCCTTCTTCGGAAACAACGAGCACGTTGCCGTCGGCGGATAGCGCGACCGCGCTGCCGAAGGCGTCGCATTCCTCGTCGCCACAAGACGCCTTGATTTTCATCTTGGCGAGAATGGCCGCGGGTACACGAGCCGGATTGATCTTTGCCGCGATCTTCATCGCAGGCTCGATCTCGTCGGCGAAGCCGTTGGCGACGGCGTCTTCGGCGGACATCCACGTCTCGGCGTCGAGCAACGCCTTGACCTCTTCCGGCGTCTTTCCACACCGGGCGACATACGTCGATACCAGGGCGGCGCCGATCTTGTCCAGCGTGGCCGCCATATCGGTCATGTCTTCGGAATTGCCGTAGACCGCACCGATGGGGTTGTGTATCATCATGAAGGTGTTTTCCGGCATGACGATCTTCGAGCCGGCCATTGCGATTAGGCTCGCGGCACTGGCCGCGACGCCCATCACCCGGACGGTGATCTTCTTCCCGCATCCGGCCAGCGCGTTGTAAATCGCGAGTGCGTCAAATACCGATCCCCCCGGCGAGTTGATCGACACGGTGATGTTTTGAGCGGTACACTTTTTGAGGTCGCCGATGAAATCTTTGGCGGTGATGCCCCATCCGCCGATCTCGTCGAAGATGGAAATTTCTGCCGAGTCGGCCGCGAGGGCTTTGAACGAATACCATTTGCGCATGGGAATACCTCCAATGCGCTAAATGCTAAACAATGATCGCTAAATTATTACGGCAGTAACTTTTCGCATTGTCAGTTTAGCAACGGGATTATGCAGCCCGATCGAGAGCAAATCTTTCATGCGCCCGTCTTAATCCACGTTCCGGCACATCCAGGCGAGCCGCACGGGATATCCGTCAAGCACAACACGCAAACGAACGACGCCGGCTGTTCCGGTACGGCCGGCGCCTCAAGTGTGTAGTGCCTCTGTTTGTCCGCGAGCGTTCCTTGCCCGGCGCCGAGCTGCCGGCGAATCTCTCTATTTTGCGGGGCGGCGGGTTTCATAAACTCGGAGTTCCCGTCCTCCGGCATCCATGCCGCGCATGTGGTACTCTGCCAGGCACTTGGTAGAGAAGGTTCTATCGACAGCACGCAGCCATCCGCGAGATTTCGTTAGCGCTTGAATTTCATAGCCGGCGCTATTCGTCGACGTGCCGCACGGCGTAGGGCAGTCGGCGCGGCGGTCGCAAGTATTCAACTACATCCCCAACAGCGCGCGGGCTTTGGCAACGATCGAGGCGAACGCGGGTTGTGCTTCGGCGGCCAGCTTCGTGGCTTCGGCTTCCACTTCGGCCCATAGGCTCAGGTGCGGCTGCGCGGCGTCGAACGCAGCCTGTGCGACGCGTTGCGCCTCTTGCGCAGCGGCTAGGTTGGCGTTTGCGGTGTCGAGATCGGTCTGTAGGCTCATGGCGTAATTCCTCAAGAATGGTTGAATGTGGGCGTGCTGGCGACGGTAGTGCAGCGCGATCACGGCCAGCGCAGTGATCGTGAAAGCGTTGGAGACGAATAGCGCGTAGATGGTCAGGCTCATTGCCACACCACACGTAGGTGACTGATCACATACCATGCGCCGACGAACAAAGCGCAGAACAGCACGGCCCCGACGAGGCCCGCCAACACCATGCAAATCGCGAATTGATGTTCAGTCATCATTGCGCGTTCACCTGGTCGCGGACGGCGTTGTAAGCGTCGACACAGGCATTTGCCCGCCGCACCGCGCTATCGCCATTTGCTGCGATAGCGAGAAGATCTGCAGCAACCTCGGGCATAAGTTCGGCTCTTGCCTCACCGCGATCTCCGGCGCCAGCGGCGGAATTTTGATCGGGTCCGGCCGGAGTACACGAACCAGCGGCGATAGATACTGACAGCCGCAAACGAGCAGAGCGCAGATCAGCGCTAAGAGAAGCGATTTTGTCGTCCGCATTTTTCTGTGCCTCATAGTGTGATGTGTTGATCGAATCGAGATTGCGTGACATCGAAAGGTTTAGCACGTGAATTTTATCGTTCGCGGAGGCGAGTTCGGCGGCCGCCTTGTCGTTTGCAATCTGCGTGTCGCGTTTTGCAATCACGTCGCGCGCATCCCATCCCGATTGATAGATTGCGTGATGCACGTACCATCCGGCGCCGGCCAGTGCTGCGAACATGACCGCTGTCGCAATCAGTTTGATTTGCAGAGGCATCATTTCTGATCAAGCGACTTATTCGTCTTAAACCGCAGGCCGATGTTGATGATCAGGATCGCGCCGGCGATGTACTTGAGCGTGTCCGCATTCAAGTATTGCGATACCGTCGGCAGGTTGTCTTTGATGCCTTGCACGATGTTTTCCGAAAACGGAATGATGGCCGCGACTAAGGTGTTAAACCAGATCGTTACCGACTTCCACGCATTTGCGGCCTTTGCTTTGAAATTCTCAAACATTTTTCAACTCCTTTAGGCACAGTTCCCGCTCGCCCTTACGGCGATTGAGCAGGCCGACAACTTCTTTTCCCGCTGCCTTATCCCACGCGAGCAGTCCGTCGCACGCGCCGTAGTGGTCGCCTGCATTAAGCTTTTTCAACAACGACGATTTGCAGAACGCTTGCACGCCCACGTTGTATGAAAACGACGTGTACGCCGCATGCTCGCTGCTAGTGATCGGGACGCTAATACATTGTAGGATTCCGTTACCGTACTTGACCAGCGACGCCTTTAGCATCGCGGCGCACTCAGCGTCCGAGTAGTGGCGCATCGGCACGTTCGTCTGACCGTCGCATACGGTTTGCACGCCAACGATGTCGAAGTAAGGATCGTTCGATTTACCCTCGAATTGCGACACCGTCGCGAGTACCGCTGCCGTAACGACACCGAGCAACCATTTATTTTTCGGGTTCACTGCCGAACCTCCGCTTTAGGTAGTCGTACAGGTCGAAAGAGCCTTTAACCGCCAACACAACGACGTAGACGAGCGTCACCCACTGGATCAAATCCGGCAGGGGATACCCCATCAAATTGGCTCCCACCACCGCAGCCGGCGGAGTCACTTTTGCTGCCATTGCGGCCCCCGTTTCTGAGTATTTTTCCATGGTCACAGCGGGATGATGTAGGAGATTGCGAGGATCGGCGAGCCGCCCTTGAAAATCGCATAAGAACCGTCTGTCATGTGCGTCGGCACAACTGACAGGGAAGCAGCCCAAGGCCCGCGCCGGTAGCCTATCGCGACTGTCGGATCGAACAGCGTTTTCACCGGCTGTGTCGCCGTTACGTTTTGCGTCGCGCATGTGGCACACGCAATCCAATCGGGAATGTTGACTGAGTACGTCGCGCGACTGGCCATCAATCCGCCCTCGACGTACCAGCCACTCTCGAAATTCTTTCGCGCAAGCAGTGAAACCCCTTGCACGGTGCCGGCGCCATACCAATGACTCAACGGCCAGCACGGACCGACGCACGCTTTCTTGATCGGGTCGTAATTGGCATCCGAGGCAGTGGCCACGGCTTCGGATGCCGCTTTCCCGACGTACGTGTACCCGACACCGACTTGCCAGCCATTCGCTGACGGGTGGCTGAAAATCTTCGCGCTGTACGATGCGCTCTTTAGTTTCAGCGAGTGATCGAATCCCTCTTGATACCAGATCCCGTTGGTTTGCTGCTGAAACTTGGTGATGCCTATGGAAAGTTCGAGGTCGAGTTTAAGCTTGAGCGTGTCAGCCTGCGCCCCAAAACACAGTACAAAGAAGCCAAATAGTGTGAGAAGTTTTTTCATATCACGCGGCCAGTAATAGCGAAATCATTTCGAGTTCAACATCGACGAAGGCGCCCGTTCCTGCGGCGCGGGAACTCGTTTGTTCGACGAATTCGGCACTAGACATTAACGCCACGCGCTTCACACGGGCCGCGCCGTACAGCCCCCTTTTTTGCTGCTCGAAACTCGCCGTC
>Ga0265327_10005264_pt1 | contig 10897 bp, 11 predicted proteins | sample 41621metaG_FD_202089 | JGI IMG/M metagenome (GOLD analysis project Ga0265327, IMG submission 202089) | Rhizosphere microbial communities from Carex aquatilis grown in University of Washington, Seatle, WA, United States - 4-16-21 metaG | ecosystem: Host-associated > Plants > Roots > Rhizosphere... | reverse complement strand
GCAGCTTGCCGGCGCGAGCAACCTCGACCACAAGGTCATACGGTGCCTGCAGTTCCTTTGCGGCAACGTACAACTCATCCTCGGAGAGCGAGGTGAGCCGACGGATCTCGCCACCGATCTTGCGCATGTGCGTCGTCGCGTTGGACACGTCGCCGGTACCGGCCTCACCCTTGGAACGGATCATGGCCGCACCCTCGGTGATGCGGCGCAGCGCCTCGCCCAGGTTGGTGGCACCGCACACGAACGGCACGGTGAACTTCCACTTGTCGATGTGGTTGGTGTAGTCGGCCGGGGTCAGCACCTCCGACTCGTCGATGTAGTCCACGCCCAGGCTCTGCAGGATCTGCGCCTCGACGAAGTGCCCGATGCGGGCCTTGGCCATGACGGGAATGCTGACAGTGCTGATGATGCCGTCGATCATGTCCGGGTCGCTCATGCGGGACACGCCGCCCTGCGCGCGAATGTCCGCGGGTACGCGCTCCAGAGCCATGACAGCGACAGCACCGGCGTCTTCGGCGATCTTCGCCTGTTCCGGCGTAACAACGTCCATGATGACGCCGCCCTTGAGCATCTCGGCCATGCCGCGCTTGACGCGCGCAGTGCCGGTTCCGGTCTCGGGGGACGTTCCGTTGGTCGTGCTAGTCAACTGAGGGCTCCTGGATGTCGGTTTCTGGCACCAGTCTAATGCGGCCACACCAGCGATTTTGTCCCGGGAGGTGCGGTGACCGGCCTCACCCGATGAGGATCGGGTCGCGGCGCCCACCGGCGGCCACCGCATCCGCGGCAGTGGCGGCCTCTCCGAGCAGCTCTCCCAGCTGATTCGGGAACACCTGCTCCCCTGAGGCCGCGAGTGCGGCGATCTCCTCGGCGTCGCACCAGCGGTGCCCGGTGATGTAGCGCTGCTCCAAGTTGGTGCGTCCGTCCGTCGCCGGTTCGAACCTCTTGGTCCGGTGCACGAAGAACAATTCCTCGGAGCGGATGGTGGTTCCGTTGAAGTCGAAGACGGCTACCCGGCGCCACAGTGGGCCCACCAGGCGCCCGGAGGGAACCGATAATCCGGTCTCCTCGACCAGCTCGCGCACCGCGCCGTCGCACAGCTTCTCCCCCGGCAAGGTCTGTCCGCCCACGGTGAACCACCAATGCACCGCCGGGCTGGGGGCGGCGGGATCGAAGCCGCGCAGCAGCAGCACCCGGCCATCCTCATCGAGCAGGATGATCCGCGCCGAGGTGCGGAAGTTGGCCAGGGCCGGGTCTTCGGTGCCCGCGCCCTGGCGGTCGATGATTTCGAAATACGTTGGCATCGGTGCGGTTCCGCCCAGACGCAACCAGCGCACTGGTCTGCGCACCCGCAGGGCCAGAGTGTCGCGTACCGCGTCGTTGTGGAAGCGCCGCGCGATCAGCACCCGCGTCTCAGCGTCCGCGAGCTCGGCCACCAGCGCGGGGCGCAGCCGCTCGGAGTCGACGGTGGACAACGCTGAGGCCAGCTGGTTCTCCGCATACTCGCGCCGGTCACGTTCGGCCCGCTCGGCTTTCGCGGCGAGTTTGATCAGTTGGTCGTCCTTGAGCGCATCTCCTACCGCCCGTGCGACGACGGCGCGGCGTGCCAGCGCGGCATCGAGGGCCTGCCAGGACAGGTCGCTGCGCACGTGCAGTCGGTCCAGCCGGTTGGCCACCAGATAGGCCCACAACAGGCCCAGCGCGACCAGCGTGCCGATGAGGGCGATGACGATGACGGTCAACGCCGAGAAGGTCACCAACTGTCGACCTTCACACGCGCACCGGACGCGGTGACAGTCTCGTAGACGAGCATGATCTGCTGCGCGACCACCGACCAGTCGTACCGCTGCACCGCCTCGGTGCCTGCCGTCACCAGCTTCGCGCGCCCCTCGTCGTCGCCGAGCACGTCGATGATGGCCGTCGCCAAGGCATCCGCATCACCGGTGGGTGTCAACCGTCCCGCCGAGCCGTCCAGGAGCACACGGCGGAAGGCGTCCAGCGAGCTGGCGACCACCGCAGTACCCGCCGCCATCGCCTCCACCAACACGATGCCGAAGCTCTCGCCGCCGATGTTGGGGGCGCAGTAGACGTCGGCGCTGCGCGTGGCCGAGGCCTTGGTGGCATCGTCCACCTGCCCGAGGAAGCGCAGATGTTTCGCCAACGGCCCTGCCTGCGTGCGCAGTTCGGCCTCATCTCCTCGACCGACGATCAGGATCTCCACATCGGAGAAACTGGCCGCGAGCTTCGGCAGCGCCCCCATTAACACGTCCATACCTTTGCGTGGCTCGTCATAGCGGCCCAGGAAAAGCACCGTCTTACCTGCCCGCGGGTAGCCCTCCAGCATCGGCGCCCCGGAAAAGGACCGGACATCGACGCCGTTCGGAATCTCGACCGCGTCAGATCCGAGTGCTTCCATCTGCCAGCGCCGGGCCAACTCCGAGACCGCGATCCGGCCGACGATCTTTTCGTGCCACGGGCGCAGCACCGCCTGAAAGACGCTCAGCGTCAACGACTTCGTGGTAGACGTGTGGAAGGTGGCAACGATCGGGCCCTCGGCCACCATGAGCGCCAGCATGGACAGACTCGGCGCGTTCGGTTCATGCAGATGCAATACATCGAAGTCCCCGTCGACCAGCCAGCGCCGGGTCTTGGCATAGGTGGCTGGGCCGAACCGCAGCCGCGCCACCGAGCCGTTGTACGGAATCGGGACGGCCTTGCCGCCAGACACCACGAACTCGGGCAGCTCAACGTCCGATGACGACGGCGCGAGCAGGCTGACGTGGTGTCCGCGGTCCCTCATGACCTCCGCCAGCTGCACCACATGGGACTGGACGCCACCCGGTACATCAAAGGAGTACGGGCAGACCATCCCGATGCGCATTACGCCTGCCCACCAACGGGATCAGTCTCCCGGGGGGCTGCCCGACCATCAGTGTCCGATTCCCGGCCGGGCGCGGGATGGTTCTCCGGCGCCGGTTGGACCGGCGAGGTCCGCAACCTAGTTCGACGCTCTTCGGACAGATCATCAAGCCACAGCGGCTGCAACATATGCCAATCCGCGGGGCGCTCGGCGATATTGGCGGCGAACTCATCGGCGAGCGCCTGGATGACGACCGCGACGTCGCCCGATGACGTATCAATGGGCGCCTGGATCCGCACGCCCCATTGACCGTGCGGCTCGAACCAGCAGTGTGCCGGCAGCAGGCGTGCTCCGGTGTCGATCGCCAACCGGGCCGGGCCCGCGGGCATCCGAGCTTCTGCGCCGAAGAAGTCGACGGGGACACCACTGCGGCTCAAATCGCGATCGGCCATGAGGCAGACGACGCGATTTTCCCGTAGCCGCGTTGCCAGCGTCTCGTACGGCCCGGTGGAGTCGCCGCTGGACGCGAGCACCTCGAAGCCCAGGGTCTCCCGGTAGTCCAGGAAGCGGCGGTACAGCGACTCGGGTTTGAGACGCTCGGCCACCGTGGTGAAGGTCCCGTAGGTTTGGGCCAGCCACACCCCCGCCATATCCCAGTTTCCGCTGTGCGGCAGGGCGATGATGGTGCCCCGTCCCTGGGCCTGCGACTCATCGAGATTTCGGCGACCGAACAGGGAACTGTCCAGGCGAGCGGCCAGGCGCTCCATGTTGTGCGACGGCAGCCGGAATGCTTCACGCCAGTACCGGGCATAGGAACGCATCGAGTCGATCATCAGCCGGTCGGGCACCTCGCGCGGATGCACGCCAAGCACGCGGGCCAGGTTCTTACGCAGCTGTTCGGGTCCACCGTTGCGGGCACCCACCATGGCACCGACATCGAATATGGCGCGGGCGAGCAGATCTGGCGTCATCTGCGTCAAATTCCAGCCGGCGGCATACCCCCAGTCAGCAGCACGTTCGCCCCACACACTCATGACTGATTCGTCTCCGCGGTGTCCTGTCCGGCATCGGAATTGGGCAGCAGATCAAGTGCGCCGGGAGATGTGCGCACCGCATGCATGCGCTGCGCCACCGTCACCAGGCTCGCGATCGCGAGCACCCACATCGCTACATGCAGCGGTTCCGGTAACCCGAACCCGCCGCTGAAGATCGCTCCGGCAAGCACGATGATGAGCCGTTCCGGGCGCTCGATCAGCCCGCCGTCAGCACGCAGCCCGGAGGCCTCGGCCCGCGCCTTCACGTACGAGATCACCTGCGAGGTGATCATGCAGATCAGTGTGGCCACGACCAAAGACGTTGATCCCCAACCGAATGCCGCCCACCACAGCAGTCCGGCGAACACCGCGCCATCGGCCACACGATCACATGTGGCATCCAGCACCGCGCCGAATCTGGTGCCACCACCACGGGCTCGCGCCATCGCTCCATCGAGCATGTCGAACATGGTGAACAGCCAGACCGCCATGCCACCCCAGAACAGGTGGCCCGTCGGGAACAGGGTGAGCGCGGCGACGACCGTCGCCGCGGTCCCGAAGATGGTGACGGTGTCCGGGGTGAATCCGGCGCGCAGCACCGCGCCGGCAAGCGGGTTGATGATCTTCGCGAACGTCTCCCGGGACAAGAAGCCGCTCATGGCAGCTGCTCCCAGGCGCTGGCGAGTAGCTGGCGGGTGTCCCGCAGGAGCTGTGGCAGCACCTTGGAGTCGCCGATGATGGTGATGAAGTTGGCGTCGCCGCCCCAGCGCGGCACCACGTGCTGATGCAAATGTTCGGCCAGCGATCCACCTGCCGCCGTGCCCAGGTTGAGTCCCACGTTGAAACCGTGCGGGCGTGACACCTTTTTGATCACCCGAATCGCCTTCTGGGTGAACGCCATCAGCTCGCGACTCTCATTCTCGGTGAGGTCCTCGAGCTCGGCGACCTGCCGATACGGCACCACCATGAGATGTCCCGGGTTGTACGGGTACAGGTTGAGCACCGCGTACACGTGCTCCCCGCGCGCCACCACCAGACCGTCTTCGTCGGCCATCTCCGGAATGTCGGTGAACGGAGCGGACTCCGCCCCACTCGACTTCACCGCCTCCACCAGATAGGTCATCCGGTGCGGGGTCCAGAGCCGCTGCAGGTGATCGGGGTCGCCCACTCCCCGGTCGGTGATGGTCGAGTCCTCGTCAGTCACGGGTCCCCAGCTTCATCAGTTCGGCGGTCGGAGAAACGTTCTCGTGTCTGTTCACCCAATCGATGATGGCGGCCACGGCCTCGTCACGGGGCACTCCGTTCACCTGGGTACGGTCGCGGAAGCGGAAGCTCACCGCGCCCGCCTCCACGTCACGATCGCCAGCCAGCAGCAGGAACGGCACACGCTGGTTGGTGTGGTTGACGATCTTCTTGTTCATGCGGTCATCGCTGACATCGATCTCGGCCCGAATGCCCTGCGATTTGAGCTGCGAGACAATGTCGCTCAGGTACGGCGCGTGGGCGTCGGCAATCGGGATACCAACAACCTGCACCGGCGATAGCCAGGCCGGGAAGGCACCCGCGTAGTGCTCGGTGAGCACACCGAAGAACCGCTCGATAGACCCGAACAGTGCGCGGTGGATGAGCACCGGACGCTGACGGGTTCCGTCGGCAGCGGTGTACTCCAGTTCGAATCGCTCCGGCATGTTGAAGTCGAGCTGGATGGTCGACATCTGCCAGGACCGGCCCAGCGCGTCCTTGGCCTGTACCGAGATCTTAGGACCGTAGAACGCCGCGCCACCCGGATCCGGGACCAGCTGCAGCCCGGAGTCGAGCGCCACCTGTTCCAGGGTCTTGGTCGCTTGCTCCCAGTCCTCATCGGATCCAACGAATTTCGTCTCGTCCTTGGTCGACAGCTCCAGGTAGAAGTCGTCGAGCCCGTAATCGGACAAAAGATCCAGCACGAACCGCAGCAGCGACGTCAGCTCTTCGTGCATCTGCTCGCGGGTGGTGTAGATGTGCGCGTCGTCCTGCGTCATGCCCCGCACCCGGGTCAGACCGTGCACCACACCGGATTTCTCGTATCGGTACACCGATCCGAATTCGAAGAGCCGCAACGGCAATTCACGGTATGAACGGCCCCGCGCCCGGTAGATCAGGTGGTGCATCGGGCAGTTCATGGGCTTGAGGTAGTAGTTCTGCCCCGGCTTGCGCACGGTGCCGTCGTCATTGAGTTCGGCGTCGATGTGCATGGGAGGGAACATGCCGTCGGAGTACCAGTCCAGGTGCCCAGAGGTCTGGTACAGGTTTTCCTTGGTGATGTGCGGAGTGTTGACGAATTCGTACCCGGCGGCGGTGTGCTTGGCGCGCGAGTAGTCCTCAAGTTCCTTGCGGATGATGCCACCCTTGGGGTGGAAAACCGGCAGACCGGAACCGATTTCGTCGGGGAAGCTGAACAGATCGAGCTCCACACCGAGCTTGCGGTGGTCGCGCCGCAGCGCCTCTTCCAGCAGTTCGAGGTGCTTGTCGAGCGCCTCTTGCGACTCCCAGGCGGTGCCGTAGACGCGCTGCATGCTGGCGTTGGCCTGATTGCCGCGCCAGTAGGCGGCCGAGCTGCGGGTGAGCCGGAACGCAGGGATGTGTTTGGTGGTGGGAATGTGCGGGCCACGGCACAGGTCGAACCATTCCCGTTCCCCGGTACGGGGATTCAGGTTGTCGTAGGCGGACAGCTCGTCGCCACCTACCTCCATCACCTCGGGGTCGTCGGCGCCCGACTTATCGGAGACAAGCTCCAGCTTGAACGGCTCGTTGGCCAATTCCGCCTGCGCCTCTTCCACCGAGCCGTACACCCGACGTGAAAAGCGTTGCCCCTCCTTGATGATCTGCTTCATCTTCTTTTCGAGGGCCGCCAGGTCCTCAGGCGTGAAGGCGTGATCGATCCCGAAGTCGTAGTAGAAGCCATCGGTGATCGGCGGACCGATACCAAGCTTGGCTTTCGGGAAGAGGTCCTGCACTGCCTGCGCCAGCACGTGGGCGGCCGAGTGCCGGATGACGCTGCGCCCGTCCTCAGTGTTGGCCGCGACCGGCTCTACCTCGGTGTCGACCTCAGGAATCCAGGACAGATCCTTCAACCCACCGTCCACCCGGACGACGACGATGGCGTCCTCGCCCTTGCCCGGCAGACCAGCCTCGCGCACCGCAGTCCCCGCCGTCGTCCCGGCCGGCACCCGGATAGGGGGCACAGGGGAAGACGGGTTGGGCGCAGTCATCAGCAGTTCTCCACTTCAGAGACGGGGGTTTGCGAACTCATGCTATCGGTCCGCACCAGCGCCTTCCCAGCCGCTGGGCACCGAGAGCACTCAGGCCGAGCGCGCCCGGAAGGTATTCCGGTAAGCGAGCGGGGAGACCCCGGTGAGCCGGCGGAACTGCTCCCGGAAATTCGCAGGTGAACCGAACCCCACCTCGCGCCCGATCCACTCCACGGAGTCCGCCGAACATTCCAGCAGCTGCTGGGCATGACGGACCCGCACGCCGGTGAGCCACTGCATCGGCGTCTGTCCCGTTTCGGCCCGAAATCGCCGGTTGAGGCTGCGCACGCTGGTTGATGCCTGGACCGCGAGGTCCTCCAGAGAAAGTTCTCGATGGGCGTTGTGCTCGATCCACGCCAGCATCTCGCCGAGGCCCGCCTCGGTGCGCTGACGGTTCCGGATGACGTATTGAGCTTGACCGCCGTCCCGGTGCAGCGGCGCCACGGCCACACGGGCCGCCTCGGCAGCGACCGCCGTGCCGTGATCGCACGTGACCATGTGCAAACACAGATCGAGCCCGGCCGAAGCCCCGGCGGAGGTGAGCACCTGGCCCTCGTCCACGTACAGCACATCGGCATCCAGGCGTATGTCCGGATACATCTGCCGAAACAGGTCAGCGGCGAGCCAGTGTGTGGTGGCACGCTTGCCGTCCAGAATTCCGGCCTCGGCGAGCGTGAAGGCTCCGGCGCAGATGGACGCGATGCGCGCACCGCGGGCGTGCGCGGCCTGCAGCGCCTCGATGACACCGTCGGGCGTGGGCGCGGTCACGTCGTTGCGCGCGGGCACCACGATCGTGTCGGCGCTCGAAAGAGCCTCAAGCCCAAGATCTGTGGCGATACCGAACGGTCCAGCAGAGACGACGGGCGCCGTGCCGCACACCCGCACCCGGTAGGGCCGGGTGCCGTCGGCGAGGTGCACACGGCGAAACACCTCCACAGCGGTCGCCAGGTCGAAGCCGATGGTGTCGGGAAGGGCGAGGACGAGTACCGAGTGAGGCTCGCCCGAACGACCCAAGAGCACCGAGTGAGGCTCGCCCGAACAGCCCGGAACGGAATGCATGCGGCGAGCGTAGCTCGTTGTTGGCAATATCTCGTTGGATACTGTCTATCTGGCCACTTCTGCCGCCGTGATCGGCCGACAACCATGGCAATCATGCAGATAGCGATCCTGGCGTACCCGGGCATGACGGCGCTCGACGCGATAGGCCCCTACGAAATGCTGAGGGGGCTGCCCGAGGCCGAGTTTCGATTCGTCTGGCACGAGCCGGGGCCGATAGTGACCGATAGCGGTGTCCTGGTGGTCGGCGCGACGCATTCCTTCCAGGAGACCCCGGCACCGGACATCGTCCTGATCGGCGGCTCGATACCGGCCACCATGAGCACCGCCGCCGACGACGGCGTTCTCACCTGGCTGCGGAAGGTTCACCTGGGCACGACGTGGACCGCATCGGTATGTAGCGGGTCGCTCATTCTCGGTGCCGCCGGGATCTTGCGGGGAAAGGACGCCACCTGCCATTGGGCCGGGCAGCGGGTGCTCACGACCTTTGGGGCCAATCCCCAGCGGGACAAGCGAATCGTCCGTGACGGCAAGGTGATTACCGCCGCAGGGGTGTCCGCAGGGCTCGATCTTGGCCTGTGGCTCGTCGGCGAGATCGCCGGACAGCCGCGCGCCGAGGCCACTCAGCTGTGCATCGAGTACGACCCGCGGCCGCCATTCGATACCGGCCACATCAGCAAGGCCTCGACCCGCAACAAGGCAGATGCGGTGCTGATGATGAAGGGCATGATCTCGGCACGCGATGCCGGCGCGGAGGTCGTGGCGGGCTCGAAGGTGCTGTGGGCGAACGTCATCGACCGGGTGCGGCGAAGGTCAGCCGCCAAGCCCTAGCGGGCTCTTCAGCCAATGCGCCTCGATTCCGGCCAGCGCGGCAACCCAGCCGACCGCACCCAACACCCACAGCGTGACCACCACCAACGCCGCGGTGAACAGCACCCCGATCCCCCGCAACCACTGAGGTTGAGTGGAAAACCAGGCCATGAACCTGTCGTACCGGGCCCTGACTGCGTGGAGAAGCTTTCTTGCCCAAGAGAACTCGGAGGCAAGAATCGCCAGGCCGAGGAAGACGATCGCCCAGCCGGGCCCCGGATAGGGGATCGCAATGATGCCCGCACCCAGCACTGCCAGACCGATGATCGCAACCGCCATGCGGTAGAAGACGTTCAATGCCGGACGGTCCCGCACCCCGTCGCGCCATCGGGCCCACCGACGGGTACGGCCGCTCACGGCTGACCGGGATTGAGCTTCACAAAGAGAGCGTCGGCCTCGGCGAGCACATCGTCGCCGTCCAGCAATCTGCTGGTCAGGTAAACCTTGCGGCCCTCGACGCGGTCCAGGGTGCAGTCGAACTGCAGCTCCTTCTCAATCGGCGTGACCTTGCGGTAGTTGATGTTCAGGTACGCAGTACGCAGCTTGCGCAGGTCCGTGAGCAGCATCGTGCCGGTGCCGATGATCGTGTCGAAGAGCAGGCCGAGACATCCGCCATGCACCGCCCCGTTTCGGCCCAGGTGGTAGCGCCCGAAAGTGGCTGTGCCGGTGAGCACTCCATTGTCGAAGCTATCGATTGTCATCGGGACCAGCAGGATGTTTCCACGCAGCGGAAGATCGGTGCGACGGCCCGAGGGCGAGTCCCACTCCGAAACCTCGTACGGGTCCAGCAGCTCGTTCATGGCCTCGAGCTGGTTGGCCAGATTGGTGATCACCTCATCGGGTGGCAGGGCGGCGCGAGCGCGATCCTGCAGAATCCGCAGCGCATCGATGAAACGGCCGTAGTCGGGGCCGCCCTTGAGGGTGGGATCGGGCGGATTGAACCCGCCACCCTCATGCGCTGTTACTGCTTCCTCGGTGGTCATACTCCCCTACGTTATTGGGGTGGATATTGCACGGCTGAGCCAGCTCCCGTTCACCTACTCCGAGATCGGCGCAACGGCCACCGAGTTACCCGCCGGATATCACCATGTGCGCGAATCTCGGCAGATCGGAACGGGTAGGGCGCGGTTCGACGAGGCTGCCGCAAGCCTCATGCGATTCGGTATCCAACGTGGGATCGGGCTGCCCGTACAGACGTCGGCACCGGAGGCCGCCGTCGGCGTGAACGTGATGACGCGGCTATGGCCGTTCTGGGCGCTGTGCCGCATCGTGTACGTGGTGGACGAGCCGAATCGGCGCGGTTTCGCATACGGCACGCTTCGAGGACACCCGGAAACCGGCGAAGAGGTCTTCATCGTGCGCTTTGATCCATCCAATGACGTTGTCTCCGTAGAGATAACCGCATTCTCCAGGCCGTCGTACTGGTGGGTCCGGGTGGGCAATCTGGTGGTCAAGCAGCTACAACGTGTGGTAACTCAGCGCTACCTGCACGCACTGTGAGCGACGCGCGATCGGTTGCTGCACACATAACCCTCCCCCGGTAACCTACATGTTAGCTGGGTGACGGATACAGCTACTTCACTGGCGTGTCTAATAAGCGGGCGTGTCTTGGTCATTTAGCGCCGAAAGACAAACAGGCGCATTGTTCAGCAAAGCTTCCGAGCATTCGAATCGTTATGATGTGTAACCTTTTGTTCAACTTCGATTCATGCGTTTTTAGGAGCTCTGAACCTCATGGTTTCCCTGCCCGCTGGCATCGCGCTGTTCGCCGGAGCCCTGGGCGCCTCGGC
>Ga0265327_10005262_pt1 | contig 10898 bp, 11 predicted proteins | sample 41621metaG_FD_202089 | JGI IMG/M metagenome (GOLD analysis project Ga0265327, IMG submission 202089) | Rhizosphere microbial communities from Carex aquatilis grown in University of Washington, Seatle, WA, United States - 4-16-21 metaG | ecosystem: Host-associated > Plants > Roots > Rhizosphere... | reverse complement strand
TTCTCCTCATGGCTCAAGGTGCGGAGGTAACTCAGTTGGTCGTTGAAGTAGTCCTCGGGTTGGTGCTCAAGCCAGGTTTGCAACGCACGGATTTCATGACGCAGACTGTCCTTCAGAAGCCGCCAGTCAGTATGCTGTAACCCGCTGTAACGTGTGGTGATCGTTTCCCCCTTCAGGCGCGCCAACCATTTGCGATAGAAAAAACCAAGATGATCGACGCTGCCGTGTATGCTGCCGAAAAACAAGGTTTTTGTATCATTGCGCGAGGTTTCGTCCAGCCGGTCAAGCGCGCTGAAGAGCACGTCGTTGGCCCAGTGCTGATAATCGGTCTGGTAGATAAAGTATTGTTTGAATCCCATCTGGCCGCCCTCCACTCTGCTTGTTCGGGTTGATAATTAGCGTGCCTATATTATCCAGTTTTGATGGGGATTTGGGATTTATGCTGCCACCTCATGGAAGCAATAGACTAAGATCTCTGTGCGCAATTAGCTATCTTATCGAAACTACAGCGTAGTGTTGATGATCTCAATCGCCGCCCTGCGATTGAGTATGTTGCCTTCTTTGGTATGGGTTGGAGCGATGAAATCACCTGCTGCCAGAGATGAGATTTGTATCTTCTCGGGCGCAACACCATGATCAGTCAGCAATTGCTTTGTATGTTGTGCTCTCTTCAGAGCAATATCAGGGTCGTTTTTTCCTGCAACAATTGCGCTTGTTCTTCCGTAAATATTGATTCTTTCGGCAGTTCGTGCGGCCGGAAGTAAAACATCCAATAGATCCTCATCCTGCTGGATTGTTGTGCTGCGATTCTTGAATTGGACGTGAACAATCGCGATACCGGCTGCCATTTTCTTTTCAATGCCATCCAGTTTTTTTTGCAGGTACTGTAACTCTTCGCCGGTTATTTCCTGTGAGTTTTCTGCCTTCTGCAGCATTCGACGATATTGTGATAGTTGGTTTTTCATCAACCTGAAAACAGCTTGGTCATGATTTTCTGCTTGTGGCTCCTGAACCTGAAGGAGAACCGGAGGTAAGGAAGGTTCCCCCTCCACAAGCGGCGGTAGCGCGTCGTGAGTTTCTGAAAGCGATGCAATTGGAGGTAATGGGTTTTGCGCCTTCTTTTCGAGTGGAACCAGCTTGAATATAACTTTTCGAAATCCTGTGGAGAGGGTGAAGTAATCCAATACACGGTCTAAAGAGTAGTAGTGCCCTTCTTTGGTGTATCCAACGGATGCTCCATTCTGGTCTTTAACTGAGATCCATATCGGCGCACTGCTGAAGTCTATGAGTGTGTGCTTGCCATAAACGATGGGTTGTATTCCGGATGCGTCCCCTATCGCTTCGTAATCGCGACTGACTCGAGAGCCGGTATTCTCTTTGGCCGGTATCTGGGAGCATGCCGTCATAAAAGTGCAGCATAGCGCGAAAAAAAGGATGGATCGTGATTTCAAGGCAGTTCCTTCAGCGGTTCAATGGGCATGAATGAGACAAATGGTTGATGCTGAAGTGTGTTATGCCATCACGCTGCTTAGCCCACATTCCCCTGATTCGTCTGGAAATGATTGTAGAATGCTGTGTAGCAAACTGAAGACAGGGATACACGCTTCTTTTTAGATATTTCTTCAACATAGTCGTAAATGTCTTTATCCATCCAGAAACGCAAGGTGCCCGCATCTTCACTTTTATAGGATGCCAGAAAGGTTGCCTTGTCTGAATGCGGCAAGAAACCAACAAGAATGGAGCGGTAATAATCACGCTTTGTCATTTCCCGCGCATTTGCAGATTCACTCAGATATTGAAGCAACGCCGGCGGCGCCTTAATTGCAAACAATTTCATCTGGTTGGTGGTGTACCAAGTGTCTTTTGCCATGGATTTAAATGTAGCCCAGTAAGCTTATTAATTGTGTATCTAAATTATATACCGAGCATAAAAAAACATAAGTTCATCAACAAGATTTCAATTTGTAAAGCAGCTTTATTTTGGCTGCGGCTATGCGCTTGAAATCAGCCTGCCTACGATTGCAGACAATCCATTTGCAAGCAGCGAGATCAGAATGGCCTGCCAGGGTCGTAGCCGCATAATCCAGCCGAGAATGACTGCTTCAAAAATGAGCACACTCAACTCAATGAGATGCCAGCCGTACTGGTGGTAGGTCGTGCTTTTTACGTGCATAGCAATTGACCACGCCACGGGGTGGCTCAGGCAGTTTGCAATCAAGCTGGCGGTTAAGCAGCGCGAAAAGCTGACTTTCCAGAAACGCCCTAAGATCAAGACAACAGGAAGTTCCAGCGCAAGCGTGTATATGAATGCTTGAGATTGGGTGATCATATTATTCCGCAAGGGCCGATCCACTAGTTTTTCGCGGGTAAGACGAAAGTCGTCTAGTCAGCATTCTTAAAAGCCTCATCCCATTAGTTTATGACGCCTAAATTTTTCTGAATGATGGGCATCTGAATTTAATTAAAAAATATCCCATTAGTTATTGCTTAATAGTGTATAAACAAATTATACTCAAAATAAAACGTAGTTCAAATATAAATAACTATTAAGTTCAAATATTGGGAACGGCATTGTCTCCATTGCAAGATGAAGACGTTGGCGTAGAGGGGGGGGCTTTTGATCGGTTCGATTTATTTTTCTGCTGAGCAATATCTGCGTCCTGCATTGTTTGCCGCAACGTCCTCAATCGTGTTTCTTGTGTTGTGTGAATGGCGTTCAATTGATCGTCAATTTGCGCCACATGGGGAGTTGTCCATGCATTGGGCTGCCGGAGTGGGGCATGGACTTTAATACGCTTGCTGTCGAATGTGCGCCATGGGTTGCTCCGCAGACGCTGGCAGCCATTGTGCGGACTGAGTCTGAATTCAAGCCATTGACCATTGGCGTAAATGGCGGGCATCGGCTTGTGCGCCAACCAGCCACGCTCGAAGAGGCGATCGTAACGGCAAAATGGCTGATTAACAGTGGATACAACATCGATCTGGGGCTTGGACAGGTCAATTCTTCCAACCTGGTTAAGACCGGCCTGACTGTCGAATCGGCATTTGACCCTTGTAAAAATCTGGCTGCCTCGGCAGCAATACTTCAATCCAATTATGTCGCCGCGAATCCAGTGAAAAAGGGTGAGCAAAGGGCGCTGCACGAAGCATTGTCCGCCTATAACACCGGCTCTTACACGCGCGGATTTACCAATGGATATGTACAGAAGGTAGTTGGCAACGCGTCAAGCACTGTTGCTCCAATACCACTTGCTAGGAAAGTCTCGTCAGTAGCCATCAAAAAAAATGTAGCCATGTTCAATAGGACGCCCTTAGAAAAAACGCCAGAAGTGGCGTCCGTCTATGTTGATGTTTCGAAAAGTATGAAATCGGATGACCAAGTAAACGCCGTTCAGGATGAGCAAATGGTGATGATTTACCGATAAAGGTCGAGACAAATGCTTGGCGGATTTCTGCTCGACTGAATGATGAGTTTGTAGTTGGAGTGATGGAAACGGGAGGGCTTGCTCTCTCAATTATAACTAGGTAGGAAATAAAGGAGATTTACATGTACTCGAATGAACAACTTGAATCTGCTGCGCCCGGAAAGATGATGCGGCATAGCGCCAAATTGGTATTGGCAGCGGGTGGGGTGGCGTTGTTGATGGAGCCATCCATCGCGGCGGCGGCCCCATGGGATGCAGCTGTCGGTGCAATTGCAGGAACACTGCAAGGTACCCTGGGCAAAACCATTGCGATTATTGCCGTGATTACACTCGGACTGATGGCGATGGCCGGAAAATTGGAATGGATGACCGCGATCAAGGTGGTGATCGGTGTTGTCATTATGTTCAGTGCAGCTCAGATCATTAACTGGCTTGCGCCAGAGGCCAACGTTTCCAGCAGAGCAGCTTCATACCAAACCTCGGCAGCATGTATAGCTGCAATTAATACCTGGGTTGCTCCAGTTCCTCAATTGGTCCATTCGGACGGCACCATTGCCGTTCCCTACGCAGATGGTTATTGCGTCGATACCAAGAATGGTACAGATTTCTCTGCATCAATTCTTGCATGTAAGTCTACGGTCAAGACTGCTGCGGGTACGATCATCGCGAATGACAACAGCACGTTGACCTATTGGTCTGGCACATCAGCAATCGCCACGGCTGGCGGTACCTGTAACTAATGGAACAGCAAATACTGCATAAGGATGTTCTGTTTGTCGGCCTGACGCGAGTCTCGACGATTCTGGGCATTCCTTATGCGGCATTTGTGGCTGAAGTGATGGTGATGTCGATTGAGCATGTGCTGGTGGGAAATCCGCTGTATCTCCTGTGCGTGATACCCGTGCATAGCGTCTTGTTCCTGATCAGTGCGCACGACCCGGGTGTATTTGCAGAAATTGCAGTGTGGTCCAAAACAACATCCCGCTGCCGCAATACCCGCTTTTGGCAAATGTTCAGTTTTTCACCGCTTAACGTGTGTAAGTGGAAAAGCTGATGGTGTTCAATCGGCATCTGTTGAGATTGGCCCAGACCATGGCACATACCCCATGGTCTGGGAGTTTTTTCGAAGCAAAGGTTTTCCGTAAGGCCTCAATCATGAGAAGACTAGTGGTGGAAACTATGAGAGAGCAGCATGGCCGAGCCATTTGAATTCATGAAATTCTTGAAGTCTGAAGTATTGATGTCTTCATTTATTCCCTATGCCAGTCATGTGACTGAAAGCGCTGTCAGGCTCAAAAATGGCGAGTTGATACAGACCATCAAGATGCAAGGGGCAGCCCACGAGAGTGCGGATATTGAGGATATCAATATCTGGCACGATCAGTTGAATGGCCTTCTGCGCAATATTTCGTCACCCAACATTGCCGTTTGGACGCATGTTGTCCGTCGCGTGTTTGGAGACTACCCGGAGGGGAAGTTTGCACCGGGATTCTGTCGCGATTTTAACGACAAGTACCGTCAAGGCATGGCGCAAGATCGCATGCTGGTCAACGAGCTTTACATTACGTTTGTGTATCGTCCCCAACCCGTCAAGGTGGTTGGGCTGTTGGCAATGCTGAAAAAGCAGTCCATTCAGGAGAAAGAAGAAGAACTGATGGATGGCATCGAAGCGCTGAACGACGTGGTCGGCGCGGCCATGGTGGGCTTGTCACGATACGAGCCTGAGCGACTGGGCTGCTATGAATACAACAATATAATTTTTTCTGAAATCGCAGAATTTTTGTCTTATCTGGTCAACGGGGAATGGGTTAGATATCCGCTGCCGCGAGCAGAGATGTCTGAGACGATGCCTTCATCGAGAACTTTTTTTGGTCGAGGCGGACTGGTCTCCATCAAGGCCCCGAAGAAAACCCGTATCGCTGCCATTCTGGTGATTCAGGAATATCCGGCGATGACGAAGCCGGGCGCGCTGGACGAGCTTTTGAGCTTGCCATGTGAAATGGTGATGGCACAGTCATTTACCTGCCTGTCCAAAGCAGTGGCGGTAGGGCGCATGCAACGTCAGCAACAACGCATGATCAATGCTGGCGATGTTGCCAAATCACAAATTGCTGATATCGATCAGGCCATGGATGATCTGGTATCCAATCGCTTTGTGATGGGTACACATCATTTAACCATTCTGATCTATGCCGATACCCAAAAAGAGCTGAAGGAATACATCAATCTCGCCGGCACCATGCTTTCGAACGTGGGGATGCGCTGGACGCGTGAGGATATTGGTGTCGCGGGCTCCTACTGGGCGCAGTTGCCAGGCAATTTTCAATACCGAGTTCGGGTTGGTGATATTACCAGCCGTAACTTTGCGGGCTTTTCAAGTTTTCATAATTACCCCATCGGGCGCATCCGCAACAACCAGTGGGGTGATGCCGTCATGATGTTCAAGACGCGCTCCGGCAGTCCCTACTACTTCAATTTTCACCGCACTGAAGGCAGTGAGATGAAAATCGACAAAAATCACCGTGACCTTGCCAATACCATGGTGATCGGCCAATCGGGCGGTGGTAAAACCGTGCTTGAGATGACGATGCTGGCGATGGTGATGAAGTTCAATCAGCCGCCGGAATCTCCTGCAACATTCATCGTGTTTGACAAGGATCTGGGCGCCTCTATTGGCGTGCGTGCCATGGGCGGGAAGTATTACCCTGTCAAAAATGGTGTCCCAAGTGGTTTTTCGCCTTTTCAACTTGACCCTACGCCTGAGAACTTGATTTTTCTTGAGCAATTGGTCAAGAAATTGGTATTTCACGCCAATATCCCACTCCTACCATCGCAAGAACGAGATATACGCCAGGCGATTGAGGGCGTCATGGGGGCTGCCAAGTCAAAACGAAGACTCAGTGCGCTGCTGGAGTTTTTTGACCCAACTGACGAAAACGGATTGCACGGAAGACTCTCGCGCTGGTGTGCAGGTGGTGCACTGAGTTGGGTTTTCGATAACGCAGAAGATAAGTTTCAACTGGATGGCTCACCTATCTTTGGCTTCGATGTGACGGAGTTTATTGAGCAGGATGAAGTGCGCACGCCAATCATCATGTATCTGTTCCATCGTATCGAGAGGTTGATTGATGGGCGTCGCCTAATCATCTTCATGGATGAGTTCTGGAAGCTACTGTTGGATGATCACTTTGAAGATCTGGTGCAAAACAAGCTTAAGACCATTCGTAAGCAGAATGGCTTTCTGGTCATGTTTACCCAGTCTCCGCGCGATGCATTGCGTTCAAAAATCAGTCATTCACTGATTGAGCAAACCGCTACCAAGATTTTTCTGCCGAACCCCGGCGCCGACTACGATGACTATGTCAATGGATTCAAGCTGACGGTGCGGGAATTTGAAATTATCAAGGAGTTGGGCGAAAAGTCACGCCAGTTTTTGATCCGACAGGGTCAGAACTCGGTCGTGGCCGAGTTGAATCTACGTGGGTTTGATGATGAACTGGCCGTGCTTTCAGGCAACACAGCTACTTCTCTGTTGGTAGAGCGTCTGGTTGCCGAGTTGGGCGAAGAACCCGCCAAATGGCTGCCTGAGTTCCACCGTATACGACAAGGAGCATTTTCATGAAACAGAAGACACATCGCATTTTGCTGGTAATGATTGCTTTCGTTGGATTTAGCCTGTCGGAGGCGCATGCGGACATGCTGGTATGGGATATCCCGACTGAAATTGCTACGGCTGAGACTGCTGGAGCGGCGACTGAAGGGGCCGCTGCAGCCACTGCGGATGCTGGGATCAATGCTGAGGGGCATGCGCTGACGGCGGCGACGGATGAGGCGGGGTTCCTGGAACAGGCCATGGATTTCGTCAAGCAAACCGAACAATGGGTGGAGCAGAAGGTGGCCTGGGTGAAGGAGGAGACTTTGCTGGGGCAGCAACTGACCGAGGCCCAAGCATTGGTGGATAAGGGGCAAGAGCAGTTGGAGAAAATTAGTGGCTTTCGCACGGAGGGGCAGGGTGTCGCCGATAAGCTTGCTGCTGACAAGGCCGCAGACCATTTGCCTGATGACTACACCACCGGACTGCAAAATGCAGCGGACGCAATGAATGATCCCGTCAAGCAGGCAGCATTATCTGGGATCGGCGAGGGCGGTACGGCGACCCTGTTTGATACAGTTACTGGACGGATCGGTCAGGCATTCGGCATCGGGGGATCCGACGAAAAATTAAAGCTGGATAATGCCGCTGCAGCATACAACCGTACTTTGTCTGAGCTCATCTACCGTCAGGCTGGCCAGCGTGGCGCGACGCTGAAAGGATATGGCACTGACGCAAACGGCGCTAACAATCTAATGTCTTCCAGTGTTCTGACAGCGCGGATACAGGCAGCTCAGGCTGATATTGCTAACGAGCAGATCAAGATTGAAGCAATCGCTGTGATCCAAAAAGCGCAAGAGCAGGTTGCGCAACAAATGGCAAAACAACAGCGATTATCGATTCTTGGCGTCAATACGGGTACTGATGCTTCGGGCACTTTGACCAGTTTTGTTAGCCAGGCAGCAACGGCAGCCACTGTTTGGAATGTCAACATGTAGTGCTTACGGCATGTGTGAATGGTGTCGATCTGGTTGCGACCAGAGTTGGAGAGAAGTAAAAAAACTAGTTTGTTTCAGGGGCAACTGGAGAGACGGAACATGAAAAAGATATTGCTGGCAGCTTTGTGTTTTGCTACCTATTCACAAGCGTCTATTGCTTGTACGGGTGGGTATCACAACGACCCATGGTACGGTCTATATTATGACGGCATGGGGCATTATGATGCGAACGGACAACTGTGCGACCCTTCTGCCGGTAATGCTGGATTGAGCACAGCTAATACCAATAAGGCGACATCAGCGACCAATTTGACGAATGCAAAAACTGATCTTTCGGTAAAAACTACAGGAAGCAACGCAACTTCTGAAGGGAGAATGACGGCAAAGCAACTTGCCGCACAACAATCTCTACGCGGTCAAATTGGTAATGCGAATGATACTGCTGTCACCAGCGCAATGGCCACTGTACATCAATCCCCACTCACCCTGCAGGACTCATCGGGCAACAACGTGATGCCTACATTAACAGCAGTTAATGGATGCAACGCTGGGGACGGGACTCCAACTTGTGCTGGGGATCAGTCGCATCTGGCTAATTTGACGCCTGAAAACTGGAGCACAGCACATGCGCAGAAGATGCAAAATCAGGCTGCTTTCAGGGCAACCTTATTTCAACATCAAAATGACTTGCTGAAATGCAAACAGACTTATGAAAGTCAGCGGTTTGACGATACACACCAAGACCAGAACCCATCAACAGTCACGCTCGCAAATCAACCTGCGGCATGCTCTGTCGCCAGTTTGGCTGCTGATGGCGCGACGATAGCCACCTATAAGCAGTCCGCTCAAGCCAGGTACGATGCCTGGAATAACAAGCAAGCCACAAAAACGGTTTTTGATGCAAAGGCTGCCTTGGCCAATGAGCCTGTCAATAAGGCAAACGAACAAAAAAGAATTCTTGGCATGATCCTGAAAAATAGGGCGGCTAACGATACTACGTGCTCGGATCTTGATGGATATGATTTTACCGTTCTGGATGGATTCACCTCGGCAACCTTGTCCGGCATTACGACGATCAATGCGGTCCCATCGGCGGCCATTGCTCAGCAAAATTCCCAATTGTTCTGCAATTGCGATGCACACGGTAACAATTGCAGGGTTGATGGCAGCAAATTTGCGAATAACGGAATCAACAAAACGGCGACCACGCTAGGTTGCCCCATTGACCCTATTACAAACGTATGTGCTACGTCCACCGTGACCACCACAGAAACGGTAAGGGCTGCGAGTGGTGCCTGTGTGATTGATCCTGTAACGAACAAATGTAGCGTACATACGATTTCTTATATCAAAAGTCAGAGCCCTGCAGCAACCACCAAGGCCACGGTAAAGACAGGAGCCAAGGTTGCTTATTACTAGGGCTTTTCAGAGATTGCAGCCTGACGCATCGGCGAACGTGAGGGCGCAATGGCTCTAACTACGATGCCGATCATCGATGGTGTTGTTTATATCAAGACACTTGTCGATGCGATGGATCAGGCGGGGATCGACTCACTGACCTGGGCTGCGAATCTGATTAACCAACTGCGGCCGGTCATCCTTTTGAGTTTCATGCTCTACATCATGTTGTGGGGTTGGGCGATGGTGCGGGGGATGATCGCAGAGCCGATTCATGATGGCGTTTCAAGGATTTTGAAACTGGCAATCATCATGGGCTTGGTTCTTGGGACAGGCATGGCGAGTGGTCCTGCCGGGCAGGATCTCTACATCAAATATGTCTACGACTTTTTTTGGCATGGCCCCGAGCAGTTGTTCCAAATCGTGACTGGACACGGAACGAATACCATCGTGATCGTGACTCAGGCGGTCAGTTTTATTTATACGTTAGCGTTTGATTACTTGCAGGAGGGCGTGAAGTTAGGCACGGATCAGGTCGACCTGATTATGTTCGGACTTGGCAGCATTACGATCCTAGCTGGGACGATGCTGGCCGCAACGATCATCACTACCATTGTTTTCGCAAAATTCATGCTGGCAATTTTATTGGCAGTAGGCCCGATTTTTCTCGTGTTGTTCCTGTTTGATGGAACGCGCCGTCTATTTGAGGCGTGGTTGGGCCAATTGATCAGCAACGTGGTGCTTCTGCTGATCTTTGGGTTGGCAGTCAATCTGGTCATGGGGGTATTGTGGAGTGTCGTTAAAGCGGAATTTCTTGCGTACCTCACGGAAAGAGTTTTGACGACAGTCATTTCAATTGGTGCCGATTTATTGGGGCTGGGCAGCAGTTCGGCGATTGCACCCTCACCTGTCAAGGGCTTGGGCATCGTGATGGTTTGTGTCGTGTGTCAGCAGTTTCTGGCAAAAGTCCCGGCTGTAGCAGACTCAATCGGAAGAAGCCTTTCGATGAACTTGCAGACCGGTCTGGCCAGAAAATAAGCCACTTTTGAAGTGAGATAAAAATAAATTGATGAGAAATATTGGGGGGGATTGATGAGTAACACTGTACGAGTATTTTTTTGGAATTTTGTGCTTTGTCTGATGGCGGGATGCAGCACGCTGCCTCCCAAGCCTCCGGAATGTAAAGGTGAATTCCGCCCCATCAACATCGTTGAACAAAAGGGTGCATCTTTTAATGGCACCGGCAAAGTAGTGCGTTGTGAAGACGGGGGCAAGCATGGCGTCAATGGTTGAAAAAAGGGACTTCGTCAAATACCTGGCCGAGGCACGCTCATGGGAGAGTGACAAAGTGCAGTCGCTTGAGAACTCAAGGCGTACTGCATGGATTGTTGCTGGCGCTTCTGGGGTGCTAGCTGCCATTAGTATCGTGACGGTGGCCATGTTGACGCCAGTGCAACGAGTTGAAGCCTATGTTGTCCGTGTGGA
>Ga0265327_10005260_pt1 | contig 10901 bp, 7 predicted proteins | sample 41621metaG_FD_202089 | JGI IMG/M metagenome (GOLD analysis project Ga0265327, IMG submission 202089) | Rhizosphere microbial communities from Carex aquatilis grown in University of Washington, Seatle, WA, United States - 4-16-21 metaG | ecosystem: Host-associated > Plants > Roots > Rhizosphere >... | reverse complement strand
GCCGGAATCTTTGGCAGCGTGGGACGCGGAAAAGAAGCAGCTATGATCGCGGTTCTGCATGTCTTCGCCGTCAGTTTGAAGGACGCGGGAATTGGCGCCGGTTTGGGAAAAAACTTCACGAAGCATGGCGAGATCCAGTCCGAGCGCTGCACCGAGGCCGAGCCCTTCAGCGAGACCAGCGGTGTTGATGTTCATGACCATGTTGACGAGCGCTTTAACCTGAGCCGCTTTGCCGGCACCACCGACGTAACGAGTCGATGCGGCGAGCTTTTCCAAAACTGGTTTGGCGCGATTATACGCTTCCTCTTTTCCGCCGAGCATCAAATAGAGCGTTCCTTCGCGCGCCTGGGTAATACTGGACGCCATGCAGGCTTCGAGCGATTGTGCGCCGGCTTTTTCGGCTTTCTGCTCAACCCACACGTGAATCGCCGGGCTGACCGTCGCGCAATTTATAAACAGTTTGCCCTTGGAGCGTGAAAGAAGGCCTTTTGTGAAAATAGTCTTCATCGCCTTGTCGTCCGTGACGACGGTGATGATCACGTCCGATGCGCGCGTGACATCCTTCAGGCTCTCGAACGCTTGTGCGCCGAGTTCCTTCGCCAATTCCGCGGCCGCTTCTGGCTTCGCGTCATAAAGAGCGGTGACGTTGAAACCCTGTTCTTTAAGGCGGCGGGCCATGTTGGCACCCATACGCCCGACTCCGACAAATCCGATTCGTTCCATAGCAATTCTATAGGTTAAAGGTTGTGTTAAAATGCGTGGCTTGCGCGCTGGCAACGTTACACGCGAGGCGTGAAAGATTGAAACATTTTTTTGAGGTCCAATGAACTAACCATTGCCGAGTAACAGTTGCGGATGCTCGGAATCCGAGCCCAATCCAAATCGTGGTAGCGCTTTGAGCGAGAATGTCAGCGCAATGGTGAAGTCATTGTGTGCTGCACCCTGGTTTTGGTGCAAGCGGAAGCTCAAAGCCGCCGTCCAACTGCGCAAATCACGATAGATTGTATACTGTTGCTCTTCGAATGTTCCGTCGCGTCCCTCGAACCGCCCAGAGATCCGGGCCGCCCAATTCTCGTTAAGTCGATAATGAACTGAAGCCTGAACGGTTTTGTGTCCCGGGATTTCCAGCTCCTGGGAGGGTATGGGAATGAGGTCGGAAATCTGAAGTTGTTGCACGAGCGGATTCACCAGTCCCGGATCGTTATTGATCAGGTAGCGATAGCTAACGCTCGCGCTCCAGACATTGTTTGGTTGAACCGTTACCTGATTAAACGTCTCGTTGAATCGGTTGTTCTCGACGTCGAACCGAAGCTGCGAGTTGATGAACAACCATGACCGCGGCCGCAAATCGACGTCAGAAAACACGTTCGCAAAGCTTTCCTGATGGATGCGATGCGGCACGGCGTTCGTGCTGGTTGCAGTGCTTTCCTGAAGCGTCACCGTCTTGTCAGGTCGAGTGGCCAATCGCCAATCGGTATAGAGCGCCCAATTCAACAGATTTTCGACGCCGTTCTCGCGTTTTGTCTGCAATTTGTTTCGTAACGCCAGGCGCAAAACATTTTGCGAATCGATAGAATCAATTGCGTTGTATTCCGGATAATCGATCGGCAGCAGGCGCAAACTTGGAACCTCGTAATCGAATTGTGGCAATTGCGACGGCGGAGTAGTGGGTGAGGGGACGAACACGTAATTAATGCTCGGCTCGATGATGTGGCGAAGACCGTTCACGTCCCAGAGTTTGCTTTTAGGCTCTGTCCAAACGCGTGATAATTTGAACGAAGCCTCCGCGCCGGTATTAAACACGCCGCGGGTAAAATCATTCGTTTGCGCGAAGTATCCGTCCTCGCTCCGATAATATGTGAGACGCCCACCCACTCTGGGCGTTACGTTAAGCCAGCCAAAATAGGTCTGTGGCAATACGAATTGATGGAACGTGTCCATGCGCCCCGCTGAATAGTTGTTGGTAATATTGAATGGATCCGTATTCGCAAAACTTCGCTTGAAGTAACCAGCCGAACTTTCGCCTTCGTAATAAATCGGCGTTACGCCAACTTGCTGGCGTAGGGCTGTCAATTTGATGTCCGGCAAACGTTCGACGCGTTCCCAGAAATCGTTCAGTCGCGGTTGCACCATTGCATCCAGCGAGTAATTCGGCCAAACCTTGTTTAGTTCGGCGAACGAGTTCGGTTGCACATTCGCCCGGTATTCGCGTTCGAAGAAGTCACGCAGAATGAGCGGATCGCTTTGGTAATTCATCGAAATTTTCGCCGTCAGATTCGTCACAGGTTCCGCCTTATATGCAAACGCGAATCGGCTGCGATCATGCGGCAATGTGGCGGGGATTGGGGAAATCGTATTAGTGATGCCATCGATGTTGGGTTCGCTATCGTGCGTGAAATAATATCGGGCGCTGCCGTCACCCCATTTAGGTCCTAGATGAAAATTCAGGTCTGGCCCGCCGCCCACTCCGCGTCGCTCGCGCAAATCCAAATGTAACGCACCGTCAACCTGATCGTTCGCCCGCCAATTATAGGTCCCCAGCAGAAACGGTCCGAAGGTGCCTCGATAGCCGGGCGTGAAAACGAAATTGTTCGGGTGCGGACCAAAACTCCGACGATAGTACGGAAAGTAGAACACGGGGACGTTTCCAACATATAACATCGCGTCGTGTGCTTCGAAATGGTCGCCCGGATACATCACCAGACGGCGCGCGCGAATTTTGAATGCCGGTTTGGCGTAATTGTCCGTCGTGATTGTTACGTTCGTCGCGTTGTAGAACTGGTTCGTTCGTCCGGTAAGATGTTCGCCAGCCAAAAAGAACGGGTCATTCTCGGTCTTGAAAGTGCCCGACTGGATTTCGCCAGTTTTAAAATTATAGAGCACGTTCGTGCCGCGCCAGAGATGGTCGCGTCCGAGAATCATTACGTCACCCCGCGCCTTTACCTCGCCGCTCTCGGCATCCGCCTCGACCTGATTAGCCATGAGAACCACGCCGTGGCTGGTGACCGTGACGCCATTTCCCGCAACAACAACGCCTCCCTCCGGATATTCAATAAACCCGTTCGTTCCGGTCGCGTCAATTGTCCAAGGTGGTTCGTCCTCTGCGTGCAGCCGAAAGACAGTCGCCAGCAGTAAGCAGAGGAAAATAGTTGGTTTCAACGTCGGTGAGCTAATCAAAACCAAAGCACCGCGACAAGCACTCTGTTGACAGAACTAACGTGGCGAGGGAGCGTCCGGGTTCGCAAGCTTCGCTTTGGTGTCAGTGGGCAAGGGAGATTTCTCCAGCCAACTACGGGCAACATCTGGATCGGTAATCAGCCATCTCCCGGCAATCGCCTCAAGTCGGGCGTCCCGAAGTTCGCTTCGGTCGATCGACTCCCCCCAGGTTGCTGCCAGCGACGGATTGGCATCCGAGAAACGACTCGAAATCAAATCGAAGGCGCTGTCGCGACTGGCTCCGGGAGTAAGGTGAGATGCCCATTCAATTGCCGCGGGAGCGTCATTGTCCATCCATCTCTCAACAATCACGCGGACGTTGTCCGCGCGATCAAATCCTTCCGGTTGGGTTAATGCCCACGCAGCGGCTTCGGCAGGTTGATTGAACGCCCATGTTGCCACCACGCCGTGCGTGGCCAAGCTGTGAGCGTCTTCCTCATCAAAACCTTGCGCCCATAAAATAGCCTCGCGTGGATTATCTGCCGCGAGCGCTGGAGCCAATGACGCAATTGCATAAGTCTGATCAGCTTGGCCCAAAGTTGCGGCGTAATTACTCGCCGCTTTCGGATCAGATGCCACCCAGCTGCTGAACACGGTCGACAGCGCTGCCGATCGGGCCGGTGCGTTGTCACGAATTTCCAGCGCCCATTGTACCGCCTTCAACGGGTCGCATTTTGCCCAGGCACAAGCGACCGATTCGACGGCCATGTCCCGCATTGTTTCGTCAACGAAACCTTTTGCCCATTTCATCGCTTCAGTCGCAGCCGAGGTATTGCTGATGATTTTTGCAAATGCTGCGCAACGATCCGGCGAGTCCAACGCTTCACGCAATAGCTCAATCTGCCGTTGCGCTTCCACTTCTTCGGTACTCTGGTGATGCGAGCTTCGTAGAGTCGCAAACTTCTGCGCCGTGATTTCTTGAACTGGTTCAGATGAATTTGAAATCAACGTCGGCGTGGACTTTCGCGAAGAAACAAAAAATATGCCTGCGATCACCGCAAACGCTACGGCAACCAACAAAGTGTTTCTTTTGGCAGAGCCTGTCATTTATCAAGCGGGTTCGGCGCTTCGGAAAACCATAGGAACATCTCCATCTCAAATTTTTGCCCCGATTGTGTCAAGCTGTTATCGTGCGAAAATCAACTGCGGCTCATGGTTCAGATCAACATCGCCACAATCGCAGCCGCAATCAGGTTGGCTGCCGTACCTGCAAACATTGCGCGAAAGCCTAACCGCGCCAAATCCGATTTCCGTTCGGGCGCGAGCACTCCTATGCCGCCAATCTGAATTCCAATTGAGCTGAGGTTTGCAAAACCGCAGAGCGCATAAGTCGCGATCACAAACGATCGCGGATCAATCTGCGAGTGCATCGGCCCAAGTTGTCCGTAAGCGATCAACTCATTTCCCACCATCCGTATCCCAAGAAGAGAGCCAACGTTCATTGCATCCTTCCAGGGAATTCCGATCAACCATGCAATTGGCGCAAAAACCCATCCCAGCACCATTTGCAAATCTTTCGGAAACCAAACCGCGTAACCATGAACCCACCCCATAATTCCGTTTAGCAAAGCGATCAGCGCGAGAAACGCGATCAACATTGCTGCGACATTAATTGCGAGATTCATACCATCGAACGTTCCGTGCGCTACAGCTCCCAGGACGTTGCCATGTTTCAGGTTCGTGGTGTCCTGCAATCGCACATTCCGGCCGCTGGCCGGTTCTCCGGTTTCTGGAATTAAAATCTTGGAAACCAGAAATGTCGCAGGCGCAGCCATGATGACCGCCGCCAGAAGATGCTTCGGTTCGACGCCAAATCCAATATACGCAACCATGATGCCCGCGCTGATATGCGCCATGCCGGATACCATGACGGTCAGTAACTCTGATTCAGTCAGCTTTGAAATCAGCGGTCGAATTGTCAGCGGCGCTTCTGTTTGTCCCATGAACGTGCTTGCTGCCACACTCAACGACTCTGCGCCACTCACCTCCATCAATCGCACCATCAACCACGCCGCACCGCGAATAATTACCTGCATGATGCCGAAGTGATACAGAACTGCGAATAATGCCGCCACGAAGATGATGGTTGGCAAAACGTAGAATGCGAAAACAAATCCTGCTTTACCCGCCGGATCGGCCAATGAACCGAAAACGAACGTCGCGCCGACGTTTGCATAGCTCAACAGTTTATTCACCACGTCACCGGCTGCTGTCATGAAATGTTCGCCCGCCGGCCAACGTAATACCAACAACGCGAAAATAAATTGCAGCGCGATACCCCATGCACAAGTTTTCCACCGGATCGCTTTGCGGTTGGTTGAAAACGCAACGCATAACCCGAGGATCACCGTGATTCCAAGTATGCTAATGAGTCGTTCCATTATTGAATCTCTGGAGCTTCCAATCGGCTGCGCACGAACCCAATATGGCCGCGCAAGGTGTAATACTGGTCCGCGTAAGAAGCTGGCACTTTGATTTTGCTGACGTTTTCTTCTATCTCGTCCATCCGTTTCAAAAGCTCGGCGGGCCGGTGCGGCGCTATGGGGAATAGCAATTCCCGTTCAACCGCCAGTAACGCGCGATACCATCGAAACAGGCGCAACCTCGTCTTCCATCGAAGTAAAATCGGAATTAAACGCAACGCTGGAATCAGCACCACGATTGCGGGAACGAACACCAGCAAAATACGATTCATGACATTGGCGAGCCAGAATGGGAGATGTTTGTAGAGGCCGGTTTTTCCGGAGTTATAATATCTCTCCGCCTCCTCGCTAATCGGCACATCCAGTTGGACCAGCTTCGGGAACTCCTTTTGCTTCTGTAGCAAGGTTGACCGCGAATGCACCGAACGTGCTACTTCAATCAACAGGTCGATCGTCGCCGGGTGCAAATTCTCCTGCGCCAGCAGCTCGACGGTAGGCGCTACCAGATATACGTTTTCTCGGGGAAGATTCGATGCGAAATCAAAAGCCCCGACCGGGAGTTCCATCTTATTCAGATAACTGATCCGTCGCACGTAAGCGTCGGCCTGCATAAAGCTGAATAGTTTGATATCGGGCCGCCGAATGAGATTGGTCAATACTTGTGTGGGCGCCGAATCTCCTGTCAAAAAGACCGCATCCGAGTTCGTCGCCAGCAAGGCCTTCGCCGCATCAATCGCTTCGGTATTGAGAAATGTGGTGTTTAAAGCCGTCACTCCATTGGTTGCCAGCAGGCTGGAAGCGAGGATTCTTGTTCCACTACCCGGAGACCCAACCGCGAGACGTTTTCCTTTGAATTGTGACAATAACGTAAAATTTGTTTCCGACCGGTAAAAAATCAAAAGCGGCTGATATGAAATGCTTCCCAGAGAGATCACATTGTTTGGAACGGCATTGGTGATGCCACTTTGGACGAATGCGATATCGACAGCCTTGTCGCTAAGCCGCTGCAAGTTCTCCTGTGAACCTTTTGAGGTTAGAATCTGCAGCGTGATGTGGTTGCTGGCGAGATGGTGCTGATAGTTCGTTGCGAACTTCCAATATGAACTTTCCTTTGGACCGGCGCTGATGGTGATAATTTTTGGAGGTGCGAGGTGAATAAAGTACCAAATCGCCGCCACCACAATTGCTGCGATGATCGCGACGGTTAGAGCCGCGACGGCGCGACTAAACCCGAACATTTCCGTGAAGGGCCTCAGTATCCGCGAAACGAATGTGTTGCTACTTTGGTCGTCCACGGGCGAAATGTTTGCGACCATAGTTCGGAAGTCAAACGCAATCGCGTCAAATACTGCACGGCGCGAGAATGGCGGTGCTCATTCCATGGATGATTTTTTTGTCCGCCGGACAGATTGTTGCCAGCACGCCGCCAAGCGCCGCCCGAGCCGCGTCGTTGTCGCCGTGGACAAAATAATAGGGACATAGCCGAACACGTCCGGGCATCGAGACGAGTTCGTTTTTCTCGAAGTCGTAATATTGCGCTTCGGCCAAACGCGGTTTGTGGAACTTCTGCAAAACGTAGGGCGACGTCGGGAATGAACGTAGGGCTTCTTCGACCGCTGCACTCCATTCAGTGGTCGAAAGATCGCTCCCGAGATAGACGCCGCGGGCACCCCAGGCTTTTTCAGAGAAGCCTGAAACCTTCAAAATCAAATTGCGTTCCTTTTGCGACATTGTTTCCAGCTCGCGCCAGTCGGCCAGATTCAATTCTGGAATAGCGGCTTGCGGCGGTAACGGTGACGGGTCGACCATCCAGGTGTAAGGCACGGCCTGCTTGAGCCGCTCGAAGAAACGCTCGCCGAGTTCCTGTCGCCAGAAATTGCGCAGATGACGATTCCACAGGAGGGCGAAGAGCATCTTCTCTTCGAACATCGGCTTTGGCGGCGGTGTGAGCCGGAGCTTCTTTTCTTGTGCCAAATCGAAAATCGTTTTCGCGTCAGGAATATTCGCCAGATCAAACAATTCAAAAAAGCGATAGGCTGCGTCTCCTTCGTTGAAGTCTTTGAAATTCGTATCGTGAACTTGAAATCGATTGCCGAGCTTCTGACAGACCCAGTCCATTTCCGGGCGATACGTTTTTGCTTCCTCGGAAATGATGATGTGAACATTTTTGGCATCTCCAAAGATCGAGGCGAAACCGTCGAGCATTCCATTGCTGTTTCCGAGAACCGTTCGTGCGGCTGGAATCTCCGAGTAGGTTTCATTCAACCACGCCGTCAGGCCGATGCCGCCGGGAACGCTGTCGAGTTCGGTGATGCAGAAACCTTCCTCGGTCAAAATGATGTCGGGACGAATGACGCGCGGGACGTCATTCTTAAAAGCGCTGGAGCGTTGCAGCTCGATGAGTTCTGCGGGTTTGCCGCGATCGAGCCATTCGGCGACCCAAGCCGGTTGTTTGCCCGCGATGCTTTGGCGGTAAAGCAGGTTGATGGCGCGATTGAATTGCAACAAGACGCGTCCGAGATTTTCCAATTCACTGGCAAGTTCGGAGCCGAGCGGGAACGGAGCAGGGGAGATGCGCCACTCCTGGCCCGCGAACAGGCCGGAGGTTGGCATTTTTTCGCGCACGCGTCGCGCGGCATCGGACGGTGATATGGTATGCATGGGCACGGTCCCGTTAGGTCCGCAACTGGCCGTTGCCGAACCCAATCCATTTATAGGTTGTTAATTCGTCGAGGCCCATAGGGCCGCGCGCGCCAATCTTATCAGTGCTAATGCCGATTTCGGCTCCCATCCCAAATTCGCCACCGTCGGTAAAGCGGGTGGACGCATTCCAATAGACGGCCGCCGAATCCACGTCAGCGAGAAACTGTTTCGCGTGCGCTTCGTTCTTCGTCACAATTGTATCTGAGTGCGACGAGCCATAATGATTGATGTGATCCACGGCTTCAGTAACGCCGTTGACCACGCGCAAGTTCAGGATGTAGTCGAGATATTCGTTGTAGTAATCCTTGTCGGATGCGGATTTGAGATTTGAAACCTGAGATTTCAAAAGCTTTTCGGAATCGGTATCCGCGCGCACTTCGACCTTTTTTTCGTTCAACTTTTGGGCCACGAGCGGGAGAAACTTCGCTGCAACAGCTTTGTCGACGAGCAAAGTTTCCATGGCGTTGCACACGCCGGGTCTTTGGCACTTGGCGTTGATCACGATTTCTTCGGCCATCTTTAAATCGGCGTCGGCATCGACGTAGACGTGGCAAACGCCTTTGTAATGTTTAATGACTGGCACTTTGGAGCAATCGGTGACGGCGCGAATCAGGCCTTCGCCGCCGCGTGGCATGCAGAGGTCGACGTATTGCGTCAGCGACAAGAGTTCTTTCACCGCATCACGATCGGTAGTCGGGACGACCTGGATGGCGTGCTCTGGAAATTTCTTATTCTGCTTCGCAGCCGCATTGAGCATCACTTCGGCGATTGCCTGGTTCGAATGAATCGCTTCTTTGCCGCCGCGCAGAATGGTGGCGTTGCCGGACTTGAAGCAAAGACTGGCAGCGTCGGCGGTGACGTTGGGACGTGATTCGTAAATGATGACGACAACGCCAATGGGTGTGGAAACTTTTTGCAGGCGGAGGCCGTTTGGACGGGTGCGCTCATCAAGAGTTCTTCCAACTGGATCGGGCAATGCCGCGACTTCGCGCAAGCCTTTGGCCATGCCGGCGACGCGTTTGTCATCGAGTTTCAGCCGGTCGAGCATCGCACCGGAAAGGCCGGCTTTGGCACCCGCTTCCATATCGCAGGCGTTTGCTTTTTGGATGGCGGCACGGTTTTGTTCGAGGGCCTCGGCCATCGCGAGCAGGCAGGCGTTTTTCTCCGCCGTGGTCAGTTTAGCCAATTGACGCGAAGCGGCCTTGGCTTGTCGGGCCAATTGCGTCATTTGCTCTGTCAAAGTCATAACTGCCAATTTAAGGCAAAATGAGGAACTTGAAAGTCGGAAGTTCGATTGTGAGACGGCGAATGGTTTACCGAGGGGTAGCCGCAGCTCTTTTTGCAAAAGAGCTTGGCAACCGCTGGGCTGAGGGATGGAGCCGCGTTGCGGCTCGGTGGTGATCGACTGTGGAGATGTTTGGTTCGGTTTCATTCAAATGCTTCTTCTTTGTTTGTAGGAGCTGATGTGAGGTGGGCTTTAATTTCCCGGCGCTTTCGGTAGGGAAGTCAGAGACTCGTAACCTCGTCTCCTGCCTTTTAGAGCATCCGCATTGCTTCCTGGATTTCGGCGATTTGTTCTTTGGTCAGGCCTTGGGCGGTTTTGGGTTTCAAGGCGGCTTCCATTTTTCGTTTTTGTTCGGTGACGTGGTCACGGTATTTCTGGAAGTCGAGTTCGACTTTGCGCTGGCGCGAGAGGTCCAGGGACTGGGCGTTGACGACTTTGGCGGCGCGAAAGAACAGGTCAGGCTTTTTTTCGATCGCGCCGTGGAGGCGTTTTGCGTCAAAGTCCTGGATGGCGTCGATGATTTTGGCCGCGACGAGTGAGGCGGAGACTTTCTCGTAGCCTGCCCGGCCTTGTTCGTCGAGGCTGGCGGCGAGGGCGAGGACTTTGTCGGTGTGCTCGCGCAGGATGGTGTTGCGGTTTTTTTCGCGGAGGTAGTCTTGAAAACCGCCACGGGACCAGTTGCCTACGTTTTCGTAAGAGATTCCGGGATAACCGGTATCACTGAGTTTCGCTGCGACTTCGGAATAGGAGAGTCCGTTCTCAAGGCTTGTATTGACGAAAGCGCGAGTTTCAGCGGGCAGATTGGCAATTTTGCCGGTGCGACGGCGTACTTTTTCATCCGGCAAGATCGACGCGGGCGCGATTGTGCTGGCGGTTTCGGGGGCGGTAGTTGTGAGTTCCATAAATTTTTTCTATTAAAGGTTCATTTCGGCTCATGTTGGCTCATATCAGCTCATATCGGCGCGGTTTCCATGAGGTGGCCATGAGTTCGATATGAGGCTTCAATGAGGTCGCGATGAGGTTTCATTGGCGAGGCACTCGACGTGTTGATGATGTGTACAGGCGCGAGCGCATTGGGGTTAATGGCGATGGTGTGTCGCATATATGAACCTTTCTATTTTTATGCGGTGACCGTTATTGGGCACCGGTCCGATTTATGTGTCGGACGCGGGTGAGAGTGAGGTGAAGTGGCGTAACTGTCAAAAACTGTAGGGAAAGGAGAGAAGCCAGGGAAAGGAGGGAAAGAAACAGCACTTTTTTATGACAAAAAGGCG
>Ga0265327_10005259_pt1 | contig 10902 bp, 7 predicted proteins | sample 41621metaG_FD_202089 | JGI IMG/M metagenome (GOLD analysis project Ga0265327, IMG submission 202089) | Rhizosphere microbial communities from Carex aquatilis grown in University of Washington, Seatle, WA, United States - 4-16-21 metaG | ecosystem: Host-associated > Plants > Roots > Rhizosphere >... | reverse complement strand
AGTGCCTGCTCACCGTTGTCAGGCTGCGATACGAGCAGCTCGTCGACGTTGACGCCGATCCGTTTCGCGTACTGGGGGTCCATCGAATGCTCGGCGTCGATGAACGCGGCCAAGCCGCCCTTGCGCTGGGCTTCGGCGATCACGTGGTAGCAGAGCGTCGTCTTGCCCGAGGACTCGGGGCCGAAGATCTCCACCACCCGGCCGCGCGGCAGCCCGCCGATTCCGAGACCGAGGTCGAGCGAGAGCGCGCCGGTCGAGATCGCATCGATGTCGACCCGCGACGCGTCGCCCATCTTCATGATGGCGCCCTTGCCGAACTGGCGCTCGATCTGGTTAACGGCTGCTTCCAGTGCCTGTTCACGTTCCATGCGTACCCTCTCCTCGCCGGCCCGGTGGGCGGAATGTCGAAACGAACGAATGTTCGGTAGATGCTACCCGCGCGATCGGACGCACCTCAAGCTCCTGCGGTCACGAAAGTGAGGCAGATGAGTGACTTCTCGGGCGGCGTGCTGGCTGGGCGAGCGAGAACCGAGCCTGGGCAGGACGCAGGGAGCGTGCGGGCTGGTAGCCCGTGCGCGACCGAGGACGAACCCAGGCGACGGTTCGCAGCCGAAGCGCGGCCGCCCGGGGCGGGCGCCAGCCCGATCCGGACGGCAAGCGACCAGCCACGCGCGGACGGGGAGTCACTCATCCAAATGCGCGCGCACCAGGTGCAGTGCGGCGACCGTCGCGCGGATCTGCACCTGCTCTCGCTCCGACGGCCACTCGATCCGCCGCTGCAGCTCACCGCCCGGAGACGAGACGTGGAGAAACACCAGGCCCACCGGCTTCTCCGTGGTGCCCCCGCCGGGCCCGGCAACCCCGGTCACCGACACCGCGACGTCGGCCCCCAGCCGCTCCCGCGCGCCGTCGGCCATCTCGCGGGCCACCTCCGGGCTGACTGCTCCGTGTTCGGCGAGCGCGTGCTCGGACACGCCCAGCAGTGCCATCTTCAGCTCGTTGGAGTAGCTGACCACGCCGCCGGCAAACGCCTCCGACGAGCCGGGGATCGCCGTCAGCGCCGCGGCCACCCTGCCGCCCGTGCACGACTCAGCGGTCGCCAGCCGCCACCCGCGGGCGTGACACTGCTCCAGCACGAGCTCCGCCACCGGCCGCTCGTCCTCCGCGAACAGGTAGTCGCCCAGCCGCTCCCGCATGCCCGCCGCCAGGGCCTCCGCTCCTCCCGCTGCGTCCGGCTCGAAGCGGATGTCGATCTCGATCTCGAAGTCGCGCGCACAGATGCTGGTCTCGACTCCCGGAGAATCGCCCCCGGCATCCTCGAACAGGTCGGCGACGTGCGACTCGCCGATCCCATACGTGCGCAAGAACAGCCGTCCCCGCGGCCTCAGGCGCCCGAACAGCTCTCGCAGCGACGGCATCTGGGGAACATCCTGCCAGAGGCGTCGCAGCTCGGACGGGACGCCGGGCAGGATCACCGCGAAGGCCGAGCCGACCGGCATCACCAGCCCCGGGGCGGTTCCGGCGAGGCCGATCACCTCGGCCGTGACCGGCACCATCGCCTGCTTACGGTTGCCGGCTGCGAACCGGGACGCATCGAGGCCGCCACGCTGCGCCCGGCCGCCGGTCCACTTCGTGATCTTCGCCAGCACCGCCTCGTCCAGCTCGAGCTCCACGCCCGCCGCCTCGGCGATGGCCGGGACGGTGCGGTCGTCGTGCGTCGGGCCGAGCCCACCCGACGTGACCAGCAGGTCGACCTCGGCCGACAGCTCGCGCACCGCCCCCACCACGTCCTCGTAGGCGTCGCCGACGATCAGCGTCCGCCGCACCTCGAACCCCATCCGCTCGAGCTCTGCAGCCAGGAACGGTGCGTTGCGGTCATGGATCACGCCGCGAAGCAGCTCGCTGCCCGTCAGCAGCACCGCTGCCTGCGGACGGATCACGCCGCCGAGATGGTGCTGCGGGTGATCTTCAGATGCCCGCCGGCAGGGATGTAGGGCACGTGCACCGAGTGGCCGTTGACGGCGATATGCGCTGCGCTGGGCGAGCCGAGCGAGAGGTACACCGGACCGAGCGCCGTCATCGTCACGCTCTGTCCATCCTTCACGACCAGGCCCCCCAGGCTGCTGCCGTTGGTGGCGACGGCCGCCGGGCCGGCTGCCCTCCACTTGTGCACCGACACCCAGCAGTCGCCCCCGCTCACGGCCACCGTGAGCGTGAACCGGCGAGGCACCTGGTTCTTGACGGTCTTGGTCTTGGTGGACGACGGCGACGTGTTGTTGGACGAGCCGCCGTTCGAGGTGTTGGACGTCGCCGGGGGAATTGGCAGCGTCGCGCTGGGGTGGCTGTTGTCCCAGGCCAGGAACACCAGCGACGAGACCGCGACGATCGCCGCCAGCGCGATCAGGACGATGTTCGACTCCCGCCGCTGGCGGTGCTGGGTGCGGGCCTTCGACCGTGGGTAGATCTCGCGCTCGGGGTCGCGGCGCGGGTCGTGGTGCCGGGAGTTGAACTCATCGATGTAGAGGTTGCCGTCGAGCCCCAGGTAGTCGGCGTACGCTCGCAGGAACCCCTTGGTATAGGTGGGGCCCGGCAGGATGTCGAACCGCTCGTCCTCGAGCGCCTTGATGTAGCGGGAGCGAACCTTGGTCCCGAGCTCCACATCGGCGTACGACAGGCCCCGTCGTTCGCGGGCCTCGCGCAGTGATGATCCGATTTCGAACATGAGGGAGTCGCCGGCGCCGCACCGGCCGGCTCAGGATTGTACCGGCCCAGCGCGCGGAAAGTACCGATCGCGGATCGAGCCTGCCATGAAGGCCCCACCGCCGACCAGCACGGCGACGAAGACGTACCCCGCCAGCGTGTAGAGGGCGTCAGGCGAGGCGCCGGATCCGAGCAACACCCCGCCGCCCGCGACGACGCCGACCACCACCAGCGGCAGCAGCGCGGCCACGACACCCAGCCGGACGCCGAAGACCGCACCCAGGATCACCGCCTCCACGAGCACCATCAGGCCGGTGAAGTTGCCGTCCGTCCCGCGCCGGGTCGTTGCCAGAACGATCAGCACCTGGGAGACGAAGCCGATCAGCACGGGCACCACGTATACCCGCAGCGGCGGTGCCGGCCGGCGGACGCCCAGCACCCGCCGCACCAGCTCCGGGTTGGCGTGTGCGAGCGACTCGATCGCTGCCCTCGTCAGGCCGGTCTGGGCCATCGCAGCGTCCAGCCAGTCGTCACCGTGGGCAACGGCCGCTGCAAGACGCGTCCGCGACAGATCGCCCTCCTCCTCGAGCACCCGCGAGATGCCCATCGTCGCAGCGCCCAGGCTGCGGTGCACGTGCTCCGGCTGGGCGGCCACCTCGAGCGGCAGCCCGTCCAGCTCGAACTCCGCAAAGACGGCGCTCTCGACGTCCAGCGAGCCGGGATGGAGGACGAACCCCTCACGCTCTCCGTACGAGCGCTCCATCGTGCGGGCGAAGGCCGGCAGGTCGACCGCACGGCAGACGATCTCGATCCGGGTGTCCGGCCCTGCCACGGCGAGCGGGTACGACCCGACGATCACAGGCTCGTACGGCGCGAGCGTGTCGAGCAGCCCACTGGCCTGCAGCCGGGGATACCAGTCCTCGATCACACGAGGATGCTAGATCGTTGACGCACTCCGCAGCGCGGCACGGCCTTCGCGAATGCCGTAGACCACCAACACGAACCCGGCCAGCGGGTCGGCCCGCCACCAGTCCGCCGCAGCGTTCAGCACCAGGCCGGCCAGGACGGCCGCGGCAAGCGCAGCGTCGACCAGCGTCACCCGGCTCTCGGTCAACAGGACGCGGTTACGGAGCTCGCGGCCGGTGCGTCGCTTGGCTCCCGCCAGAGTCAGCATCACGATGCACGTGAGTGCCGTCCAGACAATGCCCAGGGCCGAGTGCCCCGGATGGCGTCCTGCCCAGAGCACGTAGGCCCCCTGGGCGGCGATGTACGCGGCCAGCGCCAGAAACGCCACCCCGATGACCCGCAGCGCCGGGCGCTCCCGACCCCGCCCCTGACCCGTCAGCTCCCAGATGACGACGGTCGACGCGACGATCTCGATCAGCGAGTCGAGTGCGAATCCGGCCAGCGCGACCGATCGGGCTGCCACTGCGGCGGCTGCCATGACCACCACACCTGCGACGTTCCACGCCAGCGTCATGGCCTCGAGGACAACACCGCGGCGGAGTAGCCGTGGGTCTGCGGCGCCCACCGCAGGCTCGCTAGAAGGTGAGGTCGTCTGAGGTCTCGGCCGGGCTGTCGGCGCTGTCGCTCAGGATCCGGCCCAGGTCAGTCTCGGAGATCAGCACGTTGCGCGCCTTCGACCCCTCGTAGCCGGACACGATGCCGCGCCGCTCGAGCATGTCGATCAGCCGGCCTGCCCGCGTGTAGCCAACCCGGAGGCGGCGCTGGAGCAGCGAGACCGAGGCGGTCTGGTGTTGCGCGACCAGCCGGATGGCGTCGTTCAGCACGGGATCCTCATCCGCGTCCAGCTGCTCCGGCTCGACGTCGGTCGGGGGCTCGAGCAGCTCCTCCTCGAACGTCGGCTCACCCTGGCGGCGGCAGGCGGTGACGATCTGGCGCGTCTCCTCCTCGGAGATGTACGCGCCCTGGACGCGCTGCAGCTTGCTGGTGCCAAGCGGCTTGTAGAGCATGTCGCCCTGGCCCAGCAGCGCCTCGGCGCCGTTGACGTCGAGGATCACGCGGGAGTCCGTCTGCGACGAGACCGCGAAGGCGATCCGTGACGGGACGTTGGCCTTGATCATGCCGGTGATCACATCGACGCGCGGACTCTGGGTGGCCAGCACCAGGTGAATGCCGACGGCGCGTGACTTCTGCGCGAGCCGGATGATCGCGTCCTCGACGTCGGCCGGCGAAACCATCATCAGGTCGGCGAGCTCGTCGATGACGACCAGCACGTGCGGCACCGGGTCCTCCCCGCGCCCCTCGCGGGCACGGTTCCACTCGCCCAGGTTGCGGGCCTTCGCCGCGCCCATGAGTTCGTAGCGGCTCTCCATCTCGCGGACGATGTTCTGCAGCACCAGCGCCGCATTCTTCATGTTGGTGACGACCGGCGTCAGCAGGTGCGGGATCGACTCGTAGTGGTTCAGCTCCACCCGCTTGGGATCGACCAGGATCATTCGCACCTGGTCGGGCGTTGCCCGCAGCAGGATCGAGCACAGCAGGGCGTTGATGCAGCCCGACTTGCCCGAGCCGGTCGTGCCCGCGATCAGCAGGTGCGGCATCTTTGCCAGGTCACAGGCCACGCCCTGGCCAGAGATGTCCTTGCCGAGCCACGCCGTCAGCGGACTGCAGCTGGCCGGCAGGTCGGCGTAGATGTCGCCCAGCGTGACCATGTTGGGGGCCGTGTTGGGCACCTCGACGCCCACCGCCTGCTTCCCCGGGATCGGCGCCAGGATGCGGATCTCGGTGGTGGCCAGGGCGTAGGCGAGGTCGTCGCGCAGCTGGGCCACGCGCGCGACCTTGATGCCGGGGGCAAGCTGCAGCTCGTAACGGGTGACTCGGGGGCCGGAGACCATCCCCACCATCCGCGCCTCGACGCCGAAGTTGGCCAGCGCCTCCACCAGCTGGCGGGCAACCTTCTGATGGTCGGTGGTGCCGACTCCGGCCTTGCTCTTCTTCAGCACCGACGGCGACGGCAGCCGGTAGTCGACATGACGTGCGGGAGCTGCCATTGCGGCCGATGCCGCCACCACCTCCTCCGTCTCCGCGTCGTCGAGCGCGACCGGGTCTGACTCCTCGACGAGGAGCGGCTCAGGTTCTACGTCTGCGAGCGGCTCGGGCTCCAGCACCTCGGGCGGGACGTCGACGCCGGCGAAGATGTCCTCGAACTCCTTGCTCCCGTCCAGCGGGGCCGGGCGGGAGCGCCCACGGTCGCCCTTGACGGCGACCAGGGTCGGGCGCGATGACGGCCGCTCCCGGTACCGGCGGGCCATCTCGCCGCCCATCCTGGCGCCGGCGCCGGCTGCCTTGACCACACGGGAGCCGGAGCTGCGCATGACAACGCCGATCGACACCCCCGTCAGCAGCACGGCCGAGGCCAGGAAGCCGAGCGCGACGACGATGGTGACGCCCACGGGGCCGACCATGGCCTCCAGGGCTCTGCGCAGATACGTGCCGATCAGCCCCCCGTGGGACTGGGCGGTCTGCGTATCGGTCGTCGACAGTGCCAGCACCAGCGACAGGCAGAAGACCCCCACCCCCAACCGCAGCGGACGCAGGCGGCGGAGCGGGCTGTCGAGGAAGATCAGCACGCCTGCACCGACCAGGATCAGCGGCACGACAACCGCCGCGCTGCCGATCGCCAGGCGCAGCATCTGGTCGAGCTTGTGCCCGATCACGCCACCGTCCCAGTGCAAGTATTCGACGAAGCCGAGGAAGACACCGAGAGCGATCAGCGCGCCGCCGACCAGATCGTGCTGGTGCTGGAAGGAAGAGCGGCTCGGCGCGCGCCTCCGCTGGGGGGTCTGAGAGCGGATGGGGGTCTTGCGCGTGCGCCGAGCCGATTGAGAACCAGGAGCGCGATGGGTCCGTCGCGTAGAAGTCCTGGCCATCGCGATGCTATTCGCCAGCTCGGACGGCACTCCTTCCGCAGATTTCGCGCAGTTTGCGGCTTTAGTGCGTGATTCGGAGGTACCAGGTGCCGTAGATCACGCCGGCGAACCTCGGCCCGCTCGGATACACCGCGAACACCCGCAGGTTGTATCCGATGAAGCTGGCATCCGGATACCGGATGTTGATCGCAGCGACGCTGTTCGGCCCCGTCTCGGCCCCCAGCGTGCCCGCGTCGCGCCACTGCCCGCCCGCATAGACCTGGATGACCGCGTAGACCATGTGGCCGGGGTTAGCCGGGATGAAATGCACGCTGAAGATCGGGCAGCTTGCGCCGCTCTTCGCGCAGGCGGCCTGGTAGTGGTACAGCTGATACGGGCCGCTGCGGGCGTACGAGGGGCTGAGCGAGCCCGCCAGGATCGGCCCGACGAGGATCTTGTGGATCGTGCTGTGTGATCCGCCGTGGGCGGCATCGCCCGCGTACGTGACCCAGTAGAGCGTGTTCTCGGATGGCCGAGCGACGGCCCGGTAGATCCCATCCGAGTTCAGGTGCCCCTGGGCAGCGACGGACGGTTTCCCGTTGACCGTGCGGTGGATGACCACCAGCCCTCCAGTCGGAGCGCCGGAGACGTCTGCGGTCAGCGTGACCACGTGACCGTAGAAGAGCCGGGTCACGGACGTCCCAAGCGCCGCAGTCGTGGTGATCTTTGCGACCCGAACGGTGGCGACTGCGGCGGCGCCGCTGTGTTGGGTATCGCCGAGGTAGTGGACGATGAAGGTGTAGACGCCGACCTCGGTCAGGTGCTCGGTGGGACCCCACAGAAATGTCCCGTCGGACCGGATGGCCACCGATGGGAGCGTGCGGGTGGTTCGGTTCGGGCGGCGCTCCGTCAGGCCGACCCTGCGCCCGGCTGTCGAGGTCTCGTCGGAAAACGTAAGCGACCCAAGCAGGTTCGTGGCCATGCCGGGCGTTACGTTCGTCTTTCCGACCCGCAGCGTGGCCCTCGCCCCGATCTTCCGCGAGGTGACCGTCGCGACTGCTTGTGAGCCGCTGTGGGTTGTGTCGCCGTCATAGCGCGCCGTGAACGTGTAGACGCCGAGCTCGGTCATGTGTTCGGTGGGGCCGTAGAAGAACGTACCGTCGGCCGCCACCGCCGCGGCTGGGAGGGAGACCGTCGATCCGTCGGGGCGTCGCTCGGCCAGTGCAACCATCTGACCGGTGGTCGAGCCGCTGTCCGAGAGCGCCAACGTTCCCAGGAGGTTTGTTGCGACACCGGGCGCCAGGGTCGTCTTACCGGCGTTCAAGGTCAGAGTGGACGTCGCAAGCTGGGAGTCCACAGTTGCAACGGCCTGTGATCCGGTATGACCCACATCTCCGGCGTAGCTCGCGGTGAAGGTGTATGTCCCGGGCTGCGCCAGGGCTGCGGTGGGCCCGGTGGTGAAGGACCCGTCCGGCCCGGTCGTCACTGGACCGAGGTCGACCGTCGAGCTGTCGGGCCGGGTTTCTGAGATATCGATTGGCAGACCTGCCGGCGACGATCCGTCGCCCATGACGAGCGTCCCGCTCAGAGTCGCAGTACTCCCGATGACGACCGTCGGCGCCGTTGGGGTGAGTGTGACTGTGGATCCGGGCAACGACGCGTCAGCGACCGACGCGCCGGGCGCGGTCACCCCGGCGCCAACGACAAGCAACACCAGCACGAGCAGACGCGACCATCGAGCCACGACGGCCTCCAGAGGATGACGACAGTGACAATGAGCCTTTGCGGCGAGGCTCAGGTAGTCAACTCTGACATCTCACCGCCGCGTGAGCTTACAGCTCGGCGCAGAGATGTCAATACGCGAGTCTGGTTCTGACAGTCGTCCCGTTTACGACGGCCGCGGCACCAGCGCGATGTGCATCCCCCACACCAGCACGGCCGCCAGGCCCACGTAGGTAGCGAGCACCATCGCTCTATGCGGCCAGCTCACGTTGTAATAGTCGCCCGCCAGGCCGCGCCGCCAGGCCTTCAGGCGCGAGTAGGCGTCGAGGCCGCCGATGATCACCAGCAGCACCAGGATCGGGTTGAACCAGACCACCAGCAGTGCGGCCAGCCCGAGCAGGCCGGCCAGCCACACCAGTGGGTGAAGCGCCGCCATCGCCCGCCCGCCGTCCAGCGGCACCACCGGCATCAGGTTGAACAGGTTCAGGAAGAAGCCGCTGTAGGCGGCGGCGTGCAGCATCGGCGAGTTCACCTGATCGGCCCAGATGAGGACGCCGAACGACGCGATCGTGCCTGCGATCGGGCCGGCCAGCCCGACCTGCGCCTCGCGCCAGGCGTCGCGCGGCAAGCCGCGCATCGCGATGATCGCCCCGACGAACGGGATGAACATCGGCGCGGCGGCGGGCTGACCCTGCCGCTTCAGTTCGAGGGCGTGTCCCATCTCGTGGCAGAAGATCAGCGCCACGAACAGGGCCGCGAACTCCCAGCCCCAGAACAGCGTGTAGATCGCGATCGTCACCAGCATCGTGATCGCGCTGGCAAAGAGCTTGAACTTGAAGATGACGAAGACCAGGCTCTTCAGCTTGGCCAGCAGGCCGATCAGCATGGCGATCGGTGCCCACAGCCTCCGCCCCACGTTGCGCAGGCGGTCGCGCCACGACGGACGCCGGATGACCGGCGATCGCGGTAGCTCCTCTAGACCCGAGGGTGGATGGAACGGCTCGTCCATACCTGCAGGATAGATCGGCGCGCAACAGCCGATCTCTGAGCGGATTGGAGAGAGGTTCAGACTTCGACTACGACAGGCAGCACCATGGGACGCTTGCCGGTCATGTGCTGAACGACCTCGGCCAGCGCATCGTGGAGCTTCTCCTGGACGAGGTGCACGTCGGTGGTCGTGCGCGCCTGGCACTCCTCGAGCACCCGCTCAACCGCCTCGTGAGCGGCCTCCATCAGCAGATCGCTGTCCTCGGCCGGCGCGTCGAACCCGCGCATGATCACCTCGGGGTCGGCCACCGGAGCGGCGGTCTCGGCCGCGATTGTCGCGACCACGATCAGCACCCCGTCGGTGGCGAGGCGGCGGCGATCGCGAAGCACCACATCGCGCAGATCGCCGACGTTGAGGCCGTCGACGAGCGTGATGCCGGTCTCGACCTGGCCGCTCAGGCCCAGCACGCCGTCGTCCAGTGTCAGCACGCTGCCGTTGTCCGCGATGCGCACCGCGTGGTGCGGCACACCGGTCTGCTCGGCGATCTCTGCGTGCGCGCGCAGCATCCGGTATTCACCGTGGATGGGGACGAAGTTGTGCGGCTGGACGAGCGAGAGCATCGTCCGCAGCTCCTCGGACGACCCGTGTCCCGAGACGTGAACGTAGGCGTTCGACTCGGTGAGCACCTTTGCTCCCATCCGCGACAGCCGGTTGATCGTCTCGTAGACGTTCACCTCGTTCCCCGGCACCGCCTTGGACGACATGACGACCGTGTCCGTGGGATGGATCTGCACCGCCGGGTGGTCGCCGAACGCGATCCGGGTCAGCGCCGAGCGCGGCTCCCCCTGGCTGCCTGTGCACAGGATCACGACCTCGTGTGGCAGGGTCGACTCGAGTGCCCGCGGCTTGATCAGGATATCGTCCTCCACGGCCGCGTACCCAAGGTTGCGGGCGATGTTCAGGTTGCGCACCATCGAGCGGCCGATCACGCACACCTTGCGGTTGTTGGCAGCGGCGGCGTCGATCACCTGCTGCAGGCGGTGGATCTGCGATGCGAAGGACGTGACGATCACCCGCCCCGGCGCCTTCTTGATGATCTCCCGCATCGACGGCCCGACCGTCGCCTCGGACGGCGTGGTGCCGGGGTTCTCGGCGTTGGTCGAGTCCGACATGAGCACCGCGACGCCTTCACGGCCGAGCGCCGCCAGCCGGTCGACGTCCGCCGCCCTGCCGTCGATCGGCGTCATGTCCAGCTTGAAATCGCCCGTGTGGATGATCGTTCCGTGGTCGGTGCGGAGCACGACGGCCACCGCGTCGGGAATCGAGTGTGTGAGCCGGACGAACTCCGCCTGGAACGGCCCGACGTCACGCGGCGGATCGTCGGGGTTCACCTCGACCAGGTTGGCGTCGGCCCCCAGTCCATGCTCGTCCAGCTTCGACTTGACCAGGCCCAGCGTCAGCCGGGTTCCAAGCACCTCCGGGTGCGTGCCCACCTCGCGCAGCAGGTAGGGCAGCGCCCCGACGTGATCCTCGTGGCCGTGGGTCAGGATGATCGCCCGCAGCCGGTCGGCCCGATCGGCCACGTAGGAAAAGTCTGGCAGCACCAGGTCGATCCCCAGC
>Ga0265327_10005258_pt1 | contig 10902 bp, 8 predicted proteins | sample 41621metaG_FD_202089 | JGI IMG/M metagenome (GOLD analysis project Ga0265327, IMG submission 202089) | Rhizosphere microbial communities from Carex aquatilis grown in University of Washington, Seatle, WA, United States - 4-16-21 metaG | ecosystem: Host-associated > Plants > Roots > Rhizosphere >... | reverse complement strand
CCGCCGGAAGATCTCCGATCAGGTCTACCGACGCCTTGAAGCCGACCAACTGGCACGAGACGCAAGCTCATCGACTTGCGAGCTCGTCGCCGCTTGACATAGGAGCAACCCGTGGGCAGGCCCAGGACCGGCAACCGGACGTCGAGGACCCTGCTGGTCGTTGCGTGCCTTGCCGCGGTGCTCGCCGCCGTCGGCACACGGAGCTCGGCCGGCGCCGACGCGCCGCCGGCCCCCGCCACCCCAGCCCCGGTGTGCACCTCGCTCCAGGGGGAGAAGGTCTGCGTGGCCGGCTGGAGCACCGGCGTCACGTTCACCTACTCCGGCAGCAGTTCCGACGGCCAGGGCGGAAGCTTCCAGAACGGCTTCGCGAGGATCGCCCTCTTGGCCGGCAGCCCCATCGTCTACCTCGGCATCGAGCTCAATTGGCATGGCACGGGCACGCTGTACGTCCCCACCGGCCCGGGCCAGTGGGCCCTCGAGGGCGGGGTCTACGGGGCCCAGTCCGGTCCCCACGGCGGCGCGTCCGCGCTCGCCCTCGTCGAGGTGGGCCCCGGACAGCCCGCGCCCCCGACCACCTGCTCGACGGTGGCGCAGGGGCCGGCCCAGCCCACCCCGACCTCTGCCCGACCCTGGGTGTCGGGCATCGCCGCCACCGACGGCGGCGGCTGTCCCGGCTACTGGATGGCCTCGCCCGAGGGGACGGTCAACGCGGTCGGAGGGCCGCCCCTGCTCGGCGGTGGCAACCCGTACAACTTCGGCGTGGCCACGGGCGGGGTGACGGGCCCGATCAACGGCACCGTGGTGGGGATGGCCCGGACCCCGGACTCCGGCGGCTACTGGCTGGCCGCCTCCGACGGCGGCGTCTTCGCCTTCGGCTCCGGGGTCTTCGCCACGGGCGACGCCCGCTTCTTCGGCTCCATGGCCGGCCGGGCCCTGGCCGCCCCGGTGGTGGGTATGGCCGCCACCCCTGACGGCAAGGGGTACTGGCTGGTGGGGAGCGATGGCGGGGTCTTCGCCTTCGGCGACGCCCGCTTCTTCGGCTCCATGGCCGGCCGGGCCCTGGCCGCCCCGGTGGTCGGCATGGCCGCCACCGCCGACGGCAGGGGCTACTGGCTGGTGGGGAGCGACGGCGGCGTGTTCGCCTTCGGCGACGCCACGTTCCGGGGCTCGGCCGCCGGTCGGGCTCTGGCCGCCCCCGTGGTGGGCGTGGCCGCCGACCCGCAGGGCACCGGCTACCGCCTGGTGGCGGCCGACGGTGGGGTCTTCGCCTTCGGGGCCCCGTTCCTCGGGTCGATGGGCGGCACGTCGCTCAGCGCGCCCGTGACCGGCATCAGCCCCGCCGCCACCGGCGAGGGCTACTACCTGGTGGGTGCGGACGCCGCCGTGTACGCCTTCGGCAGCGCCCCCTACCTGGGTGCCCCCCAGGGCGTGGGACCGGCGCCGATCCCGGTGGTGGGGAACTGACCGGTCCCACCTGGGAGTTCTCCCGTCGTTCCTAAGAATTCGGTGGGATCGGGGGCGCGCGACGCCTAACATTGTCGTCCCATGCACCGGACCACCATCGAGCGACGCCTGAGTGACGCCCACCAGCGGCTCGTGCGCGCCCGGGGCGAGCTGGCCGTCCTCGACGAGCAGCTCGTGGTGGTCAACGAGATGGCGGACGACACCCGGTTGCGGGCCCTCGTGGCCGAGACGCCGGTGGCCGCCAAGGAGCACGACGAGGCGAGCAGGCAGGCGAGCGCCATGCTGCGGACCCGTCAGGCGCTCGTGGAGCAGATCGCCGATCTGGAGCGTCGCCAGGACGATCTGCTCGAGCGGCTCGTGGTCGGACCCGGTTGAGGTCCGCCGTCGGGCAGTATGTGGGTCGGACCGCCGCCGGCGGGCCCGATCGTTTCCCGTCGTGACCGGTCTGGCGTCGCCCGCTTCCGGGCGGTTCGTCACATCCGGGTGCAAGAATCCCGAATCCAGGTAGGAGCGCACATTCCCGTGGCAAGGAGCGAAGACACCATGACGAGGCGAGTGGTCATCGCAGAGGACGAGGCCATCATCCGCCTCGACCTCAAGGAGATCCTGCTCGACGAGGGGTACGACGTCGTGGGGGAGACGGGCCGGGGCGACGAGGCCGTGGAGCTCGTCCGGGCCCACCGGCCCCACCTCGCCATCCTCGACGTCAAGATGCCCGGGGCCGACGGCCTCCAGGCGGCACGCGACATCCGCGACCTCGACATCAAGGTGGCGGTGCTGATCCTCACCGCCTTCAGCCAGCGCAACCTGATCGACGAGGCCCGGGACGCGGGGGTGGCCGCGTACCTGGTCAAGCCGTTCCAGCGGATCGAGCTGATCCCAGCCATCGACCAGGCGGTCGCCCGGTGCGAGCAGGAGTGGGCCATCGACGAGGAGACGCGGCAGGCCGTCACCGACGGACTGGTCGGCCAGCAGGGCATGGCCGAGGACAAGCTCGAGACCCGTCGTCTGGTGGACGGGGCCAAGGGCGTGCTGATGGAGCGCCACGGCATGACCGAGTCCGACGCCTTCGCCTTCGTGCAGCGCACGGCCATGGGCACCCGCACCCGGATGGTCGACGTGGCCCGCCAGGTGCTCGAGGGGACGCTCGAGCCCTAGGCCCGAGCGACCATGGCCGCCCCCACCACCTCGCGACCGTCGGACCCGGCGGGAGGCCGCCCGCTCATCCTGCTGGACGGCATGTCGCTGGCCTTCCGGGCCTACTTCGCCCTGCCCGACACCCTGAAGACCAAGGGCGGCCTCACGACCAACGCCGTGCACGGCTTCACCTCGATGGTGCTCTACCTGGTCAAGGACCACGCCCCGATGGGGATGGCGGTCGCCTTCGACCTGCCGGGCGGTACCTTCCGCGATGAGATCGTGGACGACTACAAGGGTGGTCGGAACGAGACCCCGGCCGACCTGCCGCCCCAGTTCGACATGATCCGCGAGGTGCTGGCCGCCCTGGCCATCCCGGTGGTGGGCGCCGAGGGCTTCGAGGCCGACGACGTCCTGGCCACACTGGCCACCGAGGCCCGCGACCGGGGCCACCCGGTCATCGTCGTGACGGGGGACCGCGACTCGTACCAGCTCGTCGAGGACCCCTACATCCGGGTGCTCTACAACAAGCGGGGGGTGAGCGACTACGCCCTCTACGACGAGGCGGGCATCCAGGAGCGGACCGGGGTGACCCCCCACAAGTACCCGCTGCTGGCCGCCCTGCGGGGCGACACGTCGGACAACCTGCCCGGGGTGCCGGGCGTGGGGGAGAAGACGGCCGCCAAGCTGATCAACGAATACGGCGACCTCGACACCCTCTTCGACCACCTCGACGCGCTCTCCCCCAAGCTGCGCCAGAACCTGGCCGAGCACGCCGAGCGGGTGCGCCTCAACGCCGAGGTGATCCCGCTCGTGCGCGATGTGCCCCTCGACGTGGACGTCGACGACCTGACCCTCGGCGGGTGGGACCTGGAGGCGGCCCGGGCCGCCTTCGACGCCCTGGAGCTGAAGGCCGCCTGGGGGCGCTTCGAGTCCGCCCTGCGCGACGGTATGTTCGGCAGCCCTGGCGAGGGGAGCGAGGGCTTCGCACCGGCCGGGGGACCGGCGGGCACGCCCGAGGCCGACGCGGCCACCCCGGAGCGCGGACCGGCCTGGCTGGCCGAGCCGCCGTGCGCCGTGCCGTCCGACGTCGACCAGGCCTGCTCGGACCTGACCGCCCTCTTCGCCACCGTGCGGGCCGGCACCGGCAACGTGGCCGTCGCCCCCCGGTGGGAGGGCGACGCCGGCCGCTCGCCGCTCGTGGCCCTGGCCCTGGTGGCCGAGGCCGGCGACGACCCGGACGCGCCCACCCCGGCCGTCCATCTCGGCGACCGTGCCGACGGGCCCCTGGTGGCCGACCGTCGGGTCCTGGACACGCTGGCCGCGGGGCTCGGTCCCGACGGCGTGGGCGTGGTGGCCCATGACGCCAAGGAGCTCATGCGCTGGCTGCTGCCGGCCGGGGTCGACATCACCGGCCTGGCCATCGACACCGCCGTGGCCGCCTACCTGATCGATCCGTCGGAGGACGGCTACCGCCTGGGCGATCTGGCCTCCCGTCACCTCGGTGTGGCGCTCGACACCGACGGACCGGCCGCCGGCCAGGGCGCCTTCCTCCTGGACGATGCCGCCGACGCCACGCCGGACGACACCCCCGGGCTCGACCCGGCCGCGCTCGTCCTGGTGCGTCAGGCCGCCGTGCTGGCCCGGCTGCGCGCCCCGCTGCAGGCGGCGCTCGAGGACATCGGCGAGGCCGACCTCTGCGACGACATGGAGCGCCCGCTCGTCCGGGTGCTCGCCCGCATGGAGGTGGTCGGCATCCCCGTCGACCGCGAGGTGCTGCGGACCATCGGCGCCGAGCTCACGGCGGAGTGCGAGTCCCTCGAGGGCACCATGCACGAGCTGGCCGGCACGCCCTTCAACGTCAACTCGGTCAAGCAGCTGCGTACCGTGCTCTACGAGGACCTGGGCCTCCAGCCGGGCCGGAAGACCAAGACGGGGTTCTCGACGGACGCCCGCACCCTCGAGTCGCTGCGGGGCCAGCACCCGATCATCGAGGTCCTGCTCCGCTACCGCGAGGTGGAGAAGCTGCGCTCCACCTACGGCGAGTCACTGGCCGCCGAGGTGGCGCCCGATGGGCGCATCCACGCCACCTTCCGCCAGACCGTCGCCCGGACCGGGAGGCTGTCGTCCGACCGGCCCAACCTGCACAACATCCCCGTCCGCACCGACGAGGGCCGGCGGTTCCGCGAGGCGTTCGTGCCGTCGGCCGGACGCCGCATGCTGGTGGCCGACTACGACCAGGTCGAGCTGCGGGCCATCGCCCACCTGTCGGGCGACCCGGGCCTCAGCGCCGCCTTCGCCGCCGGCGAGGACATCCACCGGACGGTGGCCGCCCGCGTGTTCGGCATCGAGCGGGACGAGGTCAACCACGAGCAGCGCTCGACGGCCAAGATGGTCTCCTACGGCCTCGCCTACGGCATGGAGGCCTACGGTCTCTCGCAGCGGCTGGGCGTCCCCGTCGAGGAGGCCAAGGAGATCCTGGACGCCTACTTCGGCGGCTTCCCCTCGGTCCGGGACTACATGGAGCAGGCCGTCGAGGAGGCCCGGGTGAACGGCTACACCGTCACCACCTTCGGCCGCCGCCGGCCGCTGCCGGACCTGGTGTCGCCCAACCACCAGGTGCGCCAGGCAGCCGAGCGCCAGGCTATGAACGCCGGTATCCAGGGCCTGGCCGCCGACCTGTTCAAGATGGCCCTGATCCGGCTCGACTCGGGTCTGGAGACGGGCGGCTACCGCTCCGACCTGGTGCTGCAGGTCCACGACGAGGTCCTCGTGGACGTCGACCCCGACGAGGCCGAGGCCGTCGAGGCCCTGACCCGGGAGGCCCTCACCGGGGCGGCCGAGCTCGACGTGCCGCTGAAGGTGGCCATGGCCTGGGGGTCGTCCTGGGCCGAGGCGAAGGGCTGAGCGGGCCCTGACCTGCGGCGGGCCGGGCCCGGTGCGGTAGTATCGATCCCCTGTCGCAACGGTTGCGGCACCTGTACCACCCGCCCCCGGGCACGGCCGTGCGCTGTCGGGGGTGGACCTGTCCGGAAAGCGAGCTACCTACCTGATGTCCGATACCCACGTCGTGCCTGCCGGCACCGACCTGCTGTCCCCCGAGGCCATGGGCCACTTCGACGAGAACGGGGTCTACGTGCCCCGCTCCATCACCGAGGACGACCTCGGTGGCGGCTCGCTCGAGGACGCCATGGCCGGCACCATCGTCGAGTTCGAGGACGGTGACCTCGTCGAGGGCACCGTCGTCAAGATCGACCGAGACGAGGTCCTGCTGGACATCGGGTTCAAGTCCGAGGGCGTCATCCCCGTGCGGGAGCTGTCCATCCGCAACGACGTCGACCCGTCGGAGATCGTCAGCCTCGGTGAGGCCGTCGAGGCCCTCGTCCTCCAGAAGGAGGACAAGGAGGGTCGCCTGATCCTCTCGAAGAAGCGCGCCCAGTACGAGCGGGCCTGGGGCACCATCGAGAAGCTGAAGGAGGCCGACGAGGTCGTGACCGGCCCCGTCATCGAGGTCGTCAAGGGCGGCCTCATCGTCGACATCGGGCTGCGCGGCTTCCTGCCCGCCTCGCTGGTCGAGCTGCGCCGAGTGCGCGAGCTGCAGCCCTACGTGGGCCGCACCATCGAGGCCAAGATCATCGAGCTCGACCGCAACCGCAACAACGTGGTGCTGTCCCGCCGGGCCTGGCTCGAGGAGACCCAGAAGGAGCAGCGGGGCGAGTTCCTGGTCAACCTCAAGCCGGGCGAGCGCCGCCGGGGCGTGGTGTCCTCGGTGGTCAACTTCGGCGCCTTCGTGGACCTCGGCGGCATGGACGGGCTCGTCCACGTGTCCGAGCTGTCCTGGAAGCACGTCGACCACCCGTCCTCGGTGGTGTCGGTCGGCGACGAGATCGACGTGGAGGTGCTGGACGTCGACCTGTCCAAGGAGCGCATCAGCCTCTCCCTCAAGGCCACCCAGACCGACCCCTGGCAGGAGTTCGCCAACTCCCACCAGGTGGGCGAGCTCGTCTACGGCCGGATCACCAAGCTGGTGCCCTTCGGTTCCTTCGTCCAGGTGGGCGACGGCATCGAGGGCCTGGTGCACATCTCGGAGATGGCCGGCCACCACGTCGACCTGCCCGAGCAGGTGGTCACCCCCGGCGAGGAGCTGTGGGTGAAGATCATCGACATCGACCTCCAGCGCCGACGGATCAGCCTGTCCATCAAGCAGGCCGCCGAGGGTGGCGAGGTGTCCGAGGAGTACCGCGAGGCCTTCGGCGAGCACGCCTACGACGAAGAGGGCAACTACGTGGGCCCGACCTTCGCCGAGACGGAGTTCACTCCGGAGACCGAGGCGCAGGCTGCGTGGGCCGATTACGTGGCCGAGCACGGTCCCGAGGGCGGCGAGGGCGGCGAGGGTGCCGGGGCACCGGCCGAGGCCCCTGTCGAGGTGGCCGCCGAGGCACCGGCCGAGGCCGCACCGGCTGCGGAGCCGGCCGTAGAGGCCTGAGCCACCTGCGGCACCGTGTGCCGCCGACCAGCGTGTGACCCGACGGCCCCTCCGGGGGCCGTCGGTCGCGTCCGGGCTCGGGTGACGGGAAGGTCGGGAGCCCTGGTGACGGGAGGGTCGGGAGCCCTGGTAACGGGGAGGGTCGGGAGTACCGGAGGTGCGGCCGGCTCAGCCGGCGGCGGCCGCCGGGGCCGGCGGGGCCACCTGGCCCGCCGCCTCGCCCACCGGGAAGTGGCAGGCCACCTGGTGCCCGGGTGCCACCTCGCGCAGCGGCGGCTCCTCGTCGGCGCAGCGCTGCTGGGCGTAGGGGCACCGGGTGCGGAAGCGGCAGCCCGACGGCGGGTCGAGCGGGGAGGGCAGCTCGCCGCTGAGCGCCTTGTGGCCGGACAGGTGGTCCGGGTCGGGCTCGGGGATCGAGGCCAGCAGCGCCTCGGTGTAGGGATGGGCGGCGGCCCGGTAGAGCTCGTCGGACTCGGCGATCTCGACCAGCTTGCCGAGGTACATGACGGCCACCCGGTCGCTCACGTTCTTCACCACGGCCAGGTCGTGGGCGATGAAGACCATGGTGAGCCGGAACTGCTTCTTCAGGTCGGCCAGCAGGTTGAGGATCTGGGCCTGGACCGACACGTCGAGGGCCGACACCGGCTCGTCGCAGATGAGCAGGTCGGGGTCGGCCATGAGCGCCCGGGCGATACTGATGCGTTGGCACTGCCCCCCGGAGAACTCGCTCGGCAGCCGGTCGCCGGCCACGTCGGGGTCGATCCCGACCGCCTCGAGCATGGCCCGCACCTTGGTGGCCCGTTCCTCCTTGGTGCCCCGCTTCCAGATCACCAGCGGCTCGGCCACGATGTCCTTGATCCGGCGGCGGGGGTTGAGCGACGAGATGGGGTCCTGGAAGATCATCTGGATCTTCGTGCGCAGCTGGCGCAGCTGCTTGCCCTTCATGCCGTTCAGGTCCACACCCTGGTAGATGATCGAGCCCGAGGTGGCCGGCTGGACCTGGACCAGGGTGCGGCCGGTGGTCGACTTGCCACAGCCGGACTCGCCCACCAGGCCGAGCGTCTCGCCCTGACGGACCTGGAAGGTCACGCCGGACACGGCCTGCACCCTGGCCCGGCCGCTCTTGAACTCGACGACGAGGTCGTGGACGTCCAGGACGACGTCGCCGTCCGCGACGGTCGGCTGCTCGGTGGTCGCGGTGTCGGTCATGCCTCCGCCTCTCCGGTCGGCGCGGGCGCCTGGCCGTTGTCGGCCGCGGTCGGCGCCGGGCCGGACGAGACCGTCACCGGGACGGTCGACACGCCGTCGACCAGCGGGAACCAGCAGGCGAACAGGTGGTCGGGGGAGCCCACGGTGCGCAGGGGCGGCTCGGCCTCGTGGCACTTGTCCTGGGCGTAGGGGCAGCGGGGGGAGAACCGGCAGCCCTGGGGCGGGTTGATGAGGTCCGGCGGCCGGCCGCCGATGGCGTTGAGCCGGGCCCCGCTGGGGTCGGCTAGCCGGGGGATGGAGTCCATGAGCGCCCGGGTGTAGGGCATCTTGGTGTCGTGGAACAGGGTGCGGGTGGGGGCCCGCTCCACGATGCGCCCGGCGTACATGACGATGATGTCGTCGGCCCGGCTGGCCACCACGCCCAGGTCGTGGGTGACCAGGATCACGGCCATGTGGCGCTCGCGCTGCAGGTCGGCCAGGAGGTCGAGGATCTGGGCCTGCACGGTCACGTCGAGGCCGGTGGTGGGCTCGTCGGCCATGACCAGGCGCGGGGCGCAGGCCAGGGCGATGGCGATCATGACCCGCTGGCGCATGCCACCCGACAGCTGGAACGGGTACCAGGCCACCCGCTGCTCGGGCGAGGGGATCCCGACCGAGCGGAGCAGCTCGACCGCGGTCGAGCGGGCCTCCTTCTTGTCCATGTCGAGGTGGAGCTTGAGGGACTCGCAGATCTGGTCGCCGATGCGCTTGACCGGGTTGAGGGCGGTCATGGGGTCCTGGAAGATCATCGACAGCTCGGCGCCCCAGACCTCGCGCAACGCGGCGTCGTCCATGGCCGTGAGCTCGTGCCCGGCGAAGTGCACCGTGCCGCTGCGGATGACGTCGCGGGGCGGCAGCAGGCCCATGATCGAGCGGGACAGCACCGTCTTGCCCGAGCCGGACTCGCCCACGATGCCGAGGGTCTTGCCCTCTTGGACCTCGAAGGAGACGCCGTCGACGGCCCGGACGGTGCCCCGGCCGGTCTTGAACGACGTGTGGAGGTCCTCGACGACCAGCAGCGGCCCCTCGTGGGTGCCGGCGTCGCGGAACTCCAGCGTCTTGCCCGACCGTCGCTTCGTGCCGGCCATCAGAGCAGGCCCTCCCGGATGTCGAAGCGCTGGCGGAGCCGGTCGCCGATGAGGTTGATGGACCACAGCAGCAGGAACATGGCCAGCGCCGGCCACAGCATGATGTACGGGTCGGTGCTGAGGGCGTTGTTGGCGGTGCCCTCGTTGATCAGGTTGCCCCATGACGGGGTCGGCAGGGCCACCGACAGGCCGAGGAAGGCCAGCGTCCCCTCGATGACGATGAGGCCGGCCACGGTGATGAGGCTGAAGGTGACCGTCACCGGGATCACGTTGGGCAGGATCTCGCGCAACACGATGCGGGTGTCCGTGGCCCCCATGGTCTTGGCCGCCACCACGAAGTCGCGTTGGGCGAAGGACAGGCTCGAGGCGCGGATCACCCGGTACATGAGGGGGATGGTGGCCACCCCCAGGATGATGGTGATGTGCAGCAGCGACGCGCCCCAGAAGGTCACGATGGCGATGACCGCCACGATGGCCGGGAAGGCGAGGATGATGAAGGAGACGGCGTTGAGGGCCACGTCGAGGCGGCCGCCCCGGTAGCCCGACACCAGGCCGGCGATGCCGCCGAACACCAGGCCGATCAGCACGCCGACGAAGCCGACGATGAGCGACACCCGTGAGCCGAAGACCAGGCGGGCCAGCAGGTCGCGGCCGAGGTCGTCGGTGCCGAGCAGGTGGGCGCTGCTCGGGCCCTGGTTGAGGGCCGTGTAGTTCTGGTAGTTCGGGTTCTGGAGTGGCAGCACGTTGGCGAGCACGGCCGACAGCAGGACCAGGCCCACGAAGCCGAGGGCGAACCAGAACAGGAAGCCGAACGGCTTCTTGGCCAGGGCGTCGTCGGCCGGCGTGGTCTCCTCGGTGGCGAGGATGGCCTCGTCCGTCGCCGCGGTGCCGGGTAGCGGGTTGGCCAGGAGGCGGCCGTGGTCGTGGGTCTCGAGGAGCTCTCTGTCGTCAGGCATGGGTCACTCCCGCACCACTCTCGGGTCCACGATGGTGAAGATGAAGTCGATGATGAACTGGATCACCACGAAGGCGATGGCCACCACCAGCGAGATCCCCTGGACGACCAGGTAGTCGCGCTGCTCGACGGCCTGGACCAGCGCATACCCGATCCCGGGCATGGCGAACAGCAGCTCGACCACGAACGTGCCGGCGATGAGGCTGCCGATGTTGATGCCGGCCGCCGCCAGCAGCGAGAAGCTGGACGGCCGGAAGGCGTGGCGCCACATGATGCGGCGGTTCGACAGGCCCTTCGAACGGGCCATGGTGATGAAGTCCTGCTGCAGGGTTGAGATGAGGTCCGACCGCAGCAGGCGGAAGTAGACGGCGATGGAGCCGGCGGTGATGGCCACCGACGGCAGGATCATCTGGTGGATGTTGGTCAGCGGCGCCTGGGTGAACGGGGTGTACCCGGTGGCCGGGAACCAGCCGAGGCCCACCGCGAACACCGCCACCAGGATCGGGGCCACCACGAAGGGGGGC
>Ga0265327_10005257_pt1 | contig 10903 bp, 11 predicted proteins | sample 41621metaG_FD_202089 | JGI IMG/M metagenome (GOLD analysis project Ga0265327, IMG submission 202089) | Rhizosphere microbial communities from Carex aquatilis grown in University of Washington, Seatle, WA, United States - 4-16-21 metaG | ecosystem: Host-associated > Plants > Roots > Rhizosphere... | reverse complement strand
GCGAAACGGTGTAAAGCGCGGGCGCCTGCGAGCCGGACAGCAGTTCCTCGTAGGATTGCCCGGTCCATTCGCCGCTGATGCCGACGGGAAGTTTTTTCACCATGTCTTCCATCGCCGTCATCGCGACGCCGGAACTTTTTCCGGGCGCGGCAGTGCCGACAATCTCCGTGGACGGAAAACCGTTGTAACGTTCGAGGCGCGGCGAGCCGTAAATCCAGTGCGTCGTCGTGAATGCGGACAGCGGCACCATCGTGCCGCTGCTGTTGCGGACGAAAACTTTTTTGATGTCGTCGGGCAGCATCCGAAACGGCGCGTCGAGCTGGACGATGACCTGCTGGACGCGGTTGCCGTCCACGAAATTGTTGACGTAAGTCGAGCCGAAATCCGCCGTGAGCGTCGAGTTGATGTCGGCGAGCGAGACGCCGAGCGCGGTGGCCTTGTCGCGGTCAAAATCCAGTTTCAACTGCGCCGTGTCTTCCATGCCTTGCGGGCGCACACCGGCGACGAGCGGATTTTGCGCGGCCAGACCGAGCAATTGATTGCGCGCGGCCATCAATTTTTCGTGGCCGAGCGAGCCTTGGTCTTCGAGTTCAAAATCGAAGCCGGCGGAATTGCCAAGCTCGGAAATAGCCGGCGGATTGATCGGAAAAATGGTTGCGTCCCTGATGCCGGACAAACCCGCGAACGCGCGGCCGATGATCGCCTGCACGCGGTGCGCCGCGCCTTTGCGCTGGCTCCAATCTTTCAAGCGCGCGAACGCGAGACCCGCGTTCTGGCCGCGCCCGTTGAAACTGAATCCGGTCAGCGCGATGACCTTTTCGATCTCCGGCTGTTTTTTGTAATACGCCTCGACCTGTTTGACGACTTCCAAAGTGCGCTCCTGCGTTGCACCGACGGGCAACGAAATTGCGGTAATAAAATAGCCTTGATCTTCTTCCGGCAAAAACGACGACGGCAGGCGGACGTAAAGAAATCCCACCGCGAGCACAATCACGGCGTAAATAATCAGATACGCCGCCGCCTTTTGCAAAATGCGCGCGACGACGCTTTGATATTTGTCCGTGCTTTTTTTGAAGGCGCGGTTGAACCAGCCGAATGGGCCTTTCTTTTCATGCTGCTCGCCTTTTTTGAGCGGCTTCAGCAACGTCGCGCACAATGCGGGCGTGAGCGACATCGCGAGAAAAATCGAGAACAACATCGCCGCGACCATCGCCAGGGAAAATTGCCGGTAAATCGCGCCGACCGAGCCGCCGAAAAACGCCATCGGAATGAACACCGCCGTCAGCACGAGCGTCATGCCCATCAGCGCGCCGGTGATTTGCCCCATCGCCTTGCGCGTCGCCTCGCGTGGCGGCAAACCTTCGTCGTTCATGATGCGCTCGACGTTTTCGACGACGACAATCGCGTCGTCCACGAGTAGTCCGATCGCCAGCACGACGCCGAACAGCGTCAGCACGTTGATGGAAAATCCGAACGCATACATGACCGAGAACGTTCCCATCAACGCGACCGGCACAACAATCGTCGGAATGAATGTCGCGCGGAAATTTTGCAGAAAAATAAAAATCACGATGAACACCAGCGCGATGGCCTCGAACAGCGTCTTGATAACTTCGACGATGGAAATGTGGACGAACGTCGAGCTGTCATACGGATAATCCACTTGCAGTCCGGGCGGAAATAATTTGGCCAGCTCGGCAACTTTCGCTTTCACTGCCGTCGCCGTGGCCAAGGCGTTCGCCGTCGGCGTAAGCTTGATGCCGACCGCCGCCGCGAGCCGGCCGTTCACGCGCGCCTGCGTGACGTAATTTTGTCCGCCCAGCGCGATGCGCGCGACGTCGCGCAGCCGCACGCGCGAGCCGTCCTGGTTGACGTGCAGCAAAATATTTCCGAATTCCTCCGGCGTCCGCAACGTGCTTTGACCTTGCAGCGTCACGTTCAATTCTTGTCCGGTGACGGCGGGCCGATCGCCGAGCTGGCCAGTTGGAACCTGCACGTTTTGTGCGGCGATGGCATTGATGACATCGCCCGCCGTTAAATTAAAACTGTTCAGCTTCGCCGGGTCCATCCAGATGCGCATGGCGTATTCCGTGCCGAACTCGTCGGCTTCGCCCACGCCGTCCACGCGGCGGATCGGATCGAGCATGTGCGACGCGAGGTAATTGCCGAGCGCGATTTCGTCCATCGCGCCGTTCGTGTCGGACAGCGTGAAAAACATCAGGAAGTTCCGCGTGGCTTTCGCGACGACGACGCCCTGTTGCTGCACGGTCTGCGGCAGGTTCGGCGTGGCGAGCTGCAATTTGTTTTGCACCTGCACCTGCGCGATGTCGGGATCCGTGCCGGGCTTGAAATAAAGCGTGATGGTGGACTGGCCGGACGATTCGCTCGTGGACGAAATGTAAAGCAGCCCGTCAATGCCGTTCATCTGCTGCTCGATGACCGACGTGACCGTGTCCTGCAAAATTTCGGCGGACGCGCCCGCGTAAGTCGCCGTGACGGAAACCGACGGCGGCGCGATGCTCGGATATTGCGCGACGGGCAGCTTCGTGATCGCCAGCGCGCCCATCAGCACGATGAGAATCGAAACGACCCACGCGAAAACCGGACGGTCAATGAAAAATTTGGCCATGAGATTTTACTGGTTGGTTTGCGTCATCGCCGGCGCATTGGTCGGCGGAACGAACGGCACGGGCTTGACCGTCATGTCCGGCTTGATTTTTTGCAGACCTTCGACGACCACGCGTTCGCCGGTTTTCAATCCGCTCGTCACGATCCATTTGTCGCCCAGCGCGGTGTCGGCTTTCACCGGCCGCACTTCGATTTTGTTGTCCGGCGTCACGATATAAACCGTCGCGCCGCCGTCCGCGCCATGCACCACGGCGCGCTGCGAAACGGCGATGGCCTGATCGTTCACCGCCTGTTCCAAACGGCCGCGCGCGAACATTCCCGGCAGCAGCTCGTCGTCGGGATTCGGAAATTCCGCGCGCAACGTGATCATGCCCGTCGTCGGGTCAACAGTGATATCGGAGAAAAGCAGTTTGCCGTCGTGTGGATAAACCGACCCGTCTTCGAGCAGCAAGGTGATTTTCGCCGCGCCCGGCGCAACGCTTTGAAGCTGGCCATCCGCGAGCTGTTTGCGCAGGCGCAAAACGTCCACGCTCGATTCCGTGAAATCAAAATAGATCGGGTCGAGCTGCTGGATGACGGCAAGTTCCGTCGTTTCATTTTGCCCGACCAATGCGCCTTCCGTAACGAGCGCCTTGCCGATGCGCCCGGAAATCGGCGCGGTCACCGTCACGTAACCGAGATTCAAACCGGCAGTTTCCACATTCGCCTTCGCCGTCAACACGTCGGCTTTGCCTTGCGCCGCCGCTGAAACCGCATTGTCAAAATCCTGCTGGCTCACCGCGTGAATTTTCACCAGCACCTGATAGCGATCCGCCTGCGCCTGCGTTTGCTTCAGGCTCGCTTCGGTCTTGGCGAGCGCCCCCTGCGCGCTGTCATAGCTCGCCTGCAACGGCGCGGGATCAATTTGAAACAGCAAGTCGCCTGCTTTCACGTCCGAGCCTTCGACATAATTTTCCTTCAACAAAATGCCCGCGACGCGCGCGCGCACTTGTGCCGTGCGCACCGCGTCAATGCGACCGGGCAATTCCGTTGTCACCGGCAGCGGCTCGGTCGCGACCGTCACGACTCCGACTTCCGGCGGCGGCGGCGGGCTGGCAGCTTTTTTGCCGCAACCGGCGAAAAGCATCGCCATAACCACGAGTGCCGCGCCTAAAATTATTTCGCGACGGTGCGGCCTGAAAAGTTTTTGCTCGATTCGATTCATAATCAATTTTGTAAAATGGGCTTTCTTGCCATCCTTCTATGCTCGCGCCCCGCCGGAATTTTTGCCGCTGCCAGCGTCACCCGCAATGGGGTGAACACCTTATTCATCCGCAGAATCCAGTGGATGTTAGTGGTGACGGGATGGTCCATTAATTTTTGGGGCAGGGAAAAATGGTTGTGTTTCAACAGACGCCGGGGAGGAAAAACTTTTCATTTTTCTTGTTGCGCACCGTGCCGGTTGAACTCGAATCCAACGTGGGCGATCATTCACCAAAAACACAGATTGCGACGGTGGGCGTGCGGCAGTGCGAGGCTGACCAGCCAACCGAAAAAGGAATTGGAAAAGTGCCAGCAGAAGTGCCAGCAAACCTCATCGGTGGGGAGTAAAATGGAGTTACGAGTTGAATCCCGGCAAAATCTTACCGAAGGCTGGAGCCGTCAGTACTTCGTTGCCTCATAATTTAAGTTACTGAGGAAAGCGAAGAAGTTCTTGAGTTTATGTTCAATGGTTTCTTTAACTCAAAGAGGTCGAGTGCGGCGTGTTCCTGGTGTAACCGGGTTTTGGTGGCTTCCTCAATGTCCGGGCTGGCCAGCAGTTGTTGATGCGGCGTGCCATCATCCACGCCATCGTGATTTGAAGCCGAAGATTGCAGGAGCGTCCATAAACACATCAGTTAGGACTTTATATGCAAAAGCACCTTGAAGCGGACCTTGCCTAGCGGCCGAAGCCCTCGAGGACAATTTTGCCAATGGCCGTGCCGCTTTCAATGAGCGCATGGGCGCGTTTGAGATTGGCGGCGTTGATGAGGCCGAGATTTTCTTGCATGGTGGATCGAATCAACCCTGTATCAACCAGGCCCGCGACTTCGTAGAGCAATCGCCCTTGTTCGGCCATGTCAACGGTCTGGTAGCGAGTCCGGGTGAACATGAACTCCCAGTGCAAAGAAAGACTTTTTGATTTCAGTTTGTTAATGTCCAACGGAGCCGCCACATTCTCGATCACTCCTAATGCCCCTTGCGGTGCCAAGGCTTCGATAATTTCGTCTAAATGGTCTTCGGTTTTGGTCAAGGCCAGCACAAAATTGACACCGCCGGGCAAAATGGCTTTGACCTGTTTGGCCAGAGGCTGACGATGGTCAATGACATGGTGCGCGCCCATTTCACGGCACCAAGCTTGCGTCTCGGGCCGGGACGCCGTCGCGATGACGGTCAGCCCAGTTCGTTGCCGAGCCAATTGAATGGCGATGGAACCAACCCCACCGGCACCGCCGACAATCAACAACGATCGGGCGTTTGCTGACTTACCAACCGGTATCTTCATGCGGTCAAACATCAATTCCCACGCGGTAATGGTGGTGAGCGGCAATGCCGCCGCTTCCGCGAATCCAATACTGGCAGGCTTGCGACCGACAATGCGTTCGTCCACAACTTGGTATTCAGCGTAACTGCCACTCCGATCAACCGCACCGGCATAGTAAACTTCATCGCCCAACGCGAAGCTGGTGACTTGATCTCCAACCGCGACGACCACGCCAGCCGCGTCCCAGCCCGGAACTTTGTTGGCGTCTTGTGGACTGCGCGGGCCGCTACCACTGCGAATCTTGGCGTCCACCGGATTTACCGAAATCGCCCGGATTTCCACGAGCAGATCGCGCGGCCCCGGCGGAGGGCGCTCCAGTTCGATGTCCAACAAGCTGTCTTCGTCAGTGATGGGGAGTGATTTGAAAAATGAGACGGCTTTCATAAATTTAATTTTGTTGTTTATGCTTCTCCCTAGCGAAAGTCACGGCCATCAATAATTTCCCTCTATTTCTTGAAGGCGATTGCCAGGAAGGCGCGTATCTCCGCTCCAATTTCTGCCGCGTGAGTTTCCAGCGCAAAGTGTCCCGTATCGTAGAATACGACTCTGGCTTGCGGATTATCTCTCTTGTAGGCCTCGGCTCCGGCGGGAAGAAAAAAGGGATCGTTCGCGCCCCACACCGCCAGCGTCGGCGGATGATACTGCCGGAAAAATTTCTGGAACTGCGGATAAAGTTCCACATTCGTTTTGTAGTCGCCAATGAGATCAAGTTGGATTTCCGCGCTTTGCGGGCGATCCAATAGCGTCTGATCTAAGAGAATGGCTTCCGGCGCGATGCGCGCTTCCGGATTTGTCACCCCGTGGTAATACTGCCAACGCGTCGTCGCCAAGGTCTGAAGTTTGCGCAAGGCATCACGGTTCTCTGGCGTGGGGTTTTGCCAATACGTTTGCACTGGCGCCCAATCCTTGCTGAGACCTTCGACATAGGCATTGCCGTTTTGAGAAATGATGGCCGAAATCCGTTCTGGAAAACGCAGCGCCATGCGAAGCCCTATTGGTGCGCCATAATCAAAGATATAAACCGCGAACTTCTTCAGACCAATCTGCTCCACAAAATCTCCCATCACCTTGGCCACATTTTCAAAGGTATATTGGAAAATGTCGTGGGCGGGTGCATCGGAAAATCCAAAGCCCGGCAGATCAGGCGCAATGACACGGTAGCCATCGGCCAATTGCGGGATGAGATTGCGAAACATGTGGCTGGAGGTCGGAAAGCCATGCAACAGCAGCACGGCAGGATTCTTTGGATCTCCCGCTTCACGGTAGAAAATCTTGATGCCATTAATCGGCTCGGTTTTGAAAGCAACGGTGCCCGTATTCATATGTGCTCGTTGATCAAAGACCGCCATTGGTCTTGCTGGAGGGGTAATTGACGACGACCGATACGCCCTCGGTCGAAAATGCCTTAGCGATGGCGGCTCCGATGCCCTTGGATGCTCCCGTGATGACCGCGACTTTTCCGGTTAATTTGCTCATAAATTTTTTGAGTTGGGTTTTTGGTTGAATTGCTTGTTTTAGAATCAACGAAGAGGCGCTGACTTCATAACGCTATCATCAAGTTTGCCCGGAATAATTTACCGTTGAAATGGGGTGTTCACCTTAGAGCCACCCTATCAATCTGCGGTGTGGAACCAGCCGGATCTTTATTCCAAATTCCTCGCTCTGTCCGACCGCAAGCTGCGCGAGTGCATGCTCATCAGCCTTCGCAACGGTCATGCATTTTCGGATGTGCTGCATGCCAGCAGCATGCCTCAAGCCAACCTGTTTCATGAACTTTCTTTAAGCCAGCTATTTTTTCCCTGAGGCGAGAGTCTGCCGATTCCGACCTCCGCCTAATTTAAAGCTGCATATGCCCAGCGTAGAAGCATATCGAATCAGCCTCGGAAAAGATATTTCAAACAATTTTCCGGAACGTTCCTATACTGTTAATATGAACAAATTGTCTTCATTCCGGAGAACGATAGCCACCATGTGCGGCGCGGGTTCGTCAAGGTTCCTGAACTCGCGTTGGTCGGGTTCAACCGATCCACCGATATTTTCACGCCATCCACAATCAGCCCCAGAGCTGGCGATCCAACGAGCGATACTGAATGGCTTCGGAGATGTGGTCGGTTCCGAGGTTTTCCGATCCCGCCAAATCGGCAATGGTGCGGGCCACTTTCAAAATCCGGTCATAGGCCCGCGCGCTGAAATTCATTTCGGTCATCGCTTGGTTCAATAATGCCTTGGTCGGCTCGTCGAGCACGCAAAACTGTTTTAGTTCTTTGCTGCCCATGCGGGCATTGCACGTAATTTTCGGTTTGTGCGCGAAACGAGTCTGTTGAATGAGTCGTGCCGCAATAACGCGCGCACGAATTTCCGCCGAGGTCTCGCCGGTTTTTTCGCCGGCCATGTCGCGAAATTTTACCTGCGGCACCTCGATGTGCAGGTCAATGCGGTCGAGTAATGGCCCGGAAATTCGGCCGAGATAATTTTTTATTTCGCGCGGAGAAGACGTGCTTTCGCCCGGCATCTTGCCGTCGGGAGTGCGCGACGTTGCCTTTTTATGAAAGGGTTTTGGACATCTCGCGCGCCGCATATTTGCCTTCCCACAATCGCGGAATCCCGGTCCCGAAGCAACCAACTACTATCGGAGGTTATCTTCGAAAACGGCGGCTTCAATTGGGTATCTTCCAATCTAAAGCTGCCCGGCAGCTTGGCGTCAGTACAGTGACTCTAAGCAAGTGGGAACGCGACGTTCTTTATCCGGCGTGGTCTAATCAACCCAAGGTCACGGAATATTTGGGCTTCAACCCATTCACCGATCCGGCATTGGGGCGACCGCTCGGGAACGAGCGGGTGCCGGTGGTCTTGCTTTCCTCGTATGGTTATCAACTGCGAAAAAAGCGGCTCGCAATGCGGCTGCCAAGGAAGGCCCTGGCGGAGCAATTGGGCATCTCTTGGAAGACCATCTGGGGTTGGGAAAACAACCGACGAAACCCATCACCCAAATTGAAAGCGAGCTTGGAGCGGTTCTTGAATGGCGGAGGCAAAAAACCATGATTCGCTTCATGACTCGCCATCGTGATCCAAATACCAACATTGCCACAAATGGCCCAAAAGTGGCCGCATACCGGTTCCAGTAACGCTCAAGAATTTGCTCAGGCTCGACCTGGATCGAGTCTTCCTGTCGATATGTTCCCGCTTCCTTGGATGAAATTCTGACGCTCCAGCAGTGCGCCGCTTGGCTGCAACACCCGCTACCGCTGCTACGCGAAATGATTCAAACTGGCGCTCTCAAGCCGTTACCATTTGAGCCGATTTAAACCCACAGAAAGTTAAGGTGCATGTTTGACTACGAGCGGTGATGCCACTTTCCAGTGGCCGGCAAACACGAAATCTCTCAAAGGCCTGCGCTGGCGGGGTGCCATGTCGCGCTCCTTCAGGGCGACGGGCATGGTTGCTGGGTCGGCGTTATAGCCGATGGCCATGGCTGTCCAAGCCTCGAAGTGTTCCGGAATCTGATAAACTTCGCGTGCACTGTCCGGCAGGATGCCGATCATCTGGTGAACCGCGAGACCACGGGTCGTGGCTTCCATCACGAGATTTCCCGATGCCAGACCCAAATCATGGACGGCGGCCCGATTGTCTTTATGATTTTTGGCAAATCTCAGACTGACCACACCCAACACCAGCACCGGTGCGGCTTTGGCCCATGCCTGATTTGCCTCCACGAGGCAGGAAAGGAGTCGTTGGAACTCCTCAGGATTTTCTTTGGTCGCCACGATATAATTCCAAGGCTGTTCGTTGTACGAAGACGCCGCCCAGCGCGCTGCCTCAAACAAGGAACAGAGGTCAGCCGCCGGAACTGGATGCTCTTTGAAACCATATGGACTCCACCGATCAGTCAGCGCAGGTTGGATGGGATAATCTGTAGCTGCTTTCTTTGGGTTCATTAGGCTTTGCACATATGGAGATGCTTAAACCAAAGTGCCCGCGCGCTTGCGATTCATTCCGGCGGGTCTGGTGCCCCGGCGCAAATTGGCGCTCGGTTGGTCCGAACACTCTTTTGCTGAATCCTTATCGCAACCACATTCACCCAAAGCCTCTTTGTCGCTGCTATTCAGCGCCAGCTCGGTCAGCGTTGCGTTGGCGGCCTTCTCCTCGCCAAGAATTTCTTCCAGGAGGTCGGCGGCTTTGCTGTTTCCCAAAAGTTTAGCCCATTCGTGCAGTGCGCCGTACGAGGCGATTTCGTGATGCTCCACTTTCTGGGCGGCTGAAATCAACGCCGCATTGAGGGCCGGGGAGCCTTTGAATTCGGTCACGATGTCGCCGCCTTCTTCGAGTAGCGCCACGGTGGTTTTGCAGGTTTGCCCTTTGGCCTTTTGATCCAGTGATTGGAAAACCTGTTCAAGCTTCGTTACGTGGCCCTCGGTTTCCTTCAGGTGGGCCTGCAATGCGGCCTTCAACTTTTCACATGTGGCAGCTTTGACCAGTTTCGGCAAAGCTTTGACAATCCGACGCTCGGCGTCATACATGTCCGCGATTTCATCCAGGAATAAATCTTTGAGTGTTTTCATGTTTGTAATTCGTTTGTTTTTTGTGGGCAATTTTGTTGTGTCAGAACGATCACAATAGGCCGGAGACCAAATGCGTGCCATGGGGTGATACCCGACCATACCCGGCTTGTTCTTTACCAGGATGCCCGCACCATAATTTCAATTTCGCGTCTGGGCCGGAGATTTTTTTGAAAAACAATGCCCTCCCACGGAATAGCCGAAGAAGTGCTCAGGCAACCCGGTTGAATACAGTAATACCCAGTCAGGTTTTGTTAAGCCTAACAGTTTTCCTATTTAGCCTCGATATACTGCCGCCACTGGCCGTCACGAAAACCGTCCACGACCCGCTGTATGGTTTTGGGATCACCCAGCAGGTCAAGGAAGGAACTGTGCGACTGGAAATAGTCGCGGAATCCCGGCAGGGATTGCGATTGGGCGGCGACATCCACGAACCCCATCTTCCAATCTGCGAAATTCCGCGCCTCAATCTCGCGCCGCAACAGGAGCATCACTTTTTGATGCCGCTTGTCGTGGTTGATGGTCTCCAACAGCGGTTCCACCGCCGAGAGCGGTCCTTCGAGCACTTGCAGGAACGAGCCTTCGTGATAAAGTAAAATCCCCGTCACACCGAGCCGTTGGTTCTTGATTCGCGCAAGCCGCAACAATTCCCCCAGTTCCCCCGGGCTGAACAAGTTCTTCGCCGCGCTGGCATAAATGAGTTGAATCAGTTTCATGTTCCAAACGGAAAATTTACAGTATCGGTAAATACAGAACCGACAAATCGGCGGAAACTTAAGGTGATTGAACCAACGAACCAGTGACCACCAATGCAATTGCAAGATAAGGCCATTTTGACCGCCATTCAACATTTTCGGGGATTTGTCTTCCAGGAAATCCACCTGGAGCGCCGGCCAGAGGGCCAACCCAGCCAGGTTGAAATCGCCGTCATGACTCGTGGTGGCATTCCCGTCAAAGTGCCCGCGGTGTCTCCAGCCGGCGCCGAGTTATGACCATTTGCCGCCACGCATATGGCTATTGGGCCGTTGTAGGGCATCATGACCTGGTTCGCTTATGGGGGAGATTTCGAGATGGCAAGGTCAACGGAGGCAAATAGAGCCTTCAGGGCAACTTCATTAGTCGCACCGGAAAAGCAGCTGGTTACACGGCCTTGCCA
>Ga0265327_10005256_pt1 | contig 10903 bp, 9 predicted proteins | sample 41621metaG_FD_202089 | JGI IMG/M metagenome (GOLD analysis project Ga0265327, IMG submission 202089) | Rhizosphere microbial communities from Carex aquatilis grown in University of Washington, Seatle, WA, United States - 4-16-21 metaG | ecosystem: Host-associated > Plants > Roots > Rhizosphere >... | reverse complement strand
GCCCACCAGCGTGTCGCCCGGCTGCACTTCGGCGCCGACGTAGATGATCCCGGATTCGTCCAGGCGGTTGAGCTGCTGCTCGGCCAGGTTCGGGATGTCGCGGGTGATTTCCTCGGCGCCCAGCTTGGTGTCGCGCGCCATCACCACCAGTTCCTCGATGTGGATCGAGGTGTAGCGGTCTTCGGCGACGACGCGTTCGCTGATCAGGATCGAGTCCTCGAAGTTGTAGCCGTTCCAGGGCATGAAGCCGATCAGCATGTTCTGGCCCAGGGCCAGTTCGCCGAGGTCGGTCGATGCACCGTCGGCCACCACGTCGCCCTTGGCGATCTTGTCGCCGCGCTTGACGATCGGACGCTGGTGGATGTTGGTGTTCTGGTTCGAACGCTGGTACTTGATCAGGTTGTAGATGTCGACGCCGACCTCGCCGGCCGTGGCTTCGGCATCGTTGACGCGGACCACGATGCGGGTGGCATCGACATAGTCGACGATGCCGCCGCGGGTGGCCGTGACCACGGTGCCCGAGTCGACCGCCGAGACGCGCTCGATGCCGGTCCCGACGAAGGGCTTCTCGGGGCGCAGCACCGGCACTGCCTGGCGCTGCATGTTGGCGCCCATCAGCGCGCGGTTCGCGTCGTCGTGCTCGAGGAAGGGCACGAGCGAAGCTGCCACCGACACGATCTGCGCCGGCGACACATCCATGTACTGCACGCGCTCGGCGCTCACCAGGATCGATTCGCCGGTCTCGCGCGCCGAGACCAGGTCGCCGGTCAGCCGGCCGTCCTTGTCCAGGGCCGCATTGGCCTGGGCGATGACGTACTTGCCTTCCTCGATGGCCGACAGGTAGTCGATGTCCATCGTGACCTTGCTGTCGACCACGCGGCGGTACGGCGTCTCGATGAAGCCGTATTCGTTCAGGCGGGCATACAGGGCCAGCGAGTTGATCAGGCCGATGTTCGGACCTTCGGGCGTTTCGATCGGGCAGACGCGGCCGTAGTGGGTCACGTGCACGTCGCGCACTTCGAAGCCGGCGCGTTCGCGGGTCAGGCCGCCCGGGCCGAGGGCCGAGACGCGACGCTTGTGCGTGATCTCGGACAGCGGGTTGGTCTGGTCCATGAACTGCGACAGCTGCGACGCGCCGAAGAATTCCTTCAGCGCGGCCGAGATCGGCTTGCTGTTGATCAGGTCGTGCGGCATCAGCGGCTCTTGTTCCGCCTGGCCCAGACGCTCCTTCACGGCCTTCTCGATGCGGGCCAGGCCGGTGCGGTACTGGTTCTCGGCCAGTTCGCCGACGCAGCGCACGCGGCGATTGCCCAGGTGGTCGATGTCGTCGACTTCGCCGCGGCCGTTGCGCAGGTCGACCAGGATCTTGACCACGGCCAGGATGTCCTCGTTGGTCAGCACCATCGGGCCGGTCGATTCGTCGCGGCCGACCTTGGCGTTGAACTTCATGCGGCCGACGCGCGACAGGTCGTAGGTATCGGGGTTGTAGAACAGGCGCTGGAACAGGGCCTGCACCGCGTCTTCGGTCGGCGGCTCGCCGGGGCGCATCATGCGGTAGATGGCCACGCGCGCGGCGAACTCATCGACCGTCTCGTCGATGCGCAGGGTCTGCGAGATGTACGCGCCCTGGTCGAGTTCGTTGGTGTAGATGGCCTGCACGTCCTGCACGCCGGCTGCACGCAGCTTCTTCAGCAGGGCTTCGGTCAGCTCGTCGTTGGCCTTGGCCAGGATCTCGCCCGAATCGGGGTCGACGATGTTGCGCGCGACCACTCGGCCGACCAGGAAGTCTTCCGGAACGCTGATGTGGGTGGTGCCCGACTGCTCCAGCTCGCGGGTGTGGCGGGCGGTGACGCGCTTGTCCTTGGCGACCACGACCTTGCCCGACTTGTCGGTGATGTCGAAGCGCGCGACTTCGCCGCGCAGGCGCTCGGAGACGAACTCCATCTGAGCTCCGCTGTCCATCAGGCGGAAGTTGTCGTTGACGAAGAAGTTGGCGAGGATCGATTCCGGGTTCAGGCCGATGGCCTTCAGCAGGATCGTCACCGGCATCTTGCGGCGGCGGTCGACGCGGAAGTACAGCATGTCCTTCGGGTCGAACTCGAAGTCGAGCCACGAGCCGCGGTAGGGAATCACGCGGGCCGAGAACAGCAGCTTGCCCGAGCTGTGCGTCTTGCCCTTGTCGTGTTCGAAGAAGACGCCCGGCGAGCGATGCAGCTGCGAGACGATCACGCGCTCGGTGCCGTTGATGATGAACGAGCCCTTGTCGGTCATGAGCGGCACTTCGCCCATGTAGACCTCCTGCTCCTTGACTTCCTTGACCACCTTCGACTGCGAGGTCGACGATTCGCGGTCATAGATGATCAATTGCACCTTGGCGCGCACGGCCGAGGCGAAGGTCAGCCCGCGGGTCTGGCATTCGCGCACGTCGAAGGCCGGCTTCGCCAGGTTGTACTCGAGGAACTTCATCTCGACGAAACCGTTGTGCGAGACGATCGGGAAGGCCGCGTCGAAGGCGGCCTGGAGACCTTCGACGGTCCGTTTCTGGGGCGCTATGCCGGCTTGCAGGAACGCGGTATAGGCGTCCTTCTGCATCTGCAGCAGGTAGGGGATTTCAACGACGCTGTCGCGGCTGCCGAAATTCTTTCGGATGCGCTTGCGTTCGGTGTAACTGTACGTGGACGTTTGGGCCATGAGAGCTCCGGAGCTTGAGATCTTCAGCGACTTGTCAGCGGTGCTTGCGCACCCCTGCTTGGCGGCTGGCCACTACCAGCCGTTGGCGGACAGCGATGCGTTGCACATCGCCCGAACCAAGGGGTCTTCTGCAGTCGGGGTCAGAAGACACTCAAAAAACCGCGCTCGAGCAGGGTTTTTTGGGTGCGCTCTGAAAGCGGCAAAGGCTGGAGGGCCTTTTCAGGCACCTCCAGCCCTTCAGAGGGACTGAATTACTTCAGTTCCACCTTGGCGCCGGCGTCTTCCAGCTTCTTCTTGGCGGCTTCGGCGTCAGCCTTCGACAGGCCTTCCTTGACGGCCTTCGGAGCGGCTTCCACCAGATCCTTGGCTTCCTTGAGGCCCAGGCCGGTGATTTCGCGCACGGCCTTGATCGCCGACACCTTGTTCGCGCCTGCATCCATCAGCATGACGTTGAACTCGGTCTTCTCTTCGACGACGGCGGCAGCGGCGCCACCACCAGCGGCCGGAGCCGACATCGCTGCGGCGCTCACGCCGAACTTCTCTTCGATGGCCTTCACCAGGTCGTTGAGTTCCAGGACCGTCATGCTGTCCAGAGCGGTCAAAAATGCGTCTTTATCGAATGCCATTTTGAAATTTCCTAATTAAGTTGGGTCGAAAGCCGGCGCCTCAAGCGGCGGCGGCTTCTTCTGCGGCGGGCTCTGCCGCCGGTGCTTCGCCACCGCCGCGCTTCTCGGCCAGCGCTGCAAGCACGCGGGCGGTACGAGAGATCGGGGATTGCATCAAGCCCAGCAATTGCGCCAGCAGCACTTCCTTGGAAGGGATGTTGGCCAGTTGCTTCACGCCGTCGACGTCCAGGGCCTTGCCACCGAATGCACCGCCGCGAATCACCAACTTGTCGTTGGTCTTCGCGAAATCGGCCACCACTTTCGCGGCGGCCACGGCGTCTTCGGAGAAGCCATAGATCAGCGGGCCGGTCATCTGGTCGCCGACGATCTCAAACGCGCTACCAGCGACAGCACGGCGTGCCAGCGTGTTCTTCAACACGCTGAGGGTCACACCCTTGCTGCGCGCTTCGGTGCGCAGTTTGGTCATGTCGGCAACCGTGATGCCACGGTATTCCGCCATCACGAGCGTTTGAGCTTTTGCGGCGAGGCTGGTCACATCACTGATGACCGCTTCTTTCTCACTGCGATTCAGACTCAAGGTCTACTCCTTTTCAATGCGACTCTCGGCGGATGCCTCGAATCGCGCTTCATGCAGCGACCAACTGTTTCGGAACAACAAAACGAATTCCTTGCAGCGGGGTCGCCATCTGCGCTGGTTGTCCGGCAAAGGCCGGGCGATTAAGTGCAGCCGAACTGCACACCAGCGGTCTTGGATGGCTCGCGGCACCTGACTGGCCGCCGCGACCCACCACATTCGCCTCGCCCTTGTTCAGGGGGCGGGGCCAATCACTTCCTGTCTCAGCTCGCCGAGATGGTCTGCGTGTCCACGCGGACACCCACGCCCATCGTCGAGGAAACCGCCACCTTGCGCAGGTAGATGCCCTTGCTGGTGGCCGGCTTGGCCTTGACCAGCGCCTCGATCAGCGCGGCCAGGTTGCCCTGCAGCTTGTCGGTGTCGAAGGAACGACGACCGATCGTGCCGTGGATGATGCCGGCCTTGTCGACGCGGAACTGCACCTGGCCGGCCTTGGCGTTCTTGACGGCGGTTGCGACGTCGGGCGTCACCGTGCCGACCTTCGGGTTCGGCATCAGGCCGCGCGGGCCGAGCACCTGGCCCAGCGTACCGACGACACGCATCGCGTCCGGAGCGGCGATCACGACGTCGAAGGGCATGTCGCCGGCCTTGACCATGGCGGCCAGGTCGTCCATGCCGACGATGTCGGCGCCGGCGGCCTTGGCTTCCTCGGCCTTGGCACCCTGGGCGAACACGGCCACGCGCTTGGTCTTGCCGGTGCCGTTGGGCATCACGACGGCACCGCGAACGACCTGGTCCGACTTCTTGGCGTCGATGCCGAGCTGCACGGCCACGTCGATGGATTCATCGAACTTGGCGGTCGCGGCTTCCTTGACGAGGCTGATCGCATCGGCGAGCGGGTACAGCTTGTTGCTGTCGACCTTGCCGACGAGCGCCTTTTGCTTCTTGGTGACCTTGGTCATTTACACGCCCTCCACATTCACGCCCATCGAACGGGCAGAGCCGGCGATGGTGCGGACAGCCGCATCCAGATCGGCGGCGGTCAGGTCCTTCATCTTGGCCTTGGCGATTTCCTCGAGCTGGGCGCGAGTGATCTTGCCGACCTTGTCGAGGTGCGGACGTGCGGAACCCTTGTCGAGCTTGATCGCCTTCTTGATCAGCGTGATCGCCGGCGGCGTCTTGATGATGAAGGTGAAGCTCTTGTCGGCGAACGCGGTGATGACCACCGGCAGCGGCAGGCCCGGCTCGACGCCTTGGGTCTGCGCGTTGAACGCCTTGCAGAATTCCATGATGTTCAAACCGCGCTGGCCCAGTGCGGGACCGATGGGCGGTGACGGGTTGGCCTTACCAGCTGGCACTTGCAGCTTGATGAAGCCGACGATTTTCTTCGCCATGACTTTTCTCCTTGCGGGTGATGACGCCTTGGCACTGAAGGCCGCGGCTCCCCGGGGTTGAACGACTCTTTGCTACCTGAAGTCCGCGCCGAGTCGAGGGAGCGCGAACCAAAAAAGTTCAAGGCCAGGGCACCCGGCCTTGTTTTCGCCTGCCTAGGTCTTCTCGACCTGGCTGAATTCCAGCTCGACCGGCGTGGCGCGGCCGAAGATCATCACCGAGACGCGCACCTTGCTCTTCTCGTAATTGACTTCCTCGACAGTGCCGTTGAAGTCGGTGAACGGGCCTTCCTTGACGCGCACGAATTCGCCGACGACGAACTCCACCTTGTGGCGCGGCTTCTCGGTGCCCTGCTGCATCTGGCCGACGATGTCCTCGACTTCCTTCTGCGAGATCGGGGCCGGGCGGTTCTTCGCGCCGCCGACGAAACCGGTCACCTTGTTGGTGTGCTTCACCAGGTGCCAGCTCTCGTCGTCCATGATCATCTCGACCAGCACGTAGCCCGGGAAGAAGCGACGCTCGGTGGTGCGCTTCTGGCCGTTCTTGATCTCGACCACTTCCTCGGTGGGCACCAGGATGCGGCCGAACTTGCTTTGCATGCCGGCGCGGTTGATGCGCTCGAGGATGTTGCGTTCGACGGCCTTTTCCATGCCCGAATACGCATGCACAACATACCAGCGCAGATCCGGATTGCTCGCGGGGGCCAGCAGCGGATTGATCTCGGGTGCGGCTTCGACGGCTTCGTCAGTCATTATTTTCTCCAGCCCAGGATGAGGTCGAAAAACACCCATTCGAGCGTCTTGTCGGTGAGCCAAAGGAAGATCGACATGATCGCCACGAAGGCGAACACGTAGGCCGTCATCTGGATCGCCTCCTTGCGGGTCGGCCAGACGACCTTGCGGACCTCGCGCAGCGCGTCGCGGCCGAAGGCCCACAACTGGCGGCCGCTCTCGGAACTCGCGAAAGCACCCACGGCCAGCGCCAGGCCGACCAGCAAGGCAATCCACTGCAACGCCGCACCCTGGCTGGCGAGCAGGTAGAACGCCACGATGGCGCCGACCGCCAGGACCACGGCAGTTGCCAGCTTGGCCTTGTCCGCGCTGGTGCTGACGGTTTCGATTTGAGAAGTTGCCATCTTCGGCTTCAGTTCCTGCGGCCTTGCGGCCCGCTTTCAGTACGTCTTCCTGAGACGCCGAAGCCCGTCAGGTCATGACGGGCTTTTTTTGCCTCTCCCGTCAGGTCAGTGACGGGCTTTTTTTGCCTCTCCCGTCAGGTCAGTGACGGGCTTTTTTTGCCTCTTCCGTCAGGTCAGTGACGGGCTTTGCTTGATGCGCCACCAAGTGGCAGGGGCAGTAGGAATCGAACCTACAACCTTCGGTTTTGGAGACCGACGCTCTGCCAATTGAGCTATACCCCTCCGGCAATCACGGTCAGATGTCGAGGATCTTCGCCACGACGCCCGAACCCACGGTGCGGCCGCCTTCGCGGATGGCGAAGCGCAGGCCTTCTTCCATCGCGATCGGGTTGATCAGCTTCACGGTGATGCTGACGTTGTCGCCGGGCATGACCATTTCCTTGTCCTTGGGCAGCTCGATCGCGCCGGTCACGTCCGTCGTGCGGAAGTAGAACTGCGGACGGTAGTTGTTGAAGAAGGGCGTGTGACGGCCGCCTTCGTCCTTGCTCAGCACATACACCTCGGCGGTGAAGTGCGTGTGCGGCTTGATCGAGCCGGGCTTGCACAGCACCTGGCCGCGCTCGACTTCTTCACGCTTGGTGCCGCGCAGCAGCACGCCGACGTTGTCGCCCGCTTGACCCTGGTCCAGCAGCTTGCGGAACATTTCCACGCCGGTGCAGGTGGTCTTGACCGTCGGGCGGATGCCCACGATCTCGATTTCCTCGCCGACCTTGATCACGCCGCGCTCCACGGCGCCGGTCACCACCGTGCCGCGACCCGAGATCGAGAACACGTCCTCGACGGGCATCAGGAAGGTGCCGTCCACCGCGCGCTCGGGCGTGGGGATGTAGCTGTCGAGGGCTTCGGCCAGCTTCATGATGGCTTGCTCGCCCAGCGGGCCCTTGTCGCCTTCCAGCGCCAGCTTGGCCGAGCCGTGGATGATCGGGGTGTCGTCGCCAGGGAATTCGTACTTGTCCAGCAGCTCGCGAACTTCCATCTCGACCAGCTCGAGCAGTTCGGCGTCGTCCACCATGTCGCACTTGTTCAGGAACACGATGATGTAGCCCACGCCCACCTGGCGTGCCAGCAGGATGTGCTCACGCGTCTGGGGCATCGGGCCGTCGGCGGCCGAGCACACCAGGATCGCGCCGTCCATCTGGGCGGCGCCGGTGATCATGTTCTTCACGTAGTCGGCGTGGCCGGGGCAGTCGACGTGCGCGTAGTGGCGGTTGGCCGTCTCGTACTCGACGTGCGCGGTGTTGATCGTGATGCCGCGCGCCTTTTCTTCAGGCGCCGCGTCGATCTGGTCGTAGGCCTTGGCTTCGCCGCCGAACTTGGCCGACAGCACCGTGGCGATCGCCGCCGTCAGCGTCGTCTTGCCATGGTCCACGTGACCGATCGTGCCCACGTTCACGTGCGGCTTGGTGCGGGTGAATTTTCCTTTTGCCATTTTTCAATCCTTGAAAGAGCATGGCCCGTGCGAGGTTTAACGTCTGCACCTTGTTGCTGTTTCTTCCGCCACGGGCAGCGGAGGGCACAAGATCGCAGACGGCGGGGCGCAAGCCCCTGATTTCTTACTTCGAACGCGACGCGACGATGGCTTCGGCCACGTTGCGCGGGGCTTCGGAGTAGTGCTTGAACTCCATCGTGTAGGTGGCGCGACCCTGCGACATCGAGCGCAGCGTGGTCGAGTAGCCGAACATTTCCGACAGCGGGACCTCGGCCTTGATGAGCTTGCCGCCGCCGACCATGTCGTCCATGCCCTGCACCATGCCGCGACGTGACGACAGGTCGCCCATCACGTTGCCGGCGTAGTCCTCGGGCGTCTCGACTTCCACCGCCATCATCGGCTCGAGGATCACCGGCGAAGCCTTGCGGGCGCCTTCCTTGAAGCCGAAGATCGCGGCCATCTTGAAGGCCATTTCGTTCGAGTCCACGTCGTGGTAGGAGCCGAAGTGCAGCGTGACCTTGACGTCCACGACCGGATAGCCGGCCAGCACGCCCTGGGTCAGCGCCTCGACAACGCCCTTCTCGACCGCGGGGATGTACTCGCGCGGCACCACGCCGCCCTTGATCGCGTCGACGAACTCGAAGCCCTTGCCGGCCTCGTTGGGTTCGAGCTTGAGAATGACGTGGCCGTACTGGCCCTTGCCGCCCGACTGGCGCACGAACTTGCCTTCGGCATCTTCGACCGTCTTGCGGATGGTTTCGCGATAGGCCACCTGCGGCTTGCCGACGTTGGCCTCGACACCGAACTCGCGCTTCATGCGGTCGACGATGATTTCGAGGTGCAGTTCGCCCATGCCGGAGATGATGGTCTGGCCGGATTCCTCGTCCGAACGCACGCGGAACGACGGGTCTTCCGACGCCAGGCGCTGCAGCGCGATGCCCATCTTTTCCTGGTCGGCCTTGGTCTTGGGCTCGACGGCCTGCGAGATCACGGGCTCGGGGAATTCCATGCGCTCGAGCGTGATGATCGCGTCGGGGTCGCACAGGGTTTCGCCGGTGGTGACGTCCTTCAGGCCCACGCAGGCGGCGATGTCGCCGGCGCGGATCTCGTCGATCTCGAGGCGCTCGTTGGCATGCATCTGCACGATACGGCCGATGCGTTCCTTGCGGCCCTTGACCGGGTTGTAGACGGTGTCGCCCTTGCTCAGCACGCCCGAATAGACGCGCACGAAGGTCAGCTGGCCGACGTAGGGGTCGGTCATCAGCTTGAAGGCCAGCGCCGAGAATTTCTCCTCGTCGGTCGGCTTGCGGTTTGTTTCCTTGTCGTCGTCGTCGGTGCCCTCGACCGGCGGCACGTCCTGCGGCGAAGGCATCAATTCGATCACGGCGTCGAGCATGCGCTGCACGCCCTTGTTCTTGAAGGCGCTGCCGCACATCATCGGCTGGATCTCGCCGGCGATGGTGCGCTGGCGCAGGCCGGCGGTGATCTCGGCCTCGGTGAGGTCGCCCTCTTCGAGGTACTTGTTCATCAGTTCCTCGGTGGCCTCGGCTGCGCTCTCGACCATCTTCTCGCGCCACTCCTTGGCGGACTCGAGCAGTTCGGCCGGGATCTCGCGGTAGTCGAACTTCATGCCCTGCGAGGCTTCATCCCAGTAGATGGCCTTCATCTTGCGCAGGTCGACCACGCCCTGGAACTTGTCCTCGGCACCGATCGGAATCACGATCGGCACCGGGTTGGCCTTCAGGCGGTCGACCATCATCTGGCGCACGCGGAAGAAGTTGGCGCCGATGCGGTCCATCTTGTTCACGAAGGCGAGGCGCGGGACCTTGTACTTGTTGGCCTGGCGCCAGACGGTTTCGGACTGGGGTTGCACGCCGCCGACCGAGTCATACACCATCACTGCGCCGTCGAGCACGCGCATGGAACGCTCCACCTCGATGGTGAAGTCCACGTGGCCGGGGGTGTCGATGATGTTGATGCGGTGCTCGGGCATCGAGTGGTCCATGCCCTTCCAGAAGCAGGTCACTGCCGCCGAGGTGATGGTGATGCCGCGCTCTTGTTCCTGCTCCATCCAGTCGGTGGTCGCAGCGCCGTCGTGCACTTCGCCGAGCTTGTGGGTGACGCCGGTGTAGAACAGGATGCGTTCGGTGGTGGTCGTCTTGCCGGCGTCGATGTGCGCCGAGATGCCGATGTTGCGGTAGCGCTCGATGGGTGTCTTGCGTGCCATGAAATTTACTCCGTTAACGGATGAAAGCCCGCCCACCGCGATCGGTGGGTCGGGCTTCCAGCCAGTCTGATTAGGGGGGACGAGCTCTTAGAAGCGGAAGTGGCTGAAGGCCTTGTTGGCCTCGGCCATGCGGTGCACTTCATCGCGCTTCTTCATGGCACCGCCACGGCCTTCCGTGGCTTCCATGAGTTCGTTGGCCAGGCGCAGGGCCATCGACTTCTCGCCGCGCTTGCGGGAGGCTTCCTTGATCCAGCGCATCGACAGCGCCAGGCGGCGAACCGGGCGCACTTCGACGGGCACCTGGTAGTTCGCGCCACCGACGCGGCGGGACTTGACCTCGACCATCGGCTTGACGTTGTTGATGGCCATGGTGAAGGCCTCGACCGGGTCCTTGCCCGGGTTCTTCTTCTCGATCTGGTCGAGCGCGCCATAGATGATGCGCTCGGCAACAGCCTTCTTGCCGCCTTCCATGATCACGTTCATGAACTTCGACAGCTCGACATTGCCGTACTTGGGATCCGGCAGGATTTCACGTTTGGGGACTTCGCGACGACGTGGCATTTTTCTAACCTCTTTGCTTCAGTTGGCGCCTCTTCGGGAGACACCGCGAGAGCCGAAATGAACTCTCACTTACTCGACCCGAACCTGGGTCACTTCGCTCGACGCGCCGGCCAGGGCACTCGAGCACCGCTTGTTTTCCGACAGGAAGGCTTAGGCCTTCTTGGGACGCTTGGCGCCGTACTTGGAACGCGACTGCTTGCGGTCTTTC
>Ga0265327_10005255_pt1 | contig 10906 bp, 8 predicted proteins | sample 41621metaG_FD_202089 | JGI IMG/M metagenome (GOLD analysis project Ga0265327, IMG submission 202089) | Rhizosphere microbial communities from Carex aquatilis grown in University of Washington, Seatle, WA, United States - 4-16-21 metaG | ecosystem: Host-associated > Plants > Roots > Rhizosphere >... | reverse complement strand
TCTACGTGCAGAATTTCCAGACGGCGCAGATCCTCGGCGCCGCGCGCGGCGCGGCGATCGCGGCCGTAGCCCTGCACGCGCGGCCGGTTTACGAATATCCCCCGCTGCGCGTGAAGCTGGCGGTGGTAGGGGCGGGCCGGGCGAGCAAGGAGCAGATGGCGCGCACGGTGATGGCGCTGCTTGGCCACGGGCGGACGCTGGCAGTGGACGAGGCGGATGCCGCGGGCGTTGCGCTTTGCCACGCGTTTACGTGGCGCGAGTAGGCCCGGCGGTGTGGCGTCCGATAAATCCCATTGCGCGTTCGCCGCGCCGCGGGCAAACTGATGCGACTACACTTTTCCCCACTTCCGGCGAACGGTCGCCCGTGGTGACCTGATATTCGCGATGCATTTCTCCTTTCCCTTCCGACCCAAACTGCTTGAGACCCTCCACGGCTATACGCGGGCGGCATTTGCGACCGATTTAACGGCCGGCCTGACGGTGGGCATCGTGGCGCTGCCGCTGGCGATGGCGTTCGCGATCGCCTCGGGCGTGCCACCGCAGGCGGGTATTTTCACGGCGGTCATCGCCGGCTTTATCATCTCGGCGCTGGGGGGCACGAGGGTGAGCATCGGCGGGCCGACCGGCGCATTCATCGTCATCCTCTACGGGATCAACGTCAAATATGGCGCGGAGAACCTCGCCATCTGCACGATCATGGCGGGCGTCATCCTGTTCATCATGGGCGCGGCGCGCCTGGGGACGATGATCAAGTTCATCCCCTACCCAGTGACGATGGGCTTCACCTCGGGCATCGCGGTCCTGATTTTCAGCACGCAAATCAAGGATTTCTTCGGCCTCGAGGTGGCGAAGGTGCCCTCGGATTTCCTCGAGAAGATGAGGGTCTTGCTCGAGCGAGCCGGCACCCTGCAGTGGACGACGCTGGCGCTGGCCGTAGCGTCGCTGGCCGTCATTATCTTCTGGCCGAAGCCGTGGCAACGGCGGCTGCCCGGTTCCATCGTGGCCCTGGTGCTGGGCACGGCGCTGGTGGCGTTTTTCAAGCTGCCCGTCGAAACGATCGGCTCGAAATTCGGAGGGATTCCGCAGGCGCTGCCGCTGCCGCACATCCCCGCGCTCTCCTGGGAAAACATCCAGCATCTCATTCAGCCGGCCACCACCATCGCCCTGCTCGCCGCGATCGAGTCGCTGCTCTGCGCCGTCGTGGCCGACGGCATGGTCGATGACCGGCATGACTCCAACCAGGAACTCATGGCGCAGGGTCTCGCGAACATCGCGTGCCCGTTTTTCGGTGGCATAGCGGCTACCGGGGCGATCGCGCGGACCGCGACCAACGTCAAGTGCGGCGGCCGCACCCCGGTCGCCGGGATGGTTCACGCCGTCACGCTGCTCGGCATCGTGCTCGTCGCCGCGCCGCTCGCGAAATTCATCCCGCTCGCCACGCTCAGCGCCGTGCTCGTCAACGTCGCCCTCAACATGGGCGAGTGGCATAATTTTGCGCGTCTGCCAAAGTGGCCCCGCAGCGATGCCGCCGTCTTCCTCACGGCATTCGGGCTGACGGTCGCCATCGATCTCACGGTCGCGGTTGAAATCGGCATGGTGCTCGCCGCCATCCTGTTCATCAAGCGCGTGAGCGAGACGAGCCAGATCACCGCGGTGGACGAGGCGACCGAGACCGAAGGTTCGCATCACTCGCTGGTCGGCAAACAAATTCCGGACCGCGTGATGATTTACCGGATGTTTGGCGCGTTCTTCTTTGGCGCGGTGGACAAGCTGGAAAGTGCGCTCAAGCGCGAGGGCCGGGAACCTGAGGTGCTGATCCTGCGCATGCGCAAGGTGATGGCGATGGATGCCACCGGGCTCAATGCGCTCGAGGATCTCTACGAGCGGCTGCACCGCCGCGGCAAACATCTCATCCTGAGTGGTCCCCATACCCAGCCGCTCTTCGTCATGGAGAAGGCGGGTTTCCTCGACGCGATTGGCCGCGACAACGTGTGTGCCCACATTGACGATTCGCTGGCGCGGGCCCGGGTCATTCTCGGCCTGCCGCCTGCGCCGCCGCCGCCCGACGATCCGCTGCAGGGGGAGAGGGAAAACCTGGAAACAGCGCGGCGGGAAATTTCCGGCGCCCTCGAACGGGCCCACCAGGCGCTGAATCCTCCCTCGTCCGCGCCAGGCGGCAGCACTAAACCATGAGCGCGCCCCGACAGTCGCCGCTCTAGCGAGCCGATCATGTATCTCAACGTGATCCAGCTCGCGGAAAGTTTCGGTGTCGCCGAAAGCGCCATCGAAGGCTGGATTCGCAATGAGGGCTTGCCCGGCGTGCAGGATCGCGGGCGCTGGTTGTTTGATCGCGCGCAAGTGGTCGCCTGGGCGGCCCAGCGCGGACTCGTCGCGAAGGCGGGCTTTCTGGCCCCGGCCGCTTCTTCGTCGAATTCCGGCGGACGGCTCGAACGGTGGCTGCGGACCGGTGGCATCTGGCGCGAGGTGCCCCCGGCCGGGGTGCGCGACCTGTTTGCCCGCGTCGTGGTCACGCTGCCGGCCATGGCACCCGCCGTGCGACAAATGCTGGGTCTGCGGGTGCAGGCGGCGGACGGCATCACGTGGGCGTCGGTGGGCCAGGGACTCGCGCTGCCGCACCTGCGCTCGCACGTGGCGCTCGGCCGCGACGCGGGCGCGCTGGCGCTGGTGTTTTTGCGCGAGGCGTTGCCGGCCGAAGTGGAAACGCCTCCCGACGGCGTGCCGATTACGAAGTTGTTTTTCTTCATCGCCCCCTCGCCCCGGGCGCACCTGGAACTGCTCGCCCAGCTCAGCATGGCGCTGACGCGCGGCGGCTTGAGGGACCTGGTGAACACCGGCGCGACGGACGACGAGATTATTGCGGCGGTCGCCGCCGCCGAAAAGGCCGCAAAGCCATGAGTCCGGGCAGCGCGCTTTTGCTCGCCGCACTCGGCGTCACCGCTGGTTTCGCGGGGGCAGGGCGGGTACCGCGCCTGTGGCTCGGGCTGACACTCCTCGGTTGCGGCGCGGCGCTCACGGCCGCGGTGCTGATACTGGCGAACGGGGGAAGCTGGGAGTGGCGGTCGGAGTTTGCCATCGGGGGCGAACCGCTGCACCTGCTGCTCGACGGGATCAGCGCGTTTTTCCTCGCCCTGCTCGCGATCGTGGGGGGCGCGGCCACGGTCTACGCGTGCGACTATTGGCCGGACGCGGCCCATCCGCGCTCGGCGCCCGCCGGCCGCCTCTGGTGGAACGTCCTGCTGCTCAGTCTCGGGCTCGTGCTCGTCTCGGCGAACGGGCTGCATTTCCTGATCGCTTGGGAGATCTTCACCGTCGCCGCGTATTTTCTGATTACGCTGGAGCGGCAAAAGCGCGAAGTGCGCGCGGCAGGCTGGCTGTATTTGGCGGCCTCGCATGTGAGCATGATGTGCCTGTTCGCGTTTTTCGCTTTGTTGGCGGCGCGCACCGGCGGCTGGGACCTCGGGCCGATGCGGGCGCGCGGCGACCTTGCGCCGTTGTTCTGGCTCGCGCTAGTGGGATTTGGCCTGAAAGCGGGCATGTTTCCGCTGCACGTCTGGCTGCCCTCCGCCCATGCGAATGCGCCGAGCCACGTGTCGGCCATGTTGTCGGGGGTAACGCTGAAGCTGGGGATTTACGGGCTGGTGCGGTTCAGCGGCTGGCTGCCGGTGCCGCCGGCGGCGGGGTGGGTGGTTGCGGTGCTGGGCGTGGCGAGTGCGGTGCTCGGCGTCGCGTTTGCGCTCGGGCAGCACGACCTCAAGCGGCTGCTCGCCTACCACAGCGTAGAGAACATCGGAATTATTCTTATCGGGCTGGGCTTTGCGCTCATTGCGGCGGCACACGGCCACCCGGGGTGGGGGCAGTTGGCGCTCGCGGGCGGGCTGTTGCACGTATGGAACCACGGGCTGTTCAAATCGCTGCTGTTTTTTGGCGCGGGCTCGGTGCTGCACGCGACGGGCACGCGCGAGATGAGCCGGCTCGGCGGGCTGTGGCGTGCCATGCCGTGGACCACGGGCTGCTTCGTGCTCGGTGCGGCGGCGATCTCCGGACTGCCGCCGCTCAACGGTTTCGTGAGTGAATGGCTGGTCTTTATCGGACTGTTCGATGCCGTGGGCGCGGGTGGGCTCTCGGCTTGGGCGGCGGGGCCCGCGGCGATGCTGCTCGGCGTCACTGGGGCACTGGCGCTGGCCTGTTTCGTGAAGGTCTGCGGCGTAGTCTTTCTCGGCACGGCACGCACGGAGGCCGCGGCGCAGGCGCACGAATGCGGCCCGCTGATGCGAGGGCCGATGCTCGTGCTGGCAGCGGCGTGCATCGCCATCGGACTCGCGCCGGTGCTGTTCTGGCCGGCGGTGGCCAATGCCGTGGCCGCCTGGCAGCCGGGTTGGGCGATGACGGCGCCGCCCGCGCCGCTGGCGGCGCTCGGCGCCTGTCAGGTGGCGCTGGCCTTTGCCGCGACGCTCGGCGTGATCCTGCTGTGGCGGCGCGTGCGGCGGAACGGCGTGGCGCGGGCGGTCACGTGGGACTGCGGCTACGCTACGCCCACCCCGCGGATGCAATACACGGCGGGCTCGTTCGCGGAAATCATCACCGGTTGGTTTGACTGGATCTTGCGGCCGCAGCGCCACAGCGAACGGCCGCAGGGAATTTTTCCGGCGCATGCCAGCCATCGGGAGCATACGCCGGAAACGGTGCTGGAGCACGTCGTCGAGCCGGCCGGCGAGGCCGTCATGAATGTCGCCGCGGCCGTGCGGCGGCTGCAACACGGCCGGCTGCAGTTTTATATTCTTTATCTCGTCATCGGCATGGCGGGGCTGGCGGCGCTGGTCCTGGCGGGAGGCGGCCGATGAAAATAGCTTTCGATCTTATCTGCCGGCTCGTCGTCTGGCTGCTGCTGGCGCCGTTGGTGCCAGGCATCATCAACAAAGTGAAGGCCTGGGTCGCGGGCCGGCGCGGGCCGCCGGTGCTTCAATTGTATTACGACCTGGGGCGGCTTTGGCGGAAAGGCGTCGTCTTGAGCACCACCGTGTCGCCGGGTTTCGTCGCCGGGCCGGCGATCGCCTGGGTGGCGCTGGTGGGGGCGGCGATGCTGCTGCCGGTGGGCTCGCTGTGGCCGGCGGCAGTGTTCCGGGGCGACGCGATCCTGTTTGTCGGGCTGCTGGCCTTGGCGCGCTTTGCCACGGCCGGGGCGGCGATGGACACGGGCTCGGCCTTCGAGGGAATGGGCGCAGCGCGTGAGGTCAGCTACGCGGTGCTCGCGGAGGCGGCCATCATCGCGGCCCTGCTCACGCTGAGCTTGCAGAGCCGCAGCGTGGCGCTGGCGGAGATGCTGGCGACGCCGGTCGGGGCGGGGGCGGTGCTGCTCGCCGGTGGGTTGTTCACGGTGCTGCTCGCGGAGAATTGCCGGGTGCCGTTTGACGATCCGAACACGCACCTCGAGCTGACCATGATCCACGAGGTGATGGTGCTCGATCACAGCGGATCGCCGCTCGCGGCGATCCTGCATGGCAGCGCGATCAAGCTGCTGATGTTTTCGGTGCTGCTGGCCGAGGCGGTGCTGCCGATCGGACAACTGCCCCCGCTCGGGGCCGCGGGCGCGCTGGCGGCGGCGGTGCTGGTTTTGGCAGTGATGGTGGGACTGGTGGAATCGCTGCTCGCGCGGCTGGCGTTTCGCCGCGTGCCGCTGCTGCTGACGACGGGATTTTTGCTGTGCCTCTTTGCGATGCTGGCGACGTGGCGGGGGGGGGGGAGATGAGCGCGTTGAACCTCCTTGTCGCCCTGGCGATGGGCTTGAACCTCATGGCGCTGGCGAGCAGCCGGCTGCCAACGGTCATCAACGCGGCGGCCTGCCAGGGCATGGTGCTGGGCGTGCTGCCCCTGTTCCTGGGCGCGGAAACGCACTGGCTGGTATGGCTGGTGGCGGTGGGCACGGTCGCGGTGAAGGGATTTGTGATTCCCGGGCTGTTGCGGCGGGCGCTGCGCGCGGCGCGCATTGACCGCGAAGTACAGCCGCTGCTCGGTTTCGTGCCGTCGCTGCTGGTGGGCGCGGGCGCGATGATCGGCGCGGTGGCCCTCGCCGACGCGTTGCCGCTGCGGCCGGAGGATGCCGGATCGCTGCTCGTGCCCGCTTCGTTTGCGACGATGGTCAGCGGCTTTCTGCTGTTGATCGGGCGCACGAAGGCGATTGTGCAGGTCTGCGGCTACCTGATCCTGGAAAACGGCATCTACCTGTTCGGCCTGCTGCTGATCCATGCGACCCCGCTGATCGTGGAAGCGGGCATCCTGCTCGACCTGACGGTGGCGGTGTTCGTCATCGGCATCATCGTGGACCGCATCCAGCGCGAGTTCGATTCGCTCGACACCCGCAAATTAACCGTCCTGCGCGAATGAAGGAGCTCGCCCTCATCCTCGTGCCCTTGGTGGGAGCGGCGGCCGCGTTGCTGTGGCCGGTGAACCGCACGCGGCCGTGGCTGCTGCCGATTGTCGGCTCGGTGCACGCCGGTCTGGCGCTGGCGATCTTGTTGTATCCTCCCGCGGTGGTGGCCGGTGCTTGGCTGGGCTGCGATGCGCTCGCCCGCGGGGTGGTTCCGATGGTCTCGTGGTTGTTTCTGGCCTGCGCGGCCTACGGCGTGCCCTACCTGCGCTTGCGCGGGGAGCGCGACAACCGCGTGTTTGTCGGCGTGTTTCTGGCGATCCTCGGGCTGCTCAGCCTCGCCTTGATGGCGCAACACCTGGGGCTGCTGTGGGTCGCGGCGGAGGCGGCGACGCTCGCGACCGTGCCGCTGCTGCACTACAGCGGCAACGCCCGCGCGTTCGAGGCGACGTGGAAATATCTCCTGGTGGGCGGCACCGGCATCGCGCTGTCACTGCTCGGCTCGTTCTGTCTCGGCTACGCCTCGCTGCACGGCGGCGGGACCGGCGACCTGACTTTTGCAGGACTGGCGGCGCAGGGTGCCGGCCTGACGCGGCCCTGGGTGCTCGCGGCGTGGGTTCTGTTGCTGACGGGTTATGGCACGAAAATGGGGCTGGCCCCCATGCACACGTGGAAACCGGACGCCTATGGCGAGGCGCCGGGGATCGTGGGTGCACTGCTTGCCGGCGGGATGACGACCATGGGCTTTGTCGCGCTGTTGCGGGTGCGCCGGGTGGTCGACGCGGCCGGGGCGGGGGCGGCCGCGACCCACACCCTGCTGGCGCTCGGTTTATTTTCGATGCTGGTGGCGGCGCTGTTCCTGCTGCGCACCTCCGATTTCAAGCGGATGCTCGCCTACTCGAGCATCGAGCACATGGGAATTCTCAGCGTGGGCGCGGCGCTCGGGGGCGCAGGCGTGTGGGCGGCATTGTTTCACGTCTGGACAAATGGCCTGACGAAAGGGGCGCTGTTTTTGAGTGCGGGCAACATCCGCCGCGCGGCGGGAGGTCGGACGCAGGACGAAGTTGCCGGCATGATGCTGTTCACCCCGGTATCGGCGCGGATTTTCGTCGCGGGCCTGTTCGCGGTGACGGCGCTGCCACCTTTCGGGCCGTTCTTCAGCGAACTGCGCATTTTGCGCGCAGGGCTCGAGGCGGGAAGGGGCTGGACGGTCGCGGCTTTTCTCGGCGCCCTGCTGATTGCGTTTTTCGGGCTCACCCGGCTCGTGTTCGCCATCGTGGACGGCCGGCCGCGAGCGGCCGCGCGGCAAACGGGCGCGCAGTTTCGCGAAAGCGTCAGCGTCATCGCCCCGCCACTCGTGCTACTGGGGGCGTCGCTCTGGCTTGGCGTCGCGCCGCCCGCGATGCTACGCGAAGCCTGGACGGCATCGGTCACTTTGCTTTTTCCCGCGCCATGAGCACGCCTCCCGACTTTGTCCTGATGGGCAACGCCACCAGCCTCCCATGGGCCGAGGTCCCGGAGTGGCCGGCGGAGGAGCTGGTCGCGTTGACGGCGGTGCAACTGGAGCGCGGGGGCCGGTTGTGCGCGTGGTTCGGCGTCCCGGAGCGCGACGCGACGCGCCTCGTGGCCGTGCTGGCGTTCGATGCGGACAACACTTTGGCGGTGGGACGCAGCCGGCCGGTGCGCGGTGCCTATCCGGCACTCACGCTGCGGCACGCGCAGGCGCACCTGTTCGAGCGCGAGGTGTGGGAGCAGCACGGCATTGTGCCCGAGGGGCATCCGTGGCTGAAACCGGTGCGGCGGAACCAGGGCACCGCGCCCGCCAACGGGGAGTTTTTCCGGGTCGAGGGCCGCGAAGTGCACGAGGTCTCGGTCGGACCGGTGCACGCCGGCGTGATCGAGCCGGGACATTTTCGCTTTCAATGCGCGGGGGAGGAAGTGTGGCATCTGGAGATCGCCCTCGGCTATCAGCACCGCGGCATCGAGGAGGCGCTCACGGGCGGACCGCATCGGGCGACGCTCGCGCAGATGGAGACGATCGCGGGGGATTCGACGATTGCCCATGCCACGGCGCACGCACTCGTCGGCGAGGCGCTCGCCGGCACGGAGGCGCCGCTGCGTGCGCAATGGCTGCGCGCCCTCACACTCGAACTCGAGCGCCTCGCGAATCACGCCGGGGATCTCGGGGCGCTGGCGAACGACGTGGCGTTTCTCCCGACCGCGGCGGCCTGCGGCAAGATTCGCGGTGATTTCCTGAATCTCACCGCGCTGGTGTGCGGCAATCGCTTCGGCCGCGGGCTGGTCCGACCCGGCGGATGCCGCCATGATCTCGACGCGGACCGCGGGGTTCGGCTCGCGGCGCAGGTGAGTCGCGCCGTGGCGGAGACGGAGGAGGCGACCGCGTGGCTGTGGGACGCCGGGTCCGTGCGGTCGCGTTTCGAGGGCACCGGGGTGGTGTCCGGCGACGTGGCCGCGGAGATCGGGCTGGTCGGGCCGGCGGCCCGGGCGTGCGGGCTGGTGCGCGACGTGCGCTACGACCACCCCGCTGGCTGGCACCGATTTGCGCAGACGCCGGTGGCCGTCTGGCCGGGCGGCGACGTGTTTGCGCGGGCGCGGGTGCGGGCGCTGGAACTGCAGCGCTCGGGGGTGTTTCTCGCGGAGCAACTTGCCGCCGGACCCGACGGTCCCATGGGCGCGGCGCTGCCGCCGATGGCAGGTGACACGCTGGCGGTGGCGCTCACCGAGGGCTGGCGCGGCGAGACGTGCCACGCGGCGCTGACGGACGGCGACGGAAAATTCCGCCGGTACAAGATTGTCGATCCCTCGTTCCACAACTGGACGGGGCTGGCACTCGCGATGCGCGGCCAGGCCATTTCGGATTTTCCGGTCTGCAACAAGAGCTTCAACCTCTCCTACTGCGGCTTCGATCTCTGACCATGTTTGCCGTCGACTCCATCCTCCACCGCCTGCGGCACGGCTGCCAGACCATGGCTTATCCGGCGGGTCCACCGCCGCCCTTACCGGACCGTCACGGCGGTTCGCTGCGGGTCGACGCAGCCAAGTGCGCCGAGGGCTGCGCGGCGTGCGTGACCGTGTGCCCCACGCAGGCAATCACCCGACCCAAGGACCGGATGGTGGAACTCGATCTCGGGCGGTGTATTTTTTGCGCGGCCTGCGTCGAGGTCTGCCCGACGAAGGCGATCACGCAGACGGGCGATCACCGCATGGCTGTGCGGAAGCGCGAGGATTTGCTGCTCGGTTCACCCGGTGCGGAAGAGTTGCGCTTGGGAGAGGCGCTGGACGGGAAGCTGCGCCGGCTGTTCGGCCGGTCACTGCGACTGCGGCAAGTGAGTGCGGGCGGCTGCAACGCGTGCGAGGCGGACGTAAACGTGCTGGGCACGATCGGATGGGATTTGGGACGCTTCGGCATCCAGTTCGTCGCCTCGCCGCGGCATGCGGACGGATTGCTGATTACCGGGCCCGTCACGCAAAGCATGCGTCTGGCCCTCGAGAAAACCTATGCGGCGGTGCCTGCGCCCAAGATTGTGATCGCCGTCGGAGCGTGCGCCATCGCCGGCGGCCCCTTCGTCGGCCACCCGCAGCAGTGCGACGGCGCGAACGCGGTGGTGCCGGTGGATTTGTTCATCCCCGGTTGCCCCCCGCACCCGCTGACGATTCTGGACGGGCTGCTGCGTCTCTTGGGCCGCCTCGAAGAGGGCAAACGCGGCTAGCCGACCACCGTTTTGATCAGCTTGCCGAGGTCGGACACGCGGTAGGGCTTCGTGAGGTGGCCGCAGAACCCGGCGTCGAGGAACTTGCGGACCATGTCCTCGTTGTCGTAGCCGCTGGAAATGATGGCGCGCACGTCGGGATCGAGTTTCTTGAGCGCGGTGAAGGTTTCCTCGGCACCCATCCCGGCGGTGACGTTGATGTCCATGATCACCGCGTCGTAAGGCCGGCCGATGTTGAGGTAGCGCTTGTAGAGCACGAGGACCTCGTCGCCGTTCTTCGCGAGGTCGAACTTGTAGTCGAGGCTCTTGAGCATCGAGGCCGTGAGCGAAGTGATGGATGCGTCGTCGTCCATGAACAACACGCGCCCCGTGCCGAAACGCAGCGAGGGGGCTCGACGCGCCTGCACTTCCGGGGGCTTGCCCGCGGGCGGGAGATACACGCTGAAGGCGGTGCCGACGCCGACGGCAGTGTCGACGGTGATCTGGCCGCCGTGTTTGCGCACGATGGTGAGGACGGTGGCGAGGCCGAGGCCGGTGCCGTGCTTCTTGGTGGTGAAGAACGGGTCGAAGATCTTGGCGACGTTCTCCGGCGGGATGCCGCTGGCGTTGTCGCGCACTTGGAACTCGACGTAATCGCCGGCGGGCAGGGCCGCAACCTGGCCATCCACGAGGGTGACGTTGCCGGCCTTGAGCTGGAGCTTGGCGCGGTGGGGCGCGGGCGGCATGGCCTGCAGGGCGTTGACGATGAGATTCTGGAACACCTGCAGGATCTGCGCGCGGTCCACCTGGA
>Ga0265327_10005254_pt1 | contig 10910 bp, 12 predicted proteins | sample 41621metaG_FD_202089 | JGI IMG/M metagenome (GOLD analysis project Ga0265327, IMG submission 202089) | Rhizosphere microbial communities from Carex aquatilis grown in University of Washington, Seatle, WA, United States - 4-16-21 metaG | ecosystem: Host-associated > Plants > Roots > Rhizosphere... | reverse complement strand
GGTTCTTCACGACGACGTCGGCGTTGAGGATCTCGTTCGTCGGCACCCGGCCGCCGCCCTCCATCGCCGGGATGAGCTTCTGGCAGATGAAGCCGCGCAGCGAGCCCGAGATCGCGCGCCGGGCCTGGATCTGCTCCTCGGGCGGGAAGAATTCGAAGAGGCGCGTCAGCGACTGCGACACCGTCGCGGCGTGCATGGTGGAGAACACCAGGTGGCCCGTCTCGGCCGCGGAGATTGCCGTCTCGAAGGTCTCGCGGTCGCGCATTTCACCGATGAGGATGATGTCGGGGTTCTGGCGCAGCACCGCCTTGATCGCCAACTCGAAGCTCGGGACGTCGAGGCCGATCTCGCGCTGCTGGAACAGCGACTTCTCGTCCTGGAAGGTGTACTCGATCGGGTCCTCGATCGTGACAATGTGCTTGTCCATGTTCTGGTTGATCCAGTTCAGCATGGCGGCCATCGTGGAACTCTTGCCCGAGCCGGTGGCGCCGCAGATCAGCAGGATGCCGTCCTTCGCCTGCGCCAGCTTCAGCAGCGGGTCCTGCTGGATGCCGAGGTCCTCGAAGTTCGGCACGCGGCTCTTGATGTGACGCATGACGATGCTGACGAGCCCGCGCTGGTGGAAGGCGTTGACGCGGAAGCGCCCCACGCCGTCAGCGGCATAGGCGAAGTCCACCTGGCCGTCGTCGTCCCACTTCTTCTTGAAGACCTTGGGCACGTGCTCGTCCACGAAGGCCTGCGCCTCCGGGCAGGAGATCGGATCCATTTCCACGGGCTTCAGCCGACCCGAGAGCCGCACGTAACCGGGTTTGTTGGACTTGACGACGATGTCGCTCGCGCCGCTGTCGACGGCGAGCTTCAACAGGTCGTTGATGATTTCCGTGTGAGGTGTGGCCATGGGTAAAAAAGCGTTGCGGATTCCCTATTTCACCATGCGCTCTACGGCAAGGCTACATTGCCCCTGCTCCCATGAAACTCCGTCCGCTGACTGGAACGATCACGGCGCTCGTCACGCCCTTCAGAAATCACGAGGTGGCCTACCGCGACCTCGCGAAGCTGGTGGAGTATCAGATCAAAGGCGGCGTCAACGGGCTCGTCCCGGTCGGCACGACCGGCGAGTCCCCCACGCTGAGCCACGAGGAGCACATGGAGGTGGTCCGCGCCGTGATCGCCACGGCCCGCGGACGCGTGCCGGTGATCGCGGGCACGGGCTCCAATTCCACGCACGAGGCCGTCGAGCTGACGCAGCACGCGCATGCGGCCGGCGCCGACGGCATGCTCGTGGTCGCGCCCTACTACAACAAGCCCAACCAGGAGGGCCTGTTCCGGCACTTCTGCGCCGTGGCCGAGGCCACCGACCGGCCGATCATCCTCTACTCCATCCCGGGCCGCTGCGGCATCGAGATCGGCGTCGGCGTGGTCGAGCGGCTGCGCGCCCGTTACGGGCACGTCCGGTGGATCAAGGAGGCCGGCGGCAACGTTGACCGCGTGGACCAGCTCAAGTCGGCGCTCGGCGCGGATATCACGGTGCTCAGCGGCGACGACTCCCTCACCCTGCCCTTCATGGCCGTCGGCGCCGAGGGCGTGATCAGCGTCGCCTCCAACCTGGTCGTCCGCGAGGTCAGCCAGATGGTGCGCCTGGCCCTCGCCAACGACTTCACGCAGGCGGCCCGGCTGCACCGCCGGCTCTATCCGCTGTTCAAGGCGGTGTTCCTCGACCCGAACCCGGTGCCGATCAAGGTCCTCCTCGCCCGCGCGAAGCTCATCGGCTCCCCGGCCGTGCGCCCGCCGCTGTGCGAGCTCACGCCCGCCCACCTCCCGATCCTGCTCAAGGCCCTCGCCTCCGCCCGCCGCTAATCCCATGGCACCCCGCATCCTCATCAATGGCGCCAAGGGCCGCATGGGCCAGGCGATCGCCGCCGCCGCGCCGGAGCTCGGCCTGACGGTGGGCGCAGCGGTCGACGTCGGCGACGACCTCGGCCGCGCCCTCGACTCGGCCGACGTCATCGTCGACTTCAGCTCCCACCACGCGACCCGCGCGGTGCTCGAGCTCGCCGCGGCGCGCCGCAAGGCCGTCGTGATCGGCACCACCGGGCACAGCGCCGCGACCAAGGCGGAGCTGCTCGCGCTCGCCGCCAAAGTGCCCTGCGTGTGGGCCGGCAACTTCTCGGTCGGCGTGAACCTGCTCTTCGCCCTCACGCGCCGCGCCGCCGCCGTCCTCGGCTCCGACTACGACGCGGAGGTCGTGGAGATGCACCACCGGTTCAAGAAGGACGCGCCCAGCGGCACCGCCGCGCGCCTGCTCGAGATCATCCTCGAGGAGCGCAAGCTCACCGCCGCGGCGCTGCGCCACGGCCGCCAGGGCATCACCGGCGAGCGCACGCCCGCCGAGGTCGGCATCCACGCGCTGCGCGGCGGCGACGTCGTCGGCGACCACACCGTGATTTTCGCCGCGCTCGGCGAGCGCCTCGAGCTGAGCCACAAGGCCAGCGACCGTGGCATCTTCGCCCGCGGCGCCCTGCGCGCCGCCCAGTGGGTCGCCACCCGGCCGCCGGGCGTGTATGACATGCAGGATGTGCTGGGGCTGAAGTGACGCCATGATCACCTCCATCCAGGGCACGCTGACCGCGGCCACGCCGTTGCACGCGGTCGTCGAGCTCAACGGCTTCGGCTACGAGGTGAACATCCCGGTCACCACGGCCGAGAAACTCCCCGGACCCGGCGCGACGGTCAAGCTGCACACCCACGTGATCTACCGTGAGGACGCGCAGACCCTCTACGGCTTCGCCACGCCCGCCGAGCGTGACTTCTTCCGGCTGATGATCGAGCACGTCACGGGCGTCGGCCCGAAGGTCGCGCTGAGCATCATGAGCCGGCTCTCGCTCCCCCTGTTGGAGGAGGCCATCCGCATCGGCGACATCGCGACGCTGGCCAAGTGCCCGGGCATCGGCAAGAAGACCGCCGAGCGCCTCGTGGTGGAATTGAAGTCCAAGGTCGGCGGCACCGCGACCTCCGTGGAGCCCGGCGCCCCGGCCGAGGTGTCACCGAGCTCGCACCGGGATGCCGTCGCCGCGCTCACCGCGCTGGGCTACAAGGCCGCGGATGCGGACCAGGCGGTCCGGCGGGCCGCGCTCACGCTCGGGCCGAAGGCCACGACGGAGGCGCTGATCAAGAAGGCGCTGGCCTGACTTACTTCTGGAAGCGGACGGCGGCCATCTCGACCTTGCCCTGGAACGGGCGCACGGTGCGGATCGCGCGGTTGTTGGCCGGGAGCGGCGTGCGTCCGCCGAAATGCAGGTCGTCGATCGAGACCGCCTCCATCGAACTGAGGCGGACGTCGTTCATCCAGTCACCGAAGGCCACCTGGTCGCCGTTGGAAGCCAGCTCGACGGCCTCCCCGTTCGTCTCGCGCAGATTGAGCGAGCGCGGGCCGAGCACCGGCCGCAGGACCGGGCGGGCGGCAGTGGTCGCGGCCACCGCCTGAACCGCGGCGGGCGCGGTGACCTGGGCCATGGTGTCGGGGGCCACGGGGGCCGGGCGGTGCGAGCGGACGACAAAGACGAGCGCGAGGCAGGCCGCGGCGGCCACCAGGGTGCCGGCGTAGGCCGGCCAGCCGAGGGTGCGGCGCGGCTTGAAAGCCACGATCGCGGGAGCAGGCGCGGGCTCCGGGGCCTCGGTGCGGAACGCCTCGCCCAGCTGCACGCAGGCCTTCTGCATCTGGCAGTACTGGCGATAGACAACGCGGCGCTCGGGACTCGAGCGAACCTCGGCCTCCAGCAGCGCGGCATCTTCCGGGCTGATCTGGTGGTCAACGTAGAGGTTCAGTAGTTCGATGAACTTGGACTCTTTCATGGTGGTGTTGGGTCGGGTGCGGCAGAGGTCAGGCTGCCTGGTCAGGTCTTGAAATCTTCGCCGAGCTTGGCGCGCAGGCTCTCGCGGGCGCGGGCAATGCGGCTTTTCACGGTGCCGACGGAAATGCCGAGGATGTCGGCGATCTCCTCGTAGGACAGGTTCTTGATGTTGCGGAGGGTCAGGATCTCGCGGTGCTTCGCGCTCAGCCGCTCCATCGCCTGCCCGATGCGGGTGACGAACTCCGAGGTCACGGTGATGTCGCCCGGGGTTTCCACCTCAGCCGGGATCAGGTCCGCCAGGGTCGTCGGGTTGTCGCCGCTCACCGGGGCGTCGAACGACACGGACTTGTCCCGCTTGCGGCGCCACCAGTACCAGTAGCGGTTGCGGGCCAGGTTGGTCGCGATCTGGTAAAGCCAGGTGGAGAAAGCGGAGTCGCCCCGGAAGTTGACCAGCCCGCGGTGGGCCCGGATGAAGGCGTCCTGGGTGACCTCCTCGGCATCCTCCGCATTGCGCAGCAACTGGTGGACCATCGCGTAAATGCGGTCCCAATAGCGCGAAACCATTTCATCGAACGCCGCCTGGTCGCCGTTTTTGAAGCGATCGACGAGCATCTGATCAAGGGCTACTTCCTGAGCTTTGGTTGACATGCGTTCAACCTCGCTCTGATGGGCATATTTCTGGATTGTTCCCAATTTCGTGGTGAGTGGATGCGTGGATTATGCCGGCGCGTCGGTGCGGTCAATGCCGCCCCGTCGCTCCCGCCCCCGAAATTACTTGCCAAAGCACGATGGCGGAACCTATTTCGCGCTTTTCCTTTACTTTGCCCGGGGGCTGGTAGCTCAATGGTAGAGCAGTTGCCTTTTAAGCAATTGGTTCTGGGTTCGAATCCCAGCCGGCCCACCATCTTTACAACTCCGCCCACAACCTGCGATCGCCCAAATGAAGCGTCTGATCATCATTGAAGACCAAACCGCGGTGAGGGAGATGCTTGCGGAGATTCTTCGGCTCGATCCGAACTACGAGCTCGTGGGTGAGAGCGGCGATGGCCAGAACGCCGTCGCACTCTGCCTGGAAACCAAGCCCGACCTACTGATCCTCGACGCCAAGCTCCCGGGCCTCAACGGCGTCGATATCCTCCGGCGGACCGCCAAGAAATTGCCTGGCATGCGCGTGCTGGTGTTCTCGGGCTACGAGAACCCCGTCCTGGTCCGCGAGATGCTCGAGGCCGGCGCCCATGGCTTCGTCGAGAAGACCGCCGGCCTGGGCGAGTTCAAGAAGGGCCTCGAGACGGTCGGCAATGGCGGCACCTACTTCGGCCCCGCGGTCGCCGCCCTGCTGCGGGACGTCGTCGCGAACCCCGACGCCAGCAGCGCCTCCGACTTCCTCACCGACCGCGAGCGCGAGATCCTGCAGCTCGTCGCCGAGAGCCACAGCACCCGCGAGATCGCGGCCAAGCTCGGCATCAGCATCAAGACCGTCGACAACCACCGCACCAACCTCATGCGCAAGCTCAACCTCCACGACGTCGCCAGCCTCACCCGCTACGCGCTGGAGGTCGGCCTGATCGAGCAGAAGAAGGCGCAGTAAAGCCTTGCCGCCGCGGACTCGTTGCCCAATAGAATTTCACCGACCACCCTCGACCACTCCATGAATATCGCCTCGAAGAAACTGATCCTCGTCATCGCCAGCGCCGTGTTCCTCCTTGCGGGCTGCAAAAAGAAGCCGGCGCGCCCCGATCCGAGCGCGACGGTTCTCGGGCCCACCGGCACGGTCTCGCCGGAGACGCTGGCGCCGGCCGCTGATCCGAACGCGGCGGGCCTCCAGCAGCGCGATCCGAACATCATCGAGACGGATGACATGATCAAGGGCCTGCTCGGCGCGGTCTACTTCGACTTCGACAAGTCCAACGTCAAGGAGAGCGAGCGCGCGAAGATCCAGGCCGCGAAGGACTACCTCGCGAAGAACCCGACGCACCGCATCCTCTTCGAGGGCCACTGCGACTGGCGCGGCACCGACGAGTACAACCTGAGCCTCGGCGACCGCCGCTCCACCGCCGCCAAGAAGTACCTCATCTCGCTCGGCATCCCCGCCGACAAGGTCGAGGCCAACTCCAAGGGCAGCCTCGAGGCCGCCAAGAACGCCGACGACGCGACGATGGCCAAGGACCGCCGCGCCGAGATCATCGTGCTGAAGAAGTAACCTTCCCCCACTCTGCCAAAAGCCCCGGTGCGAACCGGGGCTTTTTTTATTTTTACCACGAAGCGCACCAAGCACACGAAGGAATGCCTTTCCCGCGGATGCATCCGGATGACGGGATGGCTGAATTCTAATCGTGGCATCCCCGTAACTCCCGGGACGTACACCGGGATCGTGGACTTCGTGAGCTTCGTGCCCTTCGTGGTGACCTTACCCTTGCGCGATGGCTGACAGGATCCGCTTCGAGGTCGCGATGCCTTTCTTCATGACATCGAGGTTAAAGCTCTCGTTGGGCGCGTGCAGGTTGTCCTGCGGCAGGAACAGGCCCATCATCACGGAGTCGAGCCCAAGCACCCGCTTGATCTCGCCGATGATCGGCACGCTGCCGCCCTCGCGGAGATAGAGCGGGGCCCGGCCCCAGATCTCGGTCACGGCGGCATCCGTCGCGCGGAACGCCCGCGCCAGCACCGGCGACTGGTCCTTGGGGGTGTTCGTGCGGTCGGGTGGCACCACCACGTAGGGCTCGCCGCTGTGCCCGGGCACAATTTTCAGGCGCACGCCCTTCGACGCCCGCGCCTCGATCGCGCTGGTGACGAGAGCCCGGATCTTGTCCGGCACCTGGTTCGCCACGAGCCGGCACGTGATCTTCACGAAGGCGCGGCTGGGGATCACCGTCTTGCTGCCCTCCCCCTGGTAGCCGCCGCCAAAACCATTGAACTCCAGCGTCGGGAAGAAACGCACCGCCTCGAAGGGCGTGATGCCCGGCGGCACGTGAAACGCATCGATGCCGAGGAATTTCCGGTACTCCTCCTCCTTCGCGCCGAGCTTGCGCAGCTCCTCGCGCTCCCACGGCTCCACGTCGAGCACGTCGTCATAGAAGCCGGGGATGTTCACGCGGCCGTCGGGAGTGTGCAGCGACGCGCATAGCTCGGCGAGTGCCTGGATCGGGTTGAGCAGGACGCCGCCATGCAGGCCGGAATGCAGGTCGCTGTTCGGGCCGGTCGCTTCGACCTCGAGGGCCACCAGCCCGCGCAGCCCGGCCGTGATGACCATCTGCTGCTCGTTCGGGATGCCCGTGTCGGAGAGAAACACCAAGTCCGCGGACTTCAGCCGCTCGCGGTAGGCGCGGATGAAGGGCCCAAAGCTGGGGCTGCCCATCTCCTCCTCGCCCTCGATCAGGAACGTGATCCGCAGCGGCAGCTTCGGGTTCTCCTCGAGCAGCTGGCCGACCGCCGTGATGTGAGTCAGCAGCGGGCCCTTGTTGTCGGCCGCGCCGCGGCCGTAGATGCGGTTGCCGCGGATGGTGGGCTCGAAGGCCGGCGATTCCCACAGATTGAGCGGGTCCGGCGGCTGCACGTCGTAATGGCCGTAGATGATCACGTGCGGCCAGGACGCGGGGCCCGGGCGCTGCGCCAGGATGATCGGATGCAGGTCGGTCTTCACCACCTCCACCTCAAAGCCCATCGAGCGGAGCAGGCCGGAGACGAACTCCTGGGCGCCCCGCATGCCGTCCTTGAACTTGGAGTCGGCGGAGACGCTCGGTTGGCGGATGAATTCCTTCAGTTTTTCAACAGGGTCGAACATGCCGGCACGCTGGCGCATTTCCCGCGTCCACGCCAACCGCAAAACAGCCCGCCTGGCTCAGTGCTTGAAGTGCCGGATGCCGGTGAAGACCATCGCCACGCCGCGCTCGTCGGCCGCCTTGATGACCTCGTCGTCGCGCACCGAGCCGCCCGGCTGGATCGCCGCCGTGGCGCCCGCGTCGGCCGCGGCGATGAGGCCGTCGGCAAACGGGAACAGCGCCTCGCTCGCCACCACCGAGCCCTGCAGGTCCAGCCCGGCCGCGCCGGCCTTCCAGACCGCGATGCGCGAGCTGTCCACGCGGGCCATCTGCCCGGCGCCCACGCCGAGCGTCTGCTCGCCGCGGCAGTACACGATGGCGTTCGACTTGACGTGCTTGCCCACGATCCAGCCAAACATCAGCCCCGCCCACTCCTCCGGCGTCGGGGAGCGCTTCGTGACCACCTTGAACTTGGACGGATCCCCGAGCGTGGCGTCGCGGTCCTGCACCAGCACGCCGCCCACCACGCTGCGCACCTCGCGGAGCGAGTCGGCCCCGAGCCCGCCCTTCGCGATCATGAGCCGGAGGTTTTTCTTCGCCGCGAAAATTGCCCGGGCCTCGTCGCTGAACCGCGGGGCGATGATCACCTCGGTGAAGATCTCGGCGATCGTCCGCGCCAGCGGCGCCTCCAGCGTGCGGTTCACCACGATGATCCCGCCGAACGGCGCCTGCCGGTCGGTCGCGAACGCCTTCTCCCACGCCGCCTCGAGCGTGTCCGCGCTCGCCACGCCGCAGGGATTCGTGTGCTTCAGGATCGCCACGGTCGGGCGCTGGAACTCGCCGATGAGGTACGTCGCCGAGGTGATGTCCAAGATATTGTTGTAGCTGAGTTCCTTCCCCTGGAGCTGCTCGAAGTGCTCGTGGAAGCTGCCGTACAGCGCGGCCTGCTGGTGCGGATTCTCGCCGTAGCGGAGGCTCTGGGCCTTGCGGTACGAAAGCGTCAGGTTCTCGGGGAAGCCCGCCAGCGCCGCGAGGTCCGGGCCCGCCGCCTGCGCCTCGAGGTACTGCGCGATCGCGGTGTCGTAGCGGCCGGTCCGCTGGAAGACCTTCAGCGCGAGCCGGCGCCGCAGCTCGGCCAGCGCGGCCGGCTGACCCAGGGCCGCGAGCACCGCGCCGTAGTCGGCGGGATCGCAGACGACCGTGACACTCTCATGGTTTTTCGCGGCGCTGCGCAGCATGGAGGGCCCGCCGATGTCGATGTTCTCGATCGCCTCCTCCAGCGTCACGTGCGGCTTCGCCACCGTGGCCTCGAACGGGTACAGGTTCACGACCACGAGGTCGATCAGGTCGATGCCGGCCTGCGCCGCCTGCGCCAGGTGCTCGGGCTTGTCGCGCCGGCACAGCAGGCCGCCGTGGATCTTCGGGTGCAGCGTCTTCACGCGTCCCTCCATCATCTCGGGGAAGCCGGTGTGCTGGCTCACCTCGGTCACGGGCAGCCCCCGCTCCGCGAGGAGCCGGGCCGTGCCGCCCGTCGAGAGGAGCGTGTAGCCGTGCTGCCGCACGAGGACCGTGGCGAAGTCCGCCAGGCCGTTCTTGTCGCTGACGGAGAGAAGGGCGAATTTGGCCATGCTGGATCCCGAGTGTTGAGCCCGCGCCAAACCGCCAGCAAGTCCGAAAGCCTCTTGCTCCGCGCAACTTCCCGCGTCTCTTATGCGGCGTGTCCTGCTCCAGCGAACTTCCCGGCCTCACCGCGCGCCTTGACCAGCTCCATTACCACCACGGGGGCGCCACGCTGCCGCCGGACCAGCCGCACGCCTTCGTCTATTACATCACGATCCGCAACGGCTCCGACCGCACCGTGACCCTGCTGGGCCGCAAGTGGGTCGTGGAGCACGCCGACGGCAGCCAGCTCGTGATCGAGGGCGACAAGATCGTCGGCGAGACGCCCCGGCTGGCCCCGGGCGAGCAGTTTTCCTACAACAGCTACCACGTCACCGGCTGCGACGCCACCGCCCGCGGCTCGTTCCACGGCGTGGACGAGCTCGGCCGCCGCATCCACGTGCTGCTCCCCGCGTTCACCATGACCATCCCGCAGACCTGAGAAAAAGAACCTCGTTCTCTAGCGCATTCTCGTTCTGTGTCGGCCCACTAAATGAAGCTCATTGATTTGAACCGCGATGGTGGCATCGGCGCCAACAGCATGTTTGTCCAGCTGGGCGACCTCCGCCTCCTCATTGACTGCGGGCTTCATCCCAAGAAGGCCGGCCGCGGCGCCACCCCCGACCTCTCGCTGCTGCGCGGCCAGGCCCTCGACCTGATCATCATCACGCACTGCCACCTCGACCACATCGGCAGCCTGCTGGTCGCGATGCGGGAGCACCCGAACACGCCGGTCATCATGACCACCTCCAGCCGCATGCTGATCGAGCGCATGCTGCACAACTCGGCCAACGTGATGCTGCGCCAGAAGGAGGAGAACAACATCCCGGAGTACCCGCTCTTCACCCATGACGAGATCGACCGCTGTGCCGGGCGCATGACGGGCTTGCCGTTCGGCCACGCGAAGAAGTTCCGCGGCGCGAAGGACGAGATCGAGGTCATCTTCCACCCCGCCGGCCACGTCGCCGGCGCCGCCGGCGTCGAGCTCCACCACAAGCACCGCCAGGTTTTCTTCACCGGCGACGTCCTCTTTGAGAACCAGCGCACGCTCCCGGGCGCGAAGTTTCCCGCCGGCCACTTCGACACGCTGGTCATGGAGACCACCCGCGGCACCACCGAGCGGCCGCTCGGCAAGGAGCGCGTCAACGAGGTTGCCCGCCTCATCCAGAGCATTAACGACACGATCAAGCGCGGCGGCTCCTTTCTCATCCCGGTCTTCGCCCTCGGCCGCATGCAGGAGATCCTCGCGATCATCCACGACGCGCGGAAGTTCGGCCGCCTCGCGGACTGCCCGATCTTCGCCTCCGGCCTGGGCATGGACCTTGCCGACTATTTCGACGAGATCAGCCGCAAGACCCGGCACGTGAACTTCAACCGCGGGATCATCAAGGAACTCAAGATCAAGCCCACGCCGCGCAAGCTCACCCCCGGCGAGGACCCGCAGCAGAACGCGCTCTACATCATCAGCTCCGGCATGCTCGTGGAGCGCACGCCGAGCTACACGCTCGCGTCCGGCCTGGTCGGCCATGCGCGCAACACGATCGGCTTCGTCGGCTACTGCGATCCCGACACCCCCGGCGGCCGCCTCCTGGCCGCGAAGCCGGGCGACACCATCCTGTTCAGACGGCCCATGTGAAGGCCA
>Ga0265327_10005253_pt1 | contig 10910 bp, 9 predicted proteins | sample 41621metaG_FD_202089 | JGI IMG/M metagenome (GOLD analysis project Ga0265327, IMG submission 202089) | Rhizosphere microbial communities from Carex aquatilis grown in University of Washington, Seatle, WA, United States - 4-16-21 metaG | ecosystem: Host-associated > Plants > Roots > Rhizosphere >... | reverse complement strand
TTGCCAGATAAACATCTTGTATGGCATTTAAAATTGCGACGCCGTCCTTCATTGGTTTTTGAAAAGCTTTACGTCCCGAAATCAAACCCATACCACCGGCGCGTTTATTTACAATGGCTGTATAAACGGCATCGAACAAATCGTTAGCGCCCGACGCGCCGCCGGAATTTATTAATCCTTGACGTCCCATGTAACAATTGATTACCTGATAGCGCGTTAAATCAATCGGATGGTCGGTGGTAAGTTGCGAGTAAACTTTGTCGTGCGTCTTAGCAAATTTAATTGCTTTGAAACCGCCATTGTTTTCGGGCAATTTTTGTTTGATAATGTCAGCCTGAATGGTTACGCCAAGGTGATTTGCCTGCGCGGTCAAGTCCGATGCAACGTGATAATCAACGCCGTCTTTTGTAAACGCATTGTTGCGCAGATAACACCAAAGCACAGTAACCATTCCGAGTTCGTGCGCGCGCTCAAAAGCTTTGGCAACTTCAATAATCTGACGGTTCGATTCGGGGCTACCAAAATAAATTGTTGCGCCAACTGCCACAGCGCCCATGTTCCAAGCATCATCGACGGTTCCGAACATTATCTGGTCATATTTGTTTGGATAAGTCAACAATTCGTTGTGATTTAGTTTGACAATAAACGGAATTTTATGCGCATACTTTCGCGCAACAGAAGCCAAAACGCCAAACGTAGAAGCAACAGCATTTGCACCGCCTTCGATGGCAAGTTTTACAATATTCTCGGGGTCGAAATAAATAGGATTCGGCGCAAACGATGCTCCGGCAGTATGTTCTATTCCTTGATCGACCGGTAAAATAGACAAATATCCTGTTCCTGCCAGCCGTCCATGATTATACATATTTTGCAAACTGCGCAAAACTTGTGGATTGCGGTTTGAATCCATCACAACGCGGTCTATAAAATCGGGACCGGGTTGATGCAATTGTTCTTTTGCAACTGTGTTACTTTTGTACGACAACAAATATTCGGCTTTGTCGCCAAGTAATTCTGTTATTTTCTTGAAATCCATTTTGATTAAATTTAGTTTGACAAAATTAATTCGAGCTAATTTACTATAAAATTTCGAATTGACATTCTTATTTCACAAATTTTCTTTTGGCTTGACTTGCATTTAAAAATTTCATAACTTGCAAACAAAAACTTATGAAAAAACTTTTCATTTTTGCAGTAATTTTATTTTCGGTTTCGCTGCGAACCGATGCACAAAAACCTGTCTACATTTTAGCAGAGCCTGCTGGTTGGAACAAAGAAATTATGACCTTTCCAATCGACTTTGCTCCCGAAGTAAATTATCAAGGTTTGGAAGACATCCGTTTTGCACCCGGTTGGGGCAACGATAAAAATGATCAATTCTGGTGTTACACATTTGTGTGGTGGCTTGACAATAGTCCGGTATTCGACGAAAATAAATTGGCAACCGACATGGAAGAATATTTTACCGGATTAGCAAACAGCGTTTTGAAGAGCAAAAACAAAACCGTCGAAAATTTGCCAAAAACATTGGCTACTTTCAAAAAAGATAAATCGGATAACAAAAACGTAAAGGTTTATAAAGGCAAAATAAATATGTACGATGCTTTTGTAACGTTCAAACCGATTACATTAAATATCAAAACATATATTTTGGTTTGCAAGGATAAGAATAAAACTGCTGTATTTTTCGAAATGTCGCCACAAAACTTTAAGCACGAAATTTGGAAAGAACTCGATAAGATTTATCGGGATTTTAATTGCAAGTAGTAATTCAACTCGGTAAAAAATTACACTTTTATGCCAATTACCAAAATATCGTCAACCTGTTCGAGTTTACCGCGCCAATCGTTGTGGGCTTTGTCGAGCGATAATCTTTGTTCTTCGAAAGGTTGATCGCAAATGCTTAACAGAAGTTTCTGAAAATTGCGGCTCATCAGTTTGCGTTTGTCATTGCCGCCGCTTTGATCGGCATAACCATCGGAGAAAATGTAAACCTTGTCGTCCTTCTGTATTTGAAGTTCGTTATTGGAGAATGATTTCTTTTCTTTCAGATAAATACCAATAGGCATTCTGTCGGCACGTATATTTATAAGTACGTTGTCGCCTTCTTCAATTTTTTCGTAATCTTCGGGAATAGGAACACCATTATTTTTACGAACGACGTAGCAAGGATTGTAAGCGCCTGCATATTGCAATTTCATTTGACCAAAATCGAAAATACAAAGAGCAATGTCCATACCGTCTTGTGCTTCGCCTTCTTTGCCGGTTTGACGCAGGTTGCGTTTAACATCGGCACGCAGGAGCGTTAGAATTTCGCCTGCCGATTCCCAAGGTTGGTTATTAACAATTTCGTTTAAGAATGACATGCCCAACATACTCATAAAAGCGCCCGGCACACCATGACCTGTGCAGTCGGCTGCAGTAATAATAACTTTCTCATCTTTTTTAACAGCCCAATAGAAGTCGCCACTAACAATGTCGCGCGGTTTGAAAAGGATAAAATGTGCTGGTAAAAATTCCGAAATTAAATCATCTGGTGGCAACAGTACATTCTGGATACGTTTTGCGTACAGAATACTGTCGGTAATTTGTTGTTTTTGTTTACCAATTTGATCGCGTTGACCTTCGGCAATATCTTTTTGCTTTTGTATTTCGTCGCGTTGTGTAAGGATTTCTTCTTTTTGTTCTGATAATATTTTGTTGTCGCGTTGTTTGGTTTTGTAGCTGCGGAAAATAACAATTGCCAAAACGCCCATCAACGCCAATGCTATTACAACAAAGAATGTAATTACTTTTTGGCGTTTCAATTCGGCATCCTGCAAAGCGTCTTTCTTTTGTTGTTCTAATTCTTGTTCGCGTTGTTTTTTATCGAAATCGTATTTCATCGCTTGTTGGGTAAGCTTCTGCGAATTATCTTTATTTTTTAAAGAATCGCTTAATTTTACTTTTGTTTTGAGCGAAATAAATGCTTGTTCGTAATTTTTTAATTTTTCATAAGCGTTTCCAACAATTTTTGCACATTCTATTTGTGTGGTTATATCGTTTATTTGTGTAGCAATTTTAGAAGCTTTTAGCGAATAATCAATGGCTAATTTTGGATTTTTATCAATTACATAACTAGCCATCGCATTATATATGTTTGCCATGCCTAATTTGTCGTTTATTTCTGTATTTATTTTTAAACTTTTCTGATAATACTCATTTATTTTCGATTTGTCATCCAATATTCCATTTTGACATAATCCTGAAATATCTGCACCTAATTGTTGGTAAAATCGAGCCATATTTTTTTTATCATTCAAGTCGATACTAATCTGCAACCCTTTCTCGAGGTATGGTCTTGCTTTCTGGTAATATTCAACTTTTGCAGAATCTAAACCTAACTCTAAATAAATATTTCCTATATAAAAATAATTGTTAGGCAACGCCTTTTTTTGACCCAACGCTTCGCGAATTTTTAAGCTTTTATTAAAATATTCAAGCGCTTGATTGTAATATTTTGCACCTTGATTTAACTGAACAATACCCAATGTACTGTATGAAATCGCTAAACCGCTTTTATCGCCAATTTCTTCGCGGATTTTCATACCTTTGTAATAGTAATCGGTTGCAACCGGTAAATTGCCTTGACTGCTATAAATATTGCCAAGATTGGAATAAACATTCGCTATTTCTTTTTTATTTTTTAATTGTTCAAAGTAACTCAATGCGACTAATTGATATTCTCTGCATTTATCATAATCTCCGGTTTTAAAGCATGCGTTACCTAAATATTTATTTGCAAATGCAATTCCTAATTTATAATTAATTTTATTCGCCAGTTCAAGAGCTTGCTTGCCAAAATCCATAGCCTTTGCAAAATCAGCGGCAACCGTATATTCACTTGCAAGGCTATTTAAAGTTTTGATTTTTATGGTGTCGGCAACAGGTTTTTTAAGGGCTGCTTGCAGGCTGTCAATTTTTGTTTGGGCAATTGCGTTTTCAACTGTAAACATTGAAAGTAACAAACCTATTATGAACAAATAAAGTATTTTTCGCATGACTTCTTTCAAAAATATATTACGACGCTAAGATATATAAAAAAAATTGAAATATACTTTTTCATCTCAAATTTTAATCCAAATTAATCTAAATCATCTTTTTATTTGCATTATAGAAAATGATTTAATTCTTATTGCTTCAAAGCTGCTTTGGTAAACATAAATGTTGGAATCGTTTGGTCGAACAATATATTTGTCATTTTAAATTCTGTTCCCTTGCCGTCTTTCAAAACATCTTTATACATAAATATATACGGAAACCATCGTCCCTGCACATTTCTGACATCTTTGTATTCCAATCTTTTTAGCAGTTGACCACTTTTGGCATAAAGTTCCTGTTTTAGCGGCACAAACCGTTCTTCGTCCACCCACATTTTTTGCGAAAAGTAAGCAATATCTTCTACTTTGGCAGTCAGCTGAACAACAATTGTATTTCGTCCATCGACAATTTCTTTACCCAACATTTTTTCGGTATAAAGTTCAGTCATTTTCCGGTCGTCCATCATGTCTTCATAAGACATGTCAGAGCCCATGACGGATTGACGAACCATGTTGCCCGATATTTCAATAGTCCTGTCGGTTGACGGCGAATAAATCCAAAGCTGTTTTTCTAATTTGAGCATCTTCGTACCTTTTTCGCTTGCCGGCGACAAATATTCTGTAAAAGATTTTTTAGTACCCTCCGACCACGCTTTACAAGTTATTGTGCGGCTGTTGCGTTTACCGTTTATCGTCATTGTGGCTTCGATAATTCTGTTTTTCGACGACATATTTTTGTCAACCTTTTCCATAATGGAGTTATTTTGCCGAAACCCAAAATTCATTATTAAAGTGGCAAATAGTAGTAAAATTATTTTTCTCATAGGATTTTTTTAATTCATAATTAATTTAAACTTCCAGTTCTTTAAACAATTGAGCGGTATTCCGTTTATAAATACCAATTCCGGCAAGTGCGCTGCCAAGTACCATTGCAAATAAACCGGGTATCAACCCAATATAGTAAGCAGTCGGCGTAACAATGGCACGAACAACTTTTGGCATCATAAGCGTCGAACCTTGCATCATTCCACCAATATTAAGACCGACGTTTTGCATGATAAATGAGGCTGTCAAACCCAAAACAGTTCCAACAAAAGAGCCGACTAAACCAATCAAAATACCTTCGTATATAAGCGTCAAATAAATATGACTTTTGTTCTCGCCCAACGCAAGCCTGACGCCAAATTCGTTGTAACGACGCAAACTACCAATAAGACCGGCATTCCACAAAACGACCGACATTGCCAAAACAAAAATAAAAACCATTATACTGCCCATTGCATCAACATAGCCAACCAATTCTGCCATTCCTTCCTGCTCTTTCAAAGTTAGCATTTGTGGAGCATATTCGTCTTTTGATATTGCATATTTAGCATTAAAGTTTTTCACAATGTTCGATGCTTTGTCATGATTAATTTGTCCGTCAGCAAAAAAACCCAAAATTTCACTTGCGGCATCATTCATCGAAAGCGCAGATTGTGCGTCGGAAATGTCAATAATTATTGCGCCTCTGTCTAAAGCCAAAACACCAAAACTAACCGTACCCGAAACAATAAAATTCTTCAATGCCATGCTACCATCCATAGTTGTTCCGAGCAAAGTAAATTTATCGCCAATGTTAATTTTAAATTTGACGGCAAAATCGTTTGTTATTAATGCTTCGCCCGGTTTAGTAGGAATTTTGCCAGACACAATCGATTGTTCAATATTTAATCTGTTCTTTTCTTTTGACGCCGGCGAATATAAATCTACTGACCAACCGGTAACTGGTCCCTGTGCGCGCGTTTCGCCGTTTGAATCGGGAAAGTCAATCAAAGCGCCAAAGCGTATGCGTTTTACCCAGTCCATTTCGGGATAATTTGTTTTTAATTCCAGCGAAAGTTTTGTTACGTCGAGAATTGCTAAATCGTTCGGCATCTGACTTGCATCTTTAGCGTAAGCGCGCGTCATAACTTTAACATGTCCGGTAGTGAAATTTGCCGACATTACAATGCCTTCACCCATAATTCCGTTAAGCCAGCAATACAAAACGACTGTCAGAAAAACGCCAATGCTGACAACTATAACAGGAAGCAAACTTCGGCTTTTGTCGTGTAATAATCCTTTGAATAAAAATTTTATCATTGCATTTTTCCTTTTAATGCGTCGGTTGGATTCATTTTAGAAATTCTTCTTGTCGGGAAATAACTCACAATTGTTGCAGAAATGACAACCAACAATATTGTCGAAATTATCATTCCTACGCTGTAAACCGGCATTAGTTTATCGGCTATCGAAACGCCGTAAGAATCTGTAACTTTTGGCATCGCTATACCGACTTTTCCCAGATAATATAATAAAGGTATTCCGTAAATTGTACCAAGTAAAATAGCTAAAATGCTATGTGCGCTTCCTTCGATTGTAAATATTTTAATGACTTGCCCGCGCGTCATTCCTAATGCGATGTAAGTGCCAATTTCTTTTTGACGACGGAAAATAGAAAGTATTTGCGTGTCGAAAATAGCAAGCAAAGCAATTGCCAGCAAAAGACCGTAAACAATTCGTGAACTTCCTTTTTTCGATTTTATAATATCGTCGATATTTTTAAGCAGAAATTTTAAATCTTTGAATTTCCAATTGTCGATGTCGCCACCAGTATATTTTTCGCTTGAAATAAACAAGGTTGCTTCGTTCGTAAGTCCGGTCATTTTTTGAAGGTCGGACAAAGAAATCCAGATTTGATTCACGTCAATATTCGGAACGTTTGCCGAAAATATTTCCATAATTTTGATTTCCTTCGCATCAAAAGTTCCGTTTTTGTCGCGCCAACGAATTAATACATTATCGCCCTTTTTTAATTTTGACGATTCAGCCATTCGTTTACCAATGATTGCCGGAATTATATTGTCTGATTGTTTTAAATAAGCCGTCGGAATTTTGACAATTGTTTGTGTTTGCTCAATGCCTTTAAGTAAAACGTTTACCATTCTGCCTTGTGGGAAAATTGTAGCTTGTGTAATCAATACCGGCGCTAATTGTTTTGCATTTACAAAAGTTTTTATTTTATCAGACATTGGCGCATGTGCATCTAACAAACAATATGGATCATACGGATCATACGCAGAATGCCAAAGCTGACCGTTGCCGACTTCCCATTCTTTTGTGTCTTTGTACGCTTGTTTATTCCAACCGTCGAGAATGCCGTTGTACATGATGATTACTACAAACGCAAACGACAGCACTGACACATTCAGCCACGTTCTGAGCCCGGCGCCGAATAAATTGCGGAATGCTAATTTTAATGCCATTTTTCTTAGTTTGTTAATTTTATGTATTCGGTGTTCGGTATTTGGTATTCAGTATTTGGTATTCAGTTATCGGTAATCGGTAATCGGTATTCAGTTTTCTGTACCGATTACCGATTACTGAATACCGTTTACTGAATACCAAATACTGTTTACTGAATACCAAATACTGTTTACTGAATACCAAATACCGATTACTAAAAACGCTATCCAAAAGATTTACAAAATGAATTTGCTTTTTGAATCATATTTCCAATCATTTTGCCTAATAAATCACATTTAGTTGTTAAATCAAGATGTTGTTCATTTGTAATATAATCGCACTCTAAAGCAACGCCTAACCAATGCTGGGTTTCGAATTGTTCAGAATCAGCGTCAGTAAGTTTTGAAATGAAATGTTTCTCATATCGTCTTTTACCCCAACTTTCCGCAATTTGCGCTCCAACCGATCTTGAAGAACGCCTAATCTGATCAGTGAGAGAATATTTTTCTTCCGATGGAAATGATTTCGAGATTTCAAAAATCGAAAACGCAATTGTTCTTGCTAATTTATACGTCTCCAAATCTTTAAAACTTAAAACATAATTCATAAAATTAATGTTAAAAAATAATTCACATTTATTTATTACCACTTACCGATTACCAATCACCGATTACCGTTTACCGATTACCGTTTACCGATTACCAATCACCGTTTACCGATTACCGTTTACCACTTACCGATTACCATTTACCGATTACCAATCACCGATTACCGCTTACTAAATTTTCTTTTTCCACTTCACCGTCTTTCAACGTAATAATTCTGTCAAGATATTGCATCACTTTTTCGTCGTGCGTTGCAAAAACGAAAGTCGTATTTAATTCTTTATTCAGACGTTTCATTGTTTGTACAATGTGATGCGAATTTTTCGCGTCAAGATTTGCTGACGGCTCGTCGGCTAAAACCAATAAAGGACGTTTAACCATTGCCCGCGCAATTGCAACACGCTGACATTCGCCACCCGAAAGTTGCGACGGTCTTGACTTGACTTTATCTGTAAGACCAACCCACTCCAACGCATCCATGACCGCTTTTTTCCGGTCGGCAAAAGATTTGTGTTGAAGCAACAATGCAAATTCGACGTTTTCAAAAACCGTATAAACCGGCAATAAATTATAAGTCTGAAAAATAAAACCGATGTTAAGATTCCTGAGCATCGCGGCTTGTTTATGTGTAAGCGTCGAAATAGATTTGCCAATAACTATGGCAGTACCACTTGTTGGGCTATCGAGCGAGCCGATGATATTTAGTAAAGTCGTTTTGCCCGAACCACTTGGACCAACTAATCCTGTAAATTCACCTTCGGCAATTGAAAGATTAATATTTTTCAACGCAACGAACTCACCGTTTCCAACTTTGAAACTTTTTGTGAGATTGGTGATTGTTATAATCGGCTGTTTCTCCATGATTTATTTTTTAATGATTATAAACAAACATTATTTGCAAACCTTGTCCGGAAAATAAATTGCCGGCATCGCCCTGTTGCGGCAAAAGATAAGTTTTGGGATTCCAATATGCCATCAGATAAAATGTAATGTTTTTAAATTGATGATTCCAGTTGACAAAATTATACGCGGTTTTATTATCTTCGTCGAAATAAACAATTGCATTGATATTGTCAACCAAACTCAAAGGATAGCTAAGCGATAACGCAGAAAATAAAATGTTATTAGTGAAATAAAATGCTCGCTCGCCGGTCGAAACAAACAATTGTTCAAAGACAAGATTCAGTCCGTTGCCGATGTCAAAATTGTTGTCGATACCAATATTTTGTATTTCCTGATTTGTGAGCACACCAATGTTTTTACTTTTGTTAGTCCAAGTATTTTCGAACCAAAGACCAACGCCCAAATCCCATTTGCCATCAATGCCAATTCTGTTTTCGGGAATTTGAGAAAAAGCTGGAACATTTTCGCCATAGCCGCGCGTGTCAACTTTGCGGTGGTGATAAGACAAACCCAATTCGCCTTTTGTAATTGGAAATTGAAACCGTCCGCCTAATTCCGGTATATTTTTATTTGTTGCGCCAATGTCCCACGAGCGTTGTTTGTCGTTGCCATACAAACACCACAGCCAGATATTTGCATTGTTTAAAAAATAATATCTGCCCAACAATCCCCACACACCATTTGTCAACTTTAATGGATCGCGCGGATCGATTTGATCAAACCACATCAACGGACGCAGCATGGAAGCCGAGCCGAAATTTATTTTTTGTAAACCAATCCGAATTTCTAACTGACTTGTCGAATAACGCGCCCATGCACGATAAGCAGAAATATTTTTATCGACATGCGAAGTATCAAAAGGATTGCTGGCAAATGTACCTAAAATATTTGCTGATACTTCAAAATCAATTAATTTTTCGTTGGGTAATTTTATATTATAATGTAACGTCGGAATGTAACGACCACCGACAAATAAAGGCAAAGAATTATTTTGGTTATAGTTAGCGTAAACCGATAATTGTCCGTTAAAAAATAATGAATCTGAAATCGCTTTCTTTTGCGAAAAAATGAATGTTGCGTTTGAAAACATAAGAATCAAAAATACTATGACTGTATTCTTTTTCATTCTTTTTTGTTGAAACAAAATCTTATAACTTTTTAATCTCAATCATCAATCGCAATGATTTCGAAAATATTTTATTTGCAAGTTTGTCAATAAAAAACCAAATACCAAAACTAAAATATTTAAGAACAATGTGCGAATAAATTTTGACCAGAATTTTGTTGCAAAATTTTGAATACTTCCAATTACTTCCTGTCGGTATAAGATTTTTAATATTATTTTCGTTAAACGAATGGAGATGCGCATGGCGCGGTGTCGGGCGGTTGCAATGTACGCAAAGATTGTATTCTAATTTTTCGTTGTACGGTGTTGTAATAATTAATTTGCCACCGGGTTTCAATTTTGAGTAAAGTATTTCGACAAATTTTTGCGGATTGATTACATGCTCCATTATTTCTGACGCGACAATAAAATCAATTGAGTTATTTTTAATGGGCAAAAAATAAACATCAGCAACCAATGCAAAATGATTTTTTGACGGAAATAATTTTTTAACTTTGATTGGATTGTTTGTCGAAACGTCCATCGAAATAACTGTCTTGCCTTTTCGCAACGCATGTTTTGCTACCCAACCGCCACCGCAACCAACGTCCAAAATAATTTGATGGTTTTTATTCAGGTTGGAAAATATGGCTTCGTGCAATCGGCGGTTTTCGTGATTCGACGCGTCGCTTTCGAATGCTTCAAAATAATTGTATTCAACAGAATCAATCTGATAATGTTCTTTGTAATTGAAATGTGTTTGGTAACGTTCGTGTAATATTACTTCGTCGTTCACTTCTTTTGGTTTTGTGTTTAAAATGATCGGAATGTCGTCAATTACTTCATACCTTGTTTGCGTATCGCTGCAAATTAATTTTTTTTCTATCGAATCGAAGATAAAATTTTTACCGGATTCGGGATTTATTAAAAGGTTAAGAAAATTGCGATTCA
>Ga0265327_10005252_pt1 | contig 10911 bp, 11 predicted proteins | sample 41621metaG_FD_202089 | JGI IMG/M metagenome (GOLD analysis project Ga0265327, IMG submission 202089) | Rhizosphere microbial communities from Carex aquatilis grown in University of Washington, Seatle, WA, United States - 4-16-21 metaG | ecosystem: Host-associated > Plants > Roots > Rhizosphere... | reverse complement strand
TGGGATGGTGATGATCAGCATGATCAGCAACACCAGCATCACGTCGATCAAGGGCGTGGTGTTGATATCGATCATCACCTCCGGTTCCTCGGAACCGCTGCCGGGCCGGATATTCATGGCCATGGTCTTGAACTCTCCTATCCTTTGGCGGGCGGCTGGGTGATGAAGCCGATCTTGACGATGCCGGCGCGCTGGCAGGCGAAAACCACTCGCCCGATGAACTCGTAACGCGCGCCCTCGTCGCCCCTGATATGGATCTCGGGCTGGGGTTCGATGGGGGCCACCGTCTTGAGCCGTTCCAGGAGGGCATTCCGGTCCGGAACGAGCTGGTCGTTCCAATAGACGTCGCCATCCCGGTTGACCGCGATGATGATGTTCTCGGGCTTGCTCTGGGTCGGCTGGTTGACCTCCTTGGGCAGGCTGACCGGGATGCTGTGGGTGACGACCGGAATGGTGATCAGGAAGATGATCAGCAAGACCAGCATCACGTCGACAAGCGGCGTGGTGTTGATGGACGAGACGACTTCGTCCTCGTCGCCGTCATCGCCGGGACCGATGAACATACCCATGGCTCAGGCCGATTTGCGCAAGGGTTGGCCCTTGTTCTGGGTGCTGCCGAGAAGAACGGCGTGGAGATCGGCAGCGAAGTTTCGCACCTGCTCGTTCACGGCCTTGTTGCGGCGGACCAGCCAGTTGTAGCCGAGCACCGCCGGGACGGCGACCGCAAGGCCGATGGCGGTCATGATCAGCGCTTCGCCCACCGGCCCCGCCACCTTGTCGATGGAAGCCTGCCCCGCGAGACCGATCGCGATCAGCGCGTGATAGATGCCCCAGACCGTGCCGAACAGCCCGACGAAGGGTGCGGTCGAGCCGACCGTCGCCAGGAAGGCGAGGCCGCGCTGAAGCCGCGCATTGACCTCATCGACCGACCGCTGGATCGACATCGAGACCCAGGTATGAAGATCGATATTCTCGACCAGGGTGCCCTCATGGTGGCGGCTGGCGGAAATCCCGGCCTCGGCGATCATGCGGAAGGCGCTGTCTGCCTTGAGCCTGGACACGCTTTCCTGCACCGAACCCGCCGTCCAGAAATCCTTCCGCGCCGCCTTTGCCTGAAGGAGGAGGCGGCTCTGTTCCACCAGCTTCAGGATGGCGATGTACCAGGTGCCGATCGACATGATCAGGAGAATCGCGATCGTCCCCTTGGCGACGAAATCGCCCTGGGCCCAGAGGGCGCCCAAGCCATAGGGATTATCCACTTCCTGCGTGCCGGCTGCCGGAAGCTCGGCGGCCATGAGGGCGGTGGCGGAACCCAGGAGCAGAAGGGCGGCAAGGGCGGAAAAGCGTTTTACGGTCGAGAACATGAATTTTCCCTCAGGTGGAAGGGCGGGGGAAGGACGGACAGGTGAATTCATCACGAATGCAGCCTCCAAGTATAGCGGATCGTCGCCCAGGACTGTTCAGGCTTTCCGTCTGCCGTGCCCGGCGTGAAATCGCACTGGCCGAGGGCGGCCAAGGCGGCCTCGTCGAGTTCGGGATGTCCGCTGGATCCGGCGATCCGGCCCTGAAGCGCCTTGCCGCTCGTGCCGATCAGAAATTCCAGCACCGTCGTGCCCTCATCGCCGAAGCGGCGGGATTTGAGGGGGTAGGCCGGCTTCCGGCAGCGCGCGGCATCGGCCACGGGCTGGGTGCGGACCACTTCCCGTGGCGGCGCCGGGGGTGCCGGAGCCACGAGGGCCGGCGGCTTTTCATGGGCAACCGCCGTGATTGCGGCGGGGCTGGGGGGTGTGCGGATGGTGATCTCAGGCGGTGGGATATAGGGCGGCGGCGGTGCCGCCAGCACCGGCGGCGGTGGAGGGAGGTTTTCGAGAGGCGGCTTCGGTTCGTCGATCAGCTTGGCCATAAGCGGCGCCTGTACCAGCTCGACGAGCTGCCGGCCAAGCCCGGTGACCAGAGCATAAACCAGCGCCAGATGCAAAAGCAGGACAAAAGCGATCCCGATCAATCGTCCGGCGGGGTCCGGCGCTTGGCCGTAGTTCCGCCTGGTTCCTCCCATATCCAATACGGTCATGTTTATCTCCAGTCAGGGCGTGACGATGTGGCTTGCGACCCAGGCGCGGAGGCGTGCTGGATCGGCAATGCCGGATATCATGGTGGTGGTCCCGTCTCCGGCAATCAGAAGCGTATAGGGAAGCTCCCCCCGCCATTTGGGATCGGCCTCGTAACGCAGCCTTTCGACGAATTCATCAGCGAAGGCGTAACTTTCGACTTCTCCCAGCCCAGCCTTGGCGAGCTTCGCCTCGATACGGGCCGGATCTTCCGGCACGGGGTCGGCGGCGACGAGCGCCAGACCCAGGGATGGGTAATCACGAGCGAATTGCGCCCAGCGCGGCAATTCGCTCAGGCAGGGGCCGCAGCTCAAGCCCCAGAAATGCAGGATGAAGGGCTTTCCCGCATGGCGTTCCTTCAACGCGGCGAAACTGCCGCGCTCGAAAGGTTGCGGCGCCGCCGCCTCAGCCGCCGACGCGGCGAGAAGCAGGGCCAGAGCCAGCAGGAACCTCATGGCTTATCCTCGACCGGCAGCAGGCGATAACCCTCGGCCCGCGTCAGCCAGGACAGGAAAACATGCCCGCCGCCGGCAGCCAGCAGTGGCCGGTCGGAAGCCTCGGCGGTATGGCCGACGGTGCGGGGCTCGGACCAAGTGGTGCCGCCATCGCCGGAGACCATGACCAGCGCGGTGCTTTCCTTGCCGTCGAATTCCTTCCAGGCGAGCCAGATCCGGCCCGCAGCCGCCAACAGTGAGGGCCGCCCGGCCTGACGCTCGGGATTGCCGATGGAACGCGGGGCGGAGAAGCTTTGGCCGCCATCGCTCGAATGCGCGTATTGGAGCCCCTGGCGGGCGCTGCCCTCGGTGAACCACGCCACATGATAGGAGCCGTCCGCGGCGACACTGAGATCCGGGCCGTGATGCGGGCAGGCATCGATCCGCCATTCATCCTCGGCGACGCGCCGAATTGGGCCGGGTGTTGCCGGATCGGCAGCCGGATCAGGAAAGGTCATGAGCGCATGGTCGCGGGTGGTGCCGCCGAAGATGTTCCGCCAAGTCACCGCCGGGCGCCCCGGCCCGGCGAGCGCGGCAGCGAGACGGCAGCATTCGCAGACATTGCTCTGGACGATGCGGGTGGGTCCGAAGCTTGCCCCCGCATCCTCGGACCAGGCATAGGCCAGGGCGGCATCCCCATGAGCCGCCGCAAGCCGCTTGTCGGTCCAGACGGCAAAGACGGCGCCGCTCCGGTCGAGAACCAGCGTCGGAAAGCGCTGGCTTGCCGGGTCGCCGGTCAACGGACGCGGCGGCGAAAAACTCGATCCGCCGTCGGTCGAACGGCTGAAGAAGGCTTCGGCATTGTAACTCCGGTCCTTGAGGACGGACCAGGCGAGGATGATGCGGTCCCTGGCATCGACCACGATCGAGGGCCTCGAATCCGCCCCGGCATCGATCCGCGCCGGCTCCGGCGTGACCGCGACGGGCGGCGTCAGATGCCGGCCGTAATCGCTGGAAAGCGCCACCAGCACCTTCCCGCCGGCGGCGAAAGCCAGATAAAGGGTGCCGTCCTTGGTGAAATAGGGCGCCGCCACGCTGGCGCAGGCAAGCACCGGCTCGCCGCAGGGCAGCGGATCCTTGGCCATGGCGTGGTGAGCCTGGGGCGAATCAGCGGCGGCGGCCGGCCGCTGGAAGACGAGAAAAACCGTGAAGATGAAAAATAGGAAACGTTTCATTTTGTGTTGCCCCACTTCGGCTTGAAGACAGTCATGTTGTCTAGAAAAGAAAAGCCGGCCCCGAGAGAGGGACCGGCCCATGATATTACTTTCTAGAATTTCATCTTTACATCTGCAAGATAGGTTCGCTGCGGGAAGGGGTGATACTCCCAGTAGGCGTTATTGTTCAGGTTGTCGATGCCAAAGGAGGCGGAGAAGTTGTCGTTCAGTTCGTAATGAGCCCTGATATCGACGACGAAGAACTCGCCGAAGCTGCCATAGACGTTATAGGCGACATCGGCATTGTCGAGCGTCGAGATTATCTTGCTCTGGTAGCGTCCGGCCACGGTAAAGGTCCAATGATCGTCCGGCCGGTAGTTTGCGGCAATCGTCGCGCGCCAATCCGGGACATTGGGAACATGGTTTCCAACAATCGAGACCAAATGCGAGCTATTCCCGTTCGCCAGCGAGGCGGTGGAGTTGATCAGCCCGTCCTGGATGATGCGTGCATCCAGATAGGTCATGCTCCCGGAGAGGCCGAAGCCCTTGTGCACGACATTCCTTTCGTCGAAGGCAAACTCGATGCCCCGGTTGCGGATTTCGCCGATGTTCTGGTTATAGGTGAAAAGGCAGGAGCCGGCGCCGCCGCAGAGGCTGTTGGTCTGCATCGAGGTCTGCGAGGAGATGAAGTTGAAGTCGTTCTCCCAGAAAAGGGACAGGCGCTCCTTGTGGTCCTCGCTGGGGTGGTATTCCAACGCGACCTCATAGGACTGATCCCGTTCCGGACTGAGGTAGGGATTCGGGATGGTGAAGGGCGCCGACCCCGTTATCTTGTTCTGGTACAATTCGAAGACCGTCGGGAAGCGATAGGCGGTGCCATAATTTCCCTTCAAATTCCAGTCCGGCGCCATGTCCCAGGACAGCGAGAATTTGGGCGAGAACTTCGCGTTGGAACTGGCTTCCGGCGTCCGGGTGCTCAGGAATGTCGTGGTCGTACCGCCTGCCGTGCCACCGAAAAGGCTGCCCTCGCTGTTATGCGCGTTGGCAAGTGTCCCCGTATAGCCGTCGAAGGTCTTCCACCACTCCATGCGCCCGCCAGCGGTCGCCGTCACGCCCGGCAGGATTTTCCACGCATCCTGCGCCCAGAGCGCGAAGGTCTCGGCCTGTCCCTGACCGACAGCGTTCAAGGCCAATGCCGAATTGGGATTGATCCCTGAATTGTCCCCGGCCTGCCAGTTGGTGACGTTGTAAGTCGGCTCATTCAGTTTGAAGAAATCACCATGCGCGCCGAAGCTGAGTTCATTTGCGCCCACCTCCTCAAGGCCGGGTTGGCCGCTGGGACGCCAGATGCCTTTGGCATCGAGCGTGCTCCAGCCCGTTCCGTCGAGCGAGGCCTGAGTGCCATAAGGCGTAAACGCCGTCAACTGAGCGGCGGAGGTGACCGGCGAATAGGAAGCGTTGTTTGTCGTGCTTCCAGTGAGTTTCTTGGCGGAGGCCGGCGTCAGATAGGTTCCGACCAGGATACTGGTCGGGCTATACTGGTGATCGGTGTCGTAGTTGTAATGCGTGGCGACCGCCTCGTAATCCCATTCGCCCTTGGTGTCGGATTTGAGGGCGAGGGCATGCATCGAATGTTCTTGATAGATATTGTACATGCCGCCGGTAAAGCTGGCCCCGCCAAAGGTCGGAGCGCCGAGCGTCGCGGGGTTGAGAGAGGTCAGATAAGTCTGTGGCGTGGAGGATGAATTATTCGTCCACAGACCAAAAGTGTAGCTTACCTTCACCTCGTCGGTGAGGTCGTACCCAAGCTTCAGCTTGACATTGTACATATCGGTATCGAGCACGCCGAGCGCGCCGTCGATATAGGTGGGGATCCCGGTCTTGTTGGGTGCCGCAATGGCGCCGGTGGCGCAGGCCCCGGAGGTGGCGCAGGAGGCTAAATTCGGTGCCGCAACAGAACCGGACGAGGAAGCCGTGGTTGCGAAGGTCAGCGGCTGGCTGAAATCGTGCATATGGTTGGCGCCGAGGAACCAGGAGAATTTACCCATGCGGTCGCCGGCCGAGACGCTGGTCTGGTCCATGCGATAGGTGTCGTGGGTCTTGTAGAGGTCGAAGCTCTGGAAGGATTCCGTCTGCTTGACCGTTGCCTCCAATTGATCGGGCCATTTCGTGGCGATGTTCAGCACGCCGCCCATCGAATTGCCCGGATACTCGGCGGCGAAGGGGCCATAGATCATGTCGATCCGGTCGATTTCCTCCGGGGCTACCATGCCCCAGCGCGGGGCGCCGTTGTTGTTGTCATTGGCGATGAGGGCGGTCAGCAGCATGTCGTCGCTATAGACGAGGCTGCGTGCGCTCGAACTCACGCCCCACGTCCGGGTTTCGATGACAGGCTGCGTGTCGCCGTTATTGCGCTTACGCACGAAAATGCTCGGCATGTATTTGATCGCGTCCTCGACGTCGACCAGGTTGATCTCCTCCTCGATCTCCTTGGCGGTGATGCTCGCCGTCGTGTTGGGAAGATCGTATTTCTGAACCTCCGGCGGGATATCCTTCAGGTGGGTATCGGTGATGACGACTTCGGATGACGATGTGGGGGAATTCGAAGGTGGATTCGGATCGGCGGCGAAGGCGCTTGCCGGGCCGATAAGGGCGCTGGTGGCGAGCAGCCGGAGAAGAATTTTGCGGGTGGAAGACATGACGTAACCTCGGTCTGATCTTTTTGCCGGTTCCCGCGGCGCGGCCAAAAGGGGGCCGCCGCCGGCGAGCGGCGTGGTTTTCGAATTTCATGAAATGGATTAGGCGCCAGATAGGCGGCAGCGTACGAGGACAGGCCCCGGAACGGGGGCGTCCGGACGTGTGCACAGCCGGGCTGGATCTGGACTGTTGAATTCCGCCGGGATTCGGCGGCGCCAGGGAGCGTCGGATGGGCAAGCGTCAAGCGCCCCGGTTGTCAGGAAACCGGATCGGAACTGCCGAAAAGTCTGGGGCCGGGAGGCTCAGGCGAGGTGGGGCGGAGCCCTGGGGGAATAGGCGGCGGGGCAGGGCTGGCCCGGCGCCGGCTGCGCATTGGCCGCGATCGCCTCGCCGAGCCCGAGCGGCAGGGGAGGCAACACGGCCGAGGTCGCGGCGAGGATGCCGTTCGCGGCATGCAGCGCCAGACAGAGCGGACAGCCGATATGGCCCCGGCTGTCATGAGACCCGCCCTCATGCGATCCCCCGTCATGGGCCGCCGGATGATCTTTGCCATCGGACGAAACAGACGGGGACGAAACAGACGGGGACGAACGAAGATGCTGAACACTGGCCTGATGATGGGCGTGCTCGCCGGCACCGGAGGACAGCGCCTTCATGTCGGCGACGAGGACGAGCGGGATCAGAACCTGGACAAGAAGGGCTGCCGCCCCCATCCAGGCACCTAAACCGCGTATGTTCGTCCGACTGCGCATCACGCGGGAAAGTATGCACAAATTACACAACCGAGCAAGCAAATCGCTTGCTTCGTAGGGCTTCGACCGACAGCCGGCGGCTAGAGCGCCTTTCGATCAAGCGGGATCGGAAAGCGCTCTAGATTATTGGTTTTGTCTTATTTTCTACGCCAAACGGGACGGTCGCCTCAGTCGGCGAGGCACTGCTTGAGGCGCTGGAACAAAGGCTCCGGCATGTCGTGGATGAAGGTGACGAAGACACCGCCGAGATTGTTGGTCTTGACCTGATTGCACCAGAAATCGACCGTGGCCTCGTTGGAGCCATTCGGGTGGAGGCCTAGGATCACCTTGCGGCTGTTGCCGGCACCGATCGCGGTCAGGGTATCCTTCAGCATCTGGGGAATGAAGGTCTCGTAGCCCTGTCCGCCGGGCCCGCGGACGCAGCCGGGGGCCGGCTTGGAGGAAGAGCAGAACTCCGCGCCCCAGAAGGCCATGCCCGCATAGTATTGCGGCGCCGGGTTGACCTTTCCGAGCCAGGACTTGTCCACGTCGGTCAGGTAGGTGATTACGCTGGACTTGTTTTTGGCGTTCAGGGCGGCGACGGTGGCGTTGATGTCGCTGGAATTCATAGTGCATTCTTTGTCGATATCGACCCCGCCCCAACGTCCGTTGCCGGCATTGACGATGGCGTCGACGTTCCAGCCACTCGCGTTGCAGCCGTCGCCACCCAGCACGTAGGTGATCGTCTTGGCGGCACCGGCGAGAGCCGCGGGCGGACCATTCTTGGCGTTGCGCTGGCCGGGGCTCCCGCATTTTCCGTTGTTCAGCGTGCTGATGCAGGTGATGTAGCCGAGATTCAGCATATCCACCTGCCCCATAAAGGCCGGCAAGGGTTTGTCCCATCCCTCATCGCCGACCCAACCGCCCAGGATATACTTCCCGGAGGGCGCCGGCGGAACCGGAGTGGGACCGGGAGCAGGGGCCGGCCCCAAGGTGCAATTGCCGGTGCTCGGGCTGACCGAGAAATTGATGGGCGCGTAATCGGTACGATAGTCGGTGAGCAGCTTGCACGCGGTTTTGCCGGCGACTCCGACCCAGATGGCTTGCTTGTTGCAACTTGCCAGGGCGCCGCTGGTCGTATAGCGGGATTCACCGCTATTGATGGTGCCGTAATCCACCGTCCCGCCATTGCCGCAAACCAGCGTGTAGCTGGCGGCGGTGCCGAGGCTGGTGATGGTTACATCCCCCGGATTCTGCCCCGGGCCGGGCAGGGATTGCGCTTTCGCCGCCGGCCCCGTCAGCGAAAAGCCGATCATGACGGCGGCTCCCCAGGTCACCGCGCGTAAAACCGGAAAACAACGATACATCATGGCATGATCCTCACATAACAATTTATTGTGCATCGGTTCCTGTACCCTATTGCGAGGTTCAGTACAACAATACATTTTAATTGCCTGTGCGGAGCCTTGCCTGCCGCGCCAGCGGCCTTACCTGTCAAAGGTTGGTTTTCGAGAGGTAGATCCCGTGCCTATCCGGTTAAGACAGACACCCACTACATATAGAGCGGCCAGACACCTCATTTGGCGTCAGCAATGCGCCATAAGCTGACATACTCCCGTTCTTGCAGATCAATTGGGTCACCCGTGTTTGTCGGGCGCATGTTTTGGCTGCACTGACCAGGCCGCTGGCTTGTCGTCCTTGTCGGCTTCGGCCGCCGCCGCCGTCGCCTGCACCTTGTCGGGCGTGTGATGGGCGGGCGCGTAGATGGCATAGACCTGCATTGGCGTCGGGCCGATATTGGTGATGTTGTGCCAGGTCCCCGCCGGAACGAGGACGCACCAGCCGTCTGAAACTTCCTTCTCGAAAGTCAGTTTGTCCTTCGCGGCTCCCATCTGCACTCGGCCGCTGCCAGCGTCGAGGCGCAGGAACTGATCGGTCTCCGGATGCGCTTCAAGGCCAATATCTTCGCCAGCGGGGATCGACATCAGCGTCACTTGCAGGTAGCGCCCGCTCCAGGCGACTGAACGGTAATTTGTGTTTTCCTTCGTCGCGCGTTCAATGTCGAACGATTGCGGCTGTGGCCCAATGTCTCTGATCCGGTCAGCAATGCTGCCCATGACTGATCTCCTCAAGATTGCGGGCGATGCACTGCCTCGCATTGCAATCGACCATTTGTGGCACATCGCGATGACAATATCGCGCCATTCTTTGACCGCGGGAAGGTTCGGAAAATACCTGGTCAATGCTGCATTCAGGGCGTGATCGCATCGGGATAACCCGTCATCGCTTCTCGCTCCGAGGCCATCCGTCATGCGGTCTGGCCCTATCTTCGGTTCACAGCTCGCGTCGATCCAAATCTAGGCTTTTCCGAAAGACTTCCGCCGCTGCCAAGGTCTCAGTTGGGTCAAGTATGGCCAATCAGGCAGTGTCGGTACGGCGCGCCAGCCGCTCTACATGTAGTGGGTGTCTGTGTTAACCGGATAGGCACGGTAGATCCTATAGGAGGATAACTCCGATCACTGGGGTTTCCGATGCCGCGACAGCACCCGATCTTGTTTTTCGCGGAACACGACGTCGGCGTTCTTCTTCTGCTCGTCCGACATGGTGGCGTAAAGCGCCTCGACGGTGGGAATGAGCTTCTTGATGCCCGCCGCATGGGCCTCGGCGATCGCCTGATAGGAGTACAGATCGTCGATCGCCGTCATCGTCTTCGCCTTGGCGGTACGCTCTTCGATCAGCGCGCCGGTTGCCTTGGCGTTATCGCGCATCACCTCGGCGACGGCTTGCCATTGCGGTTCCTGAGCGGCGGTAATCCGCAACGCATCGTGAAGCGACTTGATGCGCGCCTCTACCGAATTTTTCGCGACGGGATTTTTCGCCGGTACCGCTTTTGCCGTGGATACCGGCGACGGCGCGGCCTGGGCCAAGGCGGGCGATGCCGGAATGAACAGGACCGCGCCGAGTAATATCGCCGCGGTGAGGGCCCCGCCGATTCGACGGGTGGTTCGAGGGATGAAGTGAAGCATTATATCAATCTCGCTCCTTGAGTTTCTATAGGGAGTTTCTACCGAGTGCTGTCGTCTTGGGGGTCAGCGATGTCCACCACCGTGTCCACCACCACCGTGTCCACCACCACCGTGTCCACCACCACCGTGTCCGCCGCCATGTCCTCCACCACCGTGGTGCTCGCCGCCCCCGTGCCATCCGCGCCCGCCAAACCCGAGCCCGATGCCGAACCCATCGAAGATTACGGGCGGTTGGTAGATTGGCGGTGCGACGGAATAGACGGGCGGGGGATAGCACAGGCCGTCGGCGGCGAGATAGTATCCTGGCGGGCAATACGGTAACTGCGCATCGGCGGGTGCTGCGCCGACACAGAAGCCGAGTGCCAAAGCAATAACGCTAGGCAGCGCAATTATCCTCATCGGATACTTCTCCACGGCAAGAGACGGCACAAATCCAATCGATAGCCTAAGGGAAATGCTTGGCGGCGCATTGATCTCGATCAACAGCAATTCTCATTTTGGCCAATGCCAGCGCCCGTCCTCGCTGCAAAAGCATCCAGCGTCCTTCGAGACGCGGCCCAAGAGCCGCTCCTCTGGATGAGGTACATAGTTGATGGCATTACGGAAGTTCCTCATCCTGAGGAGCCGCCTCTTGGCGGCGTCTCGAAGGACGCACCACGGCTGTCCAGCCCATTGCCGAATGACGGGGCAAAATTAGAATT
>Ga0265327_10005251_pt1 | contig 10914 bp, 9 predicted proteins | sample 41621metaG_FD_202089 | JGI IMG/M metagenome (GOLD analysis project Ga0265327, IMG submission 202089) | Rhizosphere microbial communities from Carex aquatilis grown in University of Washington, Seatle, WA, United States - 4-16-21 metaG | ecosystem: Host-associated > Plants > Roots > Rhizosphere >... | reverse complement strand
AACCCGGGGTAGCCGCGAAACGCGGCAACCCCGGGCTATAAGCCGGAACTCCTTTGGAGTACAGCGGGTCAGCCGACCAACGGGAAGCCCCAATGGACGGTCGATGGGACGTGACACACCATTTGGTCAAGTTGAATATTGACCGCCATTCGCGCGCCATCAAAAGACATCTCAACTTTCTGCAGAGATGTGGGAGATGTGGGTAATGACAAGGGCTGGAGCCGCTTTGGGCGATGGCCCGGACCTCAAGTCGATGAAAGCGTGGACTCCCCGAAAAACACTCATTGACATGTCGGGACGTTCCGATATATTTCAGGTGGAGTCAACACCATGAAATCACCTCCCCCGACATCACGGAAACTGACGGAATTGTCGGCGCTCGAACAGGCGGCCGACTGTTTGAAGACGCTGGCTCATCCGCATCGGCTGCGGATTGTGCAGATGTTGTTGCGTGACCGGTATTCCGTGGGCGAGCTGGCGGATGCCTGCGAGATTCCCAGTCACATGGCATCGGAGCATTTGCGTCTGATGCAGCGATGTGGATTCCTGAACAGCGTTCGGGATGGACGCTTCATTTACTATGAGATCGCGGAGCCTCACCTGGCCCGGATCATGGCCTGCATTGAAGATCGATTCGACCGGGTGTCGTGATTCGTCCACGGAACAGGTCGACATTTGGCGATATATTTTGTCCGCATGACCGGATGCGGTGCGACACGAATGGCTTTGCTGTGCGAACATTGCTTCGCAAATACGAGAAGCCCATCTTCGTTGCCGCATGTCGGAACAACTTCAGAAAGGATTGCCCGAATCATGGTTTCTACAATTACGCCGCAAAAGCTGGCTGAACTGCGTCGCCAGGGAAACGTGGAACTGATTGATGTCCGGACACCGGTTGAGTTTCGCGAAGTGCATGTCGACTTTGCTCAGAATGTGCCGCTGGACCGGTTGGATCCCGGGGCAATCAACACTTCCAAAGATCAGCCACTGTATGTGATCTGCCGTTCCGGGGGCCGGGGTCAGCAGGCTTGCGAGAAGCTGGAGGCGGCAGGCTTCAAGGTTGTGAATGTGGAGGGGGGAACGCTGGCGTGGGACGCGGCCGGTCTGCCGGTGATTCGCGGGAAGAAGGCGATGTCGCTGGAGCGACAGGTGCGAATCGCTGCCGGATCGCTGGTCCTGACGGGAGTGATCCTGAGTTTTGTTGTGCATCCGTACCTGATCGGACTCTCGGCATTCGTCGGAGCAGGCTTGGTGTTTGCGGGAATCACGGACACCTGCGGCATGGGGATGATCCTGGCACGGATGCCCTGGAACCAGGTCAAAGAAACGTGCTCGACATCGTCAGGATCGTCGGCCAGGGCAGCCTGAGGATTTGCCACCGGGCCATCTCGCGAGGTGACGGGCCGGCGGAGTTCACTCCACTGGCCGGCGGAGTGAACTTTACGGAGCGTGAATTCGAGGGCGTTGCCAGGCTTGAAAACGGCTTGAACGGGGCGAGACAGTGCTCGGAGCACGCTCTGGCACGGAGATCGACCCGGGTGCTTCGACAGTGGGTGACAATCGCTGCAATTCGCGGGCGCGTCGCAGAGCCGACAGAATCCCTTCAATTTGACGATGAGCCCGCTGGTCCTGGCGAACGACAAGCGATCGGGTCTGGTTGACCTGAGTGATCTCACCTCCGTCCCCATCATTCTCCATCCATCGACCTCCGGTCGATTGGAGAAACATGGTGATGAGATTGTCCAAATCCGCGTCAGGATTGGTGGCATCGACCAGATCGCCAACCGGATAGACGGCTTGATAGATGGAATCTTCGTCCGCCTTCGCCGCGGTGGTCACCGTCAGTGAATTGCCGTCATTGACCAGATCCAGACCCAGCGGATGCAGCAACAGGTGCAAAGCCGTTTCCAGAGAGATTCCTGAGATTTCCAACGTGACTTCCTGATCGAGCGAGATTCCCTCGTCGGTAACGGCCTGTTCATCGAGGAAGAACCGGATCTGGTGTTTCCAGGCCAGCTCATGCAGGACCTGCCTGAGCGGAATCTTGCGGAAACGGCAGGAGGTTTCCGATTCCAGAACCTGCTCGAGCGATCGCAGGCTGGATCGTAGATTCTTGTCGGATCGATCTTCGTCGAGATCAACCAGCAGCGAGACGGTTAGCAGCAGCGTCATCAGGAACAAGGCGGATCGGGTCACGGATCAGGCCTCCTACGCACGACAGTGGCGGGATTCAAAACCGCAGGTTCGTCACGACGGGTCGCCAGCGATGGAATCGGGCCAAGTCCGCGAGTTCGTCGCAGCGACGTGAGGACCGATTCCAGTTCACGATGTGTCTGCTGTGTTTGACGGATGATGAATGCCCTGGGATGTTCGCAGGTCGAGACCCGGCCTCCTTCTCCTTCGAATTCTTCCCATTGGCCGATGTTATTCATGAGCTGTCCGGCCAGTGCCGCCGACTCTTGCTGATTTCGCGCCAGATCGTGAATCGGATAGACGCGAACAAACGACCGTTTGTCGACCTGCTCTGCCAGCGTGATCTGCAGGACTTCGTGCTGATTGACGATGTCCAGCTTGAGCGGTTCCAGGACCTTGCGCAGAGCGGCATCCAGCGAGAGGCCACTGCACTTCAACGTGACAGGACAATCGCATGCGATCCCCTTTGAGTTCAGCGCCACTTGGTCAATCCAGATGGGGATCCCCAGTCGACGCTGCAGGGTCCTGGCCACTTCCTCCAACGGCCGGTCTTCGAATGAACACTCAACGGATGTCCGCAGTGCCCGCTCGATGGCGTCCGGATGCAGAAATGCCAACGCTGGCGGCCGACCGGACGGCGAACGAACCGTGATCGGCAGGAAGGGATTCAGAATCATCGCATCGCCCGGCGGCGTGGATATGGACTGGAAGTCGGGAAGGCCACGCAGTCGCCGCAGGACGGACAGGACTCCTTCAATCTGCCGATGCGAATCCTGCGTCTGACACACGACAATGGAGCGGGCATTTTCCAGTTCGTGGATCTCCCCCCCTTCTCCATCAATGGCCATCCATTGTCGACCTCCCGTTTCGAAAACCACCTTCATCAGCGATTCGTAGTCGTCGAACCCCTCTCCTGCGTCGATCAGATCGCCGACGGGATAGGTGCGCACCGTCAAGCGTTGTGATGCATGGGCCTTCGTTGTGATCTTCAGGACATCGTCTTCAATCAGGGTGGTCATTCCCTGGGGATCGAGCATCAGGTTCAGGGCCGACTGCAGTGAGATTCGCGATAAAGTCGCGGACATGGCGAGATCAGCAGGAATTCCTTCATCCTGGAGCGCGGCCCGATCGATCCAGATTTCCACGCGATCACGATCGGCAAGGTCAATCACGACGCCGGAGTCGAGTGGAGACTCGATGTACGAACAGTCCGTCGGACTGCGCAAGGCCCGCTCAATTTCGATGGAATTCGAACGGGGAAGGGATTGTTCCGCGATGCGGAAATCGGCCTGCAGGGGCAACGCAGGAATCCGCTGAATGCGTTTGGATTGTCGCAGGGATTGCAGCAGGCCGTCGATTTCGCGATGCACCCGTTCAGTATGTCGGACGACCAGTGACTGAGCCTTGTCGACGGGATGAATGACGCCCCCTTCTCCATCCACGTCCAACCAGCGACTCCGGGAAATCGAGAACACGGCGCGAACCAGCGAATCGTAGTCATCGATTCCGTTTCCCACATCGACCAGGTCGGCCACCGGATAAATCCGCGTCGTCATCCGCTCATCCGCTTTGGACCGGGTCGTGACGATCAGCAGTTCGCCGTCGTTGACATGCGTCAGTCCCAACGGTTCGAGCAAAAGATTCAACGCGTCTTGAAGCGTCACCCCAGTGATGTTCAGTGTGACCAACTGGACGGACGAGATTCCTTCGTCAGTAAGAGCACGCTCGTCCAGCCAGATGGGAATCTGGTGTCGGTCCGCGAAATAGAGCACGGCATCCGCCAGCGAGTGATCGGAGAATGCGCACTCGGTGACCGACTTCAGTTCCAGTTCAACCGATTGATAACGGCGATGCTGCGGCGACCGCAGGGCGGGAATCCAGAACCGGTCGTCCCCGGCGACAAGGAGGGCGCCCAATACCAGAATTGCGCCGCCGAGAAGAATGCGACTGGCCACCGGTCGGTCTCGTCAGATAGGATTTTGCGATAGCAGAAGCCACCGTTCCAGGACAGGTATGAGTTCAAGGGCAATCGGGAACGGTCACCAGCAGCGACATGAATTGTGGCAACACAATAGTCATCCCCGCCGTCAAATCGCAAGAGGGTCTTTCGATTCTTTCGTCATGGGATGAGTGCCCGTTGCGCACATCCTTTCATGAGCGACCAATGAGAGCGGCGGTTGCCGCTTTCGAACGATCGCTCGAATTGAGTTGAGGGGAATCCCCTCGTGATGCGTCTTCCAACTAATGACACGAACAACGAACATTCCGGGAAATGCGACCATGAAATCTCAATCGGTCCGTGGATGGGTCATTGCGGCAGCAGCGGTGATCTTGAGTTCCGTGACGGTGATGGCCCAGGAGTCCAAGCCGAAACTGCCGCTCAAACGCGTGGTGATGCTCAACTCGGGCATTGGTTACTTCGAACATGCGGGACCGGTCGAAGGTGATTCGCTGTTCGAGTTTCCCGTCAAGATCGACGACATCAATGATCTTCTGAAAAGCCTGGTCGTCCAGGACCGTGGAGGAGGTCAGGTGACTGCGGTGAACTATGGCTCACCCGAACCCATTTCACAGACCTTGAAAACGCTCGCCATCGACGTCACAAGCAACCCATCGCTGGCGCACATCTTTCACCAGTTGCGCGGGCAAAAAGTCGAACTGAGCATCGGCGGGGATGCGAAGCCGGTCCTGGGAACGGTCGTGGGCGTGGAGCGTCGCCGGCTTCCCGCAGGACGCGATCAACAGGTGATTGACAGCGATTATCTTCTTCTGCGAACCACCGCGGGACTCAGGAGCCTGGCAGTCGATTCGATCCTGCTCACGAAGTTCGTTGACGAGCGAACCGATCGCGAATTTCAACAGGCGCTGGATCTGCTGGTGCAGGCTCATCAGCAGGATCAGAAGATGATCAAGCTGGATTTCCGGGGCAAGGGCCGTCGGGAGGTGAGTGTCGGATATGTGCAGGAATCACCTGTCTGGAAGACCAGCTATCGACTTGTGCTGGGAGAGAAAGCCCCGTTCCTGCAGGGATGGGCGATTGTCGAGAACACCACGGCACAGGACTGGTCGAATGTTCAACTGACCCTGATGAGCGGACGGCCGGTCTCATTCCAGATGGCGCTCTATCAACCGCTGTATGCAATCCGTCCCACGGCCACGCTGGATCTGCATACGTCGGTCGCGCCACGCGTCTATAACCAGGATCTCTCCTCTCGCGAAGACGAATTCCTCGCGGCCAGCCGAACCCCCGAGAATGCCACCACGTCAACTCGACGCCGACGTGAACCTGCCATGCAGGGGATGGGTGGCGGTATGGGCGGCGGCATGGGTGGAATGGGGATGGGAGGCATGGGCATGGGTGGAATGGGCGGAGGGATGGGGGGCATGCCGGCCGCGATGCCTCATGATCCCGAGCGAGGCAGGATGTCGCTGGCGGAGGGGGTGGAGTCGGCAGCATCAGCTGAGGATCTGGGTGAGTCGTTCCGCTATGTCATTAAGGCGCCGGTGACGCTGGCCCGCAATCAGTCCGCGATGCTGCCGATCGTCAATGATTCGATCCAGGGAAAGAAGGTCTACATCTATCATCCCGGAGTACAGACGAAGCATCCGCTCGCGGGTTTGAAGCTGACGAATTCCACGGAACTGCACCTTCAGCAGGGGCCTGTGACCGTGTTCGAAGACGATGAATACGCAGGCGATGCCCAGATCGCCGATATCCCCCCCGGGTCAACCCGGCTGATCAGCTATGCGCTGGACCTGGATACGGAAATCGACATGTCAGACGAAGGCGAGGACAAGGTGATCGTTGGCATCGCCATTCGCCGTGGAGGGCTGGTTGTCAGCCATCGAGTGACTCGCGAGACGAAGTACGTGATCAAGAATTCAGGCGCCAAGCCGAAGTCGATGCTGATCGAAAAGGAAGTCGACGAAGAGTGGTCCCAGGTCGAACCGGCCCCGGCGGAGAAGACTCGCGATCTTTATCGATTTGCCATCACGGCCGAACCGGGCAAGGTTGCCACGCTGTCCGTCGTGGAATCCAAGGGGGTCTCAACGCGAATGGTGATCCAGGATGTGGACATCGCGCAACTCAAGCTGTACCTGAAACTGGACCAGGCCTCGGCGCCCGTTCGAAAGGCCTTGCAGGAGTTTCTGAACCGAAAGTCCACCTTGAACATCCTGACCTCAAAACGGAGTGTGATCGAAGCTCAGATCCAGGAAATGACCGCAGAACAGGTCCGGCTGCGCGACAATCTGAAATCGCTACGCGAGAAAGACCCGCTCTATGAACGATATGCTCAGAAGCTGGCAGCGTCCGAAGACTCGCTGGAAAAGCTTCGCGGTCAGCTGACGGAAGCGCGTCAAAAGGAAGAGGAATTCAAACACGAGTTTGAGACGTTTGCGGCAGAGATGGTCGCGGAATAACCCGAACGAGGGATCCTCCGTGGAACTCGGGCCGGTCACTCGACACCTTCTCCTCAGCAATACTGTCCCTCCTCGGCAATACTGACCAAGGATCCCCATCCATGGTCGCCCTGCCCGCGGGTCATCCGTCGAGCGGCGCGGTTCACATTCCGTGCCGGGCTGGATATTGACAGGCTGCCGAATTGCGGTATTCTCCGCGCTGCGATTTGCTGACCGGAAATTCCGGAGGCCAGTGGGTTCCCCTGCGGGACCACTGGCCTCTTTTTTTGCCTGGGGAGAATGAGATGCCGCGTTGGTTCAAGGATAACTCGCTATCAATCGGACACACCCCGCTGGTTCAGCTGAACCGGGTTACCGACGGCGCCCCCGCCACGGTGCTGGCCAAGATTGAAGGTCGCAATCCTGCCTACTCGGTCAAGTGCCGCATCGGCGCCGCCATGATCTGGGATGCCGAGAAGCAGGGACTGCTGGGCCCCGGCAAGGAGCTTGTCGAACCGACCAGTGGCAACACCGGAATCGCGCTCGCCTTCGTTGCCGCCGCCCGGAAGATTCCCCTCACCCTGACCATGCCCGAAACAATGAGTCTCGAACGCAGGAAGCTGCTGCTGGCCTACGGCGCCACGCTGGTTCTGACAGAGGGCCCGAAGGGGATGAGCGGCGCGGTGGCGCGGGCCGAGGAGATCTATGCCTCGGACCCCGGGAAATATGTGCTGCTGCAACAGTTCAAGAACCCCGCCAATCCCGCGATTCATGAAGCCACGACCGGCCCTGAGATCTGGGAAGACACTGACGGACTGGTCGATGTGTTTGTGTCGGGGGTCGGTACCGGCGGAACAATTACTGGCGTTTCCCGCTACATCAAGGGGACAAAGGGGAAGGCAATTACCACGGTCGCGGTTGAGCCGACCGCCAGTCCGGTGCTGACTCAAAAGCGAGCGGGCGAACCGCTGAAACCGGGTCCGCACAAGATCCAGGGGATCGGCGCCGGATTCATTCCCGGCGTGCTGGATCTGTCGATCATTGATGCGGTCGAACAGGTCTCCAATGAAGAGGCTGTCGAATACGCACGCCGCCTGACGCTGGAAGAGGGAATCCTGGCGGGGATTTCGTGCGGGGCGGCCACGGCTGCCGCGGTCCGGCTTGCAAAACGTCCTGAAAACGCCGGAAAGACGATTGTCGTCGTGTTGCCCGATTCGGGCGAACGGTATCTGAGCTCGATCCTGTTCGATGGCGTATTTGATGAGAAGGGATTGCCACGATGACGGCAGAATCGGGCAGGTTCACCGGCAGCTCGCCATCCAAGTCTCCCTGGAACATCGACGCGATCGTGGCCGAACTCCGCACGCTGCGGGATCAGTCGTTGACGGCGCGCCATCGTGAACGTCCTGCCAAGCTCCCCTCGCGCAAGAATCTTGGCGGGATCGTCGAAAGCTTGTGCACGGCCCTTTTCCCCAATCGGCTGGGGACGCGCGAACTGGCGCCGGAAAGCGTGGATTACTTCGTCGGACACACGCTCGATGTCACCCTGGCATCGCTGGCAGAGGAAGTTCTGCGAGAATTCCAATACCACGCCAATCCCGATGCAGAACCGGAGGAACAGCAGCAGCGGGCTGTTCAGACGGTTCGCGACTTCGCCGCGCGACTGCCGAAGATCCGGGCGCTGGTCGAAAGCGATATCCAGGCGGCGTTTGAAGGAGACCCGGCCGCCCGCAGCGCGGATGAAGTGCTGGCCTGCTATCCCGGCATCACGGCGGTCATGCACCACCGTCTGGCACATGCGCTGTATTCGCTTGAGGCTCCCCTCGTGGCGCGGATCATCGCCGAAATCGCCCACTCCATGACGGGAATCGACATCCACCCGGGAGCACAAATCCAGGGGAGTTTTTTCATTGACCATGGCACGGGGGTCGTTATCGGCGAGACAGCGATCATCGGACAGCGGGTCCGCCTGTACCAGGCGGTGACGCTGGGAGCCAAGCGGTTCCCCGTCGATGACAACGGCGCCCTGATCAAGGGGAACGCCCGACATCCGATCGTCGAAGAAGACGTCGTGATCTATGCCGGCGCGACAATCCTGGGCCGGATTACCATCGGCAAAGGATCGGTCATCGGCGGAAATGTCTGGGTGACACGCAGCGTTCCACCTGGAAGCAACATCACCCAGGCCAAGTCGCGCAATGATGATCATGACGGCGGATCAGGGATCTGAACGGCCCAGGTCGGAATTCGTTCCCGGGACAATGCGCGACATCTCCATCGTGCACATGGCGGACCTCACGCGAGACCTGACAACCACTTCGGTTGATCAGCAATCACGAGGGGCTCGACATCCGCTGAATGCGGCGGATCGCATCGGCCAGCCGATCGAGGTCCTCTCTGGTGTTGTACAGAGAGAGTGACGGCCTGACAGACGCTTCCAGACCGAACCGGCGAAGCGACGGTTGGGCACAGTGATGGCCGGCTCGAACGGCAATCCCTTCCATGTCCAGCGCCTTGCCGACATCCTCCGTCCGTCGATTCGGCAGGACGAACGACAGCACTCCCACCTTTTCCCGGGCGGTGCCGATCAGCCGCAGGCCATTGATCTGCGACAGTTTCTCGGTCCCGTACTCCAGCAATTCGTGTTCATACCTGGCGATGTTCGCCAGGCCGAGCCGATTGACGTAGTCCAGGGCGGCCCCCAGACCGACGGCATCGGCGATGTTGGGCGTTCCCGCCTCGAACTTCGCTGGCGGCGGGTTATAGGTCGTCTCTTCAAAGGTCACGTTTTTGATCATGTTGCCCCCACCCTGCCAGGGGGGCATGATTTCCTGCAGTTCCTCCTTGGCAAACACCGCTCCGATTCCGGTCGGACCAAAAATCTTGTGACCCGAAAAGACGAAGAAATCGATGTCCAGCTGCTGCACATTCACGGGAAGATGCGCCACCGATTGAGCACCGTCAATCAGCACGCGTGCGTTGTAGCGCTTCGCCATCTGGATCATTTCGGCAATCGGCAGGATCGTGCCGAGAGCATTGGACGCATGGGCCAGCGCGACCAGCCGGGTGCGCGGTCCCAGGAGCGCCTGGTACTGTTCCAGCATGACTTCACCACGATCGTTGACCGGGATTACTCGAATCACGGCCCCCTTCTCGCGGGCAATCATCTGCCAGGGAACAATGTTGGCATGATGCTCCAGCGTCGACAAGATGATCTCATCACCCGGTTGCAGGAACTTCCGGCCGTACGTCTGCGCAATCAGGTTGATTCCCTCGGTCGTCCCGCGGACGTAAATGATCTCTTTGGCGGACGACGCTCCGACAAATCTCTGGATTTTTTCGCGGGCCTGCTCAAACGCGTCCGTCGACCGCGCGGCCAGCGTATGAGCGCCGCGATGAATGTTCGAATTGTCCCTCGAATAGTAATTCGAGATGGCGTCGATCACGCTCTGAGGCTTCTGCGTCGTCGCGGCGTTGTCGAGCCAGACAAGTTGTCGACCATGCACCTGCTGATGCAGTGCGGGAAAATCCTTCTTGACCGCAGCCACGTCAAACGGCCGGGCTCCCGAGTCCGACTGGACACGTCCGCCAACCAGCAACTGATGCAGGAACGTCTGCTCGGGAGATTCCGCACAAAGCCCCCCCTGGGAATGACTGTGCCGAGCCCGCAGATTGTGAACGAATGACTTCAAGCCGGCATACTGATCGGGTGAAGACTGACCGCCATGATCAAGCCCCCCGGGAATTTCGCGGGCTCCTTCCGGCGCCATGGGAATCCCACCGGGAAGAGAAGTCAATGCGGCTGGCAAGTGTCCCGAAAATGACGACGGCGATGGAATCGCACCACTGGTGGGCAAAGCTCCGAATGTCGCCATCGAAGGGACTTCTCTGGGTAACGTTGGCTGCGGAATCGAACTCGGCGGCGCAGGAACCTGCGACGCGTCGACCGGGATGGACGGCACGGACTCGCCCGGCAATTCGTTGTAAAGGCGCGTGGCGATCTGTGCGATCAGTTCGGGAGTCACGTCATTCATGGGCCAATTCCAACTGGAAAATTCGCGTTGACGACCGGGACGATTGAGAAAGCCGCATCCGTTTTGTCGCGATTCCGTTTGAATCGCGCCCGGATCCCAGTGGTTTGTCAAAACAAGTCATGAGGATCGCCTTGTTCTGGGTGCCACTGGTAGCGTCTTCGCCACCAGTGTCTTCGAAATGACTTGCAGATAGGGGTAGGGACGTCCCATTGTCTGGGACGCCCCTCCCTCCAAACCGGACGTGCGGATTTCCCGCATCCGGCTATCCAGTTGATGGTTCACCTTC
>Ga0265327_10005250_pt1 | contig 10916 bp, 8 predicted proteins | sample 41621metaG_FD_202089 | JGI IMG/M metagenome (GOLD analysis project Ga0265327, IMG submission 202089) | Rhizosphere microbial communities from Carex aquatilis grown in University of Washington, Seatle, WA, United States - 4-16-21 metaG | ecosystem: Host-associated > Plants > Roots > Rhizosphere >... | reverse complement strand
CACCCACGCTCCACCGCCGGAAATCAGGCGAAAAGATTCGCACTCTTTTCGCAGAACCAAAATGAATCTCCGGCGTCATACGTTCTGAGGGCTAACTCCACGATCATGATGACTCCCGTCGCGCCAGAGCAGACCACGCCAACGGCTCCGAAAAAAACTTTTCGGATCCTCTACGCCGACGACATGGTTGAGCTTCGGACACTGGTGCAGATCTCGCTCGGTCGGGACGGCCACACGGTTGAAGTCGTCGCCGACGGGAAACCCGCCCTTGAGCTCATCCGGGCGAATCCCGCCGCCTTCGATGTGGTTATCACCGACCACCATATGACCGACGTGAACGGCCTGGAGTTGGTGACTCAGTTGCGCACGCTTCCGTTCGCGGGCAAGATCATCGTTTTTAGCTCCGAGCTGAGCCAGGAGATCGGCGACGCTTACCACGCGCTGAAGGTCGACGCGGTGCTCTTCAAGCCCGTCATGCCCGGCGTCCTGCGGCACCTGTTGCAGGACCTTTAGGCGCAGGCGCGGTGGGACGCATTGACGCCCGACCCGGCCAACTTGAAGGCGGCCGCCCAGACTCCAGGTAGCGCCAAAATGTCCTGTTTCTGCAGCGCTGGAGTTGGGTTCGGATTCGCGGTCCTCAAAAGGATCTCCATTCAAACGAGCTTCAAACCCCTCCGGTGATCCGTCGCGCGATCCGCCCGTGCCGGGCCAGCAAATCCGGCACATCCACGCCAGGCAGGGCTCCGTCGCGCACGCGCACGACGCCATTGACGACGAGCGTCTCCACCTGACGGGGAAAGCATAGCACGAGCCCGTCCACCGGATTCTCCGCCCCGGAGCTGAACAAGTCGGTGGCCGGAAAAATCGCCAGGTCCGCACATTTCCCGGGTTCCAGCGAGCCGAGGTCGCCGGCCCGTCCCAGCACCCGCGCGCCGCCGCGGGTGGCCAGCGCCAGGGCGTCGCCGGTCGTCATCGCGCCCGCCCCGTGCACCACCCGGGTGAGCAGGAGCGCCTGGCGCGCCTCATTCAACATATGCCCGGAATCGTTCGAGGCGCTGCCGTCGACGCCGAGGCCGACCGCCGCGCCCGCGGCCTGCAGGTCCCGCACGCGGCAAACCCCCGAGCCGAGCCGCATGTTGGAGCACGGACAATGTGCAATCCCCATCCGGTGCCGGCCGAGGTGGGCCACTTCCGCATCGTTGAAATGAATCCCGTGCGCCAGCCAGACGCGTTCGTCCGCCCAACCGATTTTCTCCAGCAGCCTCAGCGGGCGGGCGCCCTGTTGCGATTCAGCCAGGTCGTTCTCCGCCACCGTTTCGGCGCAATGCGTGTGGAGGTGCAGCCCGTGCCGCCGCGCGATGGCCGCGCTCTCGCGATAAAGGTCGGCCGACGCGGAGGTCAGCGCACAGGGCGCCAACGCGAGCCGGGTCATCGCGCCCCGCCCGGGGTCGTGGTAACGTCCGGCCAGCCGCTCCGAGTCGCGGAGAATCTCGTCGATGGGTTGCACCGCCCACTCGGGAATCAGCGACGACGCCGTGTCCATGCTGCCCCGCGCCCCGTGGAACCGCAGGCCGAGTTCGGCGGCCGCCGCAAACTGCGCGTCGATGAGGTCGCGGCTGCCCCGGGGAAACACGTAGTGGTGATCCGAACTGGTGGTGCACCCGCTGAGCATCAGCTCCGCCATGGCCACGAGCGAGGCGGTGTGCAGATCGTCGGCGGTGAAGCCGCGCCACAGTGGCGTCAACCCGGCCAGCCACGGCAGCAGCGGGAGATTGGCGATCGGCGTGTAGGCGCGCGCCAGGTTCTGGTACATGTGGTGATGGGTGTTGACCATCCCGGGCAGGACGATCCCGCCGTGCGCATCCACGATCTCCGCCCCCGCCACGGCCGGCGGCGCGCCGGCGCCGAGGTCCTCGATGAAGCCCCCGCGGGCCAGGAGCCAGCCGTCGCGCAGGACGCGGCGCGAGTCGTCCATCGTGACAAGCCAGCCGCAGTTCCGGACCAGAAGATTTCGGTCGCTGCTCATCTCCTTGGAGGCGTCCCAATTCGTTTCATGGCCGGGACGCGCGGGCCGCCGCCCGGCGCCGGAGTTCGGCGCGCTCGTCCGGGGTCAGGAAGGCCGTCGCCAGGGCGTTTTCCTGCGCCTGCCGCGCATCGGCGGCCGTCAGCCCGGACGCAATCGCCGCCACCGTGAACTCGTGGCGGAGGTCGATGCCGCTGATGACGGGATCGTCGGTGTTGATGCTCGCGAGAAACCCGCGCTCGAGAAAAAACTTGAGCGGATGCGCCGCAAGGGCGCCGACGGTGGCGGTCTGGAGGTTGCTCGTCAGGTTGATCTCCAGACCAATGCCGCGCTCGGCGAGGAGCCGGAGCACGGCCGGATCCCCGGCGGCGCGGATGCCGTGCCCGATGCGGGTGGCGCCGAGCTGCTCGACGGCATAGCGGACGTTCTCCGCCCCGCCCGCCTCGCCGGCATGGACGGTTATTTGCCAGCCCGCGTCCCGCCCGCGGTGAAAATGGTCGTGGAAAAGCTCGCCGGGCCAGCGCGCCTCATCGCCCGCCAGGTCGAGGGCATCAATCGCCGCCCGGTGCGCCAGCAGAGCCTCCAGCTCGGTGCGGCATTCCTCCGGGCCGAAGGTGCGGCTCAGGATGCCGATCAGCTTCGTCTTCACCCCGAAATCCCGCTCGCCGGCGCGCACGCCGTCGATGACCGCCGCGACGACCTCGGCGGCATCGAGCTGGTGCGGACGGGCCATGAACAGCGGGCTGAACCGGAGTTCGAGATAGTCAATTCCCTCGGCGCCGGCGTCCGCAATGCTTTCGTAGGCAATCCGCCGGCACGCCGCGGTGTCCGCGAGCACGTGGATCATCCAGTGGAGCCGGTTGAGAAAATCCACCAGACCCCCGAGCGACCCGGAGATGACCACATGCGGACGCAGGGTGGACACCGTCTTTCCCGGAAGCGTCAGCCCGTGCTCGTCGGCCAGCTCGAGCATCGTTTCCAGCCGGACGCAGCCCTCGAGGTGCCGGTGGAGGTCGATGAAGGGAAGGCGCGGGTCAATCATGGCCGGCCATCGGTTTGCCCCAGCGCTGCGCGGCCAGCAGGAGCAGGGCCAGCAGGCTGTAGCCCAGCGCATAGGGCCAGGCCGGGAACAGCGCCGCCCAGCCGGGAAACGCGCCCGGCCGCACGATCCAGTCGAGCAGCGGCAGGTGGATCACCGTGTCGCTCGCCGTGAATTTCCAGGAATGCATGAGCCCGAGCAGCGACAACGCCACGGCCAGGCCGCTCCACACCGCCGCGCGGGCAAACTGCCGCTCGACGATGTAGTAGGTCATCGCCGCCCACAGCAGCGCGCAATAGATGAAGCCCTGCTCGAGCGCGAACGCCCCCTCGAGGAAGAAATTGTCGCGCCGGAAGGCGTCCAACAGCGCCGGCGAAAACACCGGTCCGCCCGGCGTGCCGTAACCGGCGGCGCGCAGGGCGTTCTTGCCCAGCAGCGCGGCCCACGCGGCGATCGCGGGCAGCAGGCCCACCACCACCGACACCAGGTGCCGCGGCGGGACCACCTGCAGCGCCTGCACGGCGATGATGAGCCCCACCCAGATGATGATGGCGATGCCGGCGTCGACCGGGATCAGCCACGCCGCCACGCTCGCACTGCCGGTCAGGCAGAGCACCGTGACAAACAGGCCGTTGAGCGTGCTGTAGCCGGCGCGCGCGCCAATCGACTTCCAGCCGGGGTGCCCGATGTAGATCGACATCGGGAAGGCCGAGCCGAAGCAGGCCGCCGCGATCGTCCCGAGGCCATTGATCGTCATCGCCGGCCGGACCGGGTAGGCATCGCCCGCCGCCTCCGCCGACTCGATGTTCTGCAGCGAGGCCAGCCAGCCCAGGAGACCGGTGGGCAGGATGATGGAGATGCTGGAGAGCAACTGGCGGCTGGCCAGTCCGCGCCAGAGCTCGCCCAGCACGGGGTGCGGCAGGGCCAGCCCGAGGTGCGCACCCGGGTGCGTGCCGACCGGCGCGATCCCGATGACCCACGCCAGCGCCGTTCCCAGCACCACCGCGAGCGCAATGCCCGGGATGCCCCGGCCGATGCTGATCCGGCCGAAATAGACGATGAACATCACGCCGATCGTGGCGATCCCGACAATCGGCCGGGAGAACGACTCGAGCAGGAAGCCCATGGCGAGAAACGACAGGCCGATGCCGCCGAGCGTCGCGAGCATCGCCGCGCGCGGCGTCACCCGCCGGATGCGCTCGGCCACGAGCGAACCGGTCAGCTCGATCAGGCCGCACGCAAAGCACGCCACCAGCCCGGCCTGCCAGGCCACCCGGTTGGGGTCCGTCATCCCGCTGGCGATCGCCAGCTCCTTGGCCGGCCGCATCACGAGAAAGATGTAGGCGATCATGATCGGCGTGTTGATGCCGTAGGGCAGCGCGCACACGTCATCGCGCCCGGTGGCGCGCGCGAGCTGGTGCGCCGCGCGGGCGTAGAGCAGGTTGCCGACCAGGAAGGACACCGCCACGCCCGGGAGGATTGTTCCGTAAACCAGGGCATCGTCGAAGCCGAGGACGCCCTGGCAGAGACCGATGATGATCAGGATCTGGACGACGTTATCGAGCGCCAGCCCGAGGAAACCGTCGACGTCGCCCTTGACGAAGGCCTTCACGCGAGGGACCGCACGAGATGCAGCGCGAAGAACGCGGCCTGGCGCGCGGCGATCTGCCCGAGCGCCTTGTAGTCGCCGCCGGGGTCCGGTTGCGCCCGGTTGCTGCCGGCGCGGATCACGAGGTGCGGCACGCGCAGTTCGTGACAGACCTGTCCGACCGCCGCGCCCTCCATCTCGACCAGATCGCATTTCAGCTTCGTGCGGATATCGGCGATCTTTTCGGCGGGCATACCGAAAACGTCGCCCGAGCAGATGAGTCCGGCGCGGATCGCCGGCGTGTAGGTGGCGCCGTTGGCGGTCACTCGCTTCGGCCGGTGGGTCAGCGCCGCCGCCAACGCCGCGCGCAACAATCCACGGTCGGCATCGTACCGGAAATGGGTGGGATGGCCGGCGCGCGGCCCGATGATCCGCCGGTAGAGCATGCCGTCCGCCTGCCAGCTGCCCGCGTCATGGTGAAAGGTGCGGAGGCCGATGATGATGTCGCCGGTCCGCAGCGCCGGGTTGAGCCGGGCCGCGCTGCCGGTGTAGACGAGGCGCGCCGGACGGAACTGCGCGAAGAACAGGGTCGCGACCATGGCGGCGTTGGTCTTGCCCACCCCAGTGATGGCCGTGATCACCCGCTGGCCGGCGAGGCGCCCCTCATGGTAGGGGAAGCCGGCGAGCCGGCCCGTCCGGGCCTTCTCCAGGGCGGCGATGACGGGTTTGATTTCCCACGGCACGGCGCCGAGGATGAGAGTGACCGGGGGAGGCATGGGAGCGCGCGGTTCCAGCAGTTCGCGTGCCCGGCAACTATGCAAGCGACCACGGTTCACACGAGCAAGAAAGCTCGCTCCCGCGCGGAACCAACCCATGATGAAAGGCGTCTCAATTCCAATGCGCTCCCTCCGATTCTTTGCCGTGGCGGCCGCCCTCGCCGTCCTGGCCGGCTCTGTCCCGGCCCGCGCCGAGACCCAGCCGTGGTACGCGGTTGGATTTACCCAGACCCTTTCGATCGAGGACCAGACTGCCGCCGGATTCGCCAAGTTGACCGACGACGAGCAGTCGCTGTTGAATGCCAGCGTGGCCCGGGAAGTCGCCCTGGCCCACGCCGGCAACGTGCGCAGCTTCGCCGGGACATACATCAACCGCCGCACCGCGGACGAACGCGCACGGATCGGTCTCGACCGGCTCACGCCCGACGAACAGGTGCGCTTGAACAACCTGGTCGCGATCGCCATCGCCGCCGGGCCGGGCCGGCTTTCGTCGGCGCCGGGGCTCGGCCGGGACGGATTCACCCTCGCGAACCGCCTGCAGATTCACGGTGAGGTCAGCCTGACCGTCGGCACCAGCGGGCACGGGCGGAATTTTTACGGCACTTCATTTTTTACCACGATCACCGACCCGGAAACCAACCTGACGATCGGGCTCGGTTTTGAACAGTATCACGGCACCGGTTATTATGGATTCGGGCCCAACGAGTATGCGTATTCCGAGCTCGGCCTGCGCAATCGCGGCTTCGACCTCGGCCTTGGCACCCGCAGCTTCGACCTTGGCCTCGGACTCGGTGCCGCCGGTAGCGTGAAGCGGCATTAAGATTCGGCGGGGGGCCGCGTCCCCGCGGGCCATAGGCTTGGCGAACGCGGATCCCGAACGCGCTTCATCGCCTTGCGAACTAGCCGCTCCACCCTGGGTGGGGCGGTTGCCCCAACCGCCGGTCCAATCCTCGTAACAAACAAGGGCCGCTGAGGGCAACGGCCCCTACCCAAAGGCACGGGCTCACGGCCGGGCAATCGCCGCTTGCTGCCTTCACCACCAAAAACAAAAAGCCCGCGTTGCCGAACAACGCGGGCGGGAAATTGCGGTCGACCGGATTACTTCTTCCACGGCGCGTCGACGACCTTGTAGCCGTCGGGCGTCTTGCGGAAGTAAACCTCGTCGCATTCGAAATACTCGATGTCCTGGTACCAGACGCTGCGGGCGTCATTGGGCAGGGTCTTCGTGACCGCACCCTGCGGCGCCGGCGTCCAGATCAAGCCTTCCGGCGTGCGCTTGAAGAACTGGCCGTCCTTGAAGTGGTATTCGGTGTCGCCCACCCAGACCGACTGGTAGTCGTCCGGTTTCGCCGGGGCCGGCGCGGGGGCGGTGACCGTGGTGACGGCCGGGCTGCTCACGACGACGGTGCCGGGCGGGTCGACGACGACATAGCCGCCGGGGCAGGTCTGGTAATAGACGTCACCGTACCGGTAGAAGATCGATCCACCGAGGTAGACCCGCGAGTAGTACGGGGGCAAATCGCGGATGATCGCGCCGCGCGGCGCGTGGGTCACGTAGTAACCGTGCGGACCCGGACGGTAAAACACGCCGCGATGGTAGTAGAACCGGTCGTGGCCGACCGAGATTTCCGCGTAGCCATGGGGCAGCGGAATGCCGAGGGAAACACCGACATCCACGTGGGATTCAGCTCGGGCAATGGTGGTGGCAGCCAGGACTCCGGAACCGGCGATCGCCAGCAGGAGAAAACGGGAGGTTATGAACGCGGGCATTTTCATGGTAGGAAGGTTAACTCATTTGCTGAGACGCGCAACTGCCGCGAAAGTTTCATGCCGTTCCGCCGTGACCCTGCCGGCCGGGTGCTCCCCGTTGGTCGCACCGGCCCTGAAGTCGGTCGCAAACAGCTTGTTGGCCGCGCCTGAATCGGCGAAGATCGGTACCATGAATAGTCCTGACCTCCCGGGACGCGCCCCCCGGGCCGGCACGTTGCCGGTCCGGCGCCGATTGGCGCGTGCGTTCATCCTGGCCGTCGCCGGCGCGATCTTGCTCGTCGCCGCCCGCGCGCAAGAGCCCGCCGCGAAGGCGGTCGGCCCACCGGTCCCCGCCGGTTTGGACGGGCAATGGCTCGGCACCGTGCAGCACGGCACCGAAGCGGCCGAGGTCGGCTTCGAGTTCACGCGCCAGCCCGATGGCCGCGTGCTCGCGCGCGAGTGGATGCCCGAAATCAACGCCTACGGCGCGACCGTGGGCTGGGTGCATTTCGACGGCGCACACTTCTCGATCCCCGAAAGCAACATCAACTTCGTCCTCGAGAACGGGACCCTGGCGGGCACCAGCCTGTGGCTTCCCAGCCTGACGTTCACCGCCCGCGCCACCCAACAGCTCCCGGTCGAGGCACCCGTGCCCGAAGTCCCCGCCGGACCCGAACCCGCGTGGACCTACCGCGGCGGCGCGGCGTTCTGGGGCTCGCCGGTTGTGGCCGGCGACACCGTTTATCTCGGCGACGCGGCGGGAAAATTCCACGCCGTCGGCACTGCCGACGGCCGGCCGAGGTGGGTCCACGACGCCGGGTCGGCGGTCTTTGGCACCGCAGCCGTCACGAGCGACGGCGTCCTCTTCACCACCGACCGCGGTGAACTGGTCAAATTGGACCCCGCCACCGGCACGGAGCGGTGGCGGGCCACCATCGGGGGCGCCGACGTCAAGCGGTCCCTGCCCTCGCCCGAGGGTCCGGAATGGGACAGCCTGGCAGCCGCACCGGTGGTCGACGGCGGCACGGTCTTCGTTGGCTCGGCCGACGGCGCATTTCGCGCCTTGGACGCTGCCAACGGAAAGGTGCGCTGGCTCTTCCAGACCGGCGGCAAGATCCGGGCGGCCGCACTGGCCTCGGGTGCTCGCGTTTTCGTCGGCTCGATGGACCATTTCGTCTACGCCTTGGACCGCGCCACCGGCGCCGAGGCCTGGCGCTTTGACACCGGCAGTCCGGTCACGACCGCACCGGTGGCCGCCGGCCATCGGATCGTGATCGGGACGCGCGACCAGTCCCTGCTCTACTCGCTGGACGCCGCGAGTGGCAAAACGGCGTGGACCGATTTCTACTGGCTCTCGTGGGTTGAGTCCGCGCCCGCGCTGGTGGACGGTCTGCTCTACATTGGTTCGTCCGACTGTCGCCGCGTCCGGGTCATCGAACCGGAAACGGGCCGGGTCCGCTGGGCCGCGCAAGTCTGGGGATGGACGTGGGGAACGCCGCTGGTCGTCGGCGACACGGTCTATTTCGGCACGGCCGGCGCCGCCCACTATTTCATCACCCAGCGCCCCTCGCTGGGCGCCCTCGACCGCGCCACCGGCAAATTGAAGTGGCGGCGTCCCCTCGCCCTGTCACCGGCCGCATACGTCGGCGGCGTGTCGGGCTCTCTCGCCCGCGCCGGTAACCGCGTCATCGCCGCCCAACTCGACGGCACACTCGTCGCCTATCCGATCAAGTAGCCACCAGCGATCCTCCTGAAAAATGACCCCACCCAGCTCGTCCCTTTTTCCGCGCGCCGCGCGTGCGGCCACCGTCGTCCTCAACCTGCTCCTGCTAGTCGCGGGTGCGGAGTCGCAGCCGGCTCAGCAGCCATCGCAAGCGCCCGACCCGGTCGAAGGCACCTGGCTCGGAACGGTGACCGCCCCGCAGGGCACCGCCGAAATCGGCTTCAAGTTCGAACCCAACGCCAAGGGCGAACTCAATTTCGCCCTCTATTTTCCGCTGATGAACACCTTTGGCGCAAAGTTCGAGGTGCCGGTGGCGAGGCACGGGGATGTCTACACGGAGCCGGTCCTGAAATCCGAACTGAAGCTGCGGGGAAGCACCCTCACCGGTACTTTCGGCCCCGGCAAACTGCCGGTCACCCTCACCCGCAGCGGTGACTTCGCCTCCGCGCCCGCGGCGCCGCATTTTCCGGCCGGTCCCGTCCCGCTCTGGACCGTTCCCCTCGGTTCCTACACCTGGGCGGCGCCGGTGGTGGCCGACGGAGTCGTTTACGTCGGCGCGAAGGACGGGAAATTCCACGCCGTGCGGGCCGCCGACGGCACCGAGGCCTGGACCTGGGCCGGCCCGAGCCGGATCGACGGCCGCGCCATTGTCGACGGCGACCGCCTTTGTTTCGTGGACGGCCACAACGACCTGGTCTGCCTCAACCGGGCCGACGGCACCCTGCGATGGCGCGTGCCGCTTTACGACGAGAAGCTGGCCGGGAAGCCGCTGCCGGACAACCCGACCTTCAATCGTCGCACGGCCACACCGCTGGCCGTCGGCGGGACGATTTACTGCGGCTCGGCCGATGGCGGGCTGTACGCCCTCGACGCCGCCACCGGCGCCCGCCGCTGGCGCCACGAGTCCGGCGCACCGATCTTTTCCGGCATCGCGCTCGTCGGCGCCGACACCCTCGCATTCGGCACCATGGACGGATCCGTGGTGCTGCTCAACGGCCGGACCGAACAGGAAACCCTGCGCGGGCACACCGGCGGCGGCGTGGTCACGACGCCCGTGGTGTCGGGCCACACGGTGCTGGTCGGCAGTCGCGACTATTTCCTCTACGGGCTGAACGCCACCGATGGCTCCGTCGCGTGGAAATTCTCGTATTGGTTCTCGTGGGTCGAGTCGACCGGCGTGTTGACTGACGGCCTGTTCTACGTCGGGGCGTCGGACTATCGGCGCGTCTCGGCCTTCGATCCGGCCACCGGCCGCGCGGCCTGGGGCACGGATGTGCGCGGGCTGGACTGGGGGACGCCGCTGGTCGTCGGCGACACCATTTACATCGGCACCGTCGCGCAAAACGTCCCCGGCACCGCGATCGAGCACACCGGCGGTATCATGGCACTGGACCGGCACACGGGCGCCGTGAAATGGCAGTTTCTCGCGACGAAGCCGGAGGCAAACGGCTTTGGCGGATACGCCGGCTCCCTCGCCACCGACGGGCACCGGGTCTTTGCCGCCGGCTTCGACGGCAACCTTGTCGCGTTTCCGATCGACTGAGTCGGGCGAGTCAGGGCGGGGTTTCCGGACCCCGCCACGAACGCTGCGCCGGCGACCGCACTTTGGACTCGCCAATCGCGGCTTCCGGTCATGAAAGAATGGGTTCAAAGCCGGAGGCCAGCGGCTCATCCCCTCATGCGCATACCCCTCGTTTCCCGTGTGTCCGTCCGTGGACGGACACTCCCGTGGCTTGTCCGCGGCTTGTTCCCCTTGTCAATCGTGCTGTTCACCGGCTGCGTGACCGCCCCGGTGAGCTTCAAGGTGCGGGCCGGCGCCAGCGCCGCGCTCGGCGGCAAACAGGTCGCGATCGCGCCGCCCGATGTCGAGGTGCGGGCGATCAGCGCCGGCGGCGTGACCGAGAAAAGGGACGACTGGGCGGAGACGGTGAGCGGGAACCTGACCCGCGAGTTGGCCGGCCTGACGTCCTACAAGCCGTCGCCGGCCCTCGATCCGGAAACGAAGAAGGAGCTCGCCG
>Ga0265327_10005249_pt1 | contig 10918 bp, 10 predicted proteins | sample 41621metaG_FD_202089 | JGI IMG/M metagenome (GOLD analysis project Ga0265327, IMG submission 202089) | Rhizosphere microbial communities from Carex aquatilis grown in University of Washington, Seatle, WA, United States - 4-16-21 metaG | ecosystem: Host-associated > Plants > Roots > Rhizosphere... | reverse complement strand
ATCATCTCCGCCGTTGTAGCAACGAAGAGTCCGAGATTGGTCCTGATCGCCTGCAGCCCCCTCGCTGTCGGCTCAACTAAGGATAACGATACACGCACTGCGCGAAACCTGTCACGGCGCCGCATGTTGATAAACTTGACTCGGCACAGCCCAGCTGCCCGAGACTCTCAACAAAATCAATGGCCTCTCCCAGCGCGGAGGCGCCTGTCATCAAGAAAAATTGAGCGGGCTGTGCGCGCTTCTGTGGACGGTCTGGGGACAACCGGAGCGGGCCGCGGGTCGTTTCTACTGTGAGTAGAACCGTGGCCTAAGGGAGCCCGCTACGGCGCGGGGCGTCCGCCCTTCCAGATCTCGACGCGCCCCCGGTCGGCGTCCACCCGCACCCAATCGCCGGTGGCGACCAGCTCGAACGGATCGCGGTCCAGATCGGTCACCGCCGGGACGCGCATCACCACGGCGCCGAGGGCGATCTTGGTGGTCATGACGGTGAACACCATGGCCAGGGGCGCCTTGCCGGCCAGGCGCGCCATGTGGAAGGCGTTGGACCAGCCCGACGAGCCCTTGGCGCCCGGGAACACCAGCACCTTGCCAGCGAAGCTGACGCCCTTCAGCTCGTGGCGGCTCTCGATGACCATGCCGGTCATGGCGTGGATGCCGCCCCAGCCGGAGATGGTCTCCCGCGTGACCAGGGCCTCGCCCTCGGCGACGCCGCCGACCACCTTGCGGCCGTGGATCACGATCGGCTGGGTCGTGGCGGGGGCGTTCACGGCAGCCGCCCGTTCCAGCGGCCGGTGCAGGCGGCGTCGACGCACTCGGCGGTGGTTCCGTACCAGCCCTCGATGTTCATGATCGCCGGCAGGTAGTGAACCTGCTTGGCGCTGTCGAGGGCGGCCACCTTGGTCCCCCTGGGCACGGCCTGGCTGATGGAGGAGCAGGTGTCGGTCATCAGCAGGGCGCCGGCGTCGCGCAGCGTCTTCGCATGACCGGCGGCCTCGGCGGCGAGCTTGACCGCGCGGGAGGTGAAGATCCACAGGGCGGCGTTGGCGCTGACCCTGCGGCCCTCGATCAGGGCGGCGACCTCGGCCAACTGCTCGATCGAAGCGTGGGGGCAGCCGAGCATGACGAAGTCGACGTCGCGTGACTGGCCGACGGCGTTGAGCGTCTCGTAAGTTCGCCGGCGCGCGTCGGCGTCGTAGACGAACCTCTCGACGGGCTTGCGCGGACCGAAGGCGGCCTCGCGGGTCGGCGCCTCCGGCGTGATCCCGACCATGTGGTAGAGCTCAACCCCGCCCGAGGAAGCGGCCGCCGCGCCGAAATGCTTGTGGCGGATCAGGCTGGCGCCGCTCACCTGCCCGTCGATCACCGGAATGGCGTCCTGCACCGCCCCGCCGACGAAATAGCCGAGCATGCCCCACTCGAAGATGTCGCCCACCGGGACCTGCACATCGACCAGCTGCTGGCCGTAGCGGAAGTCGGTCTGATGAAAGCCCCAGTCGGGGACGCGTTTCGCCAGCATGGCCGCGCTGGTGGACTCGCGGCCCTCGGTATTGGTGCGCCCGCCGACCACCGAATTGCAGAACACCACCGCCGAGCTTTCCATCCAGGCGCAGTGCTCGCCGAACTTCGGCATGTTGCCGGCCAGGTAAGGCGTGCAGGTCTTCATCACTTGAATGCCGCGGGCGGCGACTTCGGCCTCGTCCGAGGTGAAATTCGCATGAGCCTCGGGGGTCATGCCCATCTCGGGCCAGTGCTCCGGGTCCATGCCGCCCTGCAGATGGCAAGACATGCCGGCGTTCATGACCGGGACGTCGACCGCCTCGTCGGAGTCGAGGTCGTAGCGCGAGAACACCGCCCGGTAGTCGCCGCCGTCGGCCTCGTAGACGTCCTTGACCCACTGGGGCGAGGAGCCGGGCACGCCGGCCACATTGTTCGTCTCGACGAACCGCTCGGCGCCCAGGGCGTCGGCGTAGCGCACCAGAAGCTCCATGGCCTTCTGCACGGCGGCGCCCTCGCCTCCATCCAGCATGGCCTGCTCCTGGGGCGTCAGCCGCACCATCAGCGCATGCCATCGATGCGGTCGATGATCTGGCCGAGCACCTTCAGGGTGGTCCTGAGTTCGGCCGGGTCCAGGCCCTTGAGCACTTCGGCGCGCAGGGCGTTGGTCACGCCCATGATGCGGTCGATCGCCTCGCGGCCCTTGGCGGTGATGGCATTGGTGGTGACGCGGCGGTCGATCTCGCTCTGCTTGCGCTCGATCAGCCCTTCCTTGGCCAGGACGTCGAGCATGCGCACCAGGGTGGGGCCCTCGACGCTGATCAGCCTGGCCAGCTCGCCCTGGGTCAGGGCGTGGTCGGAAAAGGCGACCAGGAACAGGGTCTCCCAGCGGGCCATGGTGTGGCCGGTGGGGCGGATGCGTTCGTTGGCCAGCTTGCGCCAGCGGCGGCCGGCCACGACGATGTCGCGGGTGGCGCGATAGTAGATGTCGTCGTCTTCGCCGCCCGACTGCTGCTGATGATACTTGGCCAGGCGCTCGTCCAGGGCGTTGAGGCGGGCCTCCTCCGCGTCGTCGGCGTCGTTGGCGACGGGGCGTGAAACCATCGGCTAGCTCTCCAGATCGTTCAGCACGGCGCCCGAGGACATCGGCTGCACGTCGCGGCGATAGATGCCGAGCCAGCCGGGCGCGTCGGTGTGATAGGCGTTGCGCGGCGCCGGCCGGCGCGCCAGCTCCTCTGCCGGAACGTCCAGATCGAGGGTTCCGGCCAGGGCGTCGATCAGGATTCGGTCGCCGTCCTGCAGCTTGGCCAGGGGACCGCCGGCGGCGGCCTCGGGCGCCACCTCGGCCACGGTCAGGCCCTTGAGGCACAGGCCCGACAGCTGGCTGTCGGTGACGAAGGCGATGGAGTCGGCCAGGCCCGCCGCATCGATGGCGAACAGGGTGGCCGAGGCGCCGCCGCCCATGGCCGGCCCGCCCTTGACCCCCAGGCCGCGCAGCACCAGCACCTCGCCGGGCTTCACCTTGCCCTCGGCCAGGTCCTTCATGGCCAGGTCGGAGTCGTCGTAGACCCTGGCGGGCCCGTCGAACTTGTCGAGCCGGCTGCCGCGGATCCCCAGTTTGACGATGGCGCTCTCGGGCGCGAGCGAGCCCTTGAGGACGGCGATGGCGGGGCCGGGAGAGATGGGGCGATCCAGCGGGCGGATGATCTCCGGATCGCTGACCACCACGCCGTTGAGGTTCTCGGCCAGGGTCTTGCCGGTGCAGGTGAGCACCGAGGTGTCGACCAGGGCGCCCAGCTGCTTGAGCACGGCCTCGCAGCCGCCGGCGTCCTCGAATTCCTCAATGCGCACCTCGCCGGTGGGGCGAGGGGCGCTGAGGATCGGCGTGCTGGCGGCGATCTCGCGCCAGATTCCGTAGATGTCGACTTGAGTGCCCGCCTCGACCGCCACGGCCTGCAGGTGCTTCAGCGCGTTGATCGAGCCCGACACCGCCAGCACAACAGCGCAGGCGTTGCGGAACGCGCCCTCGGTGAGGATCTGGCGGGGGCGCAGGTCCTCCAGCACCATCTCGACGATGCGCGTCCCCGAACGGCGGGCGGCGCCCAGCATCTTCTCCGAATTGGCGCGCACCGGGGCCGAGCCCGGAAGGGACATGCCGAGCGCCTCGACCACGCAGTGCATGGTGTTGGCCGTGGCCATGCCGGAACAGACGCCCGGGCCGCGGATGGCCTGGGGGATCATCTCGGCCAGGGAATGCTTCATCGGCTTGCCGAAGCGGTCGGCGACCTGGCCGGCGAACAGGTCCTCGATGTCGATGTGGTCGTCGCCGATCATGCCCGAGGCCTGGTAGCCGCCGATCACAAGCAAGGTGGGGATGTTGAGCCGGCCGGCGGCCATCAGGTGGCCGGGCGGGGTCTTGTCGCAGGAGGTCAGGCAGACCATGCCGTCGAGCATGGCGGCCTCGACCTGGGCCTCGATGTCGCTGGGGATCAGGTCGCGGCCGGCCAGGATGTAGGCGCCCTTGCGCGCGGCGCCGGTGATGAAGTCGGAGGGGGCGGTGGTGCGCACCTCGAAGGGCACGCCGCCGGCCTCGCGGACCGCCTGCTTGACGATCTTGGCCACGCCGTCGAGGTGGGCGTAGCAGATGGCCAGCTCGGACGAGGAGTTGACCACCGCGATCTTGGGCTTCTCGAGGTCGGCCTCCGACAGCCCGAGAGCCCGCCATTGGGACCTGCGGACCGCGGTGTTGGCGCCGAGACTGCGAAGCTGGACCATGCTCTTACGGACTCCTGAATACTGTTCGAACCGCCCTAATCATGGCCGCGTCGGGGACAGAGGAAGGCGAGCCGCGTTCGCCGCGCGCCACGAAGCCGATGCCGATGGCGCACAGCGCCAGGACCATCGGGCAGAGGGCGACCAGGGCGAACAGGTGGATCGGCACGACGCCCGCTTCCAGCAGGTAGCCGGCGACCGCCGGGCCCACGATCGCGCCGACCTTGGCGATGGAGGTGGCCCATCCAGCCCCGTTGGCGCGGATCACGCTGGGGTAGAAGATCCCGCAGATCGACAGGATGCCGAAGTGGCCGCCCGAGATCAGGGTTGGTCCCACGATCAGCAGGATCTTCAGGGCGTCGTGCGAGGGATGGCCGAGACCGATGAACAGCAGGACCGGGATCGCCAGCAGCGGATAGAGCGCCACGGTAAAAGGCCCGAACTTGTCGGTGAAGCGCATCAGGCACAGGCCGAGGCCCGCCCCCAGGATGGTGCTGAGCCCGATCAGGTTGCCCGCCTCCTTGCGGGGAAAGCCGATCTTCTCGATGACGGTGGGGCCCCAGTTGGCGTCGAAATAGATGGCCAGGGAGCTCAGGGTGTAGCCGACCCACAGCAGGATGGTCAGCCACTTCAGCCAGCCGGAGAACAGCTGCGTCGGGTTGAAATTGGTCCGCTGCAAGGCCTCGTCGGCAACGACGAAGGTGTCTTCGGCCCTGGCTCCGAGCGCCGGCTGCATGCGGTTCAGTATCCTGGCGATCAGGTCGGGGCGCTGGCCCTTGGCGCTTAGGAAGCGGATCGATTCCGGCAGGAACAGGAACAGCAGGGCCGCGCACAGGAGCGTGCCGCCGCCGCCCGCGAAATAGACGGCCGACCAGCCGAACTTGGGCGCCAGCGCGTTGGTGATTGGAGCCGCGCCGGCGGTGCCCATGGAGTAGCCCAGCATCACCAGGCTGACGACGGTGGCCCGCATGCGCTTGGGCACGAACTCGATATTCAGCGCCCAGGCCAGGGGCAGCATGCCGCCGATGGCGAAGCCGTCGAGGAAGCGCAGGGTCAGGAGCTGGGCATAGTCCTGCACGAACCCGGTGATGAAGGTCAGGACGGCGAAGGTGCAGGCCGCGGCGATGACGGTGGGCCGGCGCCCGAGGCGGTCGCCCAGGAAGGCGAAGGCGAAGCCCCCGACCATCATGCCGAAGTTGCCCATGGCGAAGACGTTGCCCTGCATCCCGCTGGAAAGATGCAGCACCTCGCGCATGTAGGGCATGGTGTAGCTGACGGTCATCTGGTCGAAGCCGTCGAACACCGTGATCAGCCACGAGACCACGACCAGGATCACGTTGAAGCGGGTCAGCTTCCGGCCGTTGATGAACTCGCCTACGTCGATGGTGCGCGCGGCTGCGGCCATAGGGACTACCCTTCCAGGTTGGCGGAGATGCGTTTCCTCAGCGCGCTTATGTCTATCTGGTGCACGCTCCCAGAGCCGGCGAGGTCGAGGGCATGGGCGGCCGCGGCTCCCATGGCGATGCAGGGTCCCATCACCCGCACGCTCGACAGAGCCGTGGAGTCCGCGTCGATGCAACGGCCCACGGCGCACAGATTGTCCGCGCCCGCCACGGTCAGCGAGCCCAGCGGCACATAGTGGACGTGGTCTTCCGGGAAGACCTCCCACACATAGCCTTCCTCGTTGTGATGCTGCTCCAAAGGCCAGGAACAGCGCACCACGGCGTCGTCGAACTTGGTCTGGTTCCTGACTTCGTCCACGGTCAGGTGGTGGGTTCCCACGATCCAGCGGGTCTGGCGCACGCCGGTCTGGCCGTAGGCGCGCACCTTGGCGTCGCCGAAGGCCTCGGGATATTCGCCCTTGAGGAAGCTAAGGGCGTTGTCGGCCTGCTGCTTGCCCTCGATCTGCTTGACCGCCGCGCCGAAGGGATCGAGCGGGGTTTCAATGTGGGTAATGTTGACCATCGCCGCGTTGCGCCCCGGATAGCTGGCGGCGAAGCCGTCGCGGCGGGTCAGGCCATAGTCCTGGCCCTTGTCCCAGATGCGTTCGGCCATCTCTGCGCGGGTGGGCTTCTTGGAGTCGTCGAAGTCCTCGATCACCAGCATCTGCGAACCGTAGACCTGACCGTTCTTGTGCATGCGGCAGTCGAGCCCGGCCTCCCAGGCCAGGGCCGCATCGCCCGAGGCGTCGATGAAGGCGGAGGCCGTCACCCGCACGTCGCCGAAGCGGGTGGCGATGTCGAGCGAGGTCACGCGCCGCCCGTCCATGTTGACCTTGCGGATGATGGCGCCGGTCAGCGGCGTGACGCCGGCCTTGAGGATCGCCTTCTCCACCCAGCGGCCCAGCGCCACCTCGTTGTACATGGCGTTCCACATCACCCCGCCCATGACCAGCTCCAGGTCGCCGGTGGCCTTGAGGTCGTGGATGATCTCGTCGGCGATGCCGTGGGTCAGCTGGCGGCCGTTCGGGCCGGGGGTGAACAGGCCGCAGAACATGCCGATGATCGAATTGACCGCCTGGCCGCCGAGCGTCGGCAGGCCGTCGACCAGGATCACGCTGCGCCCGGCCCGCGCCGCCTCGATCGCCGCCGATGCGCCAGACGCTCCGGACCCCACCACGCAGATGTCGCAGCCGCGCTCCAGGACCGGGGGCGCGGGCCCGCGCGATACGATGCGGGTTTCGGGATCGAACGGACGCTCAAGCATGCACTGTCCTCAGTACGTCGGCCTCGCATGCGGGCCGCGGCGAGCGCCGGACGGCGGCCCCCGTTGTCGGTAGAATGCTACATGGTTTCACGGTTTAGCCGGGGGCCGCAAGAGCGCGCCTAAGCCGAAATCAGAGATCGCCGTCGGGAAATTCGCGGCCTTCGCGGGTCATGACCTTGGCCACGGCGGCGCGGCAGGTGGCGGCCAGGGTCTCGGGCGCGGCGGCGTGCGGATGCTCGAAGGTGCGCGCCAGCATCTGGGCCAGCAGCCGCAGCAGGCCCCAGTCGGGCTGAAAATCCTTGGGCAGGTTCTCGCCGTAGGCGCGGATGGCGCCGGCCACGACGCCCGCCCCGGAGAAGCCGTAGGCCCCGGCCAGGCCGCGGATATCATGGGCCGCCAGGAACACCTGGTCGATCCCGGTCCCCTGCTCGACCATGGCGCGGATGTGGTCGATGGCCACCTGGACCTCGGCCACCGCCAGGGGCTTCAGCTCGTCCATCCGGCTCTGGGCCTGAGCCAGGACCATCGGGTCGAGCAAACTTGCCGCCGCGCCGCCGCGGCCCTTGGCGATGCGCTCGAACAGCTCCCTGCGCCGCCGGACGGCGGGGCGCCCAATCACGATACCTCCAGAACGGCGCGGTCGGCGGCTCGACGCATGGGGCCTTGGTAATAGGGGTCGGCTCGCCGACGGCGGCAGGGTCCGACGAAGGCGCGGGTGCGAATGAACTCCCGGGGGTGGTCGATCACCGCGGCCACCCGGGCCAGGACCGAGGCGGCGGTGAACGGCTTGGCGATGATCTCGGTGGCGCCGGCGTCCCTCAGGGCCATGATCCGCTTGCGATCGGTCAGGCTGGTCATGACGATCACCGGCAGGGTGTGGTCAGGCGAATTGGCCGCCCGCCGCACCCGCTCCAGCAGCGCCACGCCGTCCAGCGGCATGTGATAGTCGATGATCGCAAGATCGGGCGGCGCCTTGACGATCTCGTCGAAGGCGTCGGCCCCGTCTTCCACATAGCGCACGCGCTTGCAGTCCAGAGCGCTCAGCACCTGTCCGATCATTGCGCGGGTAAGCTTGTGGTCGTCCGCGACCAGAACGTCGAGTTGCCTGATTCCCATTCAGATAGTCCCCCGAGTCCCGATTTAGGACAGCCGCCCCGCCTTGCCAAGGGCGCCAGCGGTGTCGCCATGCGTCAACTTGACTCGGGCCCGAAAAAAGCCCCGCCGGCGAGGCCGGCGGGGCCAGTCAACTCGTCCGCGGAGAGGGGAAAGAACCGCGTCGATGGCGAGGATCATCGCCGACGCAATAGGCGAAACCGCGACCGCCTCAAGGTCTTGTCGGGTCAACTAAGTGGCGAGGACAGGGCGAATGGGGCCGCTCGCCCGCCTCAGCCTTGCGGCGGAGGACCACCCGGCGGGCCGCCGTCCAGGGGCTGGTTCGGACGGGCGGCGAGCCCCTCCGGCGTGGCGACGCAGGTGGCGGCCACCACATCGCCGCGCGGCGTCTGGTGCTGGACCGCGGCGCCTTGAGCCTTGCCCCGGCAGTCGGCGAAGGCCTGGGGCGGTGGCCGGCGGCGCCCGCCTTGAGGGCCTCCCGGGTCGCCGTCGCCGGGCGGGGGACCGAAGCCGGGTCCGCCCAATCCTGGGCCATCCTCAGGGCGACGAGGCGGCTTGCCGTCCTTGTCGACGAACTGCAGCGTCTGCTGGAAGCGCACGGCCAGCGGCGCGCTCGCCGGCTCGGCCCGGCCCTCCAGGATGTACAGCCGCTTGTCGACGTAGAACACGGCCGTGGCGGTCTGCTTTCCGTCAGCGCCGATCAGGGTCAGTTCGCGGCCGAACTGCCGATCGATGCGCTCGGTGACATCGACCTTGACCTGGCCCGAGGCGGACAGCGCCCTGACCGCTTCGGCGATGGCGGCGTCACGGCCGGCGGTGCTGGCGGACAGGTCCGCGACGGTGATGCTGTAGTCCACAGAGCCCGCCCGCGCCGCATAGAGCCTGGCCGGAGCGTCGAGGGCGCCGGCCTTGTAGCGGATATTGGTCACCGTGGGCTTAGCGGGAAACTGCGCCGAGAAACCTTGGTCCGGATAGGCGTATTCCCGCCAGTCCTGCGCCCGGGCCGCGCCAGCGGCGAGGAGGGCGAGAGTGAGAGCGACGGCCGTGGCCGTCCCGCGCTTGTTCATGAGGGTGTGTCCTGCCCCTGCCCCGTGGATGTTGAGCCGTAAGCCTACCGGCCCTGGCAGAATCGAGCGCTTGCCGGGGAGCCCACAGCCTAGCTTCCCGATCGCGGCGGGTCCAAGGCGGGCGCGTGTCAGTACTTATACCGTCGGTATCGGATAGCGCGCAGCCTAGACGGTCTGGTCCTGCTGCACGCCCAGGAGCGCCAGGAACCGGGCGCGCAGGACGGCAGCCGCCTCGAGCCGGGCGACGCCGTGGTCAGGCAGGGCGACGGGCACGTCCGCAGCGATGCGGCCGTCGTCGAGCAGGATCACCCGGTCGGCCAGGGCGATGGCCTCGTCCACGTCGTGGGTGACCAGCAGCACGGCCGGGTCGTAGGCGGCGGACAGATGGCGCAGGAGACGGTGCATGCGGATCCGGGTCAGGGCGTCCAGCGCGCCGAACGGCTCATCGGCCAGGAGCAGCTGCGGCCCCCGGATCAGGGCGCGCGCCAGGGCCACCCTCTGCTGCTCGCCGCCGGAAAGCTCGTGCGGCCAGGCGGCCTCGCGCCCAGCCAGCTCGACCTCGGCCAGGACTCCCAGGGCGCGGCCTCGCACGTCCTTGCCCCCCGCTCCGAGCATGACGTTGTCCAGCACCCGCTTCCACGGCAGCAGCCGGGCGTCCTGAAACACCACCGCCAGCCGTTCGGGCCGGACGATCTCGCCCTCGCCTTCCGCCTCATGGTCGAGGCCGGCGATCGCGCGCAGCAGGGTGCTCTTGCCCGAGCCGCTGCGGCCGAGGATGGCCACGAACTCGCCCTGGCGCAGGTCGAGGTCGACGCCGTTGAGCACGCCCTTCAGGGTGAAGCGGCGGGTCAGGCCGCGGATGCTGACCACGGGCGCGGGCCGGACGACTTTTTGAAGGATCATCGGGCCAGGGTCCTGCGCCAGGACAGCAGGCGGCGTTCGAGGAGGCGCACGGCGGCGTCGGAGGACAGGCCCAGCACCGCGTAGATGACCAGCCCCACCAGCATCACGTCGGACTGGGCGTAGTTGCGCGCCAGGGTGACCATGTAGCCGATGCCGGAGGTGGCGTTGAGCTGCTCGACCACCACCAGCGCCAGCCAGGCCGCCGTCACCCCGAAGCGCAGGCCAAGCAGCACGCCCGGCAGGGTCGCGCCCAACACCACGTGGCGCAGGAATTCCAGACGCGACAGGCCGAGGGTCTCGGCCAGTTCGACTTGCTTGATGTCGATGGCCCTGAGGGCGCTGTGGGTATGGATATAGATCGGGAAGAACACCGTGACGGCGATGGTCGTCACCTTCATGAACTCGCCGATGCCGAACCACAGGACCATGAAGGGGATCAGGGCCAGGATCGGTACGCCGCGCTTGATCTGCACGATCCCGTCGATGACGTAGCCGCCCATCAGCGACAGGCCCGAGGCCAGGGCCAGCAGCACGCCCGCCGCGGCGCCGAACACAAGGCCGAGTCCGGCGCGCGCCCCCGAGACCTCGAGATTCTGCTGCAGCCGGCCCTCGCGGATCAGCTGCAGCGCGGTGGAGGCGGCGGTCCAGGGCGCGGGCAGGATGCGGGGATCGAGCCAGCCGGTGGCCGAGAGCACGGCCCAGTAGAGCACCAGCAGGGCGGGGCCCACGAGCCAGCCCCAGCGCGCCGGCTGGTCCAGGCCCAGGCGGGGCGCCTTGCGGGCGGGCGGGAACGCGACGGGCGCCGTGTCGCGGAACAAGAATTCGGCCGCCGCGAAGGTCTCGAAGGGGGGGGCGTTCATGAA
>Ga0265327_10005248_pt1 | contig 10921 bp, 8 predicted proteins | sample 41621metaG_FD_202089 | JGI IMG/M metagenome (GOLD analysis project Ga0265327, IMG submission 202089) | Rhizosphere microbial communities from Carex aquatilis grown in University of Washington, Seatle, WA, United States - 4-16-21 metaG | ecosystem: Host-associated > Plants > Roots > Rhizosphere >... | reverse complement strand
GCTGGGCTCGCGGTGCGCCTCAATGCGGTCCGCACGCACGAAGGGCTGGCCGACATTGCGGCCCTGGTCGACGCGAACGTGCGCTTCGACGCGATCTTGCTGCCGAAGGTCGAGCACCCCGAAGAACTCGCGCTGTTCAGCGCCTGGCTGCCCGACGCGGCAGACACCCTCGTGGCACTGATCGAGACACCACTGGGTGTCGAGAACGCAGCCGCCATCGGCGCCGCCGCACGGCGCGATGCGCCGCGCCTTGGCGCCCTGATGCTCGGCGGCGCCGACCTGGCGGCCGAACTCGGCGCCGAATTCGGCTGGGACGGACTGCTCGCGGCACGGGGCCGAATCGTCAACGCCGCGCGCGCCTCCGGTTTGCAGGCCTGGGATGTCCCGTTTCTCGATCTCGAGGACGAGGCCGCACTCACCGCCGAGACCTTGTCCGTGGCCCGCATGGGTTTCGGCTGCAAGACCGCCATCCACCCGCGCCAGATCGCAGGCATCCATGCGGCCTTCGCCCCGTCGGCCACGGACCGGCGCTGGGCCGAGGCACTGATCGAGGCCGATGCCGCGCGCGCCGGCAACGGCCGGGCGGCAGGGGCTTTCCTGTTCGAAGGGCGGATGGTCGACGCCCCGGTGCTGCGCAAGGCGCGACGCATCGCACAACTGGCAGACCGACTTTCATCCAGGGGCGCCACAGCGTCCTGACCCCACTATCAAGGAGAACCCATGGTGCAAACCGCAGTGAGTATTGGCCCGAATCGCTACCGAGAGTCCTTTGGCCGCTTCTACGAGGACTTCAATGTCGGCGATGTCTACGAGCACCGTCCCGGCCGCACCGTCACGCAGTCCGAGAACATCTGGTTCACGCTGCTGACGATGAACACGCATCCGATGCACTTCGACGAGGAGTACGCCAAGGCCAGCGAGTTTGGCAAGTGCATCATCTGCAGTCCGTTCACGGTCGCACTGATGGTGGGCATGAGCGTCACCGACGTGAGCCAGAAGGCGATCGCCAACCTGGGCTGGACCGACATCAAGATGGTCCATCCGGTCTACGCCGGCGACACGCTGTACGCCGAAAGCGAAGTGCTGGACAAGCGCGAATCCTCGTCGCGGCCCGGTGCCGGCATCGTGTCGGTCAAGACCATCGGGACGAACCAGGACGGCGTGGTGGTCAGCACCTTCTCGCGCACGATGCTGATCGCCAAGAAGGGGCACAGCATCGAAGAGAAGGTGAACTACTGATGGGAGTCCAGGCCATGGCAGCAAATGAGGCAGCGGCCGACGAGCAGGCGCTGGTGGACGCGATCGAGGTTTGGGCCGAGAAGGAACTGCGGCCCGTGGCGCGCAAGTTCGACCTTGCCGACGAGTATCCGGTCGAGATCGTCGAGCAGATGAAGGAACTCGGGCTCTTCGGCGCGACGATCTCCCAGGAGTACGGCGGCCTGGGCCTGTCGGCCTGGACCTATGCGCAGATCGTCATGAAGGTGGCGTCGATCTGGATGGCACCGTCGGGCATCTTCAACTCGCACCTGATCATGGCTTCGGCCATCGAGCGGTTCGGTACCGAAGCCCAGAAGCGCAAGTACCTTCCGTTGATGGCCAGCGGAGAGTTCCGGGGGAGCCTGGGCCTGACCGAGCCCAACGCCGGCTCGGACCTGCAGGCGATCCGCACCACCGCCAAGCTCGAAGGCGACGACTACCTGGTCAACGGCAGCAAGACCTGGATCACCAACAGCCTGCATGGCAATGGCACGCTGCTGCTGGTCAAGACCAACCCGCAGGCCGAGCCACGCCACAAGGGCATGAGCCTGCTGATCGCCGAGAAGGGGCCAGGCTTCGTGGTCGCCGGGAAGCTCAAGAAGATGGGGTATCGCGCCATCGACAGCTGCGAGCTGTCCTTCGACGACTACCGGGTGCCGAAGGAAAACCTGCTCGGCGGCGAAGAGGGCCGCGGCTTCATCCAGACGGCCGGCGGGCTCGAACTGGGCCGCATCAACGTGGCGGCGCGCGGCGCCGGCATCGCCGAGGGCGCGCTCAAGCTCTCGCTGCGCTATGCCCAGGAACGCAGCGCGTTCGGCAAGCCGATCTGGAACCACCAGGCGGTGCAACTCAAGCTGGCCGACATGGCGACCCAGTGCGAGGGCGCACGCCGACTGATCGAGCAGGCCGCGCGCAAGTACGACGCCGGCGAACGCTGCGACCTCGAGGCCGCAATGGCCAAGCTGGCGGGATCCGAGGCTGGCGTCTACTGCGCCCAGCAAGGCATGCGGATCTTCGGCGGCTACAGCTACTCGGTGGAGTACGACATCGAGCGCTTCTACCGGGACAGCATGCTGATGTGCATCGGCGAGGGCAGCAACGAGATCCTGCGCACGGTGATCGCCAAGCAGCTCATCGAGCGCCACCGGATCTGACGCCATGAAGAAAGCCTTGCCGCTCGACGGCGTCCGCATCCTCAGCGCCGAGCAATACGGCGCCGGGCCCTTTGGTTCGATGCTGCTGGCCGACCTGGGCGCCGAGGTCATCAAGATCGAGAACCCCCGCGATGGCGGCGATGTCTCGCGCGCCACCGGGCCCTTCTTTCTCGGCGACGACCCGACCGCGCCCGACAGCCAGTTCTTCCAGAGTTTCAACCGCAACAAGAAGAGCCTTACGCTGGACCTCAAGAGCCCGCAGGGGCAGGCGGTGTTCCGCAAGCTCGCTGCCAGCGCCGACGCGGTGATGAACAACCTCCGCGGCGACCAGCCAGTCAAACTGGGCCTCGACTACCAGGCCCTGAAGGCGGTGAAGGCCTCCCTGGTCTGCGTGCACCTGTCGGCCTATGGCCGCGACAACGAGCGCGCCAACTGGCCCGGCTACGACTACCTGATGCAGGCCGAGGCCGGCTACCTGCACCTGACGGGCGAGCCCGACGGCCCACCCGCACGCATGGGCCTGAGCATGGTCGACTACATGACCGGCACCACCACGGCGATGGCGTTGCTCGCCGGCCTGCTGGGGGCGCAACGAAGCGGCGAGGGCTGCGACCTCGACATCAGCCTGTTCGACGTGGCGCTTGCGCAGCTGACCTATCCGGCCACCTGGTATCTCAACGGGGGGCACGTGGTGGATCGCATGCCGCGCTCGGCACATCCGTCGGCGGTGCCCTGCCAGCTCGTGAAGACGCGAGACGGCTGGCTGTTCGTGATGTGCATGACGCCCAAATTCTGGGAGGCGCTGGCTCGCGGCATCGGACGCCCGGAGCTGCTGGAGGACCCGCGCTTCACGACACCGGCGACCCGCCGAGAGCACCGCCAGGCATTGAGCGATCTGCTCGATGCGGAATTCGCAAGGGCCGACTCGCGCGAATGGATGGCGCGCCTGGCCGGCAGTCTGCCGGTCGCGCCGGTGCTCGATCTCGCGCATGCGCTCGACAACCCCTACGCCGCGGCCGGCGGCATGGTCCAGTCCGTGCCGCATCCCGCCATGGCCGATTTCAGGATGCTGGCGAACCCCGTAAAGCTGGACGGCGAACGCACGCCGGCGCGGGTCTGCGCAGCGCTCGGCGCCGATACGGACATGTTGCTGGCCGAGGTCGGCTACGCGCGCAGCGAGCTGGAACGATTGCGCGAACAGAAGGTGATCTGATGAAACTCGAAGGCATCAAGGTGCTGGACCTGTCGCAATTTCTGCCGGGACCGCACTTCACGATGATGATGGCGGACCACGGCGCCGACGTGATCCGCATCGAGGGGCCGTCGGGCGAGCCCACGCGGCACATCGGTGCGCAGCAGGACGGCGTCAGCGTCTGGTTTCGCAACACGCATCGCGGCAAGCGCAGCGTGGTACTCGATCTGAAGCAGCCGGCCGCCGTCGCTGCCTTTCTCCGGCTTGCTGCCACAGCCGATGTGGTCGTCGAGGCCTTCCGGCCCGGCGTCGTCAACCGACTGGGGATCGGCTACGAGCAGGTCAAGGCAGTCAACCCGCGCATCGTCTATTGCTCGATCGCCGCCTTCGGCCAGACCGGCCCCTATGCGGGTCGCCCGGCGCACGATGTCAGCATCGAGGCTGAGACCGGCTTGCTGAGCCTGAACCTCGGCGCCGACGGCGAGCCGGTGCTGCCCTGTCTCCCGGCCGCGGACATGGCGGGCTCGCTGATGGCGATGAATGGCGTGCTGATGGCTTTGCTGCGCCGGACCACGACAGGCGAGGGCGACTACATCGACATATCGATGCAGGACAGCCTGGCGAGCTGGCTGGTGAATGTCGTCGGGCCGGTGTTCGCGCAGGACAGGCCTTTCGCCCCCAAGGATCAGCGCTCGTTCGGCGGCAACGCCTTCTACAACGTCTACCGCTGCGCCGACGGACGTTCGATCACGCTGGGCGGCGCCGAGATCAAGTTCGCTGCCAACCTGCTTCGCGCGCTGGATCGCCCCGATCTGATCCCGCTGTGCGAACTGCCGCCAGGCCCGGGTCAGGCGCCGGTGCGCGAATTTCTCGCCCGGACCTTCGCCGCCGAGCCGCTGGTCCACTGGGAGGCCTTTCTGGTGAACCTGGACGTATGCTGGGCGCCTGTGAAGGACCTGCACGAGGCGCTGCAAAGCCCGCAGCTCGCGGCGCGCGGGATGCGTGTCGAGTTCAAGCCCGGCGACGACCCAGCCAAGCGCATGACGGTGCTCGGCATCCCGATCAAGTTCCAGGCCGAACCCGGCACGGTGGTCCCGCAACTGCCGGCACTCGGGGAACACACCGAAGAGGTGCTGGCCGAAGCCGGCCTGTCGACCGACGAGATCAAGGGGGTTTTGTGATGAGCACTGACGACATCTACCGCAAGCAGCGCTTCGGAATGAGTTCCGGCATCGGCGGGCGTTGCGGCCTCGTGCTGGTCGACTTCGTCAACGGCTTCGTGGACGAGGCCCATTTCGGCGGGCCGGCGATCCAGGCCGCGGTCGAGGCCACAGTGCCGCTGCTCGCGGCCTTCCGTACGGCCGGCCTCCCGGTGGCCCACTCGCGGGTCGTGTACGCCGAGGGAGGAGCCGACGACAACGTCTTCCTGCTCAAAGTGCCGGGACTGGCGCGCCTCACCGAAACCGCAGACATCTCACAGATCGTGCCGGAGTTGCAGCCGATCGAGGGCGAGCGCGTGATTCGCAAGACATCGGCATCGGCCTTCTTCTCCACCGGCCTGTCGGAGTGGCTGCGCATGCGCGGCGTTGACACCGTGGTCGTTGTCGGGTGCACCACCAGCGGCTGCATCCGTGCGACCGTGATCGACTCGCTGCAGTTCAATTTCCGCACTGTCGTGATCGAGGACTGTGTCGGCGACCGTGCCGAGGAGCCGCATCGGGCCAATCTGTTCGACATGCGGCAAAAGTACGCGGACGTGTTGCGCCGCGACGACTTCCTGCTTCAACTGGCGGGCTCGGGGGCGGTCTGATGAGCCGACCGCCGTCGAGCTACGGCATGCGCGCCAGGTTGGGGCTGATCGTCCCACCCACCAATACGGTCAACGAGGCCGAATGGAGCCTCATGCTGGGGCCACCGACGGCCGTCAGTGTCCATGTCACGCGCATGGCGCTGCATACCGATGTCGCGTCCGAAGTCGGGCGGGCCGCGCTGCATTCGGATCTGGAGAAGGCGGTGCGCGACCTGGCTGCCGCTACACCCGACGTCATTGCCTACGGATGCACGGCCGGTTCGCTGGTTTCGCCGCTCGATGGCTTGACCGAGTTGATGCGTGGCTTCGTTGGCATACCGTGCGTCGCCACCGCGGCCGCGCTGGTGAACGCGGCACGCGCCCTGGGCCTGCGGCGGGTGGTGGTCGCCACGCCATATGGCGACGTCCTCAACCGCCACGAATCCGACTACCTCGAGTCGCACGGGCTGGAAGTCTCGAATATTCAGGGACTGGGTATCGGGGCGGGCGGCCCACACGAGTACGTGCGCATCGCGCGCCTGAGTGAAGCCGAGGTCATGGCGCACTGCGTGGCGACCTGGCGCGACGACGCCGACGGAATGATCGTGTCGTGCACCGATCTCCCCACCCTGCGCCTCTTGCCAAAGCTGGAGGAGTTGTTCGGCAAGCCGGTGATCTCGAGCAATCTCGCGACGCTGTGGCATGCCCTGCTGCGGGCTGGCATTCCGCAATCGGAGTTGGCCGGGCGTGGCGCAGGCTTGCTCGACCTGCGGCAGGGCCCCTTGAGACTCCAGCACGCACCGCGTTGACGTCCGCCGGGACCTTCCCCGCGGCTCAGGAGCATGTGAATCTCGCGCTGGAAGTCGGGAATCGCAACATAGCCGCACAGGAAGCCCCCGGCGATCTCCTTCGCCGCCATTTCCGCAGGCAGTGGAATCAGGACCCTACCAGCCACCACCGAGCGCCTGGTGCAGGCGGATGCTGGCCATGGCTTGCTCCATGCGTGCTTGGGCCAGCGCGTCGTCGATGCGGCTCAATTCGATCCGGGCCTGAAGCACATCCCCGCGAGTCACCTGGCCGGCATCGAACAGCGCCTGCTTCGACCGATCAGCCTTGAAGGTGGCATCGCGGCTGCTGGCGAGCCGGGCGACGCGGGCATCGAGTGCCGCGCGCAGGCCATAGGCGTTCTCCACATCTTCCAGCGCGCCGAGCACGGCTCGGTCGTGATCGGCGACCGCGCCTGCGAGCAGGGCGTCGCTGGCATCGACATACGCATGCAAGCGCCCGGCATTGAACAGGGGCAGCGAAACGCGCAAGCCGATCAACCCGCCGAGACCGGACACGTCCGGGATGCCGCTGAAGTCCAGTCGCCCCTCGCCGCCGAGGAACACGATGCCGAAGCTGGGCAGAAGATCGGCCTTCGCACGCTTGAGCTGTGCGGCGCGGGCTTCCACCGCCCATTGCGCGGCGCGCACGTCAGGGCGGCGATCGAGAACGCTCGATGGCAGTTGTCCGCCCGGCGGCGCAGGGACTGGCGAAGGAGCGGACGCGAGCGCAGGCAACTGCTGCGGCGGCGATCCGCACAGCACCGCAATCCTGCGCAGGCGGATGTCGATCTGCGCCGACAGGGCCTCGCGCAGCGCCAGCTGTTCGTCGAGTCGCGCACGCGCCGCCGAGACATCGGCCGCCGAGGCCTGTCCGGCAGCGAAGCGCGCCAGCAGGTAGCGGTTCAGGTCGCCCAAGCTGCCGATCGCCGTATCGAGGACGTCCAGACGCTGGCGCAATGCCAGCGCCTGCCGGTAGTTGCCCGCGACCTCCGCCGCCAGAAGGAGTTGCGCGCCGCGCAGGCGCTCCCCGCTGATCGCCTCGGCGGCCCGCGCGGCGCGCGCATCGGCGGCACGCGCACCGAAGACGTCGGCCTCCCAGGCCGCGGTCACGCCGATCGCGTAGCCGTCGCCGCTGGTGGAGGAGGGCAGGGTGGAAGTCAAGGGAGGCAACAGCGCGCGCCATGCATTGTTGTTGCGCCAGTCAACATTGCCGGCGGCGCCGACCGCACCTGCGGAGACCGTCGGGTACAGCGCCGAATCAGCCACGGTGACAAGGGCGCGTGCGGCTGCCAGGTTGGCCTTTGCGGTGCGGATGTCGGGATTGGCGGCCAGGGCTTTGTCGATCAGCGCGTCCATCTGCGGATCGTTCCAGCTGCGCCACCAGACGCGCTGGTCGGCATCGGCGGGTGCTGCGGCTTGCGCCGCCGGAGCCGCGAAAGTCGTCGGCGCGGTGACTTGCGAAGCAGGCGTGTCCACCCGAATCATCGAACTGCAGCCGGCGAGCAGGCCGAGCGCCAGCAAGTTGCACGACAGGGCCGGAAAGTGCGCAAACCTCATGGTCATCAACCCTGTCGGGCCAGCATGGAACGAAAGCGCGACAGCGCCAGCGCGAGGAACAGCGCACCGCACACGGTGATGCCCGCGATCTGCGGCGCAATCGCCTGCACCCCTGCCCCGCGGTACAGCACTGCCTGCGAGAGGGCCACGAACAGGGTCGTCGGCAGGATCTGCACCGCGTACTGCAGTGCCTGCGGCATGCTCTCCACCGGTGTGGCCGCGCCGGAAAGCAGATAGGCGACCGCATAGACCGGCACCACCAGCAGGCCGAATTGCGGCATCGTCGGCGCCAGTGTGGCCAGCCACATGCCCAGCGCGGTGGTGGAGAACAGGTACAACGCCATCACTGCGCCGAACAGCAGCCAGGAGCCGGCAATCGGCACGCCGAGGCCCAGGTGCACCACCAGCCACAGCGACAGCATCGATGCGATCAGGATGACCAGGCCGTTCGCGAGAATCTTGCCCATCGCGATCTCGCTGGCGCGCACCGGCATCACCAGCAGATGCTCGATGGTGCCGTGCTCGCGCTCGCGGATCACGGCCGCGCCGACCAGGATGATCGACAGGATGGTGATGTTAGTGACGATCTGCATCACCGAGGTGAACCAGGCCGATTCGTTGTTGGGGTTGAAGTGCAGCCGGCTCTGGACCGACATCGGCGCGAGCGACTCCACATCCGGCGAACGCATCCAGGCGGCGGTTTCCGCGAGGAAGATCTGATCGAAGTAGATCGCGCCGAGCCGGGCCTGGGTCATCGCGGTGGCGTCTACCAGCACCTGCACGCCCGGCCGCCGGTTGGCGAGCACGTCGGCTTCGAAGTTCGGGGGGAACTGCACCACGAAGATGTAGCGGCCGGCGTCCATGGCCGGTCCGGCCTGGTCGCGCGAGATTTCCACCGGCTGCTTGAAGTAGGGCGGCAGGATGGCGTCGCGCAGGCGCAGGCTCAACTGAGAGTGGTCGTCGTCGATCACCGCCACCGAGGCGTTGGACACGTCTGCGCGGATGCCATGCGCGATCGAGACGATGGCGGCAGTGAACGCGAACACGATCAGTGCCACCAGCACGTAGTCGCTCGCGACGCTGCGCAGTTCCTTGGCAACCAGCAGCCAGACATTGATCAGCCAGCGGCGCACTTCATGTCTCCTGCTTGTGCAACAGCAGCCGCGCGCCGATCAGGCAGACCAGCGCGGTCACGGCCAGCATGAGATAGGCTTGGCCGAAGCTGCCAAGTCCCAGCCCCTTGGAGAACGTGCCCAGGCTCACCAGCTGGAACCACGTGGAGGGAAAGAACTGGCCGATCCAGTAGCTCGTGCCGGTCAGTGTCGAGACCGGATAGAGCAGCCCTGAGAAATTCACCGACGGGATCAGGCACAGCAGCGCAGTGCCGAAGATCGCCGCCACCTGCGAACTGACCATGGTCGACATCAGCAGCCCCAGCGCGGTGGCGACCAGCACGAAGAGCACGCCGCCGGCAACCAGCGCCAGGAACGACCCCTTGAGCGGCACGCCCAGCAGCGTGACCGTCAGGAGCACCAGGCTCAGAAAGCTCACCGCGGCGAGCGCCGCGTAGGGCATCTGCTTGCCGACCAGGAACTGGCCGATGCTGGCCGGAGACGCGTAGAGATTGATGATCGAGCCGACCTCCTTCTCGCGCACCACGCCAAGCGCAGTGAGCATGGTCGGGATCAGGATCATCGAAAGCATGAGCACCCCTGGCGCCATCGCATAGATGCTGCGGAACTCCTGGTTGTAGATGAAGCGCGTCCTGACATCGATCGGCAGCAGGGACTCGACGTCGATGGCCAGTGGCTGGCCCTCGACCAGCCGGCGCGCGTAGTCGAGCGCGATCGCGGTGGCGTAGGAGCGCACGGTGGCCGCGGTGAACGGCACCGCGCCATCGACCGCGAAATCGATCGCCGGCTGATGTCCGGCGACCAGATCGCGCCCGAAGCCCGTTGGAATATCGATCAATAGACGTACCCTGCCGTCGCGCAACATGACATCGGCCTGCGCGCGATCGACCGGCGACGCCTTCTCGACGAAATACGGCGAGCCCTGGAACTGCTCGATGAAGCTGCGGCTGAGGGAGGTGCGGTCATGGTCGAGCACCGTGAACGGGACATTCTCCACGTCGAACGAGATGCTGAAGGCGGCAATGATGGTCAGCACGACGGGCCCGATCAGCGCGAAGGCCAGCCGCAAGCGGTCGCGTGCGAGCTCCAGGGCCTCGCGGTGGGCGAAGGTCCAGGCCATCGCCAGCCAGTGCCGAAGGCCGGAGGACGGCGGTGCCGCCGGTTCTTGCCTGTCGCGGGCGGCGACCGGTGCGGCCTCGGGCGCTGAAGCAGCTGCCGACGCGGCCTGCTTGCCGCTCTCCTGTTCGGAAAGGTAGGCGATGAAAGCCTCTTCCAGGTCGCCGCCGCCGCGCTCGGCCGCCAGATCGGCGGGTGCCCCCACCGCGAGCACGCGGCCACGGTGCATCAGGGAGATGCGGTCGCAACGAGCAGCCTCGTTCATGAAGTGCGTGGACACGAAGATGGTCACGCCATGGCCGCGCGACAACTCGACCAGGTGCCGCCAGAACATGTCGCGCGCCGCCGGATCGACGCCGGAGGTGGGTTCGTCCAGGATCAGGACCTCGGGTTGGTGCAGGCAGGCGGCCGCGAGCTGCAGGCGCTGGCGGATGCCCAGCGGCAGCGAGGAGGGCGGCGTGTCGGCATGCTCACGAAGCTCGAACTGGTCGAGCGCGCGTTCGACCACGTCCGACGCCTTGTCCGCCGGCATCCGATACAGCCGCGCATGCAGCACCAGGTTCCGGTGCACCGTCAGTTCCTCGTACAGCGAAAAGGCCTGCGACATGTAGCCCACGCGCATGCGCGTTTCCATGTCGCCGGGGCGAATCGGCTGGCCGAGCAGTTCGGCGCTTCCGCTGGAGATGTCCAGCAGGCCGGTCAGCATCTTCATCGTGGTGCTCTTGCCGCAGCCGTTGGAACCGAGGAAGCCGAAGATTTCGCCACGTCCTATGCGGAAGCTCACATCGTCCACCGCGACGAAGTCGCCGAATCGGCGGGTCAGGTGGCGGGCTTCGATTGCCGGGGCGGTGCCGGGATCCTTCCATGGCGGGATGGTCAGCGCGCCGCCGCTCGGG
>Ga0265327_10005247_pt1 | contig 10922 bp, 9 predicted proteins | sample 41621metaG_FD_202089 | JGI IMG/M metagenome (GOLD analysis project Ga0265327, IMG submission 202089) | Rhizosphere microbial communities from Carex aquatilis grown in University of Washington, Seatle, WA, United States - 4-16-21 metaG | ecosystem: Host-associated > Plants > Roots > Rhizosphere >... | reverse complement strand
CAGCTCGCCTACTACGTGCTGGTCAAGTTCCGCGCCATCGTCGAGGGCATGCACGTGTACCCCGAGCGGATGCAGGAGAACCTCGACGCGTCGTACGGCCTGGTCTTCAGCCAACCGGTGCTGCTCGCGCTGGTCGAGTCGGGGATGACGCGCGACGACGCCTACCGCGCCGTGCAACGCAACGCGATGACCACGTGGGAGTCGCGCCGCCCGTTCCTCGACGTCCTGCGCGACGACGCCGACGTCGTCGGCGCACTCGGTGACGAGCGGCTCGCCGCGTGCTTCGACCTCACCGCTGCGCTCGCCAACGTCGACCGCACCTTTGCCTCCCTCGATTCGCTCCCTCCGGTCGCAGGTCTCGATTCGCTCCCTCCGGTCGCAGGATGAGCCGGCTGTCGCTTCCCCACCACTACACGGGCAAGGTGCGCGAGCTCTACGAGGTCGACCACGACCGCATGCTGGTGGTCGCCTCCGACCGCGTGTCGGTCTTCGACGTCGTGCTCCCCGATCTCATCCCCGACAAGGGTCGCGTGCTCACCGCGCTGTCCACGTTCTGGTTCGAGCAGACCGCGCACCTCGCCCCCAACCACCTCGTGTCCTCCGACCCCACCGACCTCCCCGAGACCGCGGGACCCGACGTCGCCGGCCGGGCGATGCTCGTGCGCGCGGCGCGCCCGGTGCGCCTCGAGTGCGTGGCCCGCGGCTACCTCTTCGGTTCGGCGTGGTCCGACTACCAGGAGACGGGCACGATCATGGGGCGCACGCTTCCGGCGGGGCTCCGCCAGGCAGAGCGGCTGCCCGAGCCCGTGTTCACGCCCACCACCAAGGCGGACGAAGGCCACGACCTCCCACTCGCCGACGTCGACGCCGCCGCGCTGGTGGGCGACGAGCGCTACGAGGAGCTGCGCGATCTCACCCTCGCCATCTACTCGTTCGGCGCCGAGGTCGCGGCCGCGCACGGGCTGATCCTCGCCGACACGAAGCTCGAGTTCGGCGAGGTCGACGGCCGCCTCGTCGTGATCGACGAGATGATGACGCCCGACTCGTCGCGCTACTGGAGCGCCGACGACCATCACGTCGGCACGTCGCCACCGTCGTTCGACAAGCAGTACGTGCGCGACCACTACCTCTCGATCGGATGGGACATGAAGCCGCCGGTGCCACACATGCCCGAGTCGGTGATCGAGGGCACGCGGGCGCGGTACGTGGAGGCCTACGAGCAGGTGAGCGGGCTCAGCTTCGACGCCTGGTACGGAGACGGCGAATGAGGTACGAGGTCAGGATCGACGTCACCCACCTGCCCGGCGTGCTCGATCCCCAGGGCGCAACCGTCGAGCGCGCGCTCCCCGCACTCGGCTACGACAACGTGAGCGGGGTCTCGATCGCCAAGACGATCCGGCTCGCGCTCGACGCGCCGTCGGAGTCGGTGGCGCGCGACCAGGTCGACGAGATGTGCCGGCGACTCCTGGCCAACCCCGTGATCGAGCGCTACACGGTCGAAGTGGTGGAGGTGCAACCCGCGTGAGCGTCACCGTCGGTGTCGTCGTCTTCCCGGGCACCAACTGCGAGCTCGACGTGTCGTGGGCGATCGAGGAGCTCGGCGGCCGGGCCGAGCTGCTGTGGCACGGTGAGCGCTCCGTGCGTGGTGTCGACGCGGTGGTGGTGCCCGGTGGCTTCGCCCACGGCGACTACCTCCGCACCGGCGCCATCGCGCGCTTCTCGCCGGTGATGGACGCGGTCGCCGACCACGCCGCCGCCGGCGGTCCCGTGGTCGGCATCTGCAACGGGTTCCAGGTGCTCACGGAGGCCGGGCTGCTCCCGGGCGCGCTGCAGAAGAACACCGGCCTCACCTTCGTGTGCGACACCGTCGAGCTCGAGGTGGTGAGCACCCGTTCGGTGCTCACCGGCCTCGCCTCGCCCGGCGCGCGCCTGCGCATCCCGATCAACCACTTCGAGGGCAACTACGTGTGCGATCCCGACACGCGGCGCGCCCTCCACGACGACGACCGCATCGTCGTCCGCTACGTCGACAACCCCAACGGCAGCCTCGACGACATCGCCGGCATCAGCAACGAAGCCGGCAACGTCGTCGGGTTGATGCCCCACCCCGAACGTGCTTCGCATGCCCTGTTGGGCAGCACGGACGGTGTGGTGCTCCTGGAGTCGCTCCTGGCCTCGGCCGCCGAGCGCGCCGCGGCATGAGGCGCGAGCCGCGCCGCTAGGACGCCCGGGAGATGCCAGCCTTCTTGAGCACGTCGGCGGGCACGCCCAGCTCTCGCCATGCGGCATACGAGATGCCCTTGCGCTGCGCATACTTCGAGGCCGTCTTCACGAATTCGCCCTCGAGCGCCGACAGATCGACCTTGTTGCCCATGGTCTCCAGCTCCCGCTGGAGGTCCATGCGCTCCTGGGCGAGCTGGAGCTGCTGGAGCGCCGATCCCTCGCCGTACGAAGCATCGATGGCGGCGAGGCGCTTCTTGATGGAATCCGGCGTGCGCCGGCGGCCCCGCTTGGGCCGGTTCTGCTGGAGCGCTTCGAGGTAATTCTTGACTGCTCGACCTTCCGATCGCCCTTCGGCGAGCGCCGCCTTGTGTTGATCGGTCATCGTTCGCTTTGTCGTCTTCGGCATGTGCTCTTGAACTCCTGATCTCCCACACTGCGCAGTGGGGTTATTCGTTTCTACCATCCGGAACTCTTGTTCTCATCAAGGAGTCGTCAGATGGCCCATCTTTCGAAAAAGGGCCGTTTGACTACGATGCGACCCGCGCATGAGTGAACCCCTCCACCGGCAACTGGGACTCACCGACGACGAGCTCGCCGCCATCGTCGAGCTGCTCGACCGGGAGCCCACCGAGCTCGAGCTCGCGATGTACGCGGTCATGTGGTCGGAGCACTGCTCGTACAAGTCGTCGAAGCGCCATCTCGGGCGCTTCCCCACCGACGCCCCGTGGGTGCTGGTCGGTCCGGGCGAGGGCGCGGGTGTGATCGACGTCGGCGACGGGCTCGCGGTCGCGATCCGCATCGAGAGCCACAACCACCCGTCGGCGGTCGAGCCCTACCAGGGCGCGGCGACCGGCGTCGGCGGCATCATCCGCGACGTCTTCTCGATGGGCGCGCGTCCGATCGCGCTCATGGACCCGCTGCGCTTCGGTCCGCTCGACGACGCCCGCACGCGGTACCTCGTCGAGGGCGTCGTCGCCGGCATCAGTGGCTACGGCAACGCGGTCGGCGTGCCCACCGTCGGCGGCGAGGTCGTGTTCGACGACTGCTACCGCGAGAACCCGCTGGTCAACGTGCTGTGCCTCGGTGTGTTGCCCGTCGAACGGCTCGTGCTGGCGAAGGCCGAGGGCGTGGGCAACGTCGCGGTGCTGCTCGGCTCGGCCACCGGACGCGACGGCATCGGCGGTGCCAGCGTGCTCGCCTCCGCCGGCTTCTCCGAGGACGACGAGGCGAAGCGCCCTTCGGTCCAGGTGGGCGACCCCTACGAGGAGAAGCGCCTGATCGAGGCGTGCCTCGAGCTGCTCGACGCCGGTCTCGCGGTCGGCGTGCAGGACCTCGGGGCCGCCGGCATCTCGTGCGCGGCGTCGGAGACCGCGGCCAAGACGGGCGCGGGCATGGACGTCGACCTCGCGCGCATGCCCAAGCGGGAGCCGGGCATGAACGGCGTCGAGGTGATGACCTCCGAGAGCCAGGAGCGCATGCTGGCGATCGTCACCCCCGAGAACCTCGACGCGGTGCTGGAGCTGTGCCGGCGCTGGGAGATCCGGGCCTCGGTCATCGGGCGGGTCACCGACACCGCGCGCTTCCGCGTGTACGACGGGCTGTTCGACGCGGTCGGTGTGCCGGGCGAGAACCCGCCCGTGCCGCGGGGCGACGCTCCGCCGGTGGTGTCGTCCGACGCCCCCGTGGTGGCCGACGTGCCGGTCGAGAGCCTGGGCGACGGCCCGGTGTACGACCGCCCCCGTGCCGCGCCGGCCGACCTCGCCGCGGTGCACGCCGACGATCCCGCGGCCGCGCTCGCGCCGCGCTTCCCCGACGGCACCGACCTCTCCGACGAGCTGCTCGCGCTCCTCGCCATCCCCACGATCGCCGACAAGTCGTGGGTCTACCGCCAGTACGACCACCAGCTGTTCCTCAACACGGTCGTGAAGCCCGGTGGCGACGCCTCGGTGCTGCGGTTGAAGGGCACGTCACGCGCGCTCGCGCTCACCACCGACGGCAAGGCGCGCTTCTGTGCGCTCGACCCGTACACCGGCGCGCGCCTCGGGGTGATCGAGGCGGCCCGCAACCTCGCGTGCGTCGGCGCGGTCCCGAAGGCGTTGGTCAACTGCCTCAACTTCGGCAACCCCGAGCACCCCGAGGTCATGTGGCAGTTCTCGGAGGTGGTCGACGGCATGGCCGACGCATGCCGCGCGCTCGGCATCCCGGTCGTCGGCGGCAACGTGAGCTTCTACAACGAGTCGCGCGGCCGTGACATCGACCCCACTCCCGTCGTCGGCGTGGTCGGCCTGATCGACGCGCTGACCTCCGTCCCGCCCGGCGCCGAGCTCCACGACGGGGATGCCATCGTGCTGCTCGGTCACACCGAGGCCGAGCTCGGCGGCTCCGAATGGGCCACCGCGCACGACCTGCGCGGCGGATCGCCCCCCGCCGCCGACCTCGACGTCGCGCGCGCGGTGCACGACCTCGTTCGTGCGCTCGTCGTGGCACGCGAGGTGCGCGGCGTCCACGACGTGTCCGACGGCGGGCTCGCGGTCGCGCTCGCCGAGATGGCCATCGCCGGAGCCTGCGGCTTCGACGTCACGCTCGCGACCGAGCTCGTGCCTGCCCTCGCCTGGTTCTCCGAATCGACGTCGCGCGTCGTCGTCACGGTCGATCCCGCCGCCGCCGACGCCCTCGTCGGCCGGGCCCGCGCCAACGGCGTGCCCGCCCAGCGCCTCGGCACCGCGGGCGGCGACCGCCTGGTCGCCGACGGCGGGTTCGCCGTGTCGCTCGGCGACGCCACCCACGCCTGGCGCGACGCCCTCCCCACCGCCCTCGGCGCCGACGTCCCGCAGTCGAGCTGACCCCCACGAGCTGACCCCCACGAGCTGACCCCACGAGCATCCGTCAGTTGTCCGTGGCATATAGGGGTCTTCCGACGGATGTTCGCAGCATTCGGGGATTGGTCGGCATTCGGGGTTTGAGCGGAAGATGAGGGGCGGGGTCGGGGTTGACCACCTCGTGTATGGGAGAATGACCGGGTGGACGTGGCCGTGAACGACACCTCGATCGGCCACGCCTGTGGCGTGTTCGGCGTGTACGCACCGGGCCAGGACGTCGCCCACCTCACGTACCTGGGCCTCTACGCCCTGCAGCACCGGGGTCAGGAGTCGGCCGGCATCGCGGTGAGCGACGGCCAGACGATCACCGTGTCGAAGGACATGGGCCTGGTCACCCAGGTGTTCGACGAGCGGCGCATCGCCCCGCTCGAAGGTCACCTCGCCATCGGCCACGTGCGCTACAGCACCACCGGTTCGAGCAGCTGGCGCAACGCGCAGCCGGTCTACCGGTCGGTCGGCGACGCCGGCTTCGCCCTCGGCCACAACGGCAACCTCACCAACACCCTCGATCTCGCCGAACGCCTCGGCATGCTCCCCGGCCTCGCGCCCGGTGACAGCGGCGTCGGCCTCGACTCCACCACCGACTCCGCGCTGGTCGCCGAGCTCATCGCCCACCAGTACGACGCCCAGGCGCGCAGCGACGGCAAGGAGCTCGAGCGGGCCCTGGCGCACGTGCTGCCGACGCTCGAGGGCGGCTTCTCGTTCGTGATGATGGACGAAGCCCACCTCATCGGCGTGCGCGATCCGCACGGCTTCTGGCCGCTCGTCCTCGGCCGCATCGAAGGCGGCTGGGTGCTCGCCAGCGAGACGGCCGCGCTCGACATCGTCGGCGCCCACTTCGTGCGCGAGGTCGAGCCCGGCGAGATGATCGTGATCGACGCCTCGGGTCTGCACGACGGTCAGCGCTTCGCCGAGGCCGATCCCAAGCTCTGCCTCTTCGAGTTCGTCTACTTCGCCCGTCCCGACACCAACCTCTACGGCCGGAGCGTCCACGCGGCGCGCCAGCGCATGGGCGAGGAGCTCGCGCGCCAGGCGTCGGTCGACGCCGACATGGTGATGCCGGTGCCGGAGTCGGGCATTCCCGCCGCGCAGGGCTACGCGCGCGCCGCCGGCATCCCTTACGGCGACGGCCTGGTGAAGAACCGCTACGTCGGCCGCACGTTCATCCAGCCCAACCAGAAGCAGCGCGGCAACAGCGTGCGCCTCAAGCTGAACCCGCTGCCCGAGAACATCCGGGGCAAGAAGCTGGTGGTGGTCGACGACTCGATCGTGCGCGGCACCACCACCCGCCAGGTCGTGCAGATGCTGCGCGAGGCGGGGGCGGCCGAGGTGCACTTCCGCGTGTCGTCGCCGCCCTACAAGTGGCCCTGCTTCTACGGCATGGACACCGGGAGCCGCTCCGAGCTGCTCGCGGCCGACATGTCGGTGGGCGAGATCCGCGACTACCTCGGCGTCGACTCCCTCGCCTACCTCGAGCTCGATCGCCTCACCGCCGCCACCGGCGCGTCGGCGAACTCGTTCTGCACCGCGTGCCTCTCCGGGATCTACCCGGTGCCCGTCCCGCTCACCGATTCGAAGCTCGCGCTCGAGGACACCGCCCCCGCTCCCGCACCCAGCCCCGGGCTGGCGCCTCGATGACCGAACGGGACCACGAGGCGGACCCACGCGAAGGACTCACCTACGTCGATGCCGGCGTCGACATCGCCGCCGGTGAGCGAGCGGTCGAGCGCATCAAGGCGCACGTGCGTTCCACCTTCCGGCCGGAGGTGGTGGGCGACATCGGTGGCTTCGGCGGACTGTTCGCGTTCGACCCCCGCCGCTTCGATCACCCGTTGCTGGTGTCGTCCACCGACGGCGTCGGCACCAAGTCGATGATCGCCCGCCTCACCGGGCGCTACGACTCCATCGGCATCGACCTGGTCGCGATGTCGGTCGACGACATCGCGGTGCAGGGCGCGGAGCCGCTGTTCTTCCTCGACTACATCTCGATCGGCAAGCTCGTGCCGGAGATCGTCGACGACATCGTCGGTGGGGTCGCGCACGGCTGCGTGCAGGCCGGGTGCGCGCTGCTCGGTGGTGAGATGTCGGAGCACCCCGACATCATGGAACCGGGCGAGTTCGACCTCGTGGGCTTTGCGGTGGGTGTCGTCGAGCGCGATCGGGCGCTGCCGAACGGGGTGCACGCGGGCGACGTGATCGTCGGCTTCGCCAGCCCCGGACTGCGCTGCAACGGCTACTCGCTGGCCCGCCGGGCCCTGCTCGACCGGGCCGGACGCCGCCTCGACGATCCCGCCTGGGCGGGCGCGCACCACTCTCTGGGCGACGAGCTGATCCGGCCCAGCGTGATCTACGCGCCGACCATGCGGAAGCTGCGGGAACGCGTCGAGGTGCACGCGTTCGCCCACGTCACCGGCGGTGGTCTCCCCGACAACATCGCCCGGATCCTGCCGGCCCACTGCGACGCGGTCCTGTGGCGGGGCGAGTGGGACGAGCCGCGGATCTTCGGCGAGATCCAATCCGCGGGCGACGTCGCCGACGACGAGATGGAGCACGTGTTCAACCTCGGCGTGGGGATGGTGGCGGTGGTCGCCGCGCGGGACCGCTTCGCCGCCCTCGACGCAGTGCGCGCCGCGGGTCAGGAGGCCTGGATCGTCGGAGAGGTGTCAGAAGGCCGCGGTCGGGTAAGTATCACCCGCAAGTGATTCCGGGCGCCCGCAGTATCCGGGCGGAAATGCACGGAAGCTGCTACTCTGGGCATACGGGACCGATCCCCCGAGCCCCCCGGTGAGGATCCGATCGACTGCGAGGAACGAATGCCCCAGAACCCCGCTCCCGAGCCCGAACAGCTGCTCACTCCCTCCGAAGTCGCCGCCATGTTCCGGGTGAACCCGAAGACGGTCACCCGATGGGCGCGCGCCGGCAAGATCTCGGCCATCCGAACCCTCGGTGGCCACCGACGCTTCAAGGCGTCGGAGATCCGCAAGTTCCTCGAGCAGACCGACGAGGCGCACGAAGTCGACTGACGCGCCTCGCCGCTGTCGCGGTCGACGGCGCCCACACGCGACGACGCCCTGGCCGAGCCGGGCTCGGACCAGGGCGTACGTGCGGTGTGGCCGGGACCGGCGTCGATCCGGTGACCCCGCGCTTTTCAGGCGCGTGCTCTGCCGACTGAGCTACCCGGCCTTGCGGAGACCGGCGCCGCAACGCCGGTCTCTGGCGGTCCTGACGGGATTTGAACCCGCGGCCTCCGCCTTGACAGGGCGGCGTGCACTCCAAACTGCACCACAGGACCTCGGTGCCCCCAGGGGAGTTCGAATCCCCGTTACCGCCTTGAAAGGGCGGCGTCCTAGGCCACTAGACGATGGGGGCTCGCCTCAACTGAGAGGGCGCATGGTAGCAGCACCGCCGCGCGTGGCTCCCGGTCGACCGGGCCGCGCCGGCTCGCCCGGCCCACGCCCGCTCGCCGCTGCATCGCCGCCGGATCACCCGGGAACGGCTGCGTCCTCGACCTGGCGGCACCCCTGTCCCCCGCAGCGCCGCAGGCGCGCGATGCGCTCCGCCAGCACGCGTTCGACCGCGGGGCGGGTGCCCGCCAGGTTGTGGAGCTCGTCGGGGTCGTGGCGCAGGTCGTAGAGCTCGTGCTCGCCGTTGGCGTACCGCACGTCGGTCCACCGGCTGGTGCGGATGCCGTCGTAGTCGGGGATCTCGGCGCCCCGGTTGAGCAGCATGGCGTCGCGGATCTCGCGGTGGCGGGGGCGACCGTCGGGCCCGTCCTGGTCGGGGTCGGGCGGTTCGAGCGTCGAGCCCCGCGGCGGCATCGCCCGGGCGGGCTGGGTCGTGCCGGTCTCGACCCGGTGCTCCAGCAGGTACGACCGGCGCCAGTGCGACGGTCGATCACCGCGCAAGAGCGGCAGCAACGACCGACCGTCGGTGAACGACGGTGCGCGCACCCCGGCCATCGCCTCGAAGGTCGGGGCGAGATCGGTGTTGCCCGCGAGGCGCTCGACGTGCGCGCCCGCGCGCACGCCGGGACCGCGCACGACCAGGGGCACGTGCACGTCGGTCTCGTACGGCGTCTGCTTGCCCGCGGGCATGCGGTGCTGGCCGAGGTGGAAGCCGTTGTCCGACGCGAACACGATGTACGTGTTGTCGAGCTGGTTCGTCGCGCGGAGCGTGCGCACCAAGCGCTCCACCCCGCGGTCGACGGCCTGCAGCGACCGGATCCGCTTGCGGTACAACACGTCGATGGCGCGCGTCTCGGCGGCGTCGAACTGCGGGAGGTCGCGCACGTAGCTCGGTGACCGGCTCACATCCGCCTGGTCGAAGCTCGGCGTGCGCGGGGCCTGCGCGTGCGGGAACCTGCGGCGATCGACGCGCGCCGGGGTCGCGGGCTGGTGCGGCGCGTACACCGACAGGTAGGCGAAGAACGGCCGGTGGGCACGGGCCGCGCCTCGGATGAAGTGGTCGGTGAGGCCCACGTACACGTCGGTCCCGTAGTCGCGGGGGCGGTGGCGGTACACGTGGTACGCCTGGTTCTGGTTCAGGACGTACCCGTACTCCGAGTAGGGGTGGCCGTAGACCGCACTGGCCCAGTCGTCCCATCCCGGAGGGACGTCGTCGGGGCTGGCTCCGTTGGGGTAGCCGTTGAGGTACTTGCCCGCGAGGCCGGTCGTGTAGCCGGCGTGGTGCAGCCGGGTGGCGACGGTGTCCTGCTCCACTCCGTTGGCGTGCGCGCGCTCGAAGCCGCCGTTGTCGCCGCCGTTGGTCCAGACCCCGGTGTTGTGGGCGTATTGTCCACGGAGCGTCGTGGTGCGCGACGGGCAGCACAGCGAGTTGCTGACCAGATACTGATCGAAGGTCGTGCCCTGGTGGGCGATGAGCGACTGCACGTGCGGCAGATACCGCATCTCGGCGAGATCGAGGTCGTCGGCGAGGACGAACAGGACGTTGGCGCGGCGGTGGTCGCTCCGCGGCGTCGACGCCGCCGCCGCCCGAGCCGGCAGCGGGATGGCGACGGTCAGCACGACCAGCGTGAGCGCGGTGAGGATGGTCCGGCGCCGCACCGCCACGGACACCGCCCGGGACACCGCGCGGGACACGGGGCGGGACACGGGGCGGGACACGGGCGCTGTCTAGCCGCCGACGCTGCGAAACGACGCGCGCGGGCCATCCGGATGCGGTTCCACGGCGAACACCGGGGGTACAGCCGGTGGATGCGCCGACACCCGGGTCTCGAGACCCGGGGGCGCGCGGGTGAGGTGCCGCAACGTGGCTCTGTCGACACAGCGCGAGAACGTGGCTGACAGGGCCGTGCCCGAGCCGTACCTCCAGCTCCCCCAGCGGTCGACGCCCCCGCGCGTCGCCGTCCTCGTGCTCCACGGCGGCAAGGCCAAGAGCCGCGAGCCGGTCGACCCCGGTCAGCTCACGGTCCGGCGGATGCAGCCCTTCGTCCGCGATCTCGCCGCCCTCGGCGACGACCTCGCGGTGGCTGCGCTCCGCTACCGGATCCGGGGCTGGAACGGCACCGGCGACGACGCGCTCGCCGACGTCGCCTTCGCCCTCGAGGCGCTCGACGCCCGCTACGGCGGGGTGCCCACCGTGCTCGTCGGCCACTCGATGGGTGGACGGGCGGCGCTGCGGGCGGCCGGCCACCCGACCGTGCGGGGCGTCGTCGCGCTGGCACCGTGGTTGCCGGGCGCCGAGCCGGTCGAGCAGCTCGCCGGGCGCGACCTCGTGGTGCTGCACGGCACCCGCGATCGCACCACCAGCCCCCGCGCGTCGGCGCGGTTCGTGTCCCGGGCGCTGCCCTTCGCCCGGCGC
>Ga0265327_10005244_pt1 | contig 10926 bp, 6 predicted proteins | sample 41621metaG_FD_202089 | JGI IMG/M metagenome (GOLD analysis project Ga0265327, IMG submission 202089) | Rhizosphere microbial communities from Carex aquatilis grown in University of Washington, Seatle, WA, United States - 4-16-21 metaG | ecosystem: Host-associated > Plants > Roots > Rhizosphere >... | reverse complement strand
CGGAGCTAATCATGGCAAATTTGATTTGCGTGGTATCCTTCAATTTCCAACAAGCCTTAACAAATTCGTACATTTCGATGTAATCATTCAAAATTATAATTCAGCACCGTTTTATAAAGACACAACTGGCAGTCTGAAATATATGAAATATAGTAATTATACATTATATTACACTTACATTTTTTCTACGACCAAAACATTAATAACTAATTTCCTTTATGAAGAAAATCAAACAAACAATTATAACCAAACAGCAATTGAAAATCCGTTTAAAACGCAAGGATTAAGAATTCAGAACGGTTTAAATATAAAACTCCGCGAATTTTCATCTTTATTTACTGTATCTGTAAAATATGGATTGGTTAGAACAGTAAGTTATTCAAACGAATATTTTGGGCAGACATTTACCGAACTTGCAACAAAACCATATCCTGTATTTTTGTTTACGTCGAGTTTAAAAGGAAAGAACTACGGTTTAATTTTCAATTACTATGGCGGACCCAATTCTATATCGCAACAAATGAATTATTTTTACCAGCAGCAAAATGCGCAACTTATTATTGTAAACCCATATTACGAAAAAATGATTTTTAATAATACAAGTAAAGTAAGCGTAAATGGAAATTTTTCGTATAACATTCTGCAACAAATATCACGATTAAATATTTATACACAAATAACCGGATACACAAAAAATAATTTCACTGTCAGTTTTTTAAATACACTTGCCTTTCAACAATCGACCAATAGCATGACGCAAGTGCAAGACAGATTTTTTTCGTTATATTTCGAAATAATGCTGCGTAAAGAATTAGCACTTCGACAGCCCCGCATGAAATTTTACAATCTGAAAGTCATATTTTACAAAGATTTAAACGGTAACCGTAAAAAAGATTATAATGAGCCCGGCGTCAAAGATGTACTTGTAGAAATAGTAAGAGATGAAACTGCCGATGTTAAATCAAAAATAGAATATAAAGGCGAATTTTATTCCGAAGAACTTTTATCAAATCAGGACGGAATGATTTCGTACGAAAATTTGCCACAAGGAACTTATCACATTAAATATCATCCTATCGGAAACTATCAAGGAAATTTCTCAATCGACAAAGAAGATCATCTTATTAAAGTCAATAACGACCAAACCATTTACATACCGTTTATCGAAAACAACAAAATATTTGGTAAAGTCATTCTTAACCGCAATAAGCTGTCGCAACTCGGAAGTATAGAAATCGGCAACATCCGCGTAACTGCAACAGACGCTTCGGGACTTGTTACGTCAACTTTGACAGACAGAGATGGAAATTATATTTTGTACGTTCCAAACGTTGACGAATATGTTGTTACTATAAAAAATATTTTTAGCGAAAATTTCGACATCCAGCAAAATAATTTCCGCGTAAAACTAAATGGATATAAGCAATTCGAAGTATCATTCGTTTTTAACGAACGAAGCCGTAAAATTATTTATAACAATCCAACAAAAATCGATACATCCGAGTCTGACGAAATTCTAACAATTCGACAAACCAATCTCAAAGGAACTGTCAAAGATGGTTCTAACTTATTGCCGGTAATTGTCAAAATAGAAGTCATAAATAAAAAAACGAAAGAAAGCGTTACTGTCAGTTCGACGGACAGAGAAGGAAAATATGATTTGACATTCCAGTCGGGCGACGATTACGAGTTGGTCGTTTCTAATAATGATTACTGGAAGATCAGAGAAAAAATTGAAATAGACCATATAACTTCTTTTCAAATTGTTATAAAAGATATTTTACTCAAACCAATTATTGTAGGCGCCGAATTGCCTTTGAATTTTTTAAATTTCGATCAATATAAATCTGATATTTCGTCGCAGGCAAGCATTGAGTTAAATGATTTAATTCAGCTTTTGAAAGACAATCCATCAATTAACATCGAAATAGCAGGACATTGCGATGATATTGAAGCCAAAACAAATCTGAAAATGTGCGAAGAGCGCGCAAACAAAGTTGCAAAATATTTTAGAGAACATGGTTTCGATACTAAACGAGTAACAGCAAAAGGTTATGGAGACTCAAAACCAATAGCGCCAAACGATGAACGTGGAAGACCGAAAAATCGACGCGTTGAAATTATTATAAGTGCAAAATAGTGCAAATATTTTTTCTGTTTTTTTTTGCATAAGACGAAACATAATTTTGAAACATTCGTATAGCATAATGTTGTTTTCAATAGCGGTAAAAATAAAACTTCTTTATAAAATATTTATTTACAGCAGTTTTTCTTAAACAATATGATAATCCCATGCAATTTTTATAATTATGTTAAAAAAAACAAAAACGAAATAATAAAGCAATTTCAACCATTCCAATTCGTTTTAACTTTTCAAAACTGATAATTAATAAATAAGAAAACTTTGCTCATTAAAATGTATCAAAAAATAGGTAAGAAAAAAACGTTCACATAAACAATTACATATTAGATATTTATTAAATAAATATTAAAAAGTTAATATATAATTCAATAAATACTTGACTCAAATAGAATTAAAGCTTAATTTTGCAAAATACTAAATAGAGATATATGAGACAATTAAAAATTACCAAATCCATTACCAACAGAGAGAGTGCCTCGCTTGACAAATACCTACAAGAAATAGGCAAATACGAACTGATAAGCGTAGAAGAAGAAGTTGAATTAGCACAGCGCATACGTCGCGGTGATAATGGCGCTATCGAAGAGCTTACCAGAGCTAATTTGCGGTTTGTGGTTTCAGTAGCAAAGCAGTATCAAAACCAAGGTCTAAGTTTGCCCGACTTGATCAACGAAGGTAATTTAGGTTTGATTAAAGCTGCCGAAAAATTTGACGAAACACGCGGTTTTAAATTTATATCTTATGCCGTATGGTGGATTCGCCAATCGATTATGCAGGCTATTAACGAACAATCGCGTATTGTACGTTTACCACTTAATCAAGTTAGTTCGTTAAGTAAATACAAAAAAGCCGTTTCGAAATTTGAACAAGAACACGAACGCAAACCAACGCCCGAAGAACTGGCAGAAATTTTAGATTTGCCACAAGAAAAAGTTGCAGACACTATGCGTGTTTCAGGTCGCCATATTTCTGTTGACGCACCGTTTGTTGCCGGAGAAGAAAACAGTTTGCTCGACGTGTTGGAAAATCCCGATTCGCCATCTGCTGACAATAAACTGATGAACGAATCACTCAGCAAAGAAATTGACAGAGCATTTGCAACACTTACTGAACGCGAACGAATTATCTTACGGCTTGCTTTCGGAATCGGATTACCTGAAATGTCGCTCGAAGAAATTGGCGATCAATTTGGTTTGACACGCGAGCGCGTCCGTCAGATTAAAGAAAAAGGACTTCGCCGTTTGAGACATACTTCACGCAGTAATCTTTTGAAAGCTTACTTAGGCTAAATTTTTTTTTATTAAAGTTTCGATTAAATAAAAAAGAGCGGATGAATTATTTTCCGCTCTTTTTTATTTATTTATAAGCTTGTATTCCGGTTATATCTTGCCCTGTAATTAATAAATGAACATCGTGAGTTCCTTCATAGGTAATAACCGATTCGAGATTCATCATGTGACGCATAATCGGGAAATCGTTGGTGATGCCCATTGCGCCAAAAATCTGGCGCAATTCTCTGGCGACATTTAAAGCCATTGCAACATTATTTCTTTTTGCCATCGAAATTTGTCCAGCAGTTGCTAAGCCTGAGTTTCTTAGTTGACCTAAGCGGAATGTCAATAATTGAGCTTTTGTAATTTCGGTCAATGCTTCAGCAAGTTTTTTTTGTTGCAATTGAAAACCTGCAATAGGTTTGTCGAATTGTTTACGTTCCAAAGCATATCTCAGCGCGGCATCATAACAATCCATCGCTGCGCCAATTACGCCCCAAGCAATTCCAAAACGTGCAGAATTTAAACAAGACAATGGTCCTTTTAATCCTTTGACGTTTGGTAAAATATTTTCTTTTGGAATAACAACGTCATCAAAAACAAGTTCGCCAGTAACAGATGCGCGCAACGAAAGTTTGCCATGCGTTTCGGGAGTTGTAAAACCTATCATACCACGTTCTACAATTACACCGCGAATTTTTTCTTCTTCGTCTTTCGCCCAAACCACCGCAACATCAGCAACCGATGCATTGGTTATCCACATTTTTGCGCCGTTGAGCAAATAATTGTTGCCAACATCTTTTATATTGGTTATCATACTTCCCGGGTCAGAACCGTAGTTTGGTTCTGTCAATCCGAAACAACCAATAAATTCACCCGATGCAAGGTTGGGTAAATATTTCTGTTTTTGTTCTTCGCTGCCAAAAGTAAAAATTGGATACATTACCAATGATGTTTGTACAGATGCCATAGATCGGATGCCTGAATCACCGCGCTCCAGCTCTTGCATAATTAATCCATAAGAAATGTAATCGAGTCCCAAGCCGCCATATTCTACAGGGATAAAAGGTCCGAACATTCCGAGTTCGCCCATTTCTTTTATCAGGTGCGACGGAAATTTTGCGTTTTCGAAACAATCTTCAATAATTGGTTTGACAGAACGGTTTACCCATGCTCTGGCTGATTCGCGAATCAATTTATGTTCGTCGGACAAAAGATCGTCCATTAAAAAATAGTCGGGTGGATTGTATAAATTGTTTTTCATTTTTCTATTTGTTTTAATAATTAGTACGGAAAATAAATTGCGGAATTTTAGATATGTTTTTCAAAAACAAAACCCACAACGGAAAAGGTATTTTATTTTTGCGTAAAGCTTTCAAATCTTCGCGCATTTTATTAAAAATATTTTTCAGATTTCGATTGCTTGCGCCGCCGGTACGCATTAAAACAATAACTTTTGGAAGATAAGAAACAGAAATTTGATGTTTATAAAACAAACGCAAAATCATATCGTAATCGGCAGCAATTTTAAAAATTGTGTCAAAAAATCCAACTTTTTTATAGATTGAATTTTTTACAAAAAGTGTAGGATGCGGTGGCATCCAACCGAGTTTTATTTTTTTGCGACTAAACTCACCGGCTTGCCAATATCTGAAAATTTTGTCAATATTATTTTTATCAACATAAAGCAAGTCGCCATAAACAGCATCAGAATTTGTGTGTTCAAAAACGTCAACTATGTTAGAAATAATTTGGTTTGACGCATAAAAATCGTCAGCATGAAGAAAACCAACAACATCGCCGGTTGCAAGCGATAAACCTTTGTTTAATGCGTCATAAATTCCGTTATCTTTTTCGCAGACAATTTTTGAAATTCGCGAACGGTATTTTTCAAGAATTTCCAAAGTTCCGTCAGTAGAATTTCCGTCAATAACAATGTATTCGATATTTGTAAAACTTTGCGATAAAACTGATTGAATTGTATTTTCAATTGTCGAAACATTGTTAAACGACGCGGTGATAATACTTACCAACATAAACGGATTTTATTTTTCGAATAAAATTTCAAAATTAGTTTAATATTTCGATATGTAATTTGTAAAATGCTTATTTTTGACGTGATAAAATTGAATCATTGAGTTAAAAACAACAAAAATAAACATGCACAATATTGTTGGAAAAAAAGTTACTCGCGTTGACGGCTACGAAAAAGTTACAGGCAAAGCCATTTTTGGAGACGACATTCAACTTAAAGGAATGTTGCACGCTGCAAATCGGTACACCGATATTCCTTGTGGAAAAATTACACGCATCGACATTTCAAAAGCCGAAAAAATAGAAGGCGTTGAAGCGATTGCACTTTACAAAGACATTCCGGGACAAACACGACTTGGTCCAATTCGCCATGACCAATATCCTATTGTAAACGACCAAGTATTTTTTTCGGGCGACGTTGTTGCTGTGGTTGCAGCGCGGACTAAAGAAATTGCCTGTCTTGCTGCCGATGCCATTGAAATTGAATACGAAGCAATCGAAGGAATTTATGAAGTTGAAGAAGCCATTAAACCAGACGCAAGATTGATCCACCCAGAGTTTAAAAGCAACGAAGTGGTGCATTATCCATTGCGCAAAGGCAACATCGAAAAAGGTTTTGCCGATTCTGACCACATTTTGGAACGCACATATCGCACCAATTTTCACGAACACGGATATATTGAACCCGAAAGCGTTGTTGTTTCGCCGGATGCAACTACAAAAGGTTACAAAGTTTTTGGTTCCATTCAAAATCCGTTTACGACGCGCAAAGTTGTAGCGTTGTTTATGAATGTCAACTTAAATCAGGTTACAGTAAATGCTTCTAACATGGGCGGCTCGTTTGGTGGCAAAGACGACATTGTTAATTATATGGCTTGTCGCGCGGCATTGCTCGCAAAAATGACCGTCTGTCCAGTTAAACTCAGCAACACACGCGAAGATTCCATCAAAGAAAGTTATAAGCGACATCCGTACATTATGAAGTACAAAGTCGGTTTTAATAATGACGGAAAATTGAACGCCATGAAAATTGATATTCTGGCTGACAGCGGCGCTTATTCATCGCAAAGCTTTTTTGTAATCTGGCGTTCAGTGGTTCAGGCGACCGGTCCTTACGAAATTGAAAATGTCGAAACCGATATTCGCGCCATTTATACGAACAATACTTACACAGCAGCTTTTCGCGGTTTTGGTTCGCCGCAAGTAATTTTTGCACAAGAATCTTTGATGGACGAAATTGCAACGATTTGCAAAATTTCGCCATTAGAAATAAGACAGAAAAACGGATTTCGTCAAAACAGCGTTACAGCCAGTGGTAAGAAGTTGGAAGAACACAAAGTTGCATTAAACGAAGTCGTCAACAAAGCAATTGAAAAATCGGAATACCACAAAAAAATTGCAGAATACGAAAGTCTGAATAAACAAAACACAAAGTATAAATATGGCATTGGTTTGTCGTGCAGTTATCGGGGTTGTTCGTTGGGCGCTGAAGGAACTGATGCTTCATCGGCAGTGGTTTCGGTTCAGGCAGACGGCAGTGTGATTGTTCATACCGGTGTCAACGAAAACGGACAAGGATTACGCACAACAATGTGCATGATTGCTTCGGAAGTATTGGGCGTGAAATACGAAAACATAACTTTTCTCGAACCGCACACAGGCGCAATTACCGACGGTGGTCCCACAGTTGCATCGCGCGGAACATTGGTTGGCGGCAACGCAATTATTCAGGCTGCCGAAATTGTACGCAACCGGATTTTTGACGTCATAAAAACAGATTTGCAAGTTGATGAATTGTCGGAAACGGAATGGAAAAACGGCGTCATAAAAAATATAGTCAATCCGAATATTCCTGCGATTATTTTTAAAGACGCAGCTTTTAAAACGCACCATGCAGGATTTAATCTGTCGGCTTATGGCTGGTTCGAAGCGCCAAACGTTAACTGGGACGAGCATACCGGACAAGGCAACGCATATTTTACGTATGTTTATGGTTGCAACATTGCCGAAATAAAAGTTGACACCAGCACCGGCAAAATTGATGTTTCGAAAATGACTGCCGTACACGATGTCGGCAAAGTAATTAATCGCATCGGCGCCGAAGGTCAGGTGTATGGCGGCGTGATGCAGGGAATTGGTTACTCGGTTTTGGAAGATTATAACATTCAGAACGGCGTCGTAAAAAGTACAAATGTTGACGAATATTTGTTGCCCACAATTAAAGACGTTCCGGTTATTGACATTGAATTGATTGAGAACGAAGACAAGTTCGGTCCGTTTGGAGCAAAAAGCATGGGCGAACCTGTTTTAGAACTGGCGTCGGCAGCCATAAACAATGCTTTGTTTTTTGCGACGGGTAAACGAAGTTATCAAATTCCGTTGACATTGGAACAGGTTTTCTTAGACAAAAATTTGCGTAAACCGTCGCGCCAAAGCGAAACACAGCACCGCGATTCTTGCAAAACGCATATTGTTCCCGACAAAGTTTCGCCGCGCGTAAATAATATTAACACAATTACTGCAAAAACTTTAAATGATGCGTTGGAATTAATTTCGAAAGACGAATACAAACTGATGGCCGGCGGAACTGATGTCATCATTGGATTGCGTTTCAAAAACGAACCGACGACCATTTTAAATATTTCGGGGTTAAATGAATTAAAAGGAATTTCTGCAAATAATAGTGTCATTTCTATTGGTGCCGGAACTTCGTTTACAGAAATTATTGAAAACGAATCAATCAAAAGCAATTTCCCGATGTTGGTTGAAGCTTGCGCATCGATTGGCTCGAAACAAATCCGTAATCGCGGAACAATTGGCGGGAATTTGGTGAATGCTGCGCCTTGCGCCGATTCTGTTCCTCCATTGATGGCTTACAATGCAAAACTAATTTTGACTTCAAAATCCGGCAAACGCGAAATTTTGGTGAACGATTTTATTGTAAAAAATTACCAAACACAAATTCGGCAGGACGAAATTTTGACGTCCATAGAAATTCCTATTTCGAAACTGAAATATTATCATTCATATTTTCAATTAGGTCGCAGAAACGCTGTCAATATAACACGATTAAGTTTTGGCGCTTTGGTTGCCGTCAATCAAAACCATGAAATTACGGAATGTAAAATTGTTACCGGTTCGTTGTTCGACAGACCGTTGAGTTTAGATAAAATTGCAAATTTGTTGGTTGGTAAAAAACTATTGATTGAAACAATTCAGTCAATTGAAGAACCATTAAAAACCATGATTGATTGTGCGATTGGTAAACGCTGGTCGTCGGAATACAAAATGCCCGTAGCGCTGAAAATGTGTAGAGATGTGTTGATGGATGTGATGGAGAAAGTTGGGTTTTAATTAAATTTTCTATATTTGCATTAAATCAAAAAATACAAATTACATGATTTTAAAATCATTAAAAATTGAAAACTTTAAATGTTTTAAACAAACTGATATTGAATTCGGAAAAATTATTCTTTTGACAGGAGCTAACAGCAGTGGGAAAAGTAGTTTAATTTCTGCATTACTTTGCATGTTTCAAAGCGATTTTTTTCCCTTATTTTTAGTTACAAATGGGAACTATATAGTTTAGGAAATTTTCGAAATATTGCAAATAACTTTGAAATAAAAATCAAGTGCCTAACATAAAATTGCCACAATTGGCTGGTTTTTCCCGACGCACTTATTGCCAACGCACTAAAAAATAGCCAACTGTGGCAATTTTTTTCGTTGGGCACAAGTGACATTAATTATAAAGTTCAAAAATACGATTTCTTTGAAGTAAGAAATAATAAAATGTAATGAGATAATATTTCCATCGGACAAGATGCGCCAGTGATTGCCAACGAAAAACCGGATAAAATACAACTGTTCCGTTTTGGAATGATTCCATTCTGGACGAAAAACAAAATGGCTCTTTTTAATGCACATTCTGAAGTTGATTTTAATAAAGAAGACGCGCCGGAATTTGATGGTGCAAAAGGAATCATTACGAAACCTGCATTTCGCAAGCCAATACGCTCGCAGCGTTGCATTGTTATTGTCGATTATTTTTGGTGTTCACTTATCGGCACAAAAGTTTCAACTACAACAAAAGTCCCTAAAAAGAACATTAGGCTGACGTTATGTGCGTACTTCAAGTTTATTCATCTGTATGTTAATATATTTCATCAATTTTCGTTTCAATTCATCTCCGTTTATTGGTTTGGTAATATAATCATCAAATGGATTATCGCTATATTTTTCGTTATATTGTTCCATTGAATATGCGGACTGTGCAATAATTATCAAATCGGGACGAAAATCTTTAATTTGTTTTGCTGAAGTGTGTCCATCCATTATTGGCATTCTGATGTCCATTAATATTAGGTTTATATTTGGATTGGTTTTGCAAATATCAACAGCTTCCTTTCCATTTTTTGCATGTATTAATTTAAAATCCAAATTGTTTAAAAGTTCTTCAAAAAACAGATAATTATATTCATCGTCTTCTGCGACTAAAATCGCCGGCAGATTTTCATTTTGTTTATTTAGTAAGTTTGTTAATTCAACTTCATAGACAGGTTTATATGGTATTGTAAAATAAAATATCGAACCTTTTTTAAGTTCAGATTGAACCCAAATTTTACCACCCAATAATTCCACAAATCCTTTTGATATTGAAAGCCCCAACCCAGTTCCTCCGTAATTTTTACTTGTTGACAAATCCGCCTGACGAAAACGTTCAAATATTTTCAGTTGTAGATCAGTTTTTATACCAATTCCGGTGTCTTTTACATAGAATTGTAAGACGCCGGCAGGTCTTTCAGACGCTGTCAGGTCTTTAATTAATTCGTAGCCAAATTCAATAAATCCCTCATGCGTAAATTTTAGAGCATTGGTTATTAAATTAGTTAATATTTGTGCTATTTTTGTGTTATCTGTATAAATTTCAGATTGTTTGTCGGTTAATCGTTTTTTAACATAAAGCGAAATATTTTGATTATATGCCAGAGTTTTAAATATTGCAAATAAATCAATAATTATACTGTTAATACAAACTTTTTGAATATCAATTTTCTCTTGTTTTGTTTCTAATGATGAAATAGTAAGAATATCTGTAATAATTGAAAGTAACTTATTAGAACAGTCAATAATTATGGTTGTATAGCTTTTTCGTTTTTCCGGCGATAGGTTTGGGTCATCAAGCATTTCTGAAAATCCAATTATCGCGTTCATTGGAGTACGGATTTCATGTGATATATTTTGCAGAAATGCTGTTTTTAATTTATCGCTTTCTTCGGCTTGTTCTTTGGCTATAATTAATTCATAATGTAGGGCAAGAGCTATATTAGCAATGATTAACTCTGCTGACAATTTTTCTTTCTCTTTGCTAAGAAGGGCAAGCTTTATATTTGCAATAATTAACTCTGCAGCTCGTTTCTTTTTCTCATCGTTTTGAAAGGCAAGTTCTATATTTGCAATGATTAACTCTGCTGCACG
>Ga0265327_10005243_pt1 | contig 10929 bp, 9 predicted proteins | sample 41621metaG_FD_202089 | JGI IMG/M metagenome (GOLD analysis project Ga0265327, IMG submission 202089) | Rhizosphere microbial communities from Carex aquatilis grown in University of Washington, Seatle, WA, United States - 4-16-21 metaG | ecosystem: Host-associated > Plants > Roots > Rhizosphere >... | reverse complement strand
GGCCGCTGAGGTGCCGGACCTCCAGGAGCTGGCGTCCCGCCTCGAGGTGATCGCCGAGGACCTGGCCGACGCCGCGCTCGACCGTCTGCGGGCCAATGCCGACGCCGTGCGGGCGGGCGGCGAGCCCGACCCGGGCCTGGCCGCCGAGGAGAAGCGCATCACCCGGGCCCGGCGGGCGGTGGAGAAGGCCGCCGTGCTGCTGTCGGGATCGTCCTCCGGTGGGTTCGACGAGGGTCCCTGACCGAGTTCCCGTGGCGGGGCCGGCGGTTGCCGTCGCACGGTCCGGGTAGGGTCCCCGCCCATGGCTGCCCCGTCGGTGGAGGAGCGCGCGTCCGGTCGCCCGTCTCCCTTCGAGCGCCTCGACCGCTGGCCCACGGCGCTGATCGGTGTGGCCGCCCTCGCCGCGGCCGGGGTGGCCACCCCGCACGCCACCCGGTCGGCCGCCGCCCAGGTCTGGCCGCCGTTCGTGCTGGTCGCCGGGTTGCTCCTGGTCGGCCTGGTGGCCGACCGGGATGGACTCTTCGCCTGGTCGGGACGGTGGCTGGCCGACCGGGCCCGGGGCCCCCGGTCGCTGCTGCTCGGGGGCTGCCTGGCCGTGGCGGTGGTGACCGCCCTGCTGAACCTCGACACCGCCGTCGTCTTCCTGACGCCGGTGCTCGTGCACGCCGCCCGCCGGAGCGGCGCGGAGGACGGGCCGCTGGTGATCGCCTGCATCCTGGTGGCCAACGCCGCCAGCCTGCTGCTGCCCGGGTCCAACCTCACCAACCTGCTGGTGCTCGGGCACCTGCACCTGACCGGCGGGCAGTTCCTGGCCCGGACCGCCCTGCCCTGGGCGCTGGCCGTCGGGGTGACGGTGGCCGTGGTGGCCGTGGCCGGCCGTCGGTCGGCCGGGCCGCCGCCGGAGGTCGAGGCGCCCGGTCCGCCGCTCGTGGTCGGGGTCGGCGCCCTGGCCGTGGTGGCCACGACGGCCGCCGTGGTGGCCCTGGCCGACCCGGCCCTGCCCGTCCTGGCCATCGGGGTCGTGGCCGTCGTCGTCCGGGGAGCCAGCGGACGGATCGACCGGCCCGACGTCGGTCAGGTGCTCGGCCTGCCCGTGCTCGTGGCACTGTTCGGGGTGGCGGTCGCCCTCGGCACGCTCGGCCGCACCTGGTCGGGCCCGGCCCAGCTGCTCGCCCGGCTCGACGCCCCGGCCACCACGGCGGTGGCCGCGCTGACGAGCGTCCTGGTCAACAACCTCCCGGCGGCGTCCCTGCTGGCCGCCCGCACCCCGCCGCACCCCTTCGCACTGCTGGTCGGCCTCGACATCGGGCCCAACCTGTTCGTCACCGGCTCGCTGGCCTGGGTGCTCTGGTGGCGGGCGGCCCGGACGGCCGGCGTGCGCCCACCGACCAGGCGGGCGGTCCTGCTCGGCCTGGTATCGGCGCCCCTGGCCATGGCACTGGCCGTGCTCGCCCTGGCCTGACCGGCCCTCCACCCGCCGCCCTCGGGCCCGCGTCAGCGGGGCACCGGGAGCGGTCAGGAGTGGGGCGTCGTGGCCGTGGTGGTGGGGGTGACGGCCACCGCGTCGTCGGAGCTCCCACCCCGGTCGTCCGTGCCCCCGTCATCCGAGCCGCCGTCGTCCGAGCCGGGCCGGGTGGTGGTCGTGGTGCCGCCCGGTGCGGTCGTGGTGGTCGTGCCCTGGCCGTCGTCCGAGCCACCGTCGTCGGAGGACCCCCCGCCGCCGGACGGCGTGGTGCCCACCGATCCGCCCACCGGCCGAGGAGCCGTGGTCGGGGTGGTCCCGCCCGAGCCCCCGGAGGCGCTGCCGCCGGACGATCCACCCGACGGACCGCCCGACGGGCCGGCGCCACCGGTGGTCGGGGTCGTGGTTGCGGTACCCCCGCCCGCCGGTCCGGAGGTGGACCCGACGACGCCGCCGGCCGCCAGGGCGTCGGCCCGGGCCAGGGCGGTGGCCGCGGCGGCCTCGATCGAGGCCCGGTCACGGGGGGAGAGGGCGGCCAGCCGGGTGCGGAGCAGTTGGGCGTCGGCCCGGGCCCGGACGGCGTCGCCGGTGGCGACGGCCGCCTCCAGCTCGGCCAGGGTGCCCCGGGCCGCGGCCAGGCCGGGTGAGGTGACGGGCAGGCCGAGGTCGTAGGCGACGGCCCGGGTCGGCCCGGGCAGGCGGTCGGTGGCCACGGCGGCGGCGGCCACACCGCTGGTGGCCAGCACGGCCACGGCCACGGCGGCTGCCACCGGGTGGCGCAGCCGGTGCAGGGCGCCGCCCCGGCGCCCGATGGACGCGGCCCGGCCGATGGGAACGACCGGGGCCACCGGGTCCTCCGGTCCGGCGGCGGTGGCGACGGTCCCGGTGGCGGCGGCCACCGCGTCGGCCGCCCGTCGATCGAGCGCGGTGTGCAGCGCCTCCAGGGCGGCCGCGTCGGGCGAGGCGGGCGCCGGGGCCAGCGACTCGGCCAGGGCGGCCAGCAGGGTGGCGTCGTCGAGCAGGTCGGTCACGACCGCACCTCCTCGACCTGGACCAGCAGGCCCCGGAGCCGCTCCAGGGCCCGGGACTGGGCGGTGCGGACCGCCCCGGGACGCATGTCCAGGACGGCGGCCACCTCCTCGGCGCTCAGGCCGGCCACCACCCGCAGCTCCAGGAGCTCGCGGTCCCGGTCGGGGAGCCGCTCGAAGGCGGCCCGGATGGCGTCCTGCTCCTCGCCGAGCAACACCGACTCGGCCGGGTCGGCCGGGTCGATCTCGCGGCGGGCGGGAAGGTCGCGCTGCCGGTACGACGACCGCTGCCGGTCGAGCACCACGTGGCGCAGGACGCCGAACAGCCACGACTCGGGGCTGGCGCCGGCGGTGGCCAGGCGGTCGATGCCGGCGACGGTGCGCGTCAGCGCTTCGGAGACCGCGTCCTGGGCCTCTTCGGTCGTTGCCACACGGCGTCTGGCGTAGGCGAGCATCGATGGGTACATCCGTCGGTAGAGCGCCTCCCAGGACAGGGGGTCGCCGGCGCGGAGGCGCCCGATCTCACCATCCTGTTCGACGGCATCGTTCACGTCACTCCACCCATCGTCCGACGCAACCGATCGTTACGAGCCGGCGTGCGCGCCAACGCCCCGCCGCGACGGGGCGCCAGGGGTCCATCGGCACCGTCCCGGGTCCGCTTGAGGGTCACCCGCCCGTTCACCTGCTCACCCGGCCGCGACCGCCGTCGGCAGGACGGCGGCGGCCACCGCCTCGTCCGGGTCGTGGCCCTGGGTCCGCTCCGGTAGCAGCAGGATCGAGGCGCCCAGGAAGAAGAGGCCGCCGACCAGCGTCCCGAGGGTGGTCCACGAGGCGGAGCGCAGGGTGCCGTCGCCGACGTACTCGGCCGCCACGGCGGACACGCCGAAGGCGACGGAGCCGGCCAGGTTGGCGGCCACGATCCACCACGACAGGTCGCGGGGCGCGAAGCCGATCGGGCCGTGACACACCTCGGCCCACGAGAGGTAGCTCGACACCAGGAAGCAGATGGAGCCGAACACGTCGGGGCGCCAGACGGCGTGGTTGAGGGCGTCGGCGCTGGTGGCCGACACGGTGAGGGCGTGTCCGGTGCTGACGTTGAAGAAGAGGGTGCCGAGGGTCTGGACCGCCGCGGCCAGCCAGTCGATGCGGTGGGGCGACCAGGTGGCCAGGCGGCGCAGGCGGGCCGACCGGCGCAGTCCCGGTGCGTCGGCCCCGACCACCTGGGCGTACTGCAGCAGGCCGGCCGTGGTGAAGAAGATCGAGCCGACGAAGTACACCGCGTTGTCGGCGGTCGGCCCGAGCGCGTCGGCCAGAGCGGGCACGGCCGCCGCCGCGAAGCAGGCCGAGCCGATGGCGAACAGCACCGCCATCCACCAGCCGAGCGCCCCGGGGGCCCACCAGGTCGACCCGCCGGGCGAGGCGGCCCGCTTGCGGTGGTGGCGCGAGTTCCACACCGCCCGGACCCCGTCGCGCCCCACGTAGGTGAGCTCCGTGGTGAACGGGCCGAAGCCCCGTCGGCCGACGGCCGACCACCCCGCCGGCGGTGTCCGCCGGGGATCATGGATCACGGCAGGGCGAGGTCGTGCACGGACCGGGCGGCCGCCCGGTCGTCGGGGGAGAGGTCACCCAGCGGGACCGGCGTGACCAGCGACCAGTGCCGGCCGACCGGGCAGTGCTGATAGCGCCACCAGCCGAGGCGGAGCGAGGTCAGGGACACGCCCGGGACCCACAGGGTGGTGAAGCGGTGGCCCCGGCGGCACCGCACGACCACCTCGCCGGCCAGCCCGTAGCCCCGCCGTCGGAGCATCAGCGCCTCGGCCACCACGGTGGCCAGCGCCAGCACGATCCCCACGCGGCGCCACCGGCGCCGTCCCGCTGTCCGCTCCATGCCCGACCTCCGGTCGCGTCCGAGCGTGCAAGTTACCGCGCACACCGGGCGTCCGTGCCCGTCGGTCGGGTCAGACGGCCTCGTCCACGGGCGAGAAGGTGAAGCCCTTGGCCATCACCCGCAGGAAGGCCTGCACCACCTCGGGGTCGTAGACGGTGCCGCTGCCCGACTCCACGATCTCGCGGGCCCGGTCGGTGCCCAGGGCCGCCCGGTAGGGGCGCCGGGAGGCCACGGCCTGGTAGGTGTCGGCCACCGCGATGATGCGGGACTCGAGCAGGATCTCGTCGCCGACCAGCCCCTGGGGATAGCCGGAACCGTCGAAGTGCTCGTGGTGCTGATGGATGATCTCGGCGATGGGCCAGGGCCAGTCGAAGTGCCCGGCGATCTCCCAGCCCATGGTGGCGTGCCGCCGCACCACGGCCAGCTCTTCGTCGGCCAGCTGGCCGGGCCGGCACAGCAGGTCGATGGGCACGCCGATCTTGCCCACGTCGTGGATCCGGGCGGCGAAGGACAGCCCGTTGAGGCTGTGCTCGTCGACCCCCATCTCGGTACCGATGGCCCGGGCCAGCTCGGCCACCAGGGCCTGGTGCCCGGCGGTGTAGGGATCGCGCGACTCGACCACGGCCGCCACCAGGTCGATCGAGTTGACGAAGGCGTGGCGGAGCTCCCGGCGGTCGCGCAGGCGGGTGATGCCGTTGCCCAGCACCGACGCCACGTCCTCCAGGACGGCCACCCGGTGGGCGTCGAAGGCGTCCGGCTCGCCGGCGAACACGACCAGCACCCCGTCGACCGCTCCGTCGACCATCACGGGCACGCCGGCCGAGGCGCGGAACCCGTGGGCCAGGGCCCGCTCGCTCCAGGGCGTCCAGTCGGGGTCGGCGGCCAGGTCGTTCGACACCGCGCTCCGTCCGGTGCGGGTGGCCACCCCGGTCGGACCGCGTCCGTAGGGGCCGCCCCCGGTGGAGACGACCAGGCCGTCGAGGTAGTGGGCGAACTCGGTGCTGCTGGCCGCCGGCGCCACCCGGCCGGCGTCGCCACCGACCGTGCGACGGCCGTACCAGGCGAAGCGGTAGCCGCCGGTGCCGACCGTCATCTCGCACATGTCGCGCAGCAGGGTCACCTCGTCCTCGGCCACCGCCACGAGGGCGTTGGCCGCCGAGGTGATGTCCGAGGCCTGGCGCTCGGCCATCTCCTCCTCGACGTCCCGCAGCGACACCACGGCCAGCGGCGTCCCGTCGGGCCCCTCGGAGCCGTGGGCCGTCAGCGTCATCCAGCGCAGCCCGCCGTCGCGGCGGCGGATCCGCAGCCGCTCGAACTCCACCCGTCCGTGCCGCTCGAACACCTCGGCCCGGGCGCCGCGCATGCGCTCGCGCTCGGCGTCGTAGAGCAGCTCCTGGGTGGACCGGCCCACCAGCTCGTCGGCCGCCCAGCCGAGGACCCCCTCGACCGACGGCGAGACCCACGTGAACATCCCGGCGGTGTCGGCCGTGTACACGACGTCGGACACGTTCTCGGCCACCAGGCGGTACAGCGCCTCGGAGGCGTCGCGCTCCTGCTCGACCAGGATGCGCGCGGAGATGTCCCGCAGGCTCACCACCACGGAGACGCCCCCGGTGCCGTCGTGGTCGGGCAGCGTGCGGGCCTGGGTGGCGCACCACACCGAGTTGCCGTCCCTGCGCAGGATGCGCAGCCGGAGCGTCATGGGGGCGCCGCCTCCGGCACGGGACTGGGTCCGGGCGTGCTGGAGCTGGGCCCGGTCGGCCGGGTGGACCAGGAACTCGCCCAGCCGCCCGGTGATCTCCTCCGGGGTCCAGCCGAGCAGCCCGAAGACGTTGGGGGAGACCCACTCGAGGATGCCGTCCCGGTCGAGCAGGACGACGTCGGCCACGTTGTTCACGAGCAGCTCGAAGCGCTGGCGCTGGTCGAACCGCTCGGTCACGTCCCGCCAGGTCAGGGCCACGTCGGTCCCGACGAGGGAGGCCCGGATGTCGAAGCGCCGCACCATGGTGGGGTCGGCGGCCGGGTAGGGGTGCTCGTCGAGGACCAGCGGCGTGCCGGTCTCGACCACCTCGGCCAGTAGGGCCACCAGCCCCGCACCACGGAGTTCGGGCCGCCGCTCGACCAGACGCCTCCCGAGCAGGCGGACCCGGGTTTGGGCGGCGAACTCGGCCGAGCGGCGGTTCATGTCGACGTACTCGAAGTCGACGACGGCCCCGCCGCCGTCCCGCACCGGCCGCAGCAGCATCCAGGGGTCGAGCAGGGCGTCGACCACTGCCCGGTCGACCGCCCCCAGTGGGCCAGGGGGTGCCGCCCCCCCGTGCCGCCCGTCCGTGTCTGCCCCTGTCGTGGTGTGAACCCGCCCGTTTCTCATGGGCACAAGAATCGTCGCCACCGGGGACGTATCTCTAGGGTACATAGGCCCTATCTGGAACAGCAATGGGGGCTGCTCGAGGGGGGAAACTGGGGCTGCGGCGGTGCAACAGGGGCTGCCGTCAGGTGGCCGGAAGGTTACCAACATGGACGATGCATGAACGAAAGGTGAACGTAAGGTAAACTGCGGGGCATGGATTTCACACAAGGAACTGCTCAGAACTGGTGCGTCGATCCCTACGGCCTCCACGAGGCCCGGTGGTTCTCGCAGGGCAACCCGACCGCGCTGGTGCGCGACGGGGGCGTCGAGTCGCAGGATCCGCCGCCCGAATCCGCCTTCGGCGACCGGTTCCCGTCCGACCTGCCGTCCGCCCCGTCGCACGCACCGGAGCCGCCGGCGGACGGCCGCCACGCCCACCGGCGCCGTCCGGCGCTCAGGCGTCGGTCAGTTGGTTGACGGCGTCGATCAGCTGGCGCAGCCGCCCGTAGTGGACCTTGTCGAAGCGGAAGGCCAGCCGGGGCAGGTCGAGCACGTCGTCGTCGGACCGCTCGGGCGGGAGCGGGTCGACCTTGCGGATCACCCCTGAGGTGACGATGTCGGCGAAGCGCCGGTTGAGGTCGGCCAGCTGTGCCCTGTCCGGGTGGATGGCCATGCGCAGGACCAGCAGGTCGCCCACCCACCGGCACGACCGGTAGTTGCGGTAGAAGGCCAGCAGCTCGGCCCCGGCCGTCGGGACGTCGTCGGTGATGGTGTAGAACGCCCGGTCGTCGGGGGCGATGAGCCCCCGGGGCTCGACCTCCTCGGCCAGGAAGCGGCGCCATCCCTCCCAGTACGTGCCGCCGGGGACGTCGAGCAGCACCACCGGGGCCGGCTCGGCTTTGCCCGTCTGGAGCAGGGTCAGCAGCTCGAAGCCCTCGTCGAGGGTGCCGAAGCCCCCGGGCAGGACGATGAAGCCGTCCGACTCCTTCAGCAGCATCAGCTTGCGGGTGAAGAAGTACCGCATCTCCACCAGCTTCGGGTCCTGGGCGATGAACCGGTTGGCGCCCTGCTCGTGGGGGAGGCGGATGTTGACGCCCACCGACTGGTCGCGGCCCGCCCCCTCCATGCCGGCGGCCATGATGCCGGGACCGGCGCCGGTCACGACCATCCAGCCGGCGCCCGCCATGGTGGCGGCCAGGGCGCGGGCCTGCCGGTAAGCCGGGTGGTCGGGCTCGGTGCGGGCCGAGCCGAAGATGGTGACCTTCTTGCGGCGCCGCAGGGGTTGGAACATCCGGAAGGCCTCGGCCATCTCGGCCAGGGCGGTGTCGGCCACCTTCAGGTCGATGACGTCGGTGCCCGACCGGGCCAGGCCGGCCACCGTGTCCAGCATCGACCGGTAGAGGCGGCGCTCGGTGGGGGTCCGGGCCGCGGCCACCAACGCCTCGATGCCGTCGGACCCCGGGTCGAGGATGCCGGACCCGGAGCCGTCGACGGCCGCCCCGAGCTGGTCCTCCTCGAACGACGAGGCCGCCATGTCAGCGGGTGCCGGCCAGCACGGACCCCTGTTCGGGGTCGGCGACCCGTCCGTACAGGGTGGTGCGCTGGGCCAGGGTGCGCCCGAGCGGGGTCACCAGGGCCCGGAAGGCGTCGGCGTCCATCATCTGCCCGTGGCTGGCGCCGGCCGCCCGCGAGATGTTCTCGTCGATGAGCGTGCCGCCCAGGTCGTTGACGCCGGCCCGCAGCAGCTGGCGGGCTCCCGAGGCGCCCAGCTTGACCCAGCTGAGCTGGATGTTGTCGATGGTGCCCCGGTAGGCGATGCGGCCGACCGCGTGCATGAGCAGCGTCTCGCGGAAGGTCGGGCCCCGCCGCGCCCGCTTCTGCAGGTAGAGAGGTGTGGCCATGTGGACGAAGGGGAGCGGCACGAACTCGGTGAACCCGCCCGTCTCCAGCTGCAGCGCCCGGGTGCGGACCAGGTGGCGGGCCCAGGACCGTGGCTGCTCGACCGCCCCGAACATGATGGTCACGTTGGAGTTGAGGCCGACCGAGTGGGCGGCCCGGTGGGCCTCCAGCCACTGGTCCGTGTCGATCTTGTCGGGGCACAGGATGGCCCGGACGTCGTCGTCGAGCACCTCGGCGGCCGTGCCCGGGAGGGTACGGAGCCCGGCGTCGCGCAGCAGGACCAGGTAGTCGGCCAGCCCCATGTCGGAGCGCCGGGCGCCCTCGGTCACCTCCAGGGCGGTGAAGCCGTGGATGTGGATGGTGGGTGACGCCTCGCGCACGGCCTTGATGACCTCGAGGTAGTAGCCGCCGTCGAATTTGGGGTGGATGCCGCCCTGCAGGCAGACCTCGGTGGCCCCCATGGCCTCGGCCTCGGCCACCCGGTCGGTGATCTCGCTGAGCTCCAGCAGGTAGGGCGTGCCGCGCAGGTTGAGCGAGAGCGGCCCCTTGGAGAAGGCGCAGAACTTGCACTTGAAGGTGCAGACGTTGGTGTAGTTGATGTTCCGGTTGGCCACGAAGGTGACCTCGTCGCCCACGATGTCGTGGCGCAGCTGGTCGGCCACCTCGGCCACGGCCCGGACCTCGGGGCCGCGGGCGCCGAACAGCGTCACGATCTGGTCCTCGTCCACCGTCCCGCCGGCCAGCACGCCCTCGAGCACGTCGGCCACCGGGCCGCCGGTCGAGGCCAGCGTCACCACGGCCGGCCGGCCCGGCGCGGACCCGGCCACCGGGGGGCGGAGCAGTTCGGGGGGCGGGGTCTCCCCGCCGGACGTCCACGGGTGGTCGCGCCCCAGGCCCTCGGCGTCGGAGGCGTCGAGCACCGGGAAGCGGAGGGCGGGGTCGAGCCACGTGTCGGGGTCGAGGGCGAAGCGGGGGTAGAGCGTGAGCCGGGGGGCGAGCACGTGGCCGGCCGCCTCGGTGGCGGCCCGCAGGATCCCGAGGGCGGGCCACGCCCGCTCGGGGTTGACGTGGTCGGCCGTGACCGGGGACACGCCGCCCCAGTCGTCGATGCCGGCTCCGAGCAGGGGGCCGAGCTCGTCGGACAGGTTGGGCGGCGCCTGCAGGTGGACGTCGTCGGGCAGGACCAGCCGGGCCGCCGCGATCGTCCACAGGAACTCGTCGGTGGGGCAGGGCGGGTGCCGGTGCATCGACGTCCCCGCCTTGGGCAGGAAGTTCTGGACGATCACCTCCTGCACGTGTCCGTGCCGGCGGTGGCTGGCGGCGATGGCCTCGAGGGTGTCGAGGCGGTCCTCCCGGGACTCGCCGATGCCGACCAGCAGACCGGTGGTGAAGGGGATCGCCAGCTCGCCGGCGGCCTCCAGGGTGGCCAGGCGGCGGGCCGGCACCTTGTCGGGCGCCGAGCGGTGGGCGTCGAGGTCGGGGTTGGTCGACTCGATCATCATCCCCTGGCTGGCCGACACCGTGCGCAGCAGGGCCAGGTCGGCCCGGTCCAGGGCGCCGGCGTTGGCGTGGGGGAGCAGCCCGGTCTCCTCCAGGACGGCCCGGCAGGCCGCCGCCAGGTAGTCGACCGTCGAGGTGTAGCCGTGGTCGGCCAGCCACGCCGCCGCCGCCGGGTAGCGGTCCTCGGGCCCCTCGCCCAGGGTGAACAGCGCCTCGTGGCAGCCGGCGTCGCGGCCGGCCCGGGCGATGGCCAGCACCTCGTCGAGGGACAGGTAGGGCGACTCGAGCCGGGCCGGGGCCTTGGCGAAGGTGCAGTAGCCGCACCGGTCGCGGCACAGCATGGTGAGGGGGATGAAGACTTTTGGGGAGAAGGTCGTGCGGGTGCCGAACAGCCCGTCGCGCACGACCGCCGCCCGCACGGCCAGTTCGTCGGGGGTGGCGGCGAGCAGCTCGTCCCGGGGCACGGGGCCCTGGTCGGAGGTCCGTGCGGAACCGGGGGTGGCGGTCATCGGGGTCACCTTACCGGAGGTGCCCCGCCGGCCCGCCTGGGGCGGGGCGGGTCACCCGGCGGTGTCGGGGGTGAGATCGCCCAGCGCGTCGGCGTCGACCAGCCACACGAGGTCGTCGGCGGCCAGGCGGCCGGCCGGCAGGTCGTCGCCGGCCGCGATCCGGGCCAGCGCGTCGCGCTTGGCCGCGCCGGCCACGGTCACCACGACCCGTCGGGCCCGGCCGATGGCGGCGTAGGTGAGGGTCAGCCGCTCGTGCGGGTTGACTCCGTTGGGGTCGGTGTTGGTGACCACCT
>Ga0265327_10005242_pt1 | contig 10932 bp, 10 predicted proteins | sample 41621metaG_FD_202089 | JGI IMG/M metagenome (GOLD analysis project Ga0265327, IMG submission 202089) | Rhizosphere microbial communities from Carex aquatilis grown in University of Washington, Seatle, WA, United States - 4-16-21 metaG | ecosystem: Host-associated > Plants > Roots > Rhizosphere... | reverse complement strand
GGGCCGGTGGCGGACGCGGGCAGCGATGGGGAAGGCGAAGACCAGGCTGGTGACGAGGAGCGGTTCGACCAACACGACCGGACCGCTGCGCAAGGCCAAGACCTGCAGGACGAAGCCGACGATGTCGCCGATGTTGCCCAGCAGCCAGCGCGGGCTGCGCACCAGTCGGACGAAGAGGCCGGCCTTCATGGCCAGCTCCTCGCCCTCGTGCTCGGCCGCCTGGTGCTGGAGGACCGAGGCCACGCCGTAGCAGAAGGCGCTGGCCAGGGCGAGGAGGACGACGGCGAGCACGCCGCAGCGTCGCACACCGGCCCGGGTGCGACCCAACCCCGCTGCTAGCGGCGGGCCAGCACCTCGGCGTGCAGGACGCAGAAGAAGCCGTCGTCGTCGGCCGCCCAGCGCAAGAAGGCCTCGGCCATTGCCTCGAGGTCGGCCTCGGTGGCCAGGCCCAGCTCACGGGCCTGGGCGGCGAAGGCCGAGTGCCGGACCCGCTCGGCCCACAGCCCGCCCCACCAGGCTCGGCGCTCGGGGTCGGCGAAGGTCCACGTCGAGCTGGTCGCCACCGGGTGCGTGAAGCCCGCCGCCCGCACCCACGCCAAGAGGTGCCGTCCGGCGTCGGCCTCGGCGCCGTTGGCCGCCGTCACGCGGTGGTAGAGGTCGAGCCAGCGGTCGAGCCAGGCATCGGCCGGGGCCCAGGTGAAGGCGGCGTAGTCGCTGTCGCGCACGGCCAACAGCCCGCCGCGACGCAGGACGCGGCCCATCTCGACCAGGGCGGTGACCGGACGGGCCAGGTGCTGGAGGACCTGGTGGGCGTGGACCACGTCGAAGGCGCCGTCGGCAAAGGGGAGGTCGTAGGCGTCGGCGGCGCACACGGCGAACCTCCCGCCGCCGGTGGCCGACCGACCGGCGGCCTCGGCCAGCACCCCCGGCGCGGCGTCGACGCCCACCACCGGCCCCGGCGCCACCCTCTCGGCCAGGTCGGCCGTGATCGTGCCGGGCCCGCACCCGACGTCGAGGAGGGCGGCGCCGGGGGAGAGGTGGGGGAGGAGGTAGGCGGCCGAATTCTCGGCGGTGCGCCAGGTGTGGCTGGCCAGGACCGAGGCGTGGTGGCCGTGGGTGTAGGTCTCTCGCACCGCCCCATGATGCCTGTCGAGGCCACCGTCCAGCCCATTGACAATGAGACACTTTTCGCCATATTGTTTCATCCATGGGTCCGGCCGGGATCCCCCAGCAGATGCCCCAGCAGGCGGGCGAGCGTCCTGCCCGACGGGTTGTGCGCCACCTGGGCGCCGACGACCGCTCCTCGCAGCGTGTCCGCATTGTCGACGCCGCCCTCCGGCGCCTCGCCACCCACGGGCTGCGCAAGACCACCCTCGACGACGTGGCCCGAGAGGCCGGCATCTCTCGCGCCACCCTCTACCGCACCTTCCCCGGCGGGAAGGAGGCGGTGCTGGCGGCCGTGGTCGAGACCGAGACGGCGCGCTTCTTCTCGGGGTTGGCCGTCGTCATGGGCGACGCCGGCGACCTCGAGGACGTGTTGGTGGCCGGCATGGTGGAGGCCGCCCGTCGGCTGTCCGAGCACCGGGCGCTGGTCTACCTGCTCACCCACGAGCCCGAGGTGGTGTCCCCCTGGATGGCCTTCGGGGGAATGGACCGCCTCCTGCTGGCCGCCAGCGACTTCGCCGCCCCCTTCTTCGGCCGCTGGCTGGAGCCGGACCAGGCCGCCCGGGCGGCCGAGTGGGGAGTCCGCATCGTGTTGTCCTACCTGGCCGCCCCGACCCGGGGCTCCGACCTGACCGACCCCGACCAAGCCCGCCACCTGGTGTCCACCTTCGTGCTTCCGGGCATCACCGCACTACGCAACGACGTCGCTTCGAGCGCCACCCAACCGAGGAGGAAACAATGACTACCGCGCTGGACCACGAGCCGGCCGAACCGATGCGCAGCAACGCCGAGCTGATCGGTCGCGACCACGTGCGCGACCTCGAGGCGGTGCTGTCGATCGTGGGCCACACCGAGGAGAACGGCCACCACCCCGTGGCCGACCCGTGCCCAGCCGAGTTCACGTGGGACTACGAGAAGGGCCGACGCGAGCGGCTCGACCGCCTCTATGAGAAGGCCAAGTCCGCGCAGTGGAACGCCCGTACCGACCTGCCGTGGGAGACCGAGGTCGACCAGGAGCGGGTGGTGATCATGAATGCCGAGGCGAACCACGACGCCGAGCGGTGGGCCGGCACTGACCTCACCGGCTCGGTGCTCGAGAGTTGGGGCGACGCCGAGTGGCTGCAGTTCGGGGTGGAGAACCAGAACTGGATGCTCTCCCAGTTCATGCACGGCGAGCAGGGGGCCCTCCTGTGCACGGCCAAGATCGTCGAGACCGTGCCGTGGATCGACGCCAAGTACTACGCCGCCACCCAGGTGATGGACGAGGCCCGACACGTCGAGGTCTTCTCGCGCTATCTCGACGAGAAGCTCTCGGGCCACTACCCCCTCAACGGTCACTTGCGCCTGCTCCTCGACGACATCCTGGGCGACTCGCGCTGGGACATGACCTACCTCGGCATGCAGATCATGGTGGAGGGGCTCGCCCTCGCCGCCTTCGGCTACATCCACGCCATGACGACCGAGCCTCTCTTGAAGAAGCTCCTCCGGTACGTGATGGCCGACGAGGCGCGTCACGTCGCCTTCGGGGTCATCAGCCTCCAGGAGTTCTACGCCGGGCTCACGGCGGCCGAGCTGATCGAGCGCCAGGAGTTCGCCTTCGAGGCGGCTGTGCGGATGAAGGACCGGATGGTGATGCAGGAGGTGTGGGAGCGGCTTGGCGTGCCGACCAAGGACGTCATCTCGCTCCTCAAGCAGGCCCCCGAGCGCGACGAGTTCGAGATCATGCTCTTCGCCAAGATCGTGCCGAACCTGAAGAAGCTGGGCCTCCTCGACGCGGCCGACGGCTGGCTGCGGACCAAGTTCACCGAGATGGGCGCCATCGCCTTCGAGGACCTGCACGACTCGACCGAGGAGGAGGACGCCTTCGCCGACGGCTCCCCGGTCGACCGACAGGTCGCCTGAGCCCCAGGAAACAGCCGCAAGGCGGCTGGTAGCGTGGGCTGATGGCTCGCCACGACCGCGCTCCTCGTTTCGGCACCGTGGTGACGGCCATGGTGACGCCGTTCGACGCCGACGGCGCGCTCGACCTCGATGCGGCGTCCTCGCTCGCCCGGTGGCTGGTCGACAACGGCAGCACCGGACTGGTGGTGGCGGGGACCACCGGCGAGGGACCGGTCCTCAACGACGCCGAGCGGCTCGACCTCTTCCGGGCGGTGTGCGAGGCGGTGACCGTCCCGGTCATCGCCAACACCGGCACCAACGACACCGCCCACTCGATCTCCCTCACCGCCCAGGCCAAGGACTGCGGTGCCGAAGCCGTCCTGGTGGTGACCCCCTACTACAACCGCCCCTCTCAGGACGGGCTGTTCGACCACTTCAAGGCGGTGGCCGGCGCCACCGACCTGCCGGTCGTCCTCTACGACATCCCGGTGCGTTCGGGCCGGCGCATCTCCACCTCCACCACCCTGCGCCTCTGCGAGGCCACCTCGAACGTGGTGGCGGTGAAGGACTCGACGGCGGATCCGGCCGGGGCGGCCAAGCTCATCTGCCGGGCGCCGTCCTCCTTCGAGCTCTACTGCGGTGAGGACTCCCTCACGCTGCCCTTGCTGTCGGTGGGCGCGGTCGGTGTGGTGAGCGTGGCGTCGCACTGGGCGGGTCTGCAGATGGTCGAGATGATCGAGGCCTTCCTGGCCGGCGAGGTCGACCGGGCCTGTCGGATCAACCAGACACTCCTCGACTCCTACGAGTTTGAATCCACCGAGCGGTTCCCCAACCCGTTGCCGGCCAAGGCCGCCTGTCGGGCCCAGGGACTCGACGTCGGGCAGTGCCGGCCGCCGATGGGTGCGGCTCCGCCCGAGCTCGACGGCGAAGCACGGCTGCTCCTCTCCCGGCTCGGTGCACCGGCCGGCGCAGGGGGCGGGCTTGGCTGAAAGCGGAAGTCGGCGGCGCACCTCGGGAGAGGGGCGCGGGCCCGGGGGTAAGAAGACGCAGCCCAAGGCGAAGACGGCCAAGGCCGCGCCTCCCACGCGCGAGGCGTCGGCAGCGCCTGCGTCGAGCCGACGATCGCGCTCGTCGCGTCGGGCCAAGGGCCCCTCGGACGGTCTCGCGCCGGTCCGGATCGTCTTCTTGGGAGGGCTGGGGGAGATCGGCCGCAACTGCGCCTGCGTCGAGGTCGACGGCCGGATCATCGTGCTCGACTGCGGGATCATGTTCCCCGACCCCGACATGCCCGGGGTCGACCTGGTGCTTCCGGACTTCTCGTACCTGCGCGACAACGCCACACGCGTCGACGCCGTCGTGCTCACCCACGGCCACGAGGACCACACCGGCGGCCTGGCCTTCTTGCTGCGGGACCTCGAGGTCCCCATCTACGGCTCGGAGTTCTCGCTCGGTCTGGCGCGCAACCGGATCGACGAGGCGGGCCTTTCGGCCCGCGCCCGGTTCGTCATTGTCAACGACGGCGAGCGGGTGCGTGTCGGCCCCTGCGATGTGGAGTTCATCCCGGTCACCCATTCGGTGCCCAACGCCTTCGCCATCGCCTTCCACACCCCCCAGGGCGTGGTGCTGCACTCGGGCGACTTCAAGCTCGACCTCCAGCCGGTCGACGGCCGCCGGACCGATCTGGCCCGCATCGGCACCCTGGCCAGCACCGAGGGGATCAGGCTGCTCCTGGCCGACTCGACCAACGCCGAGGAGCCGGGGTTCACGGCTTCGGAGAGCACGGTGGGGCTCACCATGCGCAGGGTGTTCCTGTCCCGCCCCGGTCGACGGGTGGTGGTGGCCTGCTTTGCCAGCCACATCCACCGCGTCCAGCAGGTTATCGACGCCGCCATCGCCAGCGGTCGAAAGGTGGCGACGCTGGGCCGGTCGATGGGGAAGAACGTGGAGCTCGCCCGCCGTCTCGGCATCCTGACCGTGCCCGAGGGGACTCTCGTCGACATCGACGAGATCGACATGCTCCCCGACGGGGAGATCTGCGTCATCTCCACCGGCTCCCAGGGAGAGCCGATGTCGGCCCTGTCGCTGATGGCGACCGGCGACAACAAGCGCTTGCGCATCGAAGACGGCGACGTTGTCGTCATCAGCGCCCATCCCATTCCGGGCAACGAGTGGTCGGTGGGCCGCGTCATCGACGAGCTCCACCGTCGCGGCGCCGAGGTGGTCCACTCGGGGGCCGAGGCCGTCCACGTGAGCGGCCACGCACGCCAAGGCGAGCTGGCCACCCTCATCTCGGTGGCCAAGCCCCAGTCCTTCGTACCCGTCCACGGCGAGTACCGCCACATGGTCCACCACGCCGCCCTGGCCCGGGCCACGGGCGTCCCGTCCGAGCAGGTGCTCTTGTGCGAAGACGGCGATGCCGTGGCGCTCGACTCGGCGGGCCTGCGACGCGACGGCGACGTGCCGGCCGGGTACGTCTACGTCGACGGGACGGTGGGCGACGTCGGCCATGGGGTGCTGCGCGACCGCCGCGTGCTGTCCGAGGAGGGGGTGGTGATGGTGGTGGCCACCGTCGACCTCCACCGGCGCGCCGTCGATGGCGAGCCCCAGATCGCCACCAAGGGTTGGGTGCACGCCCCCGAGGCCGACCAGCTCCTCGGCGAGGCCGGCCAGGTGGTGGCGGCCGCGCTGGAGAAGGCCTTGGCCGACGGTGCCCGCGACGTGGAGGTCCTTTCCCACCACGCCCGCAAGGCCCTGGGGCGGTTCGTGAGCGACCGCACCCGGCGCCGGCCCTTCATCATCCCGATCATCGTGGCCGTCTGAGTCAAGGGCGCCCGGGGCCCGAGGCACCGGGCTGAGGGCAGACCACTTGGCGAACCGGGGGCGTGGGCGTACGCTCGCCAGAGGCCGGGGAAACCGATCGGCACCAGCTACCTCGGCGGAGCGGAGGAGGTGAGGACCATGGCGGGTCGTCTGCACACGCGCGCGTGGCACGGACTGGTCGGAGGAGCGGTGCTGGGGTTGGCCTGGCTCGGCCTGGCACCGGCAGCAGGGGCGGCGCCGCCGCCCGGTCCTCCGCCGCCGCCACCGCACCATGGGCCCCCGGCCGTCCTCGACGTCCAGGCGACGACCACATACGGCTCCATCCTCGTCGCCACACTGACAGGGGCCAAGTTCCCGATGTACCTGATCACGAGCGACCACCCCCCCTCGTTCGGTTGCACCACGGCGGTGGCCACCACGATCGAGGGGACGTTCCCCTGCACCGGCCCCGAGACACTGTCGACAACAGGGCCAACGCCGTCGGAGTGGCCGGCCCTCACCACGACAGGACCGCCGGTGGCCGGTCCCGGCGTCAACCGACAGCTGCTCGGCACGGTGCACCGACCGGGCGTCGGCACGCAGGTCACCTACAACGGACACCCGCTCTACTTCTTCTCGCCGCCGACAACATTCTTCGGTGAGGGCTTCGTGGAGACCGTGCTGCCGCTTCCCCCATGGCACGGGTTGTGGGACCTGGTTTCGGCCAGCGGCAATCCCGCCACGGGACAGGCGGTGATCGAGCAGGGCACCGACGCATCAGGGCAGACCGTGGTCTCGGTGCGCGAGTACCCGGGCTTCGGCGGCGTGGCGATAGCGGCCTACGACTTCTGCGGCGGCCCGCCGCCCGGGCCGCCGCACCCAGGCCCGGCGCCAACCTCGACATGCCCCGCCGTGCCCAACCCGCCGGGTCCGCACGGTCCCGCCGGGCCACACCCGCCGGGTCCGGGCCCCGCACCCGGACCGGGGACAACGACGTGGATCCCGGTGCTGACGCAGGGCCCACCGGCGGCCTGGACAGGGGTGTCGGAGTCGAGTCTCGGCACCGTGGCCACCAGCCAGGGGACACAGGTCACCTACAACGGTCGCCCGCTCTACCTGTACTCGGGTGAGATGCCCATCATCGTCACAGGCCAGCCCGCCAACTCGGGCACCACGGGCAACGGGGTGGGCGTCCCCGGTCCGGGAGGAACGGCGCACCTCATCGCCCTGACGTAGGGACATCAGGTCGGCTCTCGGACGGCGGCCCGCCTACGGCGGGTCGCCGTCCCCCGCGTCAGCGGCGCTGACGAACGTTGCTCGTACCGCACCCAGAAGGGTCGAGGGACCGAGCTGATCTGTGACAGCCGGTCCGAGCACCACCGGCACCGAGGGCAACGAGGTGTGACTCCCGGGCCCGGGCGGGAACGCCCACGTCATCACGATCTTCACATAGGCCGGTTGCGACGAAAGTACCTGGGGGTCACGACGTCCCGGTGCGCGGCTGCGCACCGGCTCGCTCAGAGCAGTCGGCGGCGTACCCACCACCAGGTGAAGCCGGCGACCAGCAGGGCGGCGACAACGAAGACGGCCGACTCCAGGCCCTGCAGCGGCCAGTAGCGCGAGGCCGGCTGGTAGGCGATCACGGCGTGGAGGTGGAAGCTGCCCACGCACTCGCGCGCGGCATGGTTGAACGGTGAGGCGTTGGCTGTGCGTGTCGGCACCGGGAAGCGATTCGGGCACCGCCCCATCCCCACGAAGTCGGCCGCCCGTGAGCCGTTGGCCTGGCGGAACTCGAACAGGCCGTTGGACCCGATGCCGCCGTTGTGGCCGACGACGTGATCGGAACGGTCGTAGATGGTTGTCGAGACGATCCAGGCCGACCGCTCTCCGGGGACCCCGGCAATGCTTGTCGGTGGGGCGGATGGTGTGGGGCCGACGAACGTCGTCGTCAGGTGGATGGGGGGCCACAGGCGCGGCCTGAGCCAACTGCTCACGAACAACCGTGCCGCTACGAACACCGCGAGGGTGGCGGCCATGGCGGGCAAGGTCCGCCGAAGGACGGCGCCGAGTGCCGCGCCGAGCACCACGGCGAAAGCGGCGAAGGCCACCGGGACCACGCCGTGGCGGTCGAAGTAGCCAAAGGGCGTCTGACGCAGTCGGTCGATCGGGCTCGACCACCAGGCCACCATGAAAGTGAGAGCCCCGGCCACCACCATGGCCGCCAGCGTCATGATCGCCAGGCGGACCCATAGCCAGCGCGACCTGGTCACGCTCTGGGTCCACGCCAGGCGGAAGGTGCCGGTCTCGAGCTCTCGGGCGACCAGTGGCGCGCCCCAGAAGATGCCCAGCAGGGCCGGCACCACCATCACCAGGTCCTCGGGGACAACCGCCCATTTGGTCTTCGCCTTGAAGTTGGTGAGGGCCGACGGACAGTCGCCGTGCGATGCGCAGCCCGCCACGGTGCTGTCGTAGAGGTGGAGGGTGTTGGGGCCCGTCACCAAGAGCACGACGCCCACGATCACGAGCAAGGCCATGGCGGTCAGGAGCTGATTGCGCTGCTGGCGCAGGGCGAGCCAGATCATGGTCGTCCTCCTTCGGCGCCGGAGTCGCGGGATTGCCCCATGTAGGCGAGGACAAGGTCCTCCAGTCCGACCTGTTCGATCGTCCAGCGCGGGTCGACGACCGGCCCGTCGGAGCGGACGATCAGCGTGCTCTGGCGGTCGGTGTGGCTGGCCTCGACGACGAACTGGTTTCCCGGCAGCTGGTCGTGATCGGCGCGCGGCCCCACTAGCCGGTGGTGAGTGGAGAGGAGGTCGTCCACCTCCCCGATGAGCGCCACCCGCGATGACACGATGACCACCAGGTAGTCGCAGACCCGCTCGATGTCTGAGACGAGGTGGGAGGAGAGCACGACGCTGGTGCCCTGCTCGCTCACCGTGGCCATGAGTACTTGGAGAAACTCGCGCCGGGCCAGCGGGTCCAGGCTGGCCACCGGCTCGTCGAGGAGGAGGACCTCGGGACGCTTGGCGATGGCCAGGGTGAGGGCGAGCTGCGCCCGTTGGCCGCCCGACAGCTTCCCGGCCCGCTGGCGGGGGTCGAGCTCGACGTCGCGCACCCGCCGTGTGGCCAGCACCGCGTCCCAGCGCGGGTTGGTGCGCGACCCCATCTGCAGGTGGTCGGCGACCGAGAGCGAGCCGTAGAGGGGGGTGTCCTGGGCCACGAAGCCGACCCGGCCGAGCTGCGCGGCGTCGGTCGCCGGCGCGGCGCCGAGGACCGAGACCGACCCGGTGGTGGGGGAGAGCAGGCCGGCTGACAGGTTGAGGAGGGTGGACTTGCCGGCGCCGTTGGGCCCGACCACGCCCACCACGTGGCCGCCGGGGATCGAGAGCGTGCAGTCCGAGAGGGCCCAGCGGCGGCGGTAGCGCTTGGAAAGCCCGTGGGCTTCGAGGACGGCGGTCACCCTATGTCGACCATGGCGGGGTCCCGAAAGCAGTCGCGGAAAAGGGCCTCGATGCTCTCCTCGTCGAGTCCGGCAGCACGGGCCGAGGCCAGCCACCGCCGCAACCCCTCGCGCAGCCGCCCGTGGGCGGCGAGCGTGTCGTCGGCGAGGGTGCGGGCCACGAAGGTGCCCACCCCGATCCGCGCCGCCACCAGCCCTTCGTGTTCGAGCTCGCGGTAGGCCTTGGAGACGGTGTTGGGGTTGATGGCCACTTTGGCCACCACCTCTTTCACCGTGGGCAGCTGGTCGCCCTCGTGGAGGAGGCCGAGCTTGAGCGCCCGGCGCACCTGTTGGACCAACTGGAGATACGGGGCGACGCCCGACCGGCTGTCGAGGTAGAACTCGATCATGACCCCCTCATTTCACTAGGACCCTAGTGAAGTATGCCAAAGCTCGTCCCCTGGGTCAAGGGGCCAAGAGGGTCAGGGAGGTCCGGTGCGGCTGTCAGGGACCGGGCTCGAGCCCAACACAGGTCGTGAGAAACGACTCGAGCAGGTCAATCGATCGGTGGATCTGCAGGTGACCCTGGTCGTCGCGTTCGAGGTCGAGCGAGGGGCAGAAGATGTCGTTGGGTCCGCAGAAAAAGTGCGGTGACCCACGCACCCCCCGCGCCTGCCCCTCGTGCCATCGCTGCACCACCGCGTCTCCTTCGGCGTCGTCGAGGGTCAGACCATCAAAGCGCGCCGTCCGTTCGAGGAACGCCGGATCTGAGATGTCGGTGCCCTCCTCGAAGAGGGCCCTTCGGAGTGCGAGGTTGCACGCCAGGCCAACCTCGGGGCCGCGGGCGGTGACCGCCTCCGTCAGGGCGAGGGCCCGGAGCGTGGTCCGGGGGAACGTCTGGGGGTCGAACCCGGCGAAGAGTTCCGGCGCCACCTGGTCGCGCAGTTCGGCGACATGGTCAGCAACGAGCGTGGGGTCGAGCGGTCGCCCATTGACCAACTCGAGGGGCCAGCTCCGCACCCGCACCTCGAGGTCGGTACGACCCGACAGCCGGCGGCGCTCGGCCACCCACGTCAGTCCCACGTGGGTGAAGGGGCACCCGAGGTCCGCGTAGATCTCCAGCACCGCCATGGGTCGAGCGTACGAGCTACAGCAAACGCAGCTGCTCCGCCTCGGCCCTCGGCGCGGCCGCCGCGGGGTGGCGATCGACGTCGCGCTGGATCGGCGCGCGGTGACCGAAGGCGGCGCGGGCCGGCACGGTGCGAGCCGGGAGCGCAGCCAACGTGTCGTCGACCAGCGACGAAAGCCGGTCGCCTTCGGCCTTCGGCTGGTAGGCGCCGCGGCGGAACCGGCGCTGGTGGAGGTCCACCAGGTCGGGGCGGGCCGAGGCCAGCCACCCCAGGTAGTGCTCCTTCACCCCGGGCCGCAGGTGGAGCGGGACGGCGGCGATCGACACGGCGCCGGCGTGGGCGGCGGCGCGCACGACCTCGCGCACCTGGTCATCGCCGTCGGAGAGCCCGGGAAGGATCGGGGCCACCAGCACCCCGCAGGGGATCCCCGCCTCGTTGAGCCGGCGTACGGCGGCCAGCCGCTTTTCGGGTGGGGCGGTGCGGGGCTCGGTGAGCCGCCAGACCTCGCGGTCGAGGGTC
>Ga0265327_10005241_pt1 | contig 10933 bp, 14 predicted proteins | sample 41621metaG_FD_202089 | JGI IMG/M metagenome (GOLD analysis project Ga0265327, IMG submission 202089) | Rhizosphere microbial communities from Carex aquatilis grown in University of Washington, Seatle, WA, United States - 4-16-21 metaG | ecosystem: Host-associated > Plants > Roots > Rhizosphere... | reverse complement strand
AATCATAAGCACCGTAAGCACTACTAAGATGAGGAAGTTGCCGACGAGCGCCCACGCATTAGCGGCCCCCGAGGTGGCGAGGTTTGATACTTGGAGCATGATGGCGTTGATATCCATAGCGACTAGTATACCGCCTCCGCACCTTTGGTAGCCTAGGACCTGTTATAACTGACATATGAAAGTCCTCGTGACGGGTGCGGCCGGGTTTATTGGCTCACATATGGCTGAGCGCCTCCTTAGCGACGGCCATGAAGTCGTCGGTATTGATAGCTATACCTCCTACTACGCAAAGTCGCTCAAAGAGGCAAATACAGCAAGCGTCAGCGCCGCAGGAGGCACTGTCCTCCCGCTTGATCTTGCTACAGACGACCTCTCAGCTGCAGTAGCGGAAGTAGAGGCAGTCTTCCATCTTGCCGCACAGCCCGGCATATCAGCTACCGTCCCTTTTGAGCTGTATGAGCGCAATAACATTCTGGCGACGCATCGACTTCTTGAAGCGCTCGATGGCTCGAGTACACTCAAGGGCTTTATCAATTTCGCCACTTCTTCTATATATGGTCGTCATGCGACTGACGACGAGACCGCAGCCCCGAAGCCAACTTCATACTATGGAGTGACCAAGCTCGCCGCCGAGCAGCTCGTACTCGCTAAACAGCGTGAGAGTGGCTTCCCTGGCATCTCTATTCGCCCGTTCTCTATCTGCGGAGAGCGCGAGCGTCCAGAGAAGCTCTACCCCAGGCTCATCAAATCCATACTAGAGGACGAGGAGTTCCCTCTCTACGAAGGAAGTCGCGAGCACATTCGCACCTTTACGTACGTAGGTGACCTCGTTGACGGAGCGATGCTTATCCTCGAAAAGTTACCCGAATGTATTGGCGAAATCTTCAATATAGGGAGCGATACGACCAACACGACTGAAGAGGGTCTTGAGTATATCCAAGAGATCCTCGGTAAGCAGGCGAAGTTTAAGATGATGCCGAAGCGTCCGGGCGATCAGCTCGAGACTGCCGCAAATATAGAGAAGGCGAAGCGCGTACTCGGCTACCAGCCAAAGGTAGCTCTCAAGGAGGCGCTTACACGCGAGGTGGCGTGGTACAAGGCAGAACTCGGAAAGGCTTAGGAGCCTACCTGTGTCTCTGCAGGGTCTTCTGTCTCGTCTCCTCCGACGAATCCTCCAGCCTGAATATTCCAGAGCTTCGCATAGAGACCACCTTCTGAAAGGAGCTGGCTATGCGTACCTTGTGCTGCTATGGCTCCTTGCTCCATGACGACGATGCGGTCCATTTTCATAATGGTAGAGAGGCGATGGGCGATAACGATAACGGTCTTTTCTTGCATCAAGGTATCGAGTGCCTGCTGAATAAGATGCTCGCTCTCGGAGTCGAGACTCGAAGTAGCCTCGTCGAGTACGAGGATAGGAGCGTTCTTAAGCATGGCGCGCGCAATAGCGATACGCTGACGCTCTCCACCTGAGAGCTTTACGCCGCGCTCACCCACAAATGTCTGGTAGGTATCAGGAAGCGCGCTTATGAACTCGTGCGCATGAGCTTTTTTTGCAGCCTCAATGACTTCCTCATCAGTTGCGGTAAGCCGCCCGTAACGAATGTTATCCATGAGCGTTCGGTGGAAGAGCACTGCCTCCTGCGGTACGAAGGCAATGTTGCTTCGGAGGCTGCCCTGCGTCGCGTGTGCAATGTCCTGGTCATCAATACGGATATGACCACTCGTGACGTCGTACAGACGCAACAGAAGCTTCGTGATAGTCGACTTGCCGGCACCAGACGGACCGACGAAAGCTACCTTCTCTCCAGGGTTAATGAGCAAATTGTATTTCTTTAAGATTTCTCGCGTCTGATTGAAATTGAAGCCCACCTGCTTAAACTCGATCTTGCCGCCGTTGAGCTTAAGCGGTTCCGCAGTAGGTACATCTGCAATTTCGTGCGGTGTCTCAAAGATGACCACCATCTCATACGCATCAGCGAATGCGTCATACAGGGAGCGCATTGCGTTACCAATATTCCAAACACGGTCGATAAGCCCAAGAATGTAGAGCTGTATAAGGACGAAGTCTCCTACCGTAAAGATGCCCTTACCCCAGTAGTAAATAGCGAACGCGAGAAGTGCTCCCTCGATGAGGTTCACGAAGATACCCTGAATACCCCATATCCAGTTGTCTGCTACCCAAGACCGGAGCGTCGCTTGGCGCCACTTTATCTGCGCCTCTTGGAAGATGCCTCGCTCGTGCTTCTCTGTTGCAAAGAGACTTATTGCTGAGTGGTTGCCGACAGCGTCAGAAATGACACCGGTCATGTTGCTGTCCTGCTCTGCTCGAGCAACGCGAAGTGGCTGACGCCACTTCGCCATACCTATCTGAAGCCCAATAAAAAAGATGGTCCATACGAGCACGCCGAGCCCAAGCCATATATTGCGGAGCGTGAGAACGACCAATATACCGACCACATAGATGAAGGTCGAGAAGAAATTGAAAGATATATTGTCGAGCACCGCCTCGAATGAACGTGAGTAGCGCGTCACACGACGCACGAGCGTTCCCGCGAAGTTTGAGATAAAGAAATCGTGCGAATGGTGAATGAGATACGTAAATGCATCATCACCGAGGTCCTGCATGACTTTTGGCTCGATGTAGGTAAGTCCTATCTGTCGCAAGCGCTGCCCTGCCCACCCGGTAAACATAGTGAGTACGAAGTAGGCGAGGGTCACAAACCCAGCAAGCACGAGCGGGTGTGTAGCTGCTTGCGAAAGAATATCCACCAGGTGCTTCAATATCAGCGAGCCCACGACACTCGATCCCTCGATGACGATGCCACCCAGAAATACCAAAACCAGCAGCCACGGATACCGGAGGGCAGCTTTTGCATATAAACGCAGAACAGGCCACACCTGGGTGGCCCTCCTCTTTTCGTTTGGAGGCATGCCTATATTATACCACAAAACATGATGCTGGTCTGCTACATCTTTTAGAAAACCAAACTATGTACCGTATCTGAAGTTGAGAATTCGTTTAGTAATTTTATTTCATTGGAAAGAAAGTGATTGGCGCGACTGTCATTCTGGACGTAGTACATATCTTCAATCCAAAAGGTAGCAACCAACTTTCTAAACCGCACATCAAATCCAGACTTAAGCTCTTGCGCGTCAATTGGAAATTCAGCACGATATCCCTTCAGAAATTGTCTTCCAGCGTCAATTGCCTTTTGCCGGTCGTATGAAAACGGTGGCCTACGGTTTTCAAAGCAAATATACTGAATTGAGCGCGCTATCTCATACGCACGTGGGCTCAGATCAGCCTTTTCCCAGTCGCACACTCCGATAATGAGTCCCTTTTCCGAGAATAGTAGATTTCCTAAGTGGTAGTCGCCATGTATTAGTGTTGAAGCTTCATACGCGACATCTGGTAAGTGCGGCAAAAGCTGAAGCTTCATATCGATATAGGTTAGGAACAATACATCTACTGGCTCAGAACCCTCGAGAGCCTTACTGCGGAAAAAAGTTAAACGTTCCAGAGCGTGCCCCGCCTCCTTCTCTGTAATTCTTTTAGTTTCTAGTATCTGCGGACGAGAAGCTCCACCCCGCACATGAATACGTGCTAAAAGAGCGCCCAACGCTGCGTAGTCGTACTCCGTGCTTTCCTTTGTATTATCGAGATACGGATACACCGTGTAGAGCTCTGTGCCATATTCAAAGTATTCACTGCCACTTTTGGTTTTTAGCAGCTGAATTGCAGGAATGGCACCTTCTGCCATAAAGGTTTCAACTGCTGCAATGTACTTAATGGAATCTCGACGTTTCTCTCGAACCGACTTAATGAAATACGAGCCTCTATCAGTTACGAGATCGTAGTTGCGATTAAGTACACCCTCCGTATTTTCTATACACGAGGTAGGTTTACCGAGATCGAACGCTTCACACAGCTCGTTGAGGTGTGTCGGGTCCATTCGTTTCTACAGTCCTTCTGCCTTCAATTCTTCAATAGCCTTCTTCGCCTTGCCAGAAAGCTTCTTTGGGAGAATAGCGGACACATGTATGAGGAGGTCTCCTGTGCCCTGCTCGTATGCTACTCCTTTGCCACGAATGCGTAGGACCTCTTCGGTCTTCGTCATCGGTGGGACTTTTACTTCGAGCGTCTTGTCGTCGATGGTCGTCACGGTAGCAGTGATGCCGAGAAGGGCGTCAGTAAGCTTCACCGGAAGACTCATCACAAGATTGGCACCGTCTTTGCGGAAGGTTGGGTGCGGCTTCACATGCACTTTCACGTACAGGTCTCCCGAAGCTCCTCCCTTGATGGCCTCTCCCATGCCAGGCATGCGAATCATCTCGCCACCGTCGATACCGCGTGGCAAATCTATCTTGAGTTCCTCTTCCTTCTTCAAGACGCCGTGTCCCTGACAGTTGGTACAGCGTTCGCGAGGTACCTTGCCAGCTCCATCACAGGTCGGACAGGTGCGCACACTGGTGAATGCACCAAAGGCCGAGTCACGTGTCTCATGGAGACGGCCAGCACCGTTACAGGTCTTACAGGTGTCCATTTCGGTACCTGGCTTTGCGCCTGAACCTGAGCAGACCTCACACTTACTCACCTTAGTGATAAGGACGGATCGCTTGCCGCCGAGAATGGATTCGCGGAATGAGATTTCAATATCTACTGAGATATCACGTCCACGCTTTGCGCGCTGACGACCACCCGCAGCTCCGCCAAAGATATCTCCGAAGCCCTGGAAGAGGTCATTAAGATCGAACTCAACCCCTCCACCGAATCCACCGTACTGTGACGGATCAAATCCTGCTCCTTGCGGACCACCTCCTGGGAACGTCTGGCCATAGGAGTCGTACTCGCGACGCTTCTTTTCGTCAGAAAGTGTAGAGTAGGCTTCCGTTATTTCCTTGAAGAGCGCCTCATCGCCACCCTTGTCTGGGTGGTGCTTTTGAGCGAGCTTACGAAACGCTTTCTTTATGTCGTCTGAGGTGGCTTTCTTATCCACCCCGAGTACTTCGTAGTAGTTTTTAGCCATAGTTTAGAGAGTATATACCTCGTACTTAAATGTATCAAAAAGGGGCGTCTGCCGGATTGCAGCGCCCCGTCTTCTCCTCTTCACTAGTGCTCGAATAGATAGCGGACTGAGTTCTGCTTTGGCGTGTCGGACGTAACACGCCTCACATGGTGCTTCAGCTTCTGCAGCAGGCGCAAAGCCTTGTGGACCTGCTCATGCTGCGGAGGGTTGATAGTGCTGTAGTTCGGAACCCCAAAGACGCGGGCGAACCACGAACGCGAACTGCGTTCCCAGCGACGATGCTTCACCTTCCGACAGAGCATCGTGACTGAGTGCGGGACATTGGGCTCACTGCGCAATATCTCCAAGATGTCATTTGCGAGTACGCTCATGCACTCCTCCTTAGGTTGCGAGTTTAAGCCAAGATGAAGGAAAGAATCCTCCAGCGAGTGGACCGTCGATAATCTTTTTCTTTCCACGTCGCAGACGCACCTGCTGTTCGTGCGGTCCGGCGCGACGGGTATCGATGACTACAAATGGTCCCTTACGGTACGCCTTAAGAATCCTTTCGTATTGGCTTTTCCAGTAGTTCAGGTCCTCGGGCGTCTGCCACGTGACCGTAGCGTTGAGCTCGAAGAAGACCGACATAATGGATACCTCCGCTCGTTTTATACTCCTCTACCTCGGCAATAGCAAAGGGCGGCCAGATCTCTCCAGCCGCCCTTTTTGCACGATAGGCTCGTGCTAAGCCGCTTTCATCAACTTCACGTCCTTCACCCACGTGCCGAGACGGAAGATTTTCTCAACCCGCTTGGCAGCCAGGTCGAGCGCCCTGAAGTAGGTGCGCACGCCGCTGCCGAGACGCCAGTAGTTGTTGCCGTCCCAGAGGTGAATGTCGCCGTTGTCGAAGAAGATGACGCGAAGGAAATCCGTTTCGCCCATGTGGACCCGCAGGAGCCTGCAGTTGGCGATCGTGTCCTCGACCTTGAACTCGTAGACGCCGGACGGGTCCATGCGGTCGAGCGTGCTTGTCAGGTCGTAGTTCGCGAACGGAATGGTCTCCCGCAGCGCCCAGAGGTATTCGCCGAAGCCCTTTGCGCGCCGTGAAGCGACAGTGAGGTCTTCGGGAGTGAATGTTTTCGTCATTAGTGTGCCCTCAAGGTACAAAGATCCGGAATGGACCTTGTTCCGAAGTAGCATACATTATTTTATGCAAAAGTCAAGACCCGCATGGGCGGGTCTTGATCTTAGGTATGAGATTCGCTTACGCAGCTGGCTCCTCAGGTGGTTTCTCGGTGAACTCAGCGTCGGTTGGAGTCTCAGGTGTAGCTTCCCCACCCTCGGCCTGCTGATTCTTCATCATGGCTTCTCCAATTTTCGACATAGATGCGCCGAGTGCATCAGAGGCTGCCTTGATGGCATCGAGGTCGTCACCCTCGCGAGCAGTGCGAAGCGCTGCTACCTTTTCATTCACTTCAGTTACCGCGTCAGCAGGAGCCTTATCGCCAGCGTCCTTTATAGACTTCTCAGCCGTATAGATGAGCTGCTCAGCAATGTTCTTTGCGTCGATGACGTCCTTCTTCTTCGCGTCTTCTGCTGCATGAGTGTCTGCATCTGCTTTCATCTTGTCGATGTCAGCCTGTGAGAGTCCTGTTGAGCCCTCGATGCGGATAGACTGCTCTTTGCCCGTCGTCTTCTCCTTAGCCTTTACGGTGAGTATACCGTTAGAGTCGACATCAAACGTCACTTCTACCTGTGGAAGTCCACGAGGAGCTGGTGGAATGCCGTCGAGCATAAAGCGACCAAGCTGCTTGTTGTCGTTACTCATGGCGCGCTCGCCTTGGGTCACGTTGATTTCTACGCTCGTCTGGTTGTCGGACGCGGTTGAGAAGGTCTGTGAGCGTGAAGTAGGGATAGCCGTATTACGCTCGATGAGCTTGGTAGCGACACCTCCCATAGTCTCGATAGAGAGCGAGAGCGGAATAACATCGACAAGGAGAATATCCTTAACGTCACCCTGGAGAATACCCGCCTGAATAGCAGCTCCAATAGCCACTACTTCGTCAGGGTTTACGGTGAGGTTTGGATCCTTTCCGAAGAGTTTCTTTACCTCTTCCTGAATCTTCGGCATGCGGGTCTGGCCACCGACGAGAATGATTTCGTTGATGTCACCAGCCTTGATGCCTGATGCCTCAAGTGCACGCTTTGTGATATCGATAGAACGGGTAACAAACTCTTCTGCGAGCTCTTCGAGCTTCGAGCGTGAGAGCTTGATAAGGAGGTGCTGCGGATTACCATCAGAGCCAACGGTAACGAAAGGAATATTTACCTCAGTCTCCGAAGCGCTCGAGAGCTCATGCTTTGCTTTCTCAGCTGCCTCATCGAGGCGCTGGAGCGCGAGCGGGTCCTTGGAAATGTCGAGACCAGACTCTTTCTTGAACTCGTCCGCGAGGAAACGGACAATCTTCTGATCGATATCGCGACCACCCATGTGACTATCACCGTCGGTCGACTTCACTTCAACGACGTCGTCGCCTACTTCGAGTACTGAGACATCGAACGTACCACCTCCAAAGTCGTAGACGACAATCTTCTCGTCCTTCTTCTTGTTGAAACCATAGGCGAGCGCAGCAGAGGTTGGCTCGTTGATGATGCGGAGCACTTTGAGGCCAGCGACTTCGCCCGCAGCCTTGGTAGCTGCGCGCTGTGAGTCGTCGAAGTATGCAGGAACGGTAATGACCGCCTCAGTAATCTTCTCGCCGAGCTTGGCTTCAGCATCAGTCTTGAGCTTGGTGAGGATCATCGCTGAGATTTCCTCAGGACGGTAGTCCTTATCGCCGAGGTGTACCATGGCGCCGCCGTCAGTACCTGCCTTTATCTCGTACGGAACAATCTTGAGGTCAGACTGTACTGCTTCGTCTTTGAAGGCATGACCCATGAAGCGCTTGATGCCGTAGATGGTGTTCTTCGGATTCGTGACTGCCTGACGCTTTGCAAGGGTGCCCACAAGACGCTCACCGTTCTTTGCGATTGCGACGATAGATGGAGTAGTGCGCTGACCTTCGGCATTCTCAAGAATGCGAGGCTCGCCTCCCTCCATGATAGCCATGGCGGAGTTTGTGGTGCCCAAGTCGATACCAAGGATTTTAGCCATAGTGAATAGGTGAAAAAGTTAGTAAAACGCCCCTAGTTAAATGTTATACGCACCGTGCGCCCGAATAGTTTCATTCTACGCCTGTCTAAGATTGGCTTCAAGTCTATCCCTCAAAGTGCGCAACGCGGACTTTGGCAGGTCGTACGACGACGTCGTTTGACCTCCAACCTGGCTCGAGTATTGCGGTGATAACGTCGTCCTCGGCTTTAGATTTTGCCACATCCTGCCCAAGTGCTTCGTGAAGACCCGGGTCGAACATATCTCCAACTGCACCAAATTGCTCGAGACCGAGTGATTTTGCACCCTCATGCAGCTGGCGCGCGATACCTGCAAAACTCTCAGGAATCTCTCCCGCGCCTTCGGCGCGGGCTAGTGAATCAATAGCCGGAAGAAATGCACGCGCAGCGCGCACAATGCCAAGTCCTACTGCTGCACCTTTCTCCGTCTCAAAACGCTTCAGTGCATTCACGTAGTCGGCCTTGGCTCGCTGCCAGCCGTCCATGTATTCCTGGCGATCTTTCTTTGCCGCATCGAGCTCGTGCTTCAGTTTGGTGAGCTTGCTGTCGGCACGGCTCTCCATAGCTTCGAGTTCGTCTTCGCTTCCACCTGGCTCCTCGGAGCCGTCTGCTTCAATAAGTACTTCGTCGTCCATATATAGAGAATATGCCTGAAATAGTGCACGTCGTCAAAGAGAGTGCTACTGTGCCGGCATGCATGAGTTGCTCGCACAACTACGGCTGTTCGCACTTACGGGCGGAGGAGTACTCGTCCTCCTGCTTGCTAGTTCGTTACTGCTTATCCGCTACGGCAAACTGACCCAGTTTGAGCGTAGTATGGTGGTGCTTCTCTTTGGATTTCTATCAGTACTCTTCTTGCTCTACCTGCATGGGTTCTTCTCCTCAACCCAGCAGTTCTTTGGTCCAATGCTCTAGGACGCTTTTCCTGCTAGTATCCATTCGTGCGTTAAGGAGACCTCACATGAGCGCCCTAGAGTCTCGGCGTTGGTTTGGGGAAACTCACCACAACGCCATGATCTTTCACGACTGTGACCGCTGCATGCAGCGTATTGAACCAGGAGACCGCTACACCAGGTGCGCCGAGCGTATCGGCCGTCGTATCTTGGTATGGAAGTACCACGACAATCCGGACTGTCCGGAAGATCCATTCAAGGAGCACCACGAGCGAGAAGAGCTTCCTGCTCCCGTTCAACAATTCAAACTAGCCGCCTAATGGCGCAAGACCCCGCTTCGGCGGGGTCTTGGCTTTTTCTGAGGAAACACTTTATAAAACATTATTAGCGTCACCTGCTTTATAGGTACCAGGACCTATGTGAATGTCTCCTCCCTTACCATTTGCACTCCCGTCACCCGCCTTAAAAACCATATCTCCGCCCTTAACAACTTTCGGTTGAGAACTGTGAAGTAAACTTTTAAAAAAATCAGCTACTTTAGTGAGCATGTGATTGTGATTATTGCTAATACAAAACCGCCTTTCGGCGGTTTTGTAAAGCCCTTATCGCTTAGTCCTCCTACGGCCTGTCTCGCATACGCTCGACATCGGCCGTTCCCTTGCGGGACCGGAGTAAACGATAAGAAGTTATCGTTTACTCCACTGTGGGGCCTTGCGAGCCTTTCGAAGACCCGGCTTCTTGCGCTCCACTGCACGTGGGTCGCGCTTCAGGTAGCCAGCAGCCTTCAACTTGCCGCGGCTCTCAGGGCCTTCAGCGGTAGGAGCTGTGAGTGCGCGCGAGATAGCGTGGCGGATAGCAACTGCCTGAGCAGACTTACCACCTCCAGAGACGCGAGCCTCGATAGCGTAGTTTTGCTTAGTGTCTAGGACCGTGAACGAGTCGAGGGTCACAGAATCGCGCTCAGCAGTACCGAAGTACTCGCGAGCCGTAATGCCGTTCACCTGAACAGAGTTCTTTGCTGCAGGCGTGAGCTTTACGCGAGCAGTTGCGGTCTTGCGGCGTCCGACAGCCGTTGTGTATCCAGTAGTAGCCATAGTATTAATCAGTGATAGTTACGCGCTTCATGCGTTCCTTGCGAAGCTTGTTGCGAGGAATCATGCCGTCGATAGTCTTCTTCAACATTTCAGAGACGCCCTTCTTGTCCATCATTTCCTGCATAGACATAGTGCGGAGACCTCCTGGGTAGCCGGTGTAGCGAGTGTACTCCTTGTTTGCGATGCGCTTCTCCGACATGCTCATCTTAGAAGCATTGGTGATGACGACACGAACAGGAAGTACTTCGTTCTGAACGTACTGAGCGGACTTCTTGCCGAGAATGATAGAAGCAGCTTCAGATGCGAGGCGTCCGAGCTTCTGGCCGGTAGCGTCAAGCGTGTACACCTTGGCTTCGCCATTCTGTACTGCGCCTCCCTTATTCTTTTTGATTGGTGTAACAGCCATAGTATTAGACGAGAGCGATGTAAGCGTTGTCGCGAGCGGTCGTAGCGTCTGGAGCACGCTTCACGATGCGAGTGTAACCACCAGCACGATCCGTGTAGCGAGGACCGACAGAAGCGAAGAGCTTCTTCACGATTTCGTCGTCGTTACCAAGCTTTGCAGCTACGAGGCGACGGTTGGCTACCGTGTCCTTACGAGAGATAGAGATAATCTTCTCTACGATAGGGCGGAGCTCCTTAGCCTTAGCGGTCGTGGTAGCGATACGCTCGTGAGTAATGAGCGACTTCACGAGGCCACGCATAAGAGCCACGCGCTGGTCGTGCGAGCGTCCGAATGAGCGTCCTTTTTTGTGATGTCGCATAT
>Ga0265327_10005240_pt1 | contig 10933 bp, 15 predicted proteins | sample 41621metaG_FD_202089 | JGI IMG/M metagenome (GOLD analysis project Ga0265327, IMG submission 202089) | Rhizosphere microbial communities from Carex aquatilis grown in University of Washington, Seatle, WA, United States - 4-16-21 metaG | ecosystem: Host-associated > Plants > Roots > Rhizosphere... | reverse complement strand
GGGAGTCTCCACCAGCACGCGGAACGCGTCCTCGATCAGGGCGGCATGGCGGCTGGAGGGCCCGGACACGGCGCGGGCCGCGTCCTCGGACAGGGGAATGAATTCCTCGGCGGCGCGGCTCATGCGTTCACCATTGCGAGTTCGCCGGTGAGGCTGTTGAGCGAGGAACCGGTGATCTTCACCGGCACGATCTGGCCGATCAGCCGCTCGGGCCCATGGGCGTGCACGCCCTGCAGATAGGGGCTTCGCCCGACCACCTGCCCATCATGGCGGCCCTTGCGCTCGAACAGCACCGGCAGGGTCTTACCGACCTGGGCGGCGTTGAAGCCGGTCTGCTGCTCGACCAGCACCGCCTGGAGTCGCGCCAGGCGCTCTTCCTTGACCTTTTCCTCCACCTGGCCGGGCATGGCCGAGGCGGGGGTGCCGGGACGGCGGGAGTATTTGAACGAGAAGGCCGCGGCGTGCTCCACCGTCCGCACCAGCTGCAGCGTGTCCTCGAAGTCCTTCTCGCTCTCGCCGGGGAAGCCGACGATGAAATCGCCGGACATGGCGACGTCGGGCCGCGCGGCGCGGATGCGCTCGACCAGCTTCAGGTAGCTCGCCACCGTATGGTCGCGGTTCATGGCCCGCAGGATGCGGTCGGAGCCGGACTGCACCGGCAGGTGCAGATAGGGCATCAGCTCTTCCACCTCGGCGTGGGCCCGGATCAGGGCTTCGTCCATGTCGCGCGGATGGCTGGTGGTGTAGCGGATGCGGCTCAGGCCCTCGATCCTGGCCAGCCGCCGGACCAGGCCCGCCAGCCCGCCCTCGCCGGCGTAGGCGTTGACGTTCTGGCCGAGCAGGGTCACCTCGCGCACGCCCTGGTCGGCGAGCCGGCGCGCCTCCTCGACGATCGCCTCTGCCGGACGCGAATACTCCCCGCCGCGAGTGTAGGGCACCACGCAGAAGGTGCAGAACTTGTCGCAGCCCTCCTGCACGGTGAGGAAGGCGGTGACTCCACTGGCCTTGCGCTCGGGCAGGGCGTCGAACTTGTCCTCTGGCGCGAAGTCGGCGGCCAGGCGCTCGCCGGTCTGGCGGGCGGCGCGGGCGATCAGCTCGGGCAGCTTGTGATAGGCCTGGGGCCCGACCACCAGGTCGACCACCGGCGCCCGGCGCATGATCTCCTCGCCCTCGGCCTGGGCCACGCAGCCGGCCACCACCACGCCCATGCGCCCGCCGCCGGCCTCGGTGCGGGCCTGGCGCATCTCCTTGATGCGGCCGAGCTCGGAATAGACCTTCTCCGCCGCCCTCTCGCGAATGTGACAGGTGTTGAGCACGACCAGGTCGGCGTCTTCCGGCCGGTCGGTCACGCCATAGCCCAGCGGGCGCAGGACATCGGCCATGCGCTCTGAGTCATAGACGTTCATCTGGCAGCCGTAGGTCTTGATGAACAGACGCTTGGCTGGACCGTCGGAGGCGGGTTTCCCTGTCATCGCGTCATGCTTATGGGGATGGCTGGCGAAAGCCGCAAGCCGATCCCACCTATTGCCGGGGGCACGATGTCCCTTTTCGCGGACCCATTTCGATGACGCCAGACGAACGAAACCTTCTGCAGACCTTCCTCAACGACCTCGCTCAGGCCCGCGCCAGCGGCAAGGACCTCGAGGCCGCGGCCATGATCGACCGCGCCTTCATCGCCAATCCCGACGCCGCCTATCTGATCGTGCAGCACGCCATTCTGTCGGACGAGGCCCTGCACGCGGCCCAGGCCCGCATCGCCCAGCTGGAGGGCGGCGCCAATTCCGGACAAGGGTCGAGCTTCTTCGGCGGCCGAGCTCAGGCTCAGCCCCAGGCGCCGGCCTATACGGCGGTTCCGGTGTCCCAACCCTACAGCCCCTTCTCCTCGGGCGGCGGTCTCGGCAGCTTTCTGCGCCAGGCGGGGACCATGGCGGCGGGCGTCGCCGCCGGCGACCTGCTGTTCGAGGGCCTGTCGGGCATCTTCGGCGGCCACCGCGGCTTCGGATTCGGCGGCTATGGCGGCGGCTACGGCGGCCCGGCCGTGGAGAACGTGACCATCAACGAATACGACGATCGCGGCGGCGGCTTCAGCGACCCCGGCGGCGGCGGCTTTGACGATGGCGGCGGCTGGGACAACAGCTAGGCGCTAACGAGCAAGGGCCGCCCCCAAGGGACGGCCCCACGCTCTTGACCCGGAATGGCGACTAGGCGCTTGCGGCTTGAACAGTCCGCCGCCGGGAATGCCTCAGCGCGGCGCCCAGGGCGCCGACACCCACCAGCATCATCGCCCACGTGGCGGGCTCAGGGACGGCGGTCAGGGATACATTGGTGATTTCATTGCCATAGGAGGGCGCCCCTGACGTGGTCCACGACGCAAAGACCAGGGTCTCGCTGGTTGCGGTTGCGGTTACGACATAGCTGTTGGGGGACCACACGCCGATGCTGCCGGAGTTGGTGACGAGGTATTGGCCGCCAAAGCTGACGTCCAGAAAATCGGGACCGCCCGAGTCCCGGCCGCCATAGAGCCAGGACAGGTTATACTGGGCGCCGACCGTCAGGCCGTTGACCGTCTGAAACGACGCGTCGAAGGCGTTGGCGTTGACTTCCATGTTCTGACAGACGTCGGCGGAGGCGCAGGGCATTCCGTAAATCGGGCTGAAGCCGATCTCGATCGCTCCCGGGTTGCTGGGATCGTTATTCGACCAGCCCGTTCCGCTGAATTCGCCCCAGCCGCCGCCTACGCTCGGGCTGGAAAAATCACCGTCCTGGATGAGGTTCGCGGCGCGCGCGCCAGCGCCTCCCATGGCGATCAACGCCAAGGCGACGCCAGCCGCCAGTTTGATCGACAACTTCATGAAGTCGCTCCTCAATTCCCCGGCTGGACGAACCTTCGTTCGAGCCGTCTCGCTCTCGACAAGGCGAAGGGACCCTTGCCTTAGCCGCACGATAAGCCATTGCGTCTGGACCAGGACAACATAAATCAACTCAAAGACGAGACGTTAAGTATAAAATCTTCGCTTAGTTGGTTAATGACCCCGATAAAATCAAAAACATCTTTTGCGTATTCCCAAGACTTCGTTGGCCTCGGCGCCATCCGATCACCTGGGAATGGGCGTTGGTCTTTGCCAGACAATCTTGAAGTCCGCGCATCCGGCGCCGTAATTCACCGCAGGTCTTCGTCGCGGCCGACAGGGGTCCGGGCGAGTTCCAAGAGGGATGGGGCGCCGATCAGGACGGTCTAATATCCGAGTCCGCGCCGCCTTCGGGTCACCGGGAGGAGCGCTTGGCCTTCGGCCCCGCGCGCAGATGCGCCGCCTGCAGCGCCGAGGACAGCACGGCCTCGTCCACCACCCTGAGATCGCACAGCGTCGCGCCGTTCCTGCCCCAGCCGCCGGGCACGGGCTCGAAGGCGTCGGGCGCCTGCTCCATGTAGAATTCGCGCAGGTCGTGGTCGAACATCAGGTTCATGCGCGGGATCGCCGCGTCCAGCGTGGCGAAGATCTTCCTCGGCGTGCGGAAGGCGGTGAGATGGAAGTGCGGTGCTTCGCGTGAATCCGGCAGCGCCAGGGCCAGGGCCCGCGCGCGCTCGGCGGTAACGGCCACTATTTCTTGTCGTCGTCGACCGGCACGCCGTAGAGCTCGAGGCGGTGGTCGACCAGCTTGAAGCCGAGGCGCTTGGCGATGGCCTGCTGCAGCTTCTCGATGTCCTCGTCGACAAACTCGATGACCCGGCCCGAGCGCATGTCGATCAGGTGGTCGTGGTGCACGTCCGGCGCTTCCTCGTAGCGCGAGCGGCCGTCGCGGAAGTCGTGACGCTCGATGATGCCGGCTTCCTCGAACAGACGCACGGTGCGGTAGACGGTGGCGATGGAGATGTGCGGATCGACGCCGTGGGCGCGGCGGTAGAGCTCCTCGACGTCCGGGTGGTCCTTGGCCATCGACAGCACGCGCGCGACGACGCGGCGCTGATCGGTCATCCGCATGCCCTTCTCGACGCAGAGCTTCTCGATCCGGTCCACTGGTCCTCGCGCTGAATCCGTCCCCATCGGCGGACCATAGCTTCTAGGTCTGGGGCTGTTAAGGGCGCGAGGCCCCATTGAGAGTGCATCGCAACACCAGCGCATCGACGGCGGGACCACCCTGGCGACGATAGTAGCCGCCGCGGCGGCCCGTCTCGGCAAAGCCAGCCTCCCGGTAGAGGGCGATGGCGGCGGGATTGTCGGCCGCCACCTCCAGGAACGCGGCCTCGGCGCCGGCGGTCCGCGCCATGGCCAGGCCGGTCTGCAACAGGGCCCGCGCCAGGCCGCGCCGGCGGTGCGACGGCTCGACGGCCAGGGTCAGGACTTCGGCCTCGCCGGCGATGGCGCGCATCAGGACCAGACCCACCAGCGCATGGTCCACCGCCGCCACGGCGAAGGCGCCGGGGCTGTTCAGCAGCTCGATGAACGCTTCGGGGGGCCAGGGCGCATCGAAGGCGGAGGCGTGGGCCCGCGCCAGGGCGACGGCGTCGGACACGTCGGCGGGGCGCAGCTTCATGGGGCGAGGTCTTTGCCGCCCGGCAGCTTGGCGTCCGGAGCGCGAAGGTAGAGCGGACGAGCGCCTGTGCTGGCGGCCTTTCTGACTGCGAGGGCGCAGATCGCGGCCGGATCGGGCGCCGTGCGTTCGACGATCTCGGCCCCGGGCGCGGATGCGGCGAGAAGGACGGCGCCCGGCCCGATCAGGCGCAGGGGCCCGCCCCGCCAGAGTTCGGCCAGGCGCGCAACGGCGACCTCGATGGGCAGTGCGTCGGGCGCCATCACCGCGGCGCCGCTCTCGAAGGCCTGCAGGTAGAGCTGTCCGCGGCGGGCGTCGATCACGGCGACGGTCAGGCCCGGTCCGGGATCGGAGGCGGCCAGGGCCTCGAGCGTGCCTATGCCCACGCACGGCCTGTCCAGCGCCAGGCCCAGGCCCTTGGCGAAGGCGAGGCCGACGCGCAGACCGGTGAACGATCCGGGCCCGACCGTCACGCCGATGCGGTCGATGGCGGTGAACGGCAGGCCGGCCGCCCGCATGGCTTCCTCGACCATCGGCGCAAGACGTTCCTGGTGACCACGGTGCATGGGCTCGCTGAGCGCGGCCAGCACGTCGCCGTCGCGGGTCACGGCGACGGAGCAGGCGGCCAGAGCGGTGTCGAGGCTGAGGACGATCATGAATTCACGCCGTGCGGATTACGCCATCCGGCCCGACCTCGACCGGCCAGGGGAAGAGGCTGTCGCCGGCGCAGGGCCCCGCCGTGCAGTATCCATCTTCCACCCGAAACAGGGCCCCGTGGCCGCCGCAGAAGATGCGCTCCGCGTCGCGGGTCAGATAGCGGCCAGGAAGCGGCGCCAGCGGCCAGCCCGCGTGGGGGCAGCTGTCGACATAGCCGTAGACGCCGCCCGCCTTTCTCACCACGAAGCCGGCGAAGATCGCCTCGCCAACGCGGAAGTCGAACCCGCGACCGCCGGGCTGCGGAATCTCCTCCAGCGGGCAGAGCACGGTTCCCGCGGGCGGCCGCGCCGGATTGGGCGTCAGGCTCAGGACCACGACCCCATGGTCTTGGCGAAGCCGCGGATGTCGACCTTGCCGAACACCCCGCGCTGCACGAACGGGTCGCCGGCGTTGAAGGCCCTGGCCGCTTCCAGGTCGTCGACCTCGATCACGAATAGCGAGCCGCACATGTGACCCGCCTCGTCGAGCTGCGGTCCGGCGACGCGGATCACGGCGTCCTGGGTCTTGAGATAGGCCACGTGGTCCGGGCGGTGCTTCACGCGCTCGTCCAAGGCGCCGGGCTTGTCCCAGCAGGTGATGCAGAAGAGCGGCATGATTAGAGCTCCGTCTTGAGAGGACGCGACAGAAGGCCGTCGATGGCCTTGTTGAGGGTGATCTCGCCGCCGAGCACGGCCGCCACGGCCTCGCAGATCGGCATGTCGACGCCCAGCTGCCGGGCCAGGGCCCGCACCGCCGGCGCGGTGGCCACGCCCTCGGCCACCGACAGCTTGCCGGCCAGGGCCTCGTCCAGGCTCTTGCCCGAGCCCAGCGCCAGGCCGACGCTCATGTTGCGCGACTGGGGGCTGGAGCAGGTCAGCACCAGATCCCCGAGGCCGCACAGGCCCGCCAGGGTCTCCGCCCTGGCGCCCTTGGCCACGGCCAGGCGGGTCATTTCGGCGAAGCCACGGGTGATCAGGGCGGCGTGGGCGCTCCGGCCGAGCTTGAGCCCCTCGACCACCCCGCAGGCGATGGCCAGCACGTTCTTGACCGCCCCGCCGGCCTCGGCCCCGATCATGTCGTCGGACAGGTAGGGCCGGAACGCCGGGCCGGCGATGGCTTCGGCGAGTTCCTGGCCGAGGGCTGCATCGGCGCAGGCCAGGGTCACGGCTGTGGGCAGGCCGCGGGCCACCTCGCCGGCGAAGCTCGGGCCCGACAGCACCGCCGGCCGCGCCTTGGGCAGGCATTCGGCCAGCACCTCGGTCATCAGCTTGAGCGAGCCCTGCTCGATGCCCTTGGCGCACAGGATCACCGGCAGGCCTTCGGGGCAGTAATAGGCGAAGGGCTCAAGGGTGGCGCGCACGTACTGGGCCGGCGGCACGGCCAGGACGAAATCGCAGGACGCAAGCGCCGCGAAGTCGCCGGTGGCCGAGATGCTTTCGGAGAGGGTGACCCCGGGCAGGAACAGCGTGTTCTCGCGCCGCTCCGCCAGGCTCTGGCGCACCTCGGGCTCGCGCGCCCACAACACCGCCTTCAGCCCCGCGCGGGCGCAGACCTCGGCCAGGGCCGTGCCCCAGGCGCCCGCGCCGATCACGCCGACAGTCTTGAAGCTCATGCCCCCATTCTCCCGAGATCTGGGCTCATGCTTTCGCTCCCTTGCGGCCGGGCTGATGGGTGGGGCTGGCCAGGGCCGCGGCCTCGTCGAGCGGCCAGCGCGGCCGAGCCACCGCGTCGAGACCGTCCTTCATGCCCAGCGCCAGACGCTCGGCGCCGGCCAGGGCGATCATGGCGGCGTTGTCGGTGCAGTAGGCCAGGGCCGGGGCGAAGAAGGAAAAGCCGTGTTCGGCCGCCGCCTGGCTGAGGGCCGCGCGCACCGCCCGGTTCGCGGCCACGCCGCCGGCGACGACGAAATTGAGCGGCCGTCCGGCGTGCGTCTGGGCGTAGGCGGTCAAAGCCTTGCGCGCGCGCTCGGCCAATTGGCGGGCGATTGCGGACTGGACGGCGGCGGCGAGGTCGGCCTTTTCCGGCTCGGTGTCGAGCCCCTCGGCCAGGCGCGCCGCGGCGGTCTTGAGGCCGGAGAAGGAGAAGTCGAAGCCTTCGCGTCCCAGCAGCGATCTCGGCAGGGTGAAGCGCGAGCCGTCGCCGCGCTCGGCCAGCTTTTCCAGGGCCGGACCGCCGGGATAGGGCAGGCCCAGGGTCTTGGCGATCTTGTCGAAGGCCTCGCCGGCCGCGTCGTCGATGGTAGAGCCCATCCGGCGGCAGGCGCCGACGCCCTCGACCTCAAGCAGCTGGCAGTGGCCGCCCGAAACCAGCAGTAGCAGGAACGGATAATCCACCGCCTCGGTCAGCCGCGCCGAGACCGCATGGCCCTCCAGGTGATTGACCGCCGCGAGCGGCAGGCCTCGGGCCAGGGCGATGGCCTTGCCGGCCGACAGGCCCACCATCACCCCGCCGACCAGGCCCGGCCCCGCGGTGGCCGCCACGCCGTCGAGCCCGTCGAAGCCGACGCCGGCCTCGGCCATGGCCTGTCCGATGATCACATCGATCACTTCGGCGTGGGCGCGGGCGGCGATCTCCGGCACCACCCCGCCATAGGGCGCGTGCTGGGCGATCTGGGTGGAGACCACCGACGACAGCACCTCGACGCCGCCATCCGACCCACGGCGCACCACCGCCGCGGCGGTCTCGTCGCAGCTGGTTTCTATGCCGAGGATGGTCAGGGCGCTCGCCAAGGCTCGTTGTCTTTCTTTGCGCTATCGGCCTTGCGGCCTGCTTGAGCGCGAGTTGCCGTCTGTGCCCCGCTCCTGTAGCGAGGCGGAGGTCTTCACTCCGGTAACGCGCCCACCGTGTCCAAGCAACCGCCCGTCCGCATCGGCTCCAGAGCCTCGCCCCTGGCCCAAGCCCAGGCCCGTCAGGTCCAGGCCGCGATCACCGCCGTGCTCGGCGCCTCGCCGGAGGACGCCGACAAGGTCGCGCCCATCACCCTCTACTCCACCGCGGGCGACAGGATTTTGGACCGGCGGCTGCTGGAGATCGGCGGCAAGGGCCTGTTCACCGAGGAGATCGAGGCGGCCCTGCGCGCCGGCGAAATCGACTGCGCGGTGCATTCGCTGAAAGACGTGCCATCCGCCCTGCCGGATGGCCTGGTCATCGCCGCCACGCCGGAGCGCGAGGATGTGCGCGACGCCTTCGTCAGCCACGCCTACGCCAGGTTCGAAGACCTGCCTCAGGGCGCCAGGCTGGGCACCGCTTCGCTGCGACGCCAGACCCAGTCGCTCTACCGCCGGCCGGATCTGGAGCTGGTGAACCTGCGCGGCAATGTGCAGACGCGCCTTGCCAAGCTCGAGCGCGGCGAGGCCGACGGCATCCTCTTGGCCTATGCCGGCCTGAGACGCCTCGGCCTGCAGGACGTCGTGCGCCAGCTGTTCGACCCCGACCAGATTCCCACCGCGCCCGGCCAGGGCTGCCTGGCCATCGAGACCCGGTTGGAAGACGCCGGCAGCGCCTGGGCCACCGCCCTGAACCACGAGCCGACCGGCCTGTGCATCGCCGCCGAGCGCGGGGCCCTGGAGGCCCTGGAAGGCTCCTGCCGCACGGCGGTGGCGGCGCGGGCGGTGCTGGACGGGCCGGGCCCCTCATCAGGCCTGAGGCTGGTCGTCGAGGCCCTGACCCCCGACGGCAAGGAGCGCTTCCGGCGCGAGGCGCGGATCGACGCGGCGACGCGCGAGACCGCCGACGCCCTCGGCCGGAGCCTGGGCGGGGAAATCCGCGCCGAAGGCGGCGACCGGCTGTTGCTGGCCGTCTGACGGCCGGGCCGGGGCGATGCGCATCTGGATCACCCGCGCGGAGCCCGGCGCCGGCCGCACCGCCGAAAAGCTCCGCGCCCTCGGCCACGAGCCGGTGGTCGCGCCCCTGCTGGAGGTGCACGCCCTGCCGGCCGAGATCGTGCTCGATGGTGTCGCCGCTCTGGCCTTCACCAGCGCCAATGGCGTGCGCGCCTTCGCCGAACGCTCGCCCGAGCGCGGCCTGCCGGTGTTCACCGTGGGCGACTCCACCGCCGCGGCGGCGCGCAAGGCGGGCTTTGACGAGGTGCGGTCCGCCTCGGGCGACCTCGACGCGCTGGCCGACCTGATCGCCGCCCACGCCCGCAGCCTGCAGGGGGCGGTTCTCGCGCCGGGCCCTCGCGAACCGGCCGGCGACCTGCCCCGCGCCCTGGCCGCCCAGGGCGTGACTGCGCGGGCGATCGCGCTCTACGAGACGCTGCCGCTATCGCCCCCGAGCGGCATGGGCCCGGTCGACGCCGCCCTGATCCACTCGCCCAAGGCCGGCGAACGGCTGGCCCTGGTCATGGGCGGCCGGCCGGGACCCGCGGCCTATTGCATCTCCGCCGCCGCCGCCGCGCCCCTGGCCGGGCGGCCGTTCGCCAGGATCGAATGGGCCGAGCGTCCGAATGAGGACAGCCTGCTGGCCCTGCTGCCGGCGGTCGCGCCGTCATGACGGAAGACGACGACCCACCGGGCGACAAGCGGCCGCGCCGCCTCATGGGCCTGTGGTTCTGGCTGGCGCTGATGTTCGGCCTGGCCTGCGTGGTCGCCGGCCTGGCCCTGGCCCGGCTGGGCCCGAAGTACCTTTAGGCCGCGGCGGGAATCTCGCGGCGCTTGGCCCGCAGCACCGCGCCCATGGCGAACACGCCCAGCATCATCATGGCCCAGGTCCCCGGCTCAGGCGTGGCCGACACGGTCAGGCTCTTGATCAGCACGTTCTTGCCGCCGGCGCTGGCGAAGGAAATGACGTCGTAATAGCGATAGCCGCCGGTCAGCTGCACCAGGGTGTTCTCGGCGCCGCCGGAGCTGATGAAGGTCTTGGTGGCCGGCAGAGCCGCGCTGCCGACAACTCCCTTGGTGTTGGAGCCGTAGACGGCCCAGGTCTCGCCCTGGGTGGTGCTGTCGAAGGTCAGATATTCCGAGCCGGCGATCACGTGCCCGACCAAGGCGTTCACGTCGATCTGGACGAAGCCCTTGTTGTAATAGATCTCGTCTTCGCCCGACGGGTCGTTGGTCATGCCGAGGCCGTTTTCGTCGCCGCCGGAATGCTTGCCGTAGAGCTGGTCGGCCGCGCCGCTCTTGGCCGGGCCGAAGGCCGAGGCCGTAATCGACAGGCCCGAGGCGGTGTAGGTGTGCGATTGGCCCTGGTTGTTTTGCCAGCTGGCCGTGGTCACGCCATTGGGCCCGACGCCGAAGTCCCAGACGACGGTCGCGGCGTGGGCGCCGGTCGATATCGCGAGCGCCGCCAGCGCTCCCAGGAGAAGCTTCAAAGTAACCCCCACACAATTCGCGATCCGCACCTTAACGCAAAAATTACCCTCGCGGCGCCGATTTCATCCGTTGGGCGAATCAGGCTCGGGAATGGCCGGGAAACGCCCTTCGGCGCCCGCCGCGGCGGCAAGTCCGCTTGGCAAGTCCAAGCCCTGCCGGTAAATAGGCCGCCTTCCGCGCCCAGGGCCCGCCCCGAGTCGCCGGAGCCCATCCTGGGCCGCCTTAGCTCAGCCGGTAGAGCACCGCATTCGTAATGCGGGGGTCGCGTGTTCGAGTCACGCAGGCGGCACCACCCAACCATCTGAAATCTATAAAGTTTTTGGTAGGCTGGGATGGGCGCGTGCTGCTTGCCCTGGGTCCGTGGAAGCAAGGTGGAAGAATGCTTCAATTCAGGC